>WNFQ01003805.1_pt1 | contig 11000 bp, 9 predicted proteins | sample 5400171 | NCBI WGS metagenome assembly WNFQ01 (sample SAMN13153356, study PRJNA577476) | soil metagenome | isolation source: 20 cm soil under Madrone tree | place: USA:California | collected 2016-06-14 | reverse complement strand
GGTCGCTGGCCGAAGCCGATCCCAGCGGCGATTGGGCGGCCACGCTGTTGACGCTGGAGGCTTCGGTAATCTGCGCCGGTGCGCAGGGCGAACGCTCCGTGAAGCTCGAGGAATTTTTCAAGGATGCTTACACGACGGTCCTGCAGCGGGAAGAGTTGCTGCGCGAAATCGTTGTGAAGAAGCCGGCAAAAAATAGCGGTGGCGCGTTCGTGGCGTTCAAGCGCAGCGCGCCGGTGTACGCCACTGCCAGCGCCGCGGTGCAGCTCACGCTTGATGCGAAAGACACGTGTAAGGACGTGCGGATCGTTCTGGGCTGCGTGGGCCTGACTGCAATTCGTGCCAAGCAAGCCGAAGCCGAGCTATACAGCAAGAAAATTGACGAGCGCAGCATTGCGCGGGCAGCGGACGGCGCGCGTGAGGCGGCTGAACCGCAGAGCGATATGCGCGGCTCGGCGGAGTACAAGCGCGCCCTAGTAGGAGCTCTGGTGAAACGCGCGATTGGGATTGCGGTACGACGCGCTCGCGGTGAACACGTAGAGGCGGGACACGAATATGTCGGGCGTTGAGAAAATGAATGTCCGCATGCGGGTGAACGGCGAGCCGCGAGAAGCGCTGGTGGAGCCGCGAACCCTGCTCGTCGACTTCTTGCGCGAGAACTTGAACCTGACCGGAACGCATATCGGTTGCGACACCACGTATTGCGGGGCCTGCACGGTGATCTTGAACGGCCGGACGGTGAAATCGTGCACGCTGTTTGCGCCGATGGCGGATGGAGGCGAAATCACCACTGTCGAGGGCCTTTCCACCAACGGCGCGCTCCATCCCGTACAGAACGCGTTTGCGGAATGCCACGGTCTGCAGTGCGGCTACTGCACGCCCGGGCTTCTGCTCTCTACCGTTCACCTGCTGACCAAGAACGCGAAGCCGAGCGAGAAGCAGATTCGCAAAGCTATCGCGGGAAACACTTGCCGTTGCACCGGCTACCAAAACATTCTGAAGGCAATTCGCATGGCTGCGGGCGAAATGGAGAAGCGCTAGCCGATGGAGATCAAATTCAACGGCGACTTCACGGTCAAGAAAACGCCGGAGGAGGTCTACGATTTTCTTGTGGACCCGAAGCGCTTCTGCCCGCTCCTGCCGGATTATCAGAGCATGGAGATCCTTGACGCCAAAACTTTCCTGGTGAAACTCAGCGTGGGGATTTCCCACATTCGCGGGACCGCGGCCGTAAAGATGTCCTTAGTAGAAGCAGAGCGGGCTACTCGCGCGGTCTACGAAGGCCAAGGCGACGTGCCGGGAGGCTCGGCAAGCTTACGGGCGGGTTTTGATTTGCAACCTTCGCCAGGCGGAGAGACGAAAGTTATTTGGCTGGGGCAATCGAATGTAGTCGGCCGTATCGCTTCGCTGGCGGGCGGATTGCTGGAACCGCTCGCGAAAAAGAATCTGCAGAAATTGATCGATGGGTTGCAAAAAGCTTTGGGATAGCTAGCAATAATGGCAACTACTTTGCGCACGAAAACCAAGAAAGCGAAAGCTCCGGCCGCGAGCAGCCCGGCAAAATGGGTGGGACAGCCCATTCGTCGCAAGGAAGAAGACCGCCTGGTGCGCGGCAAGGGTATTTTTGTCGACGATCAGAAATTAAGTGGGATGTTGCACATTCGCTTTGTGCGCTCGTCCTATGGTCGCGCAAAAATCACACGGCTGGACGTTTCGAAAGCGGCGGCGCTGCCGGGCGTGGTCTGCACGCTTACTGGAGCCGAAGTGAAGGGAATGGTGAAGCCATTCATCGAAATTGGTCCGGATGCCGGACAGAAGATCGCCGATTATCCGATGGCGGTGGACAAAGTTGTGTTTCAGGGAGAACCTGTCGCGGCGGTTGTCGCGGAAACGCGGCTGATTGCGGAAGACGCCGCCGAATTGGTTGAAGTGGAATACGAGCCTCTCGCGCCGGTTCTGACCGCGGAAGAAGCGCTGAAGGATCAAAGCCTCGTGCATCCCGAAATGGGCACGAATCGCAACTGGCACGGCGTGTTCGAGTACGGCGACATTGAGAAAGCGTTCAAGCAAGCCGCGCATGTTGTGCACATCGGCCGGCTGCATTTTCACCGCTTCTCCAGCACGCCGTTGGAAAATAACGCGGTGATCGCGACGTGGGATTCGCGCTCGGAGCGCATCGAATACTGGTCCAACAATTCGTTTCCTTCCTTCGCGGCGCAATTTCTTTCGCCCGCGCTGGGCGTAGGCATTGATCAGATTCTCATGAAGAGTTTTGATATCGGCGGCGGGTTCGGCATCAAGATCACGAATTATCCGTACATGGCGGTTTGCGCATTGGCTTCCCGCAAGACAGGCGGCCGTCCGATCAAGTGGGCGGAAACGCGCACCGAGCACATGCAAGCCAGCGCGCACGGAAACGAGCGCACGTTTTTCGACACGCGCGTAGCGCTGGACAAGAACGGTGTGATCACCTCGATCGATTCGCGCCATGTCGATGACTGCGGCGCGTACCCAAGATACGAGCCGCTGGGGTGCGTGATCTGGGCGCAGGTGCTGCCTGGGGCGTATCGAGTGAAAAACGTTCGCATCGACATGAATCAAGTGGTGACGAATAAATGCCCGGTTGGGCCGAACCGCGGGTATTCGCGCATGCAGCAACTCTGGTTCATGGAGCGCATCCTTGATATCTGCGGGCACACGCTCGGCATCTCGAACGATGAGATGCGCTTGCGCAATTACATTCGCAAAGAAGAAATGCCCTACACCACGCCGAACGGGTGCGTCTATGATTCCGGCGACTACGCCGGCATGCTGGCGCTCGCGAAAAAACTGATCGGCTGGAACGATTGGAAGAAAAAACAAGCCGCCGGGCGAAAGGAAGGCCGCTGGATCGGCATGGGCATTGGTTCCACGCTGGATTCCGGCACGAACAATTTTGGCCAGGCGCAGATCATCAACAATTTCGCACCGTTTTCCGGGCAATCCAAGGCCGCCAACGTCAAGCTCGATATTTATGGGGAGGTCGTCGTCAGCCTCGGCTCGGTGCCGCAAGGACAGGGACACGAGACGACAGCCGCGCAAGTTGTCGCGGACGTGCTGGGAATTTCTCCCGACCTGGTCAAAGTGAAGCCCGGTTTTGACACCGAGCAAAACGTCTACACCGGGCACACGGGAACCTACGCGAGCCAGTTCGCGGTGACGGGACTTTCGGCGATTCATGGCGCGGCGGTCAAACTCCGCAACGAAATTTCGCGGTTGGCCGCTTGGGCATTGAAAGGCAAGGAGAAGGACCTGGACTTTGCCATCGGCACGCAAGGGCCAGAAGTCCGTGACCGTCGCACGAAGAAATCAATAAATTATTGGGCGCTCGCAAATCTAGTGAATGTGAACAATGCCGGCATGCCGGAGAATCTTTGGGACATCACACTGAACTGCCGCCACGTCTACCACGCGCCATTTCAAGTCCCTGATGTAAAACGTAAGTACGGCAATCTGACGCTGACATATGCCGCGCAAATTCATGTGGCCGTGATGGAAGTCGAACGCGAAACCTTCCAGCCCAAGATCCTGGCCTACGCTTGCGTCGATGACTGCGGCCGCACCATCAATCCCCGCATCGTCGAGGGCCAGGTCCACGGCTGCACCGCGCACGGCATCGGCGCCGCGCTCATGGAAAATTGTGCTTATGATTCCGACGGAAATCTGCTCGCCTCCACATTCAGCGACTACACGCCAATTACCGCGATGAATATGCCGGACCTGCTCTACGGGCACATGGAATCGCCTTCTCCGTTCTCTTACAACGGAGCAAAAGGAATGGGCGAAGGCGGCGCCGCCCCGGTGCACACCGTCTGCGCGGCGCTGCAGGACGCGCTTTATTCGAGCGGCGTGATTATCGACGACTCGCACAACACCGGCGATTCCATTTTTCGCGCGCTGCAGCGGGCGAGCTCTGGCGGATTTGCTTCGATGGTCCGCGTTGAACATCCGCGCAAAGGCAAATAGCAATTCGGTCGTTCGGGGCGCGTGCCGCGGTTGCTCTTCATAGATGCTGCGAGCAGAAACAATTTGATCAAACGAGTCTGCATCATCGGTTGCGGTTCCATCGGGAGCCTATACGCCGCGCATTTGGCGAAAGTCGCCGAAGTATGGGCGTTTGTCCGAAGGCCGGAGCACGCCGAAGCCTTGAACAAGGACGGCTTGCGCGTCTCCGGAACGCACGAATTTCATGCGAAGGTCAGCGCGTCGCACGATCCATCGAAATTGCCGCAATTCGATCTCGGCATTGTTTCAAGCAAAGCGACGCAAACCGGGGAAGCGGTTCGCCCCGTTGCGCATCTCTTCAAGAATGGCGCTATTCTCTCGTCTCAGAACGGACTTGGCGGTGAGGAAATCATCGCTGATCTCACGAAGAGATTTGTGATTCGCGGCACAACGTTTATGAGCGGCACGCGCCACGGCGACACACACGTTCAGTACGAGCTCGACACCGCGACGTGGATGGGCCCTTTCGAGCCGACGCACACGCCATTTGCGGTGGTGCAAGAAGCCGCCGATCTGATCTGCGCGTCCGGACTGAAAGCCGTGGCTCTGCAAGACGCGCGGCCAGCCCAGTGGTCGAAACTTATCTTCAATGCTTCCGTCAACGCGGTGTCCGCGCTCACCGAATTGCCGCACAGCTTTCATTTCGCGCTGGAAAATGAATTCACAGATTTAGGGCATCTCCTTCACGCGCTCATCGATGAAGGCAAGCAAGTGGCAGCGGGCTTGGGCATCAAGCTCCACGACGATCCTTGGGAAATGAACAAAATCGGCGCGCAAACGGATCATCCGCCGTCCATGCTTTATGACGTCCGCCACAAATTGAAAACGGAAGTCGACTTCCTTGGCGGGGCCATCGCCCGCGAAGCCCAGGGTGCCGGAATTCCCGCGCCACTACACACCACGCTGTATCGACTGGTTAAAGCTAAAGAGATTTCGTGGAGCTATCAGAGTAAGGGAAACGCAGCGGCACGGTGATCAGCAAAATGGGTTATTCACTCGACCAGGAAAAATGGCGCCGCATCCGCGAAATGATGGAGCGCAACGATCTCGACGCAATCGTGGTGCGCGCGCCGGACAACCTTCTCTACCTGACGAACTACTGGACCATGAAGGGCTACGACCTCGCGATTTTTCCCCGCGAAGGCGAGCCCACGCTGCTCGTCATTGAGCCGCAGTTTCGCGAGGCGCAGCGCACCGCCTGGAACAAAGACGTTCGCTTCTTCCCTTTTTATCACGCGAAAGATCCGCGCCCGCCGATGATTCGCGCCGTGGAAATGGCGGTCGAGGTCTTGCGCGAACGAAAGCTGACGCGTCGCGTGGGCATCGAGCTCTCGCAAAGTTCCCAGATATGCGATCGCATGGTCGGTGAACCCACCGTGTATTGGCAAGGCTTTTACGATTCTTTTCGCGCGGGCTGCAAAGAAACGATCGATGCTGCGCCTCTTCTGGCGCAAGCGCGCATGATCAAAACTCCGCAAGAAATCGAGCGCATGCGCCTGACCAACGAACTCGCCGCAATTGGGATGGAGCACGCCCGCGATAACATCAAGCCTGGCATGAAAGAAAGTGAAGTCGCGGCCATGATCGAGGGGCACATTCACCACGTTGGGGTCGGGTACAAAGGCAAAGTCGAAATGGCTCGCGCCTTCACGCTCGTGTGGTCCGGACCAGGCATCGCGACCTTCACGGCGACCAGCCATCGCCCGGTGATCGAAAATGAGCCGACGCTCGTCGAAATCTGGGTATGCGCCGACGGATATTGGACCGACCTCACGAAAAATCTCTGCCCTGGTTCGCTCACAGCAAAATACAATGCGCTTCTCGATCAGCTGCTGAAAATTTTTAACGATGCTATCGCCTGCGTCCGCGACGGTGCTTCCCTGGGCGCTATTGACCGCATCATCCGCAAAGGAATCGATGCCGCGGGCTATCCCGGCCAGCCCTCGCATCCCGTGGGCCACGGCGTCGGGGCGCGCGCGCACGAGCCGCCTTACTCGCATCAGGCAGCGGCGGGAACGATGCAGTCCGGCATGGTCTTGGCCATCGAGCCGGGTATTTACTGGGAGGGCGGCGGCGGCCTCCGCCTGGAAGACAATTTCTTGGTGACGGCCAACGGGTGTGAGAAGCTTTGCTCATATCCCGACGATTTTCGTCACTGAACACAACACGGATATGACGCCACACGCAGCGGAAGCGCACGGTTCGATGACAGAGGACCTCGCCAAAACGATCCTCGCGGAAATTCGCGAAGATGAAATCGTCGCCATGTGCTGCGACGTCGTGAACATCCCCAGCGCAACCGGCGAAGAGCTGGAGATCGGGCGCTACATGCGCAAAGTTCTGGAAGAAATGGGGCTTGCTGTTTCCTGGCAAGAAGTGGAAGACGCGCGCGCCAACGTTGTCGGTCTGTGGGAAGGCACCGGCAACGGAAAGAGCCTGATGTTCAACGGCCACATGGATACGTCCAACACCGGCCGCGAAACATTTCTCACCGGGCTTGGTTACAAACCTAAAGCCGTGATTCGCGACAAAATGATTTACGGCCTCGGCATCTACAACATGAAAGGCGCGCTGGTCTGCTACACGCAAGCGGTGAAAGCGCTGATGCGCGCCGGAGTAAAGCTAGATGGGGACGTGACTATCGCCGCGGTTGTCGGCGAGATTGAAAAAACGCAGTGGGGCGCTGAATTTGTTGGCAAAGAATTTCGCGGCTACGGCGTGGGCACACATCATCTGGTCAATCACGGCGTTTTGCCGGATATGTGCATTCTCGGCGAGCCCACGGATATGCAGCTCGTGCTTGGGCACTACGGCACAGTATGGGTGCGGCTCTCGACACGCGGTCACTACGTCCACACGGCATTCACCCGCGGGAAACAAGACCACAGCTCGATTTTTCGCATGAAACAAATCCTCGATCCGATTTACAACTGGATATCCGTTTGGGAGAAAAAAGCCGCCTACGACGGGCAGCCTGGCGTCGTGAACGTCGGCTGCATTCGTGCCGGCTTCCCATGGCGCGTGAGCCGCACACCCGACCGCGCCGACATTTTTCTCGATGTGCGCGTCCCCCCGACGATGCCGCTGAAAGAAGTCCGGATTTCCATCAAAAATCTCGTTCTCGATCTGCGAAAAAAACATCCCGAGTACGGCATCGAATCCGAAACATTCGTCTCCGTTCCCGGCGCGGAGATTTCGAGGGACCATCCGCTCGTCAAGACCATCGAGTCCTGCCACCAGCGTGTGCTCGGAACGGCAGCTAGGCACGCCACCGTTCTGTGGGACTCCGATGCGTCGGTACTGACGCGCTTCGGCATCGAAACGCTCAATTACGGGCCGTCCAGCGGCCCGCGCGATGCCGAAGGCGAAAAGGTCGCCATCGAAACGCTGATCAACACCACGAAGGTGTATGCTCTCGCCGCCGCTGAAATCTGCGGAGCGCATTAGCCAGAGGTAATTCGCCAAATGCCCAGCCAAAAAGAGATCGAGCGCCGCTACAACAATATCCGCAGCGCGATGGAGGCCGAAAAAGTCGATGCCCTGATTGTTTGCGGCAATCAATACGCCGGATTCGAAGGCGCCGTGCGCTACACCTCTGGTTTCGAAATTGTTCACCGCTACGTTTACGTACTGATCCCGCTTTCAGGCGATCCGATACTTGTTTTTCCACGCGAAGCGCGCTGGATTGGCGATAAGAAAGCTCCTTTCGTTCAGGAAAAAGTCTGGCCGGAAATCCCAGGAAAATGGCTGCGCGATGAAGCGGAAAAGCGGCATTGGAAGCGGGTGGCCGTTTATGGCATGGACTTCATCATGGCCGTCCGCGATTACCGCGAACTGCAAGGCCACTCTTTCGAGCTAGTCCCTTTTGATTTTCAGTTCGATATGGCCCGCGCCGTGAAAAGCGAAGAAGAGCTCGAAGGCTTCCGCGACAGCATGGATATTATTCTCGACGGTTTCCACGCACTGCTAGCGGCCTACGAACCCGGCAAAAGCGAAGCTGAGATCATGGCCCCTGCCGTCGAACGCTTTTTCGCTCGCGGCGCCGGTCCGCGCATGATGAACATCGTCCTAAGCGGCACAAACGGCGAAGCGGAAGCATTTTTCAAGGTTCCTTCGCTCCGCAAGGTCGGTTCAGACGACTTGCTGCTTTATTCCCTGGAAGTTACCGGACCCGCGGGCTACTGGATAGAATTCTCCCGCGCGCTCATCCGCGGCAAAATCAGCCGGCGTACGCAAGCAATGAGCGAAGTCTATCCGCATGCTATGGAAGCCGCGCGCGTCAGAATGCGAGACGGCATGCTCGCTAGTGAGGTTCACAAAGCCGCGGCCGACATTTTCAGCAAAGCGGGCTTTTCGCTCGGACACCTGACCGGACACTCCATCGGTATGACCATGATTGAATATCCGGCCATCGGCGCGAACACGCAGATCGCGCTGAAGGAAAACATGGTGGTCAGTTTTCATCCGCAAGTCGTCGACCAGGACGGCCAGGTCTGCCTCTACACGCAAGACACGTACCGCGTCGACAAAAACGAAGGCGAGTGCCTCGCTAACGTACCATGGCGCTTCTACACCGGCCTGGAGACGCGGAAGACGGCATGAGCGTCAAAATTTGCATCGTCGGGTGCGGCGCTATCGGCAGCATCTTCGGCGCCCACCTCGCGCGGCTCTCCGATGTGGAAGTCCACGCCTATGATGTCTCGCAGGAGCATACCCGCGCCATAAATGAGCGTGGGCTGCGCATCAGCGGCGTCGCCGATTTCACTTCGCGCCTTCACGCCACGACCGACTCGAAAGAAATTCCTCCGTGCGAATTCGGAATCGTAGCCACCAAAAGCACACCGCCGCGACCTGCCATCGAGCAGACCGCTCACCTCTTCCGCGATTCCAGCACCGTTTGTTCGGTGCAAAACGGCGTTGGCAACGAGGAAATTCTCGCCAAGCACGTGCGCTATGTAATTCGCGGCACCACATTTCCTGCTGGTCACGTAATCGAGCCTGGTCACGTCGGGTTCGACATTAACGGCGACACCTGGATCGGTCCTTTTGAACCGACGAACACTCCGTATTCGCGCGTAGAAAAATTGGCCGAACTGCTGAATCGCGCAGGGCTGAAAGTCGTTCCGCTCCAAGACGCCCGCGGGGCGCAATGGACCAAACTTATTTTCAATGCTTCGACCAATCCTGTCGGCGCGCTCACATTGCTCCATCACGGCGCTGCAACTCGCTTTCCGCAAACCGGCGCACTCTTCAACGCGCTTATCTCCGAGGGCGAAGCGGTCGCCAAAGCGCTCGGCATTGCGCTGCACGGCGATCCCCGTGCGCTCGTGCAAAAGGGCGCCAACGCTCCAGGGAAGCACAAAGCCAGCATGCTGCAAGACATTCTCGCCAAGCGCCAAACAGAGGTGGACTTCATGAACGGCGCGATCGCCGACAGCGGAGAAAGATTGGGCGTGCCCACTCCGCTGAATCGCGCGCTATGGCAGCTCGTTAAAGGTTTGGAGCATTCCTGGAGCGATCCCGCTTAGAAACGGCGAGCGGCACCGCAATTCACAAACGGAGAAAAACCGAACCGATGAGCATGCCCTTCAAAATCGGCGTGTTGCAGCTCAGCATGGAGCCGCTGCAAGAAACTGTCCGTATGGCGCAAGCCTGCGACGCGGCCGGCTTCGATACGTTCTGGCTAGCCGAAGCCTACCCGTGGTGGCGAAAGCATTCCATGGAGGCCCGCTCATCTACCGCCGTGACCGCGATTGTTGCACGTGAAACAAAACGCATCACCATCGGCTGGGGCATCATCTCTCCTTACACACGTCATCCCGTGCAGATTGCCATGGAGGCGCGTGTGCTCCAGGAAGCCGCCGGCAAAGATCGCTTTCTCCTCGGCCTCGGCGCTTCAAAAATCTTCATGAAAGAAATCGGCGAGGGTGAAAAGGGAAAAGAAGTCGGCCCCGTTACCGTGATGCGCGAAAGCATCGAGATCATCGAAGCCATGCTCGCCGGCAACGAAGTGAAATATGAAGGCAAAGCCTTTCAAGCCTTCGCGCCCACACTAAAAGCCGATGCCCACGTGCCCCGCTGGCGCGTGCCCATTTACGTCGGCGCTACTGGCCCGGTCCTTCAACGTCTCGCCGGGTCGCATTCCGACGGCTTGCTCACCGCCAGCATCACCACTCCTAAATTCGTTCAATATTCCCGCAAAATGATGGAAGAGGGTGCCCGCAAGACCGGCAAGGATCCCGCGAAGCTCGATCTTGGGTCCGTAATCGTCGGCAGCGTCGGAGAAGATCCTAAAACCGCTCGCGAAGGCGCACGCGAGATGGCGGCGATGTACCTGGCCAACAAGGTGCAAAACATTCGCGGTTCTGCCGACACGCTGCTCGAATGCGCCGGTCTCACCTTCGACGAAATTCGGCCCATCGCGGAAGCTATGGAGCAAGGCGGAAGAAAAGCCGCGGCACGCGCCGTGAGCGATGCCGTTCTGCAAAAAGTGTGCCCGATCGCAGGCACACCGTCGCAGTGCATCGAGCGATTAGAGGAATATCGCGCTTCCGGCTGCACGCACATCATGTTGGAATTGTGGGGAGACGACCGCATCGAGCAGGCGCAGCTGTTCGGTGAAAAGGTGTTGCCGCACTTCACAGGAAGATGATCGACGCGAAGCCCTAAGCCGATGCCGCTCGCTTCACGCGCTCGGCGATGGCGCGAAATTCGGTGTCCGTAACCAGTCCGCGTTTTTCGGTTCCCTCCCTCTTCACGGCCGCCAGCACCGCCTGCTGTTCTTCAGCGCTCAGCGCAATGCCCAGATCCTTCGCCTTAATCGCGATGCTGTCGATCCCGCTCTTTTTGCCAAGCACAATCGCGCGCGTCGCTCCGACCAATTCCGCAGAAAACGGCTCAATCGCTTCTGGAATATGAAACTGGCTCGCTACCGCTCCGCTTTCGCGCATAAATAAATT
>WNFQ01004274.1_pt1 | contig 11001 bp, 8 predicted proteins | sample 5400171 | NCBI WGS metagenome assembly WNFQ01 (sample SAMN13153356, study PRJNA577476) | soil metagenome | isolation source: 20 cm soil under Madrone tree | place: USA:California | collected 2016-06-14 | reverse complement strand
AAGACGAACCTAACTAGCGGTGCCGACCGACCTTCCGCGCCGCGGGACGACCGTCAATCCGGCGAACCGCTTCGAACAGCTCCACGTCGAGCTCGATGACGAGGAGCGCGCCGCCGACTCGGCGTCGCGCACTCTCTACTACCGCGACACCAGCCGCACGGTTCTCGCCGAGAACGACAGCCCCGACGTCGGGTTCCGGTTCAGCCTCAATCCGTATCGCGGTTGCGAGCACGGCTGCATCTATTGCCTAGCGCCGAGCACGCCGATCTTACACGCGGACATGGCGTGGCGGCCGATCGGGGACGTGCGGGTCGGCGACGTGCTCGTCGGGTTCGACGAGGTTCCCCAACCGGGGAGAACACGCAAGCTGCGGCACGCGGTCGTCGAGGCGGTGTGGTGGTCGCGCAAACCGACGATGCGTCTCGTTACCGATCGCACGGAGGTCGCGGCCACGGCTGAGCATCGCTGGCTGCAATTCCCCAGCTTTCGCTGGTCGCGAACGGATCGCCTCACACCGGGTCGGCGGCTTCGGTACGTCCCCGTAGTCGACGACGAGCGCGATGACGACGACTACTGCGCCGGCTACCTCGCGGGGCTGACGCTCGGCGACGGGGAGCGACAAACTCGGTTATCCCGCTGCCTATTGGCGAGTGGCGCTCATCGATGACGAGCCGCTACTCCGCGCGATCGATCACCTCAAGCGGTTCGCCGTCGACGCACAACTGCGACCGTTCGCGAGCGGCTACGCGAGCGGCAAGCCGATGAGGAAGGTCGAGATCAGGTCACTCGCGAGGCTCGCCGTCATTCATTCGCTGATCACGGTCGAACGCGACACGCGCAGCTACCGGCGCGGCTTCCTCGCCGGTTTTTTCGACGCGGAGGGATACAGCGGCGACGTATTACGCATCACGCAACTCGATGTATCCGTGCTGCAGCGCGTGCAACGGTATGGGAGCTCCCTCGGCTTCACGTTCGATCTGGAGCGGCGTGTCGATCGCGCGAGCACGGTACGCCTCGTAGGGCGACTCGTCGATCGCATCCGCTTCTTCTCCGTCTGTCGACCCGCGATCGTACGGAAGATGCACGCGGTCTTCGGAAGAGAGATGAATGTCGATCCCGAGACGGTCCGCGCGATCGAGCCCGGTCCCGTCGCCGACGTCGTCGACATCCAGACGTCTACCGGCACGTTTCTCGCCGCCGGCCTCGCAACGCACAATTGTTACGCGCGTCCCACCCACGAGTATCTCGGCTTCAGCGCCGGCCTCGACTTCGAGCGCCGCATCATGGTCAAGGACGACGCGCCCGAGCTCTTGCGGACGGCGCTGCGGTCGCGGCGGTGGGAGCCGCAACTCGTCATGCTCTCGGGCAACACCGACTGTTACCAGCCGATCGAACAGCGGTTGCAGCTCACGCGGCGGTGCCTCGAGGTGTTCGTCGAGTTTCGCAATCCGGTGGGGGTGATCACGAAGTCGGCGCTCGTCGCGCGCGACGCCGATCTGCTGGCGGAGCTGGCGCGATTCGGCGCGGCGCGGGTGTTTGTGTCGGTGACGACGCTCGACCCCGAGCTCGCACGCCGCATGGAGCCGCGCGCGGCGCAGCCGCTGAAGCGCATCGAGACGATCGCGGCGCTCGCGCGCGCCGGTGTGTCGGTCGGCGTCATGATCGGGCCGGTGATTCCCGGTCTCAACGACGCCGAAATTCCGCGCATCCTCGAGGCCGGCGCCGCGGCGGGCGCGGAAGCCGCGTCATGGGTGCTGCTGCGCCTGCCGACGCCGCTCGATGAGCTCTTCGATCGCTGGCTCGCCGAGCAGTTCCCAGACCGGCGCGAGCGGGTCCTGAACCGCATTCGCGAGACCCGGTCCGGTCGCATCAGCGATCCGCGCTTCGGGTACCGCGGCCGCGGTGAGGGCGAGTACGCGGCGCAGATCGCAGCGCTCTTCCACGCGGCGGCACGGAAGCACCACCTCGATCGACCGCTGCCGGAGCTGCGCGCCGCCGCCTTCTGCCGTCCCGCCACGCGCGGCGATCAGCTGTCGCTGTTATGATGCATCGATGGCGAGCAGTCCTCCGTCGGTGACACCGGCGCGATCGGCGCGCGCCGGCGCTGCTGCGATGCTCGTAAGCGAGATCGCCGAACGCGTGCACCGCTACGACTGGGACGCGATCGGCGGCGCGCTCGACGCGGACGGGTGGGCGCGGCTGCCACGTCTCTTGCGCTCGCGCGAATGCACGGCGCTGCGCGCGCTCTACACCGACGATGCACGCTTCCGCTCGACCGTGGACATGGCGCGCCATGGTTTCGGGCGCGGCGAGTACCGCTATTTCGCGCACCCGCTCCCGCCGCTCGTCACCGCGCTGCGCGAGTCGCTCTACCCGCCGCTCGCGGCGACGGCACGCGACTGGGCGCGGCGGCTGCATCGCGACCCGGAGCAGTTCCCGCCCACGCTGCGCGAGTTCCTCGCGCGCTGCGACGACGCCGGCCAGCGACGCCCGACCCCGCTCCTGCTGCGCTATTCCGCCGGCGATTGGAACGCGCTCCACCAGGATCTCTACGGCGCCGTCGCCTTCCCGCTGCAAGTGCTCGTCGTGCTCTCGCCGCAGGACGAGTACGAAGGCGGCGAGGTCGTCCTCGTCGAGCAGCGACCGCGCGCGCAGTCACGCGCGACGGCGATCACAGTCGCTCGCGGCGAAGGCATCATCTTCAGCAACCGCGAACGCCCCGTACGAGGCGCCCGTGGCGACTACCGCGTCGTCATGCGCCACGGCGTCAGCGTGCTGACCGCCGGCAACCGTATGACGTTGGGAGTGATCTTCCACGACGCGCAGTAACCAAGGCACCGCCGCGCTGGGTCGAGTTGCGAGCCAGACGAGGCGCGAGGGAAGCGAGCAGCGCCCTCGCCAAGCGAGGGCAAGCAGGCACAGCTTAGGTTACGCCGAGCAGCGGAGCGACCGAGCAACGAAATATGGCGAAGCAAATCGGCCCAGCGCCGCCTCACCACTGCTCGTAGCGGACGGCACGGCGCTCATACCCCGCGCCGCGGAGCGCTTCGCGCAACCGTCGCACGACGTCGCCGACGGCACAGATGCAGAAGTGCCGCGTCCGATCCGTGTCGCCGTGCACGTAGCGCTCGAGCACGAGTTGCTCGAGGCGCGGATGCTCGCCCGGCGCCGCGTCGGCACCTTCGAGAACCGGCTCCCACGTGCAGCGTGCGTGCTCGCGCGCGAGCGCGCCGAGCTCGTCGCGAAAGAGCAGGTCCTCCTCGACCGCGGCGCTCTGCAGAACGTGGACGGGATGGCCGCCGTGCGCCCCGCGGGCGTTCCCGTCGGCGAGCATGCGCCGGACGATCGCGCGCAGCGGCGCTATGCCCGTCCCGCCGGCGATGAATACTGACTCCGCCGGCGGCGGTACATCGACCGTCAACGAGCCGAACGGTCCTTTGAACGGCAGGCGATCGCCGACCGCCAGCGAGAAGAGGTACCGCGAGCCCAGCCCGCAGGGCACGAGGTCGATGCAGAGCTCGATCAGCTCGTCGTCGGGATCCGACGCGATGGAGTACGGGCGCACCAGGGGCGGGCGGTCGCCGACGGGCAGCTCGAGCGAGATGAACTGCCCCGCGCGAAACGCCATGCGCGCGCCGTCGGCGGTGCGCAAAAAGAGCGAGCGGGTTCGCGGCGTCCACTCATGGATCCGCTCGATCGTCGACTCGTAGCGCTCGGCCGGCACGCACCCCTCAGCTGTTGGCGTGGAACTTCGGGATCACGATCGTGACGTCGCCCTTCACGACGGCTTGGCAGCCGAGACGCGAGTGCATCGTCAGGCCGGGCGCGGTGTCGAGCCGGTCCATCTCGTTGTCCTGCATCTCGGAGAGGTTCTTCTCGCCTTCCTTCACGATCACGTGGCACGTCGTGCACGCGCACTTGCCGCCGCAGGCGTGCTCGAGGTGGACCTTGTTGCCGAGCAGGACGTCGAGGATCGACCCGGGCTCGCCGTCGTGGCTGAACGGCGCATCGGCCTCGGAAAACTCGACCGTGCGCTCGGGCTCACCTGACTCGTAGGTGACGCGTATCTTCGGCATTCGTGACCGTTCCTCGCAGATCAGCGTTCAGGTCTACCATCCGACGTACGCGCGCGCGACTTCGCCGCGGGAACGAACTCTCGTCTGCCGTCGAGCTCAGCCCGCCGAGTCGGCGTCGCGGCGGGCGCGCTCGCGCAGCTCGACGCGGCGGATCTTCCCGCTCACCGTCTTCGGCAGCGACGCGACGAACTCGACCTGGCGCGGATACTTGTAGGGCGCCGTCACGGCCTTCACGTGCTCTTGCAGCTCGCGCGCGAGCGCGCCGGACGGATCGACGCCAGGACGCAGCACGACGTACGCCTTGACGATCGAGCCACGTACCGCATCGGGGGCCGCGACCACCGCGGACTCGAGGACGGCGCGGTGCTCGAGGAGCGCGCTCTCCACCTCGAACGGCCCGATGCGGTAGCCGGCGGAGATGATGACGTCGTCGGCGCGGCCGACGAACCAGAGATAGCCGTCGTCGTCGGCGTACGCGCGGTCGCCGGTCACGTACCAATCGCCACGCCGACACGCAGCCGTCTCGTCCGGGTTCTTCCAGTACTCGAGGAAGAGCGACGGCGGGTGGCCGTGCACGGCGACGTCGCCGACCTCGCCCGCCGCGATGCGCGTCCCCGTCTCGTCGATGATCGCGACGTCGTGACCGGGAAACGGCTTCCCCATCGAGCCGGGACGGATCGTCATCCCGGGGAGATTGGCGACGAGAAGGATGCTCTCCGTCTGGCCGTAGCCGTCGTGGATCACGAGATTGTAGGCGTCCTTCCACGCCTGGATGACTTCGGGATTCAACGGCTCGCCGGCACCGACGCAGTGGCGGAGGCGCGGCAGCTTCCAGCGCGAGAGATCCTGCTTCACGAGCAAGCGGTACTCGGTCGGCGGCGCGCAGAAGACGCTCACCTCCCACTCCTCGAGGAGCTGCATCTCGCGCTCGGGATCGAAACGGCCGGCGTACATGAACACCGGCACGCCGTGGTTCCACGGTCCGAAGAGCACGCCGTACGCGGCCTTGGCCCAGCCGGTGTCGGACGTCGTCCAGTGGAGGTCGGTGCGGCGAAGATCCAGCCAGTAGCGGCCAGTGTACGTGTGCGCGAACGTGTAGGCGTGGCTGTGCAGGACCGCTTTCGGATCCTTCGTCGTTCCCGAGGTATAGAAGCAGAGCGCGGGCTCGTCGACGGACGTCGCGACGCGGGCGAGCGCGCGCGAGCCGCTGCGCTCGGCAGCGTGGAAGTCGACCCATCCGGCGGGCGCGTCGAGGGCGACCTTGATCGTGAGCGCCGGACAGTCGCCGAGGACCGACTCCACCTCGTCGACGTTGGCGCGCGCGGTCACGATCGCGCGCGCGCCGCTGTGCTGCGCGCGATAGCGAATGTCCTTTGCGCGCAACGTCGCCGTACAGGGAATGACGAGCGCACCGAGCTTGAGGCAGGCGATGAACGCGACCTGCCACTCGGGCACGCGTGGCAGCATGAGCAGCACCGGGTCGCCGCGGCGGACGCTGAGCGCGGCGAGCGCATTGGCGAAGCGATCCGAGCGCTGCTTGAAATCCCAGAACGTGTGGCGCTCGCTCGTGCCGTCCTCGCGGACGTAGAGGAGCGCCAGGCGGCTCCGGTCGGCGGCGAAGACATCGACGGCGTCGTAGCCGAAGTTGAACTCGGGCGGCACCTGCCATTGGAACTCGCGACGCGACGACATGGCTACGCACCCACGGCGCGAATGCGACCTTTGCGCGCCGACGCGCGGATGTACTTCTTGCTGACCGGCGAGAGATCGTGGAAGCCGACGCGGGTCTCGATGAGCGCGAACGTCGGCGCGCGCTCGGCGTCGGCGAGCGCGTCGCGGAACTCGGCGATCGTCTCCGCCGTGTAGCCGGCGCCGCCCCAGCAGCGCGCCAACTCGGCGTACGGCCAGTTCGGGATCGTGAGCAGGTCCTCGCGCTCGGCGATCGGGCGGAAGATGCCCCACCCGCCGTTGTTCATGAGAATGACGATCGGCCGGAGACCGTAGCGCGGCGCCTGCGCCAGCTCCGGGCCGGTCATTTGAAACGCGCCGTCGCCGCAGAGGACGATCGGACGCTGGCCGCTGCCGATCTCGCTGCCGAGCGCGCCCGGGACGCCGAAGCCCATCGACGCATAATACCCTTGCGCGAGGTAGCCGCCGCCGCGATCGACCTTGACGTCGAGACCGGCGAACAGCATGTCGCCCGACTCGGCAATGACCGCCCAGCCGCGCTTGCCGGCGAGGAAACGGTTCAGCTCGCGCAGCATCTCGGCGACGGTGATCGCGCGCCCTTGCGCGCGCGGCGCGCCGCGCAGGTTGTCGGCGTAGCGCACGTGCTCGGCATGGCGGCGCAGCCGCTCGCGGCCGAGCGCGCGCACGAAGTCGCGAATGCCGACGTCGGTGTACGTGTGGAAGCTCACGTTGACGCGGTTGCCGACCGCCCAGATCGACCGCCCGCGGGTGATCTGCGGTGGGCGGCTGCCGAGGTTCATGTCGGTGAGGAGCGTCCCGAGGTTGAGTACGAGGTCGGCCGCGTCGATGCGCTTGCGGATCGGCGGCGGGCTGATCGGCCCGATGTGGACGCCCATGAACTGCGGATGGTCCATCGGAAACGCGCCCTTCCCGAGGACGGTCGTCATGCAGGGCGCGCCCATCTGCTCGACGAGGCGCACGATGTCGCGCTGAATCTTGTAGCGAAAGGTCTCGATACCGACGATCACCGCCGGGCGCTTCGAGGCGTTGAAGCGGAGCGCGGTCTCGTGCGCGGCCTCGGCGGTCTTACGCTCGTCGGAGCGCGCGAACTCGAGCACCCCGTCCCATTCGCGAATCGACTCCGGCACCTCGATCGTGCGCTCGACCATGTCACGGTGGATCTCGAGATAGCCGGGGCGCTGCTCGCGCCAGATCGCGCGCAGCACCTCGTCGACGTCGGCCGCGGCACGGCGCGGGTCGTCGAGGACGCGGGCGGCGCAGGTGAGCTCGGCGTAGATGCGGAGCTGCGAGTCGATCTCCTTCGCCTGATGGTGGATCAGCTGCCCGAGCTTGCGCTCCTCCTCGCCCGGCCCGCCGCTCACGACGAGAATCGGCACGCGCTCCGAGAAGGAGCCGGCGACGGGATTCACCATGTTGTGGCCGCCGGCGCCGTACGTGACGCAGACGACGCCGATGCGTCCAGTGGCGCGCGCGTAGCCGTCGGCGGCGAAACCGACGCCGGGCTCGTGGGAGAGCGTCACGATGCGCATGCCGCGCGGCCGCCCGAACTTGAAGAAGAGGTTGATGACGAGGTCGCCGGGGATGCCGAAGAGATGCGTGACGCCGATCTTCTGCAGGTAGGCGACGAGAAAATCGCCGACCCGCATGCGCGCCCGCATCACGCGACGACACCGCCGCGCGGGAGCGACGCGCCGGCGCAGCGCGGCGCCCGCGTCACGCGAAGAACTCCTCGACGTCGCCGGAAGTCACCTCGACGGTCACGATCTCGCCGTTCCGATACACGCGCAGCACGATCGGCTCGCCGGCGCGATGCGACCACAGGCGCTCGTAGAGCTCGCGCCGGCTCGCCACCTCCTGATCGTCGATCGCGAGCACGACGTCGCCTTGCGCGAGACCCGCTTGGTCGCCGGGCGCGCCGGCCAGGAGCCCGGCGACGACGACGTGGTTGCGCAGGGTGTAGCAGTAGAGCCCGAGCCACGCGCGCGACGGACGGCTCGGCCTCCGCCCGTAGCGCAGCAGCTCCTCACGGTGGTCGCGGTAGCACTCGATCGGGATCGACAGCGAGAAGCGTCCGATCTCGTTCAAGTTCAGCGACACGACGCCGACGATTTGGCCGCGGACGTCGATCAAGGGTCCGCCGCCGAGGCCCGGGTTCATCGCGGTCGTGAAGATCGCGCGCTCGAGCACGTACTCCCAGTTGGCGTCGAAGGGTCCGACAGACGTCACTGCGCCCGAGCTCGCGCGCCGTCCGCCGTCGCCGACGCTGGCGAGAATGAACACCTCGTCGCCGCTGGCGATCTCCGGGACCGTGCGCACCGTCAGCGACGGCAAGCTCACCGCCGGCACTTTGAGCAGCGCGACGCCCGACGCGAAGTCTTGCGCGATCACGTCGCCGACGAGCTCGCGGCCGTCGACGAGCGTCACCTGCGCCGAGCGCGCCCCGAGAACCACGTAATTGACGGTGAGAACGAGGCCGCCGGGATCGACGAGGGTCCCCGTGCCCGCACGCTCGGTGCCGAGCACGGCAACGGACGGATGCGTCTCCGGCACCTGCACCCGCAGGTGCACGATCGCCGGCAAAGTCTCCTCGAGCAAGCGAACCGATGCGTTCATGGCCTTGATCGCGGACAGTGAATGGATCTGATGCCGTCGAACTCGGTCGAGTTGCGAGCGAGACGAGGCGCGAGGGAAGTGAGCAGCGCAGGCGTAGCGGCAGCTACGCCGAGCAGCGGAGCGACCGAGCAACGAAGTATCGCGAAGCAAATCGGCCGAGTTCGCTTGCGCGGGCGGAGCGTGGTCTTTATGAGAGACACTCCCATGCACACCCGCGAGCTGCCGCTGACGTTGGCGCCGTGGGCGCTCTTTCGCGTCCTCGCGCGGAAGGAGCAACCGTTCTTCATCGACGCCGGACGTCCATGGGGCGACGAGTGGGTTTCCTCTATGGGATTCAGCCCACGGATGCAATTCCGTGTCGATGCTGGAACCGGCGCGAGCGTGCTCTCGACGCTCTCGGATGTCGTCGCCACGATGGCACCGCGCGCGGCGACCGCACGAGCGCGCCCGCTGCCGTTCGCCGGCGGCGCCGTCGTCGCGCTCGCCTACGAGGCGAAGAACGAGATCGAGCGGCTGCCGCAGTCGCAGCGCGAAGATCCGTCCGCGCCGCGACTGGTCGCGACGGTCTACGACGCGGTCGTCGCCTACGATCATCGTCGCCGCCGCTGGCTCGTCGCGAGCTGGCACCTCGACGCGGCGGCGCTCGCACGCTACGCCGACGAGGTGATGGACGCCGCCGGCGCGGTGCGCGCGCATCGCGACGGCGCCGCAGAGGGAGCCGACGCAACCGATACCGACGGCGGCGTGAGCCGCGCCGCCCGTCATCGCGATGAGCTCGAAGAGCTCTCCGCCGACCGTCAGGCCGGAATCACGGTGAATCTCGATCGTGATGCGTACGAAGCGCGCGTCGCGCGGGTGCGCGCGTACATCGCCGCGGGCGACGTCTACCAGGCGAACCTCAGCATGCGTCTCGACGCTCCGCTCACGGCGAGCGCGCTGGCGACGTACGGCCGTTTGCGGTCGGTGCAGCCCGTCCCGTTCGGCGGCTACTTCGACCTCGGCGACGTGCAGGTGCTCTCGAATTCGCCCGAGCTCTTTCTTCGCCGCCGTGGCGACCGCATCGAAACGTGCCCGATCAAGGGCACCCGCCGCCGCGGGCGTAGCGCGGCGGAGGACACGAGTCTCGCCGCCGAGCTGCGGCGCGACGCGAAGCAGCGTGCCGAGCACGTCATGATCGTCGATCTCGAGCGCAGCGACCTCGGACGCGTGTGTCGCACCGGCAGCGTCCACGTCGAGCGCCTCGCCGCGCTCGCGACCTTCCGCACCCTCCACCACCTCGTCACGAGCGTCCGCGGAACGCTGCGGCCCGGGATCGGCGTCGCCGACCTGCTGCGCGCGACATTCCCGGGCGGCTCGATCTCCGGAGCACCCAAGATTCGCGCGCTCGGAATCATCGACGAGGTCGAGTGCGGCCCGCGCGGGTTCTACACCGGCGCGCTCGGCTGGATCGACGCGAGCGGCGACCTCGATCTGAACGTCGCGATTCGCACCGCGGTCGCGACGCGCGGCCGGCTGACGTATTCCGTCGGCAGCGGCATCGTCGCCGACTCCGATCCAGCACGCGAGTACGCCGAGTGCCGACTGAAAGCGGAGGTGTTCCTGCGTGCGCTCCCCACTGACGGGCGCGAGACGCCGGCGCTCGCTGCACCGAGCGCCGCGGATGCCTGGACGCGTGACGCCGACGCGACGTCGCCGCACGACGGCGCTTGGGCGCTCCGCACGGGCTGAGCGCGACGGTGGCGGGCGGGCGACGCCGGCGGCGCGCGCCCCGGCGTGAAGCGATCGTGCTCCTGAACGACCGCCTGCAGCCGGCGGCGTGCGCCGCCATCTCCGCGCTCGATCGCGGCTTCCTCTACGGGGACGGCCTCTTCGAGACGGTGCGCACGTACCGCGGCCGCCCGTTCGGCCTCGAGCAGCATCTCGCCCGTTTGGCGCGATCGGCGCGCACGTTCCGCATTCCATTCGAGCGCGATGCGACACACTGGCGCTCGCGCATCGCCAGGCTCCTCGGCGCGAACGCCCTCGTCGACGTCGACGCCGCCGTGCGACTCACGGTCTCGCGCGGCGCCGGTCCGCTCGGGCTCCTGCCGCCACCCGGACTCCACCCGACGACGCTCCTCGTCGCCGCGCCACTCGACCGACGCCTCGCCACGGCGCAGCGCCACGGCGTCAGCGTCTGCTTCTTCCCGTATCGGCTCGTCACGGCGACGCTGCCGACGCACAAGACCTTGCATTACCTGCCGGCGGTGCTCGGCAAGATCCTCGCCGCCCGTGCGCGCGCCTTCGAGGCGCTGTATCTCGGCGCCGACGACACGGTGCTCGAAGGCACGACGAGCAACGTGTTCGTCGTCCGGCGCGGCACCGTCGTCACGCCGCCGCTCCACGGCATTCTCCCCGGCGTCACCCGCCGGTTCCTCGAAGCCGTCGTCCACCACGCGCGCATCCCGTTCCGGGAGGCGCCGATTCCCCGCCGCGCGCTGCTCGCCGCGGACGAGGTGTTCCTCACCGCCTCGACGATCGAGGTCCTTCCGGTGGTGCGCATCGAGCGCCACCGCGTCGGCGGCGGCGTGCCGGGACCGATCACGCGGCGCTTACAGGAGGC
>WNFQ01014387.1_pt1 | contig 11002 bp, 8 predicted proteins | sample 5400171 | NCBI WGS metagenome assembly WNFQ01 (sample SAMN13153356, study PRJNA577476) | soil metagenome | isolation source: 20 cm soil under Madrone tree | place: USA:California | collected 2016-06-14 | reverse complement strand
CGTCCGAGCCGTCGAAAATGGCGTTGGCCACATCCGAAGCTTCCGCGCGCGTCGGCCGCGGGTTCTCGGTCATCGATTCCAGCATCTGCGTCGCCGTAATCACCGGACGCCGGAATTCCCTGGCTCGCGCAATAATCGCTTTCTGAACCACCGGCACTCGCTCCGGATTCATCTCCACGCCGAGGTCGCCCCGCGCCACCATCACGCCGTCGGAGGCCCGCAGTATCGCGTCCAGATTTTCGATCGCCTCCGGCTTCTCCAGCTTCGCGATCACCGGAGTGTCTTTCCCCGCGCGGCGAATCAACTGTTTTGCCAGTAGCACGTCTTCCGGACGCCGGACGAAGCTCACGGCTATGTAATCCGCGCCGTGTTTCAGGGCGAATTTCAGGTCGGCGCGGTCTTTTGGCGTCAGCGCGGGAACGCGCAGTTTGATTCCCGGCAGGTTAATCCCCTTGTGCTCGCCAAGAGCGCCGCCGTTCACGACTTGGCAAATCACTTCCCGCCCGCTGACCTTTTCCACGCGCAGCTCGATCAATCCATCCGAGAGCAGGATGCGGTCGCCGCGGTGCACCTCATCCGGTAGCGGCGTGAAAACTGTATTCACCCGCGTCGAATCGCCCAGAATCTTCGCGGTCGTGATCACGAACTTTTGCCCGCTGCGCAGCAGTACCGGCCCGCCTCCCGCCAGGGGCCCGGTCCGGATTTTCGGTCCCTGAAGATCGGCAAGAATGGCAATCGGCTTTTCGTGCTCGATGGCCGCCGCCCGCAGCATCGAGATGTTCTTCGCATGTTCCTCGTGCGTGCCATGCGAAAAATTCAGCCGCGCCACGTCCATCCCCGCGCTCAGCAGGCGGTCAATCATCCGCGGCGTACGGCTCGCCGGTCCGATCGTGCAGACAATTTTGGAATGACGAAAACTCATGCTCTCTTCTGCGGCAAGGATTCCCGTTTGCTTGTATTGTTCACTGGAAGGCTGCCCAAAACGACTGCCTTTTTTCAATCTTCTCGACTTGCTTTTTTGCTTCCCTACCGCGCGACCACGAATTCCGCGATGACCCGCGCCAATACCTCCACTCCCTTGGTGAAAGACGCCAGCGGGATCCGCTCATCGTCCCCATGCATCCGCCGGAAGTCCTCCTCCGTCAGCGGGAACGGCAGAAAACCGTAGGACTGGACGTTGTGCAGCCGCAACTGCGCGGAATCCGTGGCCCCCGTGGACTGAAACGGCAGCACCGGCGCGCCGGAAAATTCTCTCCCCGCAACCTTTGTGATTGTGGCATAGAAATCGTTTTCCAGCGAAGACGGCGGCGCTGCCAATCCCGCATCCGGCTGGATCTCAAATCGGATCTGCGGATCGTTCACCAGTTTCTGCAGCTCCGCCAGAAGCACATCGATGGTGTCTCCCGGCAGCAATCGTATGTTCAGGTTGGCGCGTGCCTCCCCAGGAATGACGTTCGCGCGCACCCCTGCCGTCAGCATCGTCGGCGCGATCGAATCCCGCAGCATCGAGTTCCACAATGGACTGGCGTCCGAGATCATTCTCTGCGCGTGCTCACCGCGGTCCGATGCATCCAGCGAGCGCATCCATTTTGCCATTTCGTCGTCTTCGATGGCTGCAAGCTGCTCGAAGTAGCGCCGCACAATCGTCGTGAAGTGCACCGGCGCGGAGTAATTGCCGATTTTCGCCACCGCCGCGGCCAGATGGACCACCGCATTGTCCTTCGTCGGCATCGATGCATGTCCCGACGTCCCGCGCGCAAGCACTGTGACGTTTACGGGAACTTTCTCGCTCGCCTGCACCGCGACGTATTGCACTTTGCCGTTTTTCAGCAAAACCTCGCCGCCCTCATTCAGCGCAAACCCGGCTGCAAACTTGTCCCAGTATTTCGCGATCAGAATCTTGACGCTGGCGTCCCCAAACTGTTCTTCATCCGCCGTCGCCAGGAAGATCACGTCGCGATTCAAGCGTGGGTTCGTGCGCTTCAGCGCGATAAACGCCGCCAGATTCGCCGCCAGCATCCCCTTGTCGTCGATCGCGCCGCGGCCGTACAGGTATCCGTCCTTTTCCACCGCCGCGAACGGATCGACCGTCCACTTCGGCTTCTCTACCCCGACCACATCCATGTGCGCCACCAGCAGCAGCGCCTTCGAAGGATCAGCCATCGCCGTGCTTTTCAGTCGCGCCACCAGCGCGCTGCGTCCGGGCGTTAAATCCAGAATTTCCGCCTTGATTCCCTCCTTCTCTAGGATCCCCGCTATGTACATCGCTGCGAGCTGCTCATTTCCCGGCGGATTCGTCGTGTTGATCTTGATGAGGTCCGCCAGCCAGCTTTGCGCTTCCTTCGCAATCGCCGACGTATCCCCGATCGGCGACGGATTCATCGGGATTCCTGGTGGCGCCGCTGGCGAAACCTGCGCGGCAACCGGAATACTTGCGGCCATCGCCAACGCCGCCGCTCCCGCCATCCTCTGGACCATGCGATTCCAGTTCACGAATCCGTCCTCCTCGTTGTGGCTTCCTGCAACACAGTCGCCGCAGTAAACGTTTTGTCTTGACTGTGCGTCATACTAACATGCAGGTGTGGGCACTTGGCCTCGGCATTGGCGTTGCGTTGCTTAAATTCAACCGCTTCTTGGCAACCACGCCGCCGCGCAGGCAGGAATGATCGCTAGTTTGGAATTTTTGATCGCAATCGAGGGGTACATGATGAAGGCCATTCTTTCCGTAGTTTTGCTCGCAGTTCTGGCGACCGGTTTGGGCTTGCCGCTGGCCGAGAATTCCGTCTTTGCCCAGGCTCCCACCGGCCCGCAGGGCGGTTCCCCGCCGCAGCAGCAGCAGAACCCGGCTCCGCCGGCGGCACCCACGGCGCAGCAGCCTCCGCAGGCCGGCGTCACCATTGCCGTCGACGTTCCCATCGTCACCCTCGAAGTTGTCGCCACCACGCAGCACGGCGACATCATCCCTGGTCTTAAGAAAGAAAACTTCCGCATCCTCGACGACGGCGTGCCGCAAACCATCACCAACTTCGCCCCCACCGACGCTCCCATCACCATGGTCCTTCTCCTGGAGTTCAGCAGCCGGGGTTATGGCGGTTATTTTGCCTATGTCGGAAAGTATTGGTCTACGGCGCTTTTCCCTAGTTTGCAACAGAAAGACTGGATCGCACTGGAAACCTTTGACATGAAGACCCGTATCGAAGTGGACTTCACGCAGAACAAGGACGAAGTCATGCAGGGCCTCTATCATCTCTACTTCCCGGGATTCAGCGAATCGAACTTGTTCGACGCCATCCTTGAAACCGTGGATCGCCTGAAGGATGTAAAGGGCAAGAAGTCCATCGTCGTGCTGGCCAGCGGCGTGGACACCTTCTCCAAACACACCCTCGATCAAACCATGAAGCAGCTTCGCCAGAGTGACGTCACGATTTTTTGCATCGGTTTGGGCCGGTCCTTTCAGAATTACGCCGACACGAACGGTGGAATGGGCAGCATGGCTCGCATGAATTACCTGCAAGCGGAAAATCAGCTGAAAACTTTTTCGCAGGAGACCGGAGGCTATTCCTGGTTTCCTCAGTTCGCGGGTGAAATGCCGGACGTGTTTCGCGACGTCGCCGCATTCCTCCGCCATCAGTACAGCCTCTCCTACTCACCAACTGCCGGTGCGAAAGACGGCAAATTTCACAAGGTTAAGGTGGAATTGGTCGCGCCCGACGGCGGCCCTCTGAGCATCGTGGACCAAAAAGGCAAGAAACAGAAATATCAGGTCTAAATTTCACAAGGTTAAGGTGGAATTGGTCGCGCCCGACGGCGGCCCTCTGAGCATCGTGGACCAAAAAGGCAAGAAACAGAAATATCAGGTCTACGCCCGCGAAGGCTATCAGGCGCCCAAAGGCGGCGTCGGTGACTAAAACCAGTTTTCAGTTGTTAGTTGTTAGTTTTTAGTCTGCAAGTTCTTGCTGGATCGAAGCGTGCTTGGCAAGTGGAAGCCATGACCCCATTTTTTTTACAAAGAACTAAATACTAAAAACTACGAAGTACTTCAGTAGCCCCGCGCAAAATCCACCCGGTTAAACATTTCCCGCCCGTCAAACCATCTCTCCAGCAATTCGACCAGGATCGCCGCCTGGCGATCCCAGAGCCGGTCGCTCACCCCGCTCGTGTGCGGCGTGATGAACAAATTCGGCGCTTTCCACAACGGACTCTCCGCCGGCAGCGGCTCCGTCTGCGCCACGTCCAGCGCCGCGCCCCCCAGCGCGCCACTTTCCAGAGCTTGCAGCAGCGCCGCTTCATCCAAGAGCGACCCCCGTCCGACGTTGATCACTCGCGCTCCGCGTTTCATCCTTGCGATTTCAGCCGCACCAATAAGCTGCTTCGTCTCTGCCGTCTCCGGCGCGCAAATCAACACATAATCCGCACCCGGCATGGCTTCCCGCAGTTGCGCCGCGGCAAAAATCTTCTCCACGGGCGTCCGGTCGCCCGCGCCCGATCGAGTCACTCCCCAAACCCTCATGTCAAACGCCTTCGCCCGCTTCGCCACTTCCCGCCCGATCGATCCGTAGCCCACGATCAGCAGCACTTTCCCATTCAGTTCCGTCAAGTGCTGCGGCTTGTCCCAAATTTCCTGCTGAGCCCATCGTCCGCGGTCCTGCCCCCGTACCGAATCAGGAAAATTCCGCGCCAGTGCCAGCAGCAATCCCATGGTGTGCTCCGCCATCGGCACGGAGAAAATTCCACTCGGGTTCGTCACCATGATCCCGGAATCCCGCAACTCCGGATACATCAATTGCGCCACGCCCGCCGCCGTCGAATGAATCCACTTCAGCTTCTTCCCTTCCTTCAATTGTTCCGCTCGCAGCGAATAGCCCACAAAAATATCCGTGTCCGGCAGCTCCTCCGCCAATCTGTCGTAATTCGGCAAATGCAAAACGCGCATCTCCGGCCACCGCTTTCGAATGGCCTCGGCCATCGCCGGCTTCGGCCGCCATTCCGTAAACGGGTGCCAAACGCAAATCACAAGTTTCGTCTCTGCAGGTGTTGTACGGCTCATGGTCAGATTATGAAATGATGCGCAAATCCGTGCCGGTCATATCCGCGGGCTGCGGCTGCCTCAGCGCGCCCAGCATCGTCGGCGCAATGTCTCGAAGCGATCCACCTGCCTTCAAGCGCAGCTTGTCATCATCACTCACCAGAATAATCGGCACAGGATTCGTGGTGTGATACGTGTGTGGTCCTTCGGACACCGGATCGATCATCGTCTCCGCATTCCCGTGGTCCGCGGTGATAATCCACACTCCTCCGCGCGATTTCAGCGCTTGATAAATCTGTGCCAGCCCGGCGTCCACTGCTTCCACCGCTTTGATCGCCGCTTCCAGTTTTCCCGAATGCCCCACCATGTCCGCATTTGCGTAATTCATGATAATGGCGTCGAACTCGCCCTGCTCGATCGCTTTCACCGCCGTGTCTGTAATTCCCCCCGCGGACATTTCTGGCTTCAAATCGTACGTCGCCACCTTCGGCGATGGCACCAGAATCCGCTCTTCTCCAGCAAAGGGCTTCTCCACTCCGCCGTTGAAAAAATAGGTGACGTGCGCGTACTTCTCCGTCTCCGCCGTGCGCAAATTCTTGTACTGCAACTCCGCAAACACCTGTGCCAGGATATGTTCCAGTTTCTCCGGCGCAATTATGTACTTCAGCCACGGCCAATTCTTGTCGTACTGCGTCATCGCCACGTAAAACAGATTCTTCGGCCGCTTCGCATCAACAAACTTATCGAAGTCCGGCGCCGCCAGCGCGTACGTCATTTGCCGCGCGCGGTCCGCCCGGAAGTTGAAAAAGATCACGGCGTCATCGTCGTGGATCAGCCCCACAGGCGTGGCCGAAGCTCCGCTTCCCTTCGTCACTACAATCGGCTTGATAAATTCATCCGTCACGCCGGCCTCATAACTTCGCTGCAGCGCCGCAATGGGATCATCCGTCCGCGTTTCCGCTTCGCCATGAACCAGCGCGCGATACGCCAGCTCCACGCGCTCCCAGCGGTTGTCGCGGTCCATCGCATAGTAGCGCCCCACCAGCGTAGCGATCTCGCCGACACCCAATTCGCGCATTTTCTGCTGCAACTGGCGCACGTAATCCCGACCGCTGTTCGGCGGCGTGTCACGCCCGTCCATAAAACAGTGCGCAAACACTTTTTCCACTTTTTGCTGCTTGGCCATCTCCAGCAGCGCAAACAGATGTTGAATGTGCGAGTGCACGCCGCCGTCGCTCAGCAATCCCACAAGATGCAGTTGCCGGGCCCGCCCGCGCTCCATCGCTTGCTGAAACAGTGGCACGTTCTGCAATTGTCTGTTCGCGATCAGCAGGTCGATCCGCGTAATGTCCATGTGCACGATCCGCCCCGCGCCCATGTTCATGTGCCCGACTTCGCTGTTGCCCATCTGCCCCTCGGGCAGTCCCACAAATGGCCCGGACGTATGAATCAAAGTGTTGGGAAATTTCTGGATGAGCTGGTCATACGCCGGCTTTCGCGCTAGCGCGATCGCGTTCCCTTTCCTCTCCGCGCGGTATCCCCATCCATCCAGCACGGTCAACACAATTGGCTTCGGTCGTTTGCTCATAGCTCTTCATTCACGAATGCGATTTGGCTCTTCCTGAGAGGAGGTCAAGGCATCTGTTACCGAGCAGCAAGTTCACGCAGCGCCGCGAGCAGCCGATCCGCTTCCTCGGCGGTGTTGTAATGCACCAGTCCGACTCGCAAGACACCGCCGCGTTTTTCTACGCCCAGGCGCTCGGAAAGATTCAACGCATAGAAATTCCCGTCCCAGGTGAAAATTCCGCGATCTCCCAGGAACGCGGCAATTTTTGTGGGATGGTGATCGCCCAGCCGGAACGACAGCGTCGAGCAGCGCTGGTCAAATCGTTTTGCGTCAGTGATGCCGAAGATGCGCATCCCCGGAATTGTTTGCAATCCATCGATCAACCGAGTCAGCAATCCGGTTTCGTATTGATGCGTCGCACGGTATGCAGCATGCAACCCCTCGCGGCGGCTGGTCGCCGTCGAATCGCAGTGCCGGCCCAGTTCCGCAATATAATCGACTGCCGCGGTAATTCCTGCGATCAATTCCTGCACTTGCGTTCCCGTCTCCCAGCTTTCGGGAGAAACATCCGTCGCCGGTCGTACCTTGTATGGTTTGAATCTCTCCAGGTGCTCGCGCTTTCCGTACAGCGTTCCCATGTGCGGCCCGAAGAATTTGTACGGCGAGCACGCCAGAAAATCGCAATCCAGCGCCTTCACGTCGATCAGCCCGTGCGGAGCGAAGTGCACCGCATCTATAAACATCAACGCCTCAGCCGCGTGCGCCAATTTCGTGATCTCCGCAACCGGATTGATCGTTCCCACCATGTTCGAGGCATACCCAACCGCAACGAGCTTCGTCTTCGCCGTAATTTTTCGCTTCAAATCATCCAGGTCCAGCGTGCAATCACTCTCACGAATATTCACTTGCCGGATCACCACGCCTTTTTCTTCCAGCGCGCGCCATGGCGCCACGTTCGCATCATGGTCCAGCGTCGTCACCACAATTTCATCGCCCGGTTTCATCTCGCGCCCGATGGCTCGCGCCAGCGCGAACGTGATGGTCGTCATGTTCTGCCCGAAGACAACCTCATTCGAATCGCAGTTGAAAAAATCCGCCATCGCCGCCCGTGCCGAAGCAATCATCGCGTCGTTTCGCCGACTGGTCGCAAACGCTCCGTACGTATTCGCATTTGCGGTTAAAAAATAATTCTGTACCGTGTCCATCACCTGTTTCGGCACCTGCGTCCCTGCGGGCCCGTCCAAAAACGCCGCCGCCTGCCCGTTCGCCTGCAATTTAAGCGAAGGAAATTGTTCCCTCACCCAGGTGATGTCGAATGGTTTTTCCCCCGTCCCCTGCATTACTGGTGTGCTCATTTTTTTGTGGGCCACCACAACGTGGCCGCTTTCTCCGAGCCGCTAGTCTCTCATACGTTTCGCGGACGTTGTAGGGGCGCAGCATGCTGCGCCCCTATTGGCACGATTTAATCGGTGCAACAATCAGCTCTTGCTAAAGGCTCCCGCAGCATCCAAATTGGAAGCACTTTCTTGACGAGCCGGCGGCAGACAACACGTGATGTTCCCGCGGAGCGTGATAGCATATCTGCAGTTGTTCCTCACTCATGCCGCTTTGGCGCCGGCTACAAATCAAATGAGCGACCACCAATCGGTCGGCTCCGCGCCACGTTTCTCAATGAGGTGAATCGTGCCAGAAACCACCCCGCCGACCGAGCGCACGCGCGTTGTGCGTGAATCGCATCGCGGCGTCTACGACCGCGCAGCCATCGACAAGATTCTCGACGAAGGATTCGTCTGCCACCTGGGCTTTTCCGTCGATGGCCAGCCCTACGTGATACCCACGCTCTACGCCCGCATTGGCGACGCGATTTATTTTCACGGTTCCGCTGCCAGTCGCATGTTGCGCAACGTGAGCGACGGAATTTCCGTCTGCGTTACGGTGACTCTCACTGATGGTTTTGTGCTCGCTCGCTCCGTATTCAATCACTCCATGAATTACCGCTCCGTCGTCGCACTTGGCAAAGCGACCCTTGTCGAAGCGCCAGAAGAAAAACTCGAAGCGCTGCACGCCTTTACCGAAAAAATTATTCCCGGCCGCTGGCACGATGCGCGGCAGCCCAACGAAAAAGAGCTGAAAGCCACGAGCATACTGCGCCTTCCGCTCACCGAAGTTTCTGCGAAGATACGGAGCGGCCCCGTCGAAGACGACGCTGCGGACTACGCACTGCCGGTCTGGGCCGGCGTGATTCCACTTTCCCTCGCACCGGGCGCGCCGATCCGCGATGAGCGTTGCGATTCTGCGATTCCCACGCCCGCCTACGCGATGCAGTACAAGCGGTGAGCCATGGCTGAATTCACTCCCGCAGCTGTAAAACCCACCGTTGGCGTCGAAGCACTCGATGCGCTGGATATTCGCGTCGGCACTATAGAACGTGTAGGAGATGTTCCGCTTTCCGAAAAACTCATGAAGCTGACCGTGAATTTTGGCGATCATTCGCGGACGATTCTCGCCGGCATCAAGAAGGAGCGCGAAAATCCGCGCGAGATCGAGGGACGCCAAGCGCTCTTCGTGGTAAATCTGGAGCCGCGCAAAATGGCCGGCGAAATTTCCGAAGGCATGCTATTTGATATCGGCTACGCGGACGGCGTCACAGCGGTTCTTTCCGTTCCGGAGCGACCCGTTCCGAACGGCACTCGCGCCGGATAGGCTCTGCACCGAGCCGTGTTCGAGCAAGATTCATTTCACCTTCGTCGGCTAGTTTCCACTTCTTGAGCTCAATGGCTTCGCGGACAGCGGGTACCGTCTTGACCCCATAGCCGGTGTAAAAGCCTGGAGCATAAAGTTGGTGCTTGAACCACGGCCGGTTGGAAAGCCCTTCGGCGGTAGTGAGTTTACGCTCGCTCGCGATGAGCATTTTGTTGACCTCGGCGAGCGAAAGGGAAGCCAGCGCGGCACCGCCGTTGGCGTTGGCTTGGTCCAGCGCCTTGCGGTATTCGGCGGCGCTGCGCGCGAGCGCGTCCACGGCGTTCTCGAAGGGCGCAAAATTCAGATGAGGCGGGACCGTTTCCACCGCGGGCGGTACCAGCGGCCGTTTCGGATCATCGGTGGCCTTGAAAACGCCTTCTTCGATTTCCTTGTTGCGTTCGCGAATGTCGTCCTGCATTTTTTGCGAAAGAGTTTTTAGTTCCTTCAGGTAGGTCTGCACGGTGTCGGCAAAATTTGCGAACTCGAAAGGAAGCAAATCCGCGTCCGCCAGGCGCATCATGGCCGTGCCGCCGGTCTGCGCCAGAGCACGGCCATACACGAAGTCTGTGTCGCTGAAGTGCGTGTACCAATGGAAGTCATCGTAAATGGAGTGGTAGATGCCGCCGTCATCTTCCCCGCCGAATCCGATATTGAGCGAAGCCACGCCGTCGTGCTGGAGAAACGCGGTGTAGTCCGAACCGGAGCCCAGGGCGGGAATGCGCAGATCGACGCGCTTGCGAATTTCCTCGCGTTGCTCCGGCGTTTTGGCTTTGGAAATTTCCCGGAGTTGCTGGCGCTTCCAGGCCGTGAGCTTTGTTTCCGGGTCGGATATTTCGCGCGCGATATCGTTGCTGAATTTTTCGAGCGTGTGCGACCCCTCGATGCCGAGATAACCGCGGCCATTGGCGTCGGAATTGATGTACGCGACGCCGTGCGCGCGCAATTCGTCATAGTGCTGCTCGGCCCATTCGGTCGAGCCCAGCAGTCCGGGCTCTTCTCCGTCCCACGCGCAATAAATGATGGTGCGCTTGGGCTTCCAGCCGGACTTAACCAGCTCGCCGAGAGCCCGCGCTTCTTCCAGGATGGCAATTTGTCCTGAGATGGGATCCTCCGCGCCGTTCACCCACCCGTCGTGGTGATTGCCGCGAATCACCCACTCATCGGGGAAAGTGGATCCAGGAATTTTCCCGATGACGTCGTAGAGTGGCTTGATATCCCAGTTGGATTTCACTTTGAGGTGAACTTTCGCGGGGCCGGGACCGACGTGATAGGTGATGCCGAGGCCGCCTCGCCATCCTTCCGGAGCCACTCGGCCGGTCAGCGCGGCAAGCAGTGGCTGCGCGTCGGCATAAGATATCGGCAACACAGGGATCTTGGTGATCGTGGGAGCTTCTTCCACTTTCAGCCGCTTGGCGTCTTTGGTGGCTCCAACTCCCGGCGTGAGGGGATCACCAGGATAGAAGGGCATGTCCGCGACGCTGCCGCGCTGCACTCCATCCGGCGGGCGATGGGCCCCGGCGGGGAATGTCTCTCCCTGGACAAATCCGTCCTCATGGGGATCGGAGTAAATCAGGCAGCCAATCGCGCCGTGCTCGGCTGCAACCTTGGGCTTGATGCCGCGCCACGAGTGGTAGTAGCGCGCGATGACAATCTTCCCTTGCACGGAA
>WNFQ01007953.1_pt1 | contig 11002 bp, 7 predicted proteins | sample 5400171 | NCBI WGS metagenome assembly WNFQ01 (sample SAMN13153356, study PRJNA577476) | soil metagenome | isolation source: 20 cm soil under Madrone tree | place: USA:California | collected 2016-06-14 | reverse complement strand
TTTTCGATCGTCTGGTGGCGATGGGTGCGATGAATGACGCAATTCTCGGAATCAGGCCGTGGACACGGCTGGAATGTGCGCGCCTTGTGAATGAAGCGGGTGAGCCTTTGCAGGACGCCGGAGCGCAGACAGAGTCCTCGCGGCTTTACGATTCGTTGCGGCAGGAATTCGCGCCGGAGCTCAACCTTCTTGGCGGAGGAAGCAATCGCGCTATACGACTCGAGTCGGTCTACACGCGATTCACCGGGATTTCCGGGCCGCCTCTTACAGACGGCTACCACTTTGGCCAGACGCTCTTCAACGATTTTGGCCGGCCGTTTCAGGAAGGTTTCAATGCCATCGCAGGGTTCTCGGGCTGGGCCACTGCCGGGCGATGGGTAGTTTATGTTCGCGGAGAATACCAACGCGCACCATCCGGCCCGGCCATTCCCGTCGCGGCAGCAAATGCGATCGCCGCAATCGATATTACGCCTTTGGTTGCGCCGTCTCCGACGCCCGCGCGCAGTCAAGCCCGCCTGCTCGATACCTACGTGGGGCTAAACCTGGGCAATTGGCAGCTTTCCTACGGTCAGCAGAGCAAATGGTGGGGGCCCGGGGCGAGCGGGCCGCTGCTATTCAGCGATAATGCGCACCCCGTGCAGATGTTTCACATCGACCGTGTATCTCCGTTACGGCTTCCCTGGCCTTTCCGGCTTCTCGGGCCCATACGCTGGAATGCTTACTTCGGCAGGCTCCAGGGACATCTGCTCTCACCCAATCCCTTTTTTCATGGCGAAAAGATCAGTTTCAAGCCTACTCGCAATCTCGAGTTTGGATTCACGCGCACGGTGGTGGTGGGCGGCGAGGGCCGTCCTCTGACTCCTTACCGGCTTTTCTTGACCTACTTCAGCGCCGCAAGCTATTTCATCAAACCTGCCAATAAAGATCCCGGCAAGCGAGACGGAGGATTCGATTTCAGTTACCGCGTTCCACTGCTTCGGGAATGGCTGACCATTTATAACGACTCCATTTCCGCGGATGATCCTTCTCCGCTTGCAGCGCCGCGGCGCGCAGGGTTCAGTCCCGGACTTTATCTCACTCATTTTCCGGGACTCCCGAAACTCGACCTGCGGGTCGAGGCTCCGTTGACCAATGCCGTTGCGACAAATGGCCCCGGCCGCTACATCTATTGGGACAACTACTATCGCGACCTTTACACAAATCGAAAAGTATTGATGGGAAACTGGGTGGGACGCGACGGCTCCGGAATTCAAGCCATGAGCCGCTACTGGCTGAGCGCGCGGAACTCCATTCAATTCGGCTACCGCCACGTCAAGATCAATCCCCTGTTCATTCCCGGTGGAGGAACGATTAACGATGGCTCCGTTCGCGCGGAGTTCCAAGTGAAGTGCGACTGGGAGGCTTCCGCGCTGGTCCAATACGAACAGTGGAGATTTCCTCTCCTCGCTCCCACTTTGCAGAAAAACGTGACGGCTTCGGTTCAACTCGTTTATTGGCCGCAGATTCACAACCCTTGAACCGGGCGCGTTCCTTGGCAAGCCGACTTTTCTCACAAAATCCTTAGGTACAATTCATCACTTTCTAAGCCTTCCTCCGTGACCATGGAAACCGTCAGCAAGGATGCATCAGCGAAAGATAGAGATTTGAGGGCGATGTGGATCTTCATAACTCTCGTGAGCTTTGGTCTTGCGTTCATGTTGTACGCGTTAGTTCAGTTTTGCCGCGAGTCAGAGCGGACGAAAGAAAATCATCGGCACGCTTCCAGCCCAGAGATCCGAGGAACGCAGCGGGGTCGATTAGTCAAAATGGCGTCCAGACGTATCAGTGCGCGGCGTTCATCCCACAATCCCAGGTTGCGGAGGGCGCTTACTTGATCTGGTGGGGCCAGAAGCAGGGATCGTGGCGGGGAATCAAGGATTCTCTGATTCAATAGGAGGACAGAGACAGCTATGCTTGACGTCATTTTCATAGTTGCGACCGCGCTGTTTTTCGCGATTGGGATTTTCTACGTTCGCGCATGCGAACGACTGCGGTAGGAGCGGGCTATGAGTGCAGGCAATGTGTTATTGCTCATCATTTGTGTCCTGCTCTGTGGGTATCTGCTCTACGCCCTGCTGAAGCCGGAGAAGTTCTAATGATGACAGCGAATGGCTGGTTCCAAATCGGGTTCTATCTTCTCGTAATCTTTCTCGTCACGAAGCCAATTGGCATCTTCATGACGCGGGTGTTCCTTGGAGAAAAGACATTCCTGGACCCTATCCTGCGGCCGGTGGAGCGGATCGTCTACCGGCTGACTGGCGTTGACGAGAAGCACGAGATGCGCTGGACGGAGTATGCCGTCGCCATGCTTCTGTTTAGCGGCGTCTCCATGGCGCTTCTGTATTTGATCGAGCGTACGCAAGAGTGGCTGCCGCTCAACCCGCAGAAACTTCCAAACGTGGACCCCGCACTGGCGTTCGGCACCGCGGCATCGTTCACCACGAACACGAACTGGCAGGCCTACAGCGGTGAATCCACAATGAGCTATCTCACGCAGATGGCGGGACTCGCCTACCACAACTTTGCTTCTGCGGCTGTCGGAATCGTCCTCGCGATCGTGGTAATTCGCGGCATCGCGAGAAAAGAAACGGACAAGCTCGGGAATTTCTGGGTGGATACGACGCGTTGTCTGCTATGGGTTCTGCTTCCGATCTGCCTGGTTGGCTCGCTCGTGCTGGTTTCCCAGGGTGTCGTACAGAACTTGAAGCCCTACACAACGGTGCAGTTGCTTGATCCCCAGGCTGTGCAGGTGACCGGCACGGACGGCAAAACCACAACGCAACTCGTGACGCAACAGGTGATTGCGCAAGGCCCCGTGGCATCGCAGGAGGTCATCAAGGAATTTGGCACAAATGGCGGCGGATTCTTCAACGCCAACAGCGCGCATCCTTTCGAGAATCCCACGCCATTCTCGAATTTTTTCGAGATGGTGCTGATTTTTGCCATTCCGAGCGGTCTCACCTACACGCTGGGCCGCATGACGGGTTCGCGGCGCCATGGCTGGGCCGTGTGGGCCGCCATGGCGTCCTTGTTTTTTGCAGGTGTAACGACAACCTATTGGGCGGAGGCCCGAGGGAATCCGCTTCTGGCCGGAACCGATCAGCGTGCAAGTGCGTTGCACTCCGGCGGGAACATGGAAGGAAAAGAGGTGCGGTTCGGAATTGCGAACTCCGCACTATTTACCACGGTAACGACCGACGCCAGTTGTGGCGCTGTAAACGGCATGCACGATTCGTTCACGCCACTTGGTGGCATGGTTCCACTTGTCAACGTGTTCGTGATCCTTGCGGTTTTCATCGCCGGGTTCCTGGTGGGCCGGACGCCAGAGTACTTGGGCAAGAAGCTCGAATCGTATGACGTGAAGATGGCCCTGCTCGCGATTCTCCTTCTGACGTTTACGATTCTAGGTTTTTCGGCGATTGCGGTGGTCAAGCCGTTTGGTACTTCGAGCATCTCGAACCCGGGCCCGCACGGGTTGTCGCAGGTGCTTTACGCCTACGTTTCTTCGACCGGTAACAACGGCTCGGCTTTCGCGGGCCTGAACGCAAACACCACGTGGTACAACACGAGCACGGCGGTTGCCCAACTGCTGGGCAGATTCTTCATGATCATTCCGATCATCGCCATCGCCGGAAGCTTGGCCAAAAAAAAGACCGTTCCGGAATCCGCCGGAACTTTCCCCGTGACAGGCCCTCTCTTCGCAGCGTTGCTCGTCGGCGTAATCCTGATCGTCGGTGCGCTGACTTTTTTCCCGGCTCTCAGCTTGGGCCCAATTCTCGAACACCTGCTGATGGCCGCAGGGAAGTCATACTGAGGGAAATATGGACCAGGTGCTTCATCAACATCCAACAAACGCCAGTTCGCTCGCCGACGCGAAGATTGTTTGGAGAGCCGTACTCGATTCCTTCGTCAAGTTGAATCCCCGGGCGATGGTCAAGAACCCCGTCATGTTTGTGGTTGAAGTCGGTGCCGTCCTGACGACGTTCCAACTTGCGTGGAATGTCCTCCATCGTGCCGGACAGATTGGTTTCGCCCTGCAGATCACGCTGTGGCTCTGGTTCACCGTATTGTTTGCGAATTTTGCGGAGGCCATGGCCGAGGGGCGCGGGAAAGCTCAGGCGGAAACTCTGCGTAAGGCGAGAGCCGAAACGGAAGCCCATCGCTTGCGCCCGGATGGTTGCACGGAATTGGTACCCAGCTCCAAGCTTCGCGCCGGAGACGAAGTTTTGGTCTCCGCGGGGGAATTTATTCCGGGGGACGGTGAGGTCGTCGAGGGAGTCGCGTCAGTCGATGAGTCCGCGATCACCGGCGAGTCCGCTCCGGTGATTCGGGAATCTGGCGGCGACCGCTCCGCCGTTACCGGTGGCACGCGCGTTCTCTCGGATCAGATTCGCGTGCGGATCACTTCGAATCCCGGAGAGACCTTCCTGGACCGCATGATTCGACTAGTGGAAGGCGCGTCACGGCAAAAAACTCCCAACGAGATCGCGCTCAATATTCTCTTGGCAGGATTGACGATCATTTTTCTCCTGGCCGTCGCCACCCTGCAGCCCTTTGCCGTCTATTCCGGCGCTCCCCAAACCATCTTTGTACTCGTGTCCCTTCTCGTTTGTCTGATCCCCACGACCATTGGCGGGCTCTTGTCCGCCATCGGAATTGCGGGCATGGATCGCCTCATCCAGCGAAATGTCATCGCCATGTCGGGCCGCGCGGTGGAAGCCTCGGGTGACGTGGATGTGCTGCTGCTCGATAAGACCGGAACCATCACGCTCGGTAACCGAGAAGCAACTTTGTTCTGTCCATGCCCGAACGTGAAGGAAATGGACCTTGCCGGCGCAGCTCAGCTCGCTTCTTTCGCGGACGAAACCCCGGAAGGGCGCTCCATTGTCGTCCTTGCCAAAGAAAAGTACGGTCTGCGCGGCCGCGAACTGGCACCGCATAGTCCGAGCTTTATTCCCTTCTCCGCCCAGACCCGCATGTCCGGCGTGGACATGGATGGACTCGAAATTCGGAAGGGCGCGCCGGACGCCATCGAAAAATATGTAAGCGAAAGAGGCCAGGCAGTTCCTGCGGAGATCCAAGTCGTCGTTCGGGAAATTGCCAATGGCGGCGGCACTCCTCTGCTGGTCACGCAGAATCGAAAGGTGCTTGGAGCCATCGCCCTCACTGACATTGTGAAAGGCGGCATGCGCGAAAGGTTCGATCACCTGCGCGCGATGGGCATCCGCACGATGATGATCACCGGCGACAATCCGCTGACAGCTGCTGCGATTGCGCGTCAGGCCGGCGTCGATGATTTTCTCGCCGAGGCCAAGCCGGAAGACAAGATGGCGCTCATCAAGCGGGAGCAAGCGAAGGGCAAACTCGTGGCCATGACCGGCGACGGCACCAACGATGCCCCCGCCTTGGCGCAAGCCGACGTCGGCGTCGCCATGAACACCGGCACGCAAGCCGCCAAGGAAGCCGGCAATATGGTCGATCTCGACTCCAACCCCACGAAACTCATCGAAATTGTTGAGATCGGCAAGCAGCTCCTGATCACTCGAGGCTCACTGACGACCTTCTCCGTCGCAAACGACGTTGCGAAATATTTCGCCATCATTCCGGCGATGTTTGCCAGCGCATTTCCTCAGCTTGGAGTTCTCAATGTGATGAGGCTTCATACTCCGGAGTCCGCCATTCTGTCGGCGGTCATTTTCAACGCGTTGATCATCATTGCTCTGATTCCGCTGGCTCTACGAGGCGTGCGGTATCGTCCCGTCGGCGCCGCCGCGTTGCTGCGGCGCAATCTCCTGCTCTATGGCGTCGGCGGAGTCATTGCTCCTTTTATGGGCATCAAGCTCATTGATGTGCTGCTGACGTATTTCCGAATGGTCTGAGGCTCTTATGAAGAAAAATCTTCTCATCTCTGTCTGGTTCACTTTGGTCACAACCCTGATGTTCGGGCTGATTTATCCGCTCGGAATTACCGGCCTCGCTCAGGTCTTGTTTCACGACCGAGCGAATGGACAATTGGTCCAACAGAACGGCAGAGTGGTGGGTTCGAGGATCATCGGTCAGGCTTTCACTGGCCCTGGCTATTTTCACTCGCGGCCGTCTGCGGCAGGAACAGGATACGACGCTACTGCAAGTAGCGGTTCCAATCTGGCTCCTACGAACCGGGCTTTGCTGGACCGAGTGAAAAGCGACGTGCAGAAACTCCAGGCGGAAAATCCAAATTCCGCGGTCCCTATCGATTTGGTGACCGCCTCCGGTTCCGGTTTGGACCCGGAAATCTCTCCCGCAGCAGCGGAATTCCAAATTCCGCGCGTCGCACGCGAGCGTGGCATGAGCGAGGCGGAGGTCCGCGCCCTCATTGCCAAGCACACGCTGGGCAGACAGTTTGGTGTTCTGGGTGAGCCTCGCGTCAACGTTCTTGAGCTGAATCTGGAACTGGATGCCGCGCATCCAAAACTCTAGAATTTAGGCTTTGCGAGAAGGGGTTTTCGATGAACTTACCGGCGGCGGCTGAAACCGGTAACCCACCCACGGTTCCGTTCGAATGAACTTCGGATCTGCGGGATCCGTCTCAATCTTTTTTCGCAACTGATTGATCACCACGCGCAAATTCTCCGTTTCCTCACCGTAGTCCGGCCCCCAGACGGATTGCAGAATTCTCCGATGCGACAGCGGCTTGCCCTGATTCGCAATCAGATGTTTCAGGACGTCAAATTCTTTGGGCGTCAGGTGCACTTCCTCCCCGCGCACCGTCAGTTGACGGCGCTCAAAATCTAGAGTTAGCTCCTTGGAAAGAAAGGGTGGCAGCGCATCGCCCGGCGCATAACGCCGCAAGGCAGAGCGGATCCGTGCCAGCAATTCCTCGATTCCAAAAGGCTTTACGACGTAGTCGTCCGCGCCGGCATCCAGTGCGAGAACCTTGTCGCGCTCCGCGTTTCGCACCGTGAGCATGATGATCGGCGCATCCGACGAGCGCCGTATTTCGCGGCACGCTTCGATCCCGCCCATCCCCGGCATATTCACGTCGAGAAGCACCAGGTCAGGCTTGTTCTTCCGCGCGGATTCCACGCCTTCTTCGCCCGTTTTCGCGTCTATGATCACGTACCCCTGGCCGGTGAGCGTCGAGCGCAGCACGCGCCGGATTTGCGGCTCGTCATCCACAACCAGAATTGTGGCGGCTATCATAATCTATGCTTCGACGCCTCTCGCCACCGGCAAGGTGAAGGAAAAGACAGAGCCGTGACCGAGCTGGCTCGTCACGCTGATCGTCCCTTTGTGCGCCGCCACGATGGCTTTTGCGATCGGCAATCCCATTCCCGTTCCTCGCACAAGATAACGCTGATCCTTCCCCCGGTAAAATTTGTCAAAGATCATTCCTTGCTCGAAATCGTCAATGCCAGGGCCCCGGTCCGCCACACTGATCGTCACGGAATCACCGGCAAGTTCCGCCGAAATGACAATGGGCTCATCTTTTGGCGAATACAGGTTCGCATTGTCGATCAGATTCACCAGGATGTCTTTCGTCCGTTCCGCATCTGCCTCGACGCGCGGCAAACCCGGGATCACCCTCACATCCACGGTCCGGCTTCCCAGTGACGACTTCATATGCGCAAGCGCCTCCTGGATAATTTCCTCGACCGGCGTGGGCGCAAAGTGCAACTCGATCTCGCCGGCATCCAGCCGCGCCATTTCTGAAGCCTCTTCGACCAAGTGGTTCAAGCGGTCGCATTCTTCATTGATGATGCTGAGCAATTCCTGGCGCTGCGCGGCGTCCGCCTTCTGGCTGGCCAACAGGCTCGTCACCGCCGCTTTCATAGACGTCAGCGGTGTGCGGAAATCATGCGTTACGGAATCCAGCAGCGCGGATTTCAGCCGTTCCCCCTGCCTCTCCGCCTCCGTCTGGCCAAGCTGCTCTACAGCCCGCGCGCGTTCAATCGCGATCGCTACGAGACTGCCCACGGCATCCAGCGTCTGGCGCGAGAGCCGCGCCCCGGAAATGCCGAGACTCCCGATCGCACGGACTCCAAGGCGCACCGGAATAAAATAGAGACTCTGTTGCGATTCGATCGTCATCTCATCCCGGAGGAACGCCGTCTTCATTCGTTCTTCGTCCAAGTGAGATGAACCGTAACCGGATCGGTAGAATTTATCCTTTTGTGGCAAGAACAATTCGGCAGCCCCCGCTTCGAAGCTCTCGACCACGTAGTTCGGAATGGCGTTCATCAATTGAATGACGTTGCCTTCTCCCAGCAATTTCTGGCTGAACTTGTAGAGCCGCTCAGTCTCGCGGCGGCGGCTGTGCGCTTCATCCGCTTCCTTCCGTATCCGCGCCGAGAGCTGGCTCCCCACAATCGAGGTGAAAAGAAACGCTGCGAGGGCCACCCAGTTTTGCGGATCGGCAATCGAAAAGTTTCCAACTGGCGGCAGAAAAAGATAATTGAACGTGAGCATCGCCACCACGGACATGAAAACGGAGACCGCCATTCCCCAGACTGCCGAAACTGCTAGAATTGCGAGCAGGAAGGAAAGCGCAACAGTGGTTTGATTTGCGGGAATGATCTTGCGGTAGAGAAATGCGATGCCGGCGATGGTGAAGAGCGAGAGCAAGAAGCCGAATGTCCGGCCGGCTAGGAATCTCTGCATTAGCCTATTCTAGCGCAGGCGTCCGATTTGCCGCGGAGAAGATACTCCCTTGCCGAAGAAGCCGGAAGATTGGTTGGAGGTTGCCTCCCCGCCGCAGAAGTCCCGCGGAATCTTCAAGCTTTTCCTGGGCTACGCGCCCGGCGTCGGAAAAACGTTTAGCATGCTGAGCGAGGCCCTTCGCCGGCAGAGCCGCGGAGAAGATGTGGTCATCGGAGTCGTGGAAAGCCACGGCCGCAAAGGCATCGAAGACCTCGTCACGCAGATGGAGTCCGTTCCGCGAAAAAAGATTGAGTACAAGGGCACGGTTTTCGAAGAAATGGACGTCGACGCCATTCTTGCGCGCCGCCCCGCAGTGGTTCTGGTCGATGAGCTGGCACACACCAATATCCCCGGCAGCAAGCATCGTAAACGCTACGAAGACATCCAGGAACTCCTGGCGGCAAAGATCGACGTTATCTCGACGCTCAACATCCAGCACATTGAGAGCATAGCTCCGGTTGTGCGCTCCATCACGGGCATCACGGTGCGCGAAACTGTCCCAGATTGGGTGCCTCTCACTGCATCGGAAACCGTGATGGTCGATCTTACACCGGAAGCTCTGCACAATCGCATGAAGCGCGGGGACGTCTACAGTTCCGATAAAGTCGAACGCTCGCTCAAAAATTTCTTTCGGCGCGGCAATCTCATCGCCCTGCGTGAGCTTGCCTTGCGCCAAGTCGCTGAACAGGTCGATCGCAGCCTCGAATCCTACATGGAAGCTCAGGACATCCGGAAAAACTGGGCGGTGCGGGAACGCATCGCGGTGTGTATCTCATCCAATTCATCCGGACAGTATCTGGTCGCCCGCGCCGCCCGCATGGCGCGCCGCATGGACGCGGAGCTCTACGTGGTCCATGTGGATCGCGAGTTTGGCCCGAAAGAATCGAATCAGAGTACGCTAGCCGCGAATCTACGTTTTGCCGAGAGCCTCGGTGCGCAGGTGGTTCGCCTGAAAGGCCGAAGCGTTGCGGATGCCGTGGCGGAGTTCGTGCGTTCGAAACACATTACGCAGGTGATTTTCGGCCGCGCCCCGGTCCACGACTGGCGCAAATATCTCTACCTCTCCGCCGTCCACCGGTTCCTACGCGAATCGCCTGCCGTGGACGTTCACATCGTGACGCAGGAATCGGAAGAGTAGCTATGGGCTCATGCCGTTAGAAATTGACGCCCGAAGCGCAGACTCGTCGCGGCGAGGTCCAGCGCCGAGGATTTTCCCACGTGTCCCGCAAGAAACCGGGCGAAGAGCCCGGGATCTCTAGCCAGCACCTGCAAGGCACGCTGTCTCAGCTTCCCATATCGCCCAAGCCAGACAAGTAGGCGGCTCATAACGTAGGTCGCCCTTGACAGCAGTCTGTGCGCCACTTGATAGGTCTCGAGTCTGCCCGACGCGAGACTATCGGCGAGCGCGATGGCCTGACGAAAGCTCAAACAAAGCCCTTCTCCCGTGATCGCATCCACGCTTCCCGACGCATCTCCTGTCAAAATGACGTTTCCGCGGTGCACGCGCCTCAACATGCTTATCACCGTCACTCCACCGCGATCAACGCCGCTCAGCTCTGCAATTTGAACGCGCGCGGCAAGCTCTGGGAATTCTTCCCAGGTATCTTCAAGCCGCATTCGCGGATCGTCGGAAATCAACGCCACGCAGGTCTCTTCGCCTCCAAGCGGCGTGACATACGCCTGCATCATCCGGCCCCAGTAAATCTCGACATGCTCCGTCCATGGCCGGATTCGATAGTGCCGTCTCTGCGCGAATCGCACCCTGTGCCGCGAAGCGAAATCCAATCCGCTCCAACGCCTCACCCTCGAGCCGATCCCGTCCGCACCGATCACCCACTTCGCTCGCATCTCTCTTCCACGGACAATCGCTCCCTCTCCAGTCAGTCCGGAAACCGGTGTCCCCCACAGCAGAGACACTCCACACTCCTCGGCTCGCTCCACCATTTTCCTGTGTAGGACGGTCCGGGCAACGCCAATCCCGTTCTCTCCAGGAAAGTTCGCCTCGGCTTCGGTTTTTCCCTCGATGAAGCGGAGGCCGCGGAAGATCCGCCCGTCGCTCGGATAAATTGGAATACCGAGTTCACGAAGAGCCGCGAGGGTGTTCGGCATCAAGCCTTCGCCGCATGCTTTGTCGATAGGTGGCTTTGCCCCATCCACAACGGTGACCTCAAACCCTTTTTTTCGTGCGGCAATGGCAGCGGCCAATCCTGCCGGACCTCCGCCAACGACCAGTATCTCCGTCTGCCGCCCCATGGTGCCCCCGATGATCCGTGTCCGATCCTTT
>WNFQ01013166.1_pt1 | contig 11007 bp, 9 predicted proteins | sample 5400171 | NCBI WGS metagenome assembly WNFQ01 (sample SAMN13153356, study PRJNA577476) | soil metagenome | isolation source: 20 cm soil under Madrone tree | place: USA:California | collected 2016-06-14 | reverse complement strand
AGCAAAGAACGCAAAGGCAGAGATCCTCGAAGCCAGGGATCGCGGAGATGTCGTGGAATCACCTCTTTTATGAAGTCCTAAATCTTTGCTTACTTTGCTTCCTTTTGTTCAGAACGTTTTTCAGTTGTTTTGTAGGGTGCCTTGATCGCTACTCCTTGGCAGTATCAAGCGGTGAATACCATCCCTCAGGATGAGCTACGGAAGCTGATGAGGAGCAGATGAGGCCGTTCAATAGTTTCACGTAGCTGGGACGCTGCGTCTTCGGCACAGTAGACGCACCTTCCAGGTGCGGAACATGATCGCCGTCAATCCGCAGCCGGAAGCTGCGGCTGCTTTCGAACGACTCGCTTACAGCAGCCGCTCGAGCTCAATCTCGTCACGGATTGGGATACCGTATTCGCCGATTTCAGAGATCGATGGCTTTACGCGACGCGCCTCGTCGACCGCGCCTGGACGAACCGCCGTAATTCGAAAGCCTCGACGCTGATAAAAACGAAGAGCGTCCAGATTGTCGTTGGTCGTTATTACTCGCAAAACGCTGACTCCTTCGACTCGCAGCCTGGAAACAAGCGCTTCTATCAGAGCCGTCTCGACGCCCCGCTTAGCCGTGACAGCATCCAAGGTAATCAGTTCAGCGATGTTAGTTCGTCGAATCTGATAAGTCGCGAGGCCTTCCTGTTCGCCGCCAATCAGCGCCGGCAATAGTCGGACATCAAAAATCTCGCCATGAGCAACCACTCGTCCTTCTCCTCCCCACCGTTCGTCCAGGATCTTCTCTATCCAGGGTTGATCCTTGGACTCTTTCTCTCGGATTTTCATTCCGGATTCACGGTTTGTCCTTTCGAAGGACCTGACAGACCGGGCTACAATTTTGCAACGCTTGGCGCCTTTCCGTTAGCCAATCACCTCTCGGCTATCTGTTATCTGTTATTTGTCATCACGACGTAGTTGTGCTCAGTCGCTCGGCGCCAGCTCGGCTAACAATTTCTCATAACGCGGATCTTGGCGTAGCGGATCCCAGAGCGGGTCGCGCTTTAACGAGCCATAATAGAGACCGCCCGGTGTTTTGGTCAGAGGCCCCAACGTCTCAAAAGCTAAATCAAGCTCGTTAGTCCAGGCATACACCACGGCTAGATTGATCACGAGACACGGGCCATCGACTGCATCCTTGGAGATCGGCAACATTTCGATGGCGCGTTTGGCTTCCTCAATAGCCGCTTCTTTGTTGCTAAGCAAAGCGTCTACCACGGCTAACTGGCTAAGCAGCTGGGCATTTCCGGGTGACTTCTGAACCTTTTGGCTTAATTGCTCCCGCGTCTTGGCAAACTCAGAGTTTGGGTCAGGTTGTTCTCCCTGAAGTCGCGCCAGCAGAATCGAATAACAACCGATCGGGACGGGAATACCGGCGTACGCAAAGTATCCATCGTCCTCGCCATCCTGCAGCTTTTGGATGGCTTCTTTTGCTTGTCGCCAATCACGATCGTACAAAGCAAAATTCAGTCGCAAAGACAGCACTTCCCTATCTTCGGCGATCGACGCCGGGAGAGCAGCGACCGCTGACCAGAGCGCGGTGCCATCGCCGGTCTTCATAAAGGTTACATTAAATGCCTTTTGCACCTTGAGCATTGGTTGGTCCGGCAGGAGCCGGATCAATTGATCGTAAACCTTTTCGGCCGCAGCAAACTGACGCGTGACATAAAACGTGGTCCCTAAATCTCCGATCGAAGCCGAATTGCGTGGGTCGTGCGTGATCGCTTCGTTGAACTCCCGGATTGCCTTTTCGAAGTTGCCTTGCCGCCGATCGATCAGAGCCTCCAAAAGGAACACCTCGGGATTGTTAGCCAAACCATGCCCAGCGATCGCCAGTTGTACGCGTGCCCGTTCGTAGTCGCGATACCCGTGGTAAAGGAGGATGGCATACGCCAGATGAACCTCCGGCAGATCGGGTTGTAGGCGCATTGCTTGCTCGATTGCTGCATCTCCCAATGCGCGTCGTTCCGGAGTCGGGTCATGCAAGCGATAAAGGCGGCCGTTAGCCTGCGCCAGCGCGCAGTAGGCCAGGGTAAACTTTGGATCGAGTCGGACGGCTTGTTCCAGAAAATTGATCGCAGCGCGCAGTGGTTTTTCGGCGCCTGAACCGAGGGCAGTGGAAACCCGGAAACTTGCGATTAATTCCTCGGCCCGCAGATAGAGGTCATAGGCTTCGAGATTCTCGGTCGGTTTTGCTTCGATCCGCTTCTTCTCTTCCGGGGAAAGCGTGGCGGTCAGCTTGCTGGCGATGGTCTGAGCTACTTCGCTTTGGATGGCAAAGATGTCGGTGAGATCCCGATCATAACTGTCGGCCCAAATCGTCTTGTCATTGCTCGCGTCGATCAGCTCAGTGCTTATCCTCATCCGATTACCATCCCGACGTACAGTTCCTTCCAGCACACTACCGACGCCTAACGCGCTAGCGATCTGACGCAGATCGCGTTTCACGTCCGCGCGATACTGCATGACCGAGGTCCGACTGATGACTTTGAGCTGAGCAATTTTGCCGAGGTTGTTGAGGATCTCACCTTGCACGCCGTCCGCAAAATAGGTGTCGCTCTTGTTTTCGCTGAGACTTTCGAAGGGAAGAACCGCAATACTCTTTCCGGTGGGAACCGTTTCAGCAACTCGCTGGTCAAAGAGTCGTCCCCGGTAGCCGGAGAAGAAAACCCACGCAAGCAATAATCCCATAACGCCCACGATCGCGGCAAGTAGCCCTCCAAGAGCGCGTGTCCTACCAGCTAAAACCCGATGAAAACGCGGTGTGGATTGCTTCGTTGGGCTGGCGGCCTCGTGGGCTCCGGATCGCAATTGGTCCGCGGTCGCACTCCGTCCTGCGCTAATCGCTTCGGTCACTCTCGGAATTGCCTGGAGAAGCTCGGTTGGCGTCTGGAACCGTCGTGCCGGATCTTTTTCGAGGAGTACTTCCAGTAGAGCTATGACCGGCTGCGAAACGTGAGTCAGCTTGTCTACCGGCAGTGTGGCGTGTTGATGCTGGTAGACCAGCCTCGGAGTGGTGCCTTTGAAAGGCACCTCGCCAGCCAGCATCTCCCAGAGCGTGATTCCAAGCGAATAAAGGTCGGAACGCATATCCGCTGCCACCCCCGTAAACTGTTCGGGGCTCGCATACTGAGGTGTCCCAGCAAATGTCCCCTGAATCGAAATTTCGGAAATCGAGTCGTTGTCAGCAGCAGTACCTTTGGCCAGGCCCAGATCGATAATTTTCGCGTTAACAATCTTTTCCTCCTGCGAGCTGACCATGATGTTGCTGGGCTTGATGTCGCGATGGACCAAGTCTTGTTTGTCGATCTCTTCCAAGCCGGCGGCGACCAGCGCCGTCACCTTCAAGGCAGTTGATGGATCCAGCCGGCCGGAACGTTCGATGACCTTGTCGAGCGATTCCCCATCGACAAACTCCATAGCGTAGAAGTAGCTGTCGCCACTCTTTCCCAGGTGAAACACTGAAGCAACGCTTGGGTGGCGCAGGCTGGCGGCGGCCCGAGCCTCTCTGACCAGTCGCCGGTTCGCCGATTCGTCGCCAAGCAATCGGGCATTGACTACCTTCAACGCCACCAGACGCCGGAGACTGATGTCAACCGCCTTATAGGTAACTCCCATCGCACCGCGGCCCAACTCTAACGGTGTTCCGTCTTCGTGTGTGAGGATCTCGTAGTGCTCGAACCGCAGTCGGGAGCAAGAAGGAACTGATTCAATAGCCGAAGAGCCGGTTTCTGTCTCGTCGCCGAGGGCTCCGCGCAAAGCACACACCGGGCACCACTCGCTGTTGTCAGGAAACAGCGTGCCGCAGACCGGGCAGGTCCGTCTGTCTTTCGTCGTCACGGTCCCAATCGACTTTCGGAGGCAATGAGCGCCTCGCAGAGAGCATGAATTTCTTGGTCTAGTGCTTGCCGATCGATCATCGTCCGGGCGACTTCCTTTCGCAGAAGCTTGCTGTATCGCTTTCTCAACAAACGCTGAGTCAGGTCATGGGTAATTTCACCCCTGTAGCCCCAGCGGCGGCCAGCATTATCACCTGCCAAACCGTCGTTGTGGTTCATCCGTAGCTATTCCGCCAACTCTTATACCCTGATTAGATACCTGGGAATCTCGGAATTGCGAAAAAATAGTAGCCGCCTTAGCCCATTGGGGGTAGGGCGGGTCGCTCCGCGACCGCTGAGGCAGAGGCCCAATCCCGTCGATTTCCTCTAGCCGCGCTGAGCACTCGTGCATAATCGAACCCTGGTAACCGAAAAGGGTGGTGGGATAGGCTACATGTCGCGTTATAAATCAGCACCGCTAGCCAGGTTGGTGGCTCGCCATTGATTCAGCGGTCGCGGAGCGACGCGCCCTACCCCGATTGGAACTCTCGATCCGGAAATCCTCTGTATTGGGTGAAGGCCGGTTGTTTGGGCCAACCCCCAAAAACAATTAGACCATAACCGGAGAAAGAGCCATGTCTGCCATCGTTGAATTCGTTGCACCCGCCGAAATGTTGTTTCAACCGCCCGGGAAAAAGAGTCTTTTCGCGAACCGGGAACCAAGACCGATTCCCTTGCGCCCGATTCGCGCATCTGAACAGCGATTCTGGAAGCTATCCGCGCAGGCGGCCTCTCCTAAATTCGCGGTGATCGAGTCATTCGTCCTGGCACTTTTTCTGCCCGTCGCGCTGGTTGGAATACTCAGCTGCTTTGCTGAATTGGCGCATCTGCTGGATAGCGACGCCATCGGACATGTGGCGATGAGGATAGCGGCTGCAAGCGTTTAGCCTTGCCAGTGCGGCATTCCACCGGCACCAGAGGGCACACTGTGCTCTTACTTGAATTACGAACCGAAATCGTTGCCAGCTACTCTACTTATAGGTGGCTTCAATCGCGCGCATTTTAGCCCGTAGCTGGACGTTCTCTTTTTCGCGCACCGCGAGTATAGCCTGGAATTCCGGATCGGACTTGAAAAGTCCGACGGAAGGGGCGTCCGGCAACAGGTTCGCCGAAAACACGTCACCGTGCAGAAAAGAGGCACGAAGATATTGATATGCCTCTTCGTTGCGTCCCAGAAATCGAAGGCTCGCCGCCAGCGCCCATTCGGTCCAATAAACCGGGCCGATTTTCGCAACCAGATTCATTCGATCTAAAAATCCGCTAAGCTCAGCGCTCTGGATCGCTTCGGTTTCTCGACCCAAGTTGCGTAACGCTATCGCGGCCCCGAGAAAGGGGACACGCCAGGTATCGTCCTCCTTTAGTTCGTCGCTTAGACGGAGCATAGCGGGCCAATCCTTAAGGTGAAAATGGCAAACGAGCAAAAGACCGCGCACCGGCCATTCATCAGCTCCGATAAAATCTGACGGCAACTTTTGCAAACCGGCAGACGCAGCCGCGTAATCCCCACGCAACACGGACAGCTCGCACTCCATCATCACATGTCGTTGCGGGTCGGTCTCCAGGTCGATGGCCCGCTGGAGCCATTTTTCTGCCCAATCGTTGTCGCCTGCAGCAGCGCAGAGGTATGCCAGCGAGTTTGGAGCATGCGTGTCGGTCGGGTTGACAGCAAAGGATTTTCTGAGATAGGCGTAACGTTCGTCGTAACGTCGGGTCCCGGCCAACTGGTCGGCAGCGAAAAGGTTCGCGCGCCAATCGTTTGGGTCGAGCTCCAGGGCCTTACGAATCGGCTCACGCGCCTCCTCGCCCAAGTCTTTGAAAAGAAGAGCCTTGACCAATTCCGTGTACCCTCGGATTTCCTTTGGGTCCAAAGCAATCGCTTGCCGGCAAAGATGAATCGCGGAATCGATCCAAGATTTCTCACTGTGAAATCGAGCGACCCGTTCCACGTAGGCGCTCGCCAGACCACTATAGGACAGGGCGAATTTTGGATCTAACGCTAACGCTTGTTTGAACAGATCGATCGCCTTTTCGTTGTCTTCTTGGCGATAGAGTTGGAGGTTTTGCGTAGGGATCTGCCGGATGGTGGCCTGTTCGTCACGGGATAACTTCCCGCGCAAAGCCGATGCGACTCGTTCCGCAACATCGCTCTGGATCGAGAAGATGTCGGTCAAATCGCGGTCGTAGGTCTCGGACCAGATTGTTTGATCTCTCGTTGCGTCAACCAGATCCGTTTTGATGCGGACTCGTTGACCCACCCGGGTCACTGTGCCCTCGACAACGTTAGTCACTCCGAGGGTATTTGCGATCGAGCGCAGATCTTGCCGCTCACCTCGCCCATACCTCATGACCGAAGTGCGACTGATCACTCGCAGCTGCGAGACCTTGGAGAGCTTGGAAAGAATCTCGTCCTGGATACCGTCTGCGAAATACAAATCGTCTTTGTTGCCGCTCAAACTCTCAAACGGCAAGACGGCGATGCTCTTTTCGCCTGGATTGCCAATGACACGTTGCCGGTGCAGGAATGACAGTGGAAAAAAGAAATCTGTGACCAGCAGCAAGCCAGCGGCGACCAGCAAGGCCAGTCCCACCCATCCGAGCCAGCGGAACCGGAAACCTGTGCGGAGTAAAGCAAGCCGTCTCCAGTCTTTCTTGGGCTCTTCGACACGCCTGATCGATTCCAGAGCGAGTGAACGCAATTTGTCTACGCTGACCCGCGATCTGGAATCCATCGCTTTGGTAATCGTTGGGACAACCTGGATGATGTCGGCTGGACTTTGGAATCGTCGGGTTGGATCTTTCTCCAACAATACTTCAAGTAAAGAATTGATCGGCTGTGGGGAGCCGGCCAATTTCTCCATCGGCAGAACCGCGTGTCGATGCTGTTGCATCAACTCTGCGGAAGAACCTTGGAAAGGCAGCTTGCCCGAAAGCATTTCCCAAAGCGTGATTCCCAACGCATAGAGGTCTGACCGAATGTCCGCTCCGATGCCGGCAAACTGTTCCGGGCTGGCATACTGAGTTGTCCCAATGAAGGTACCCGGGCTCGAGATCGAATCGTCCTCGGCCACCGCACCCTTAGCCAGACCAAGGTCGATAATCTTCGCGTTCACGATCTTGTCTCCATCGAAGCTGACCATGATGTTGCTGGGCTTGATGTCGCGATGGACCAGATTCTGTTTCTGAATTGCTTCTAATCCGGCAGCGACACGAGTCGCGACGCCTAGCGCGACCGACGACTCCAACCGTCCGGACCGTCGGATGATCTTGTCCAGCGATTCTCCTTCCACAAACTCCATCGCATAAAAGTAACTGTCGCCGCTCTTCCCCAGATGAAACACAGAAGCGACATTCGGATGACGGACACTGGCCGCAGCACGCGCCTCTCGCACAAATCGCCGGCGCGCTGATTCATCACCGATCAATCGGGCACTAATAACCTTTAGCGCTACGGCGCATTGAAGATTGATGTCGAGAGCCTTGTAAGTTACTCCCATTGCGCCGCGCCCTAACTCAACCGGCGTTCCGTCCTCGTGCTTGAGGATCTCGTAATGTTCAAACCGGAAAGGAGACGACGGAGCTGGCTCGATAGATGATTCGTTAGTCGGTTGCTCATTGCCAAGAGCCCTGCGCAGCGCACAAACCGGGCACGACTCGCTGCTGTCTGGAAACAGCGTATTGCAAACCGGGCAGGCCCGTCTGTCTTTTGCAATCACGACCCAATCGGTCTTTCGAAGCAATCAATCCGTGTTACAAAACCGGCCGGCATGATCCGCCGGCCCGCCGTTCGGGCTCATCCGTCGCCCTTTTTGCCAACTTCTACACTCTGATTGGATGCCTGGGAATCTTAGAGTTGCGAGAATAGTAGCCGCATTGGCCTTAGCCCGACGGAGGTAGGCGCGTCGCTCACGACTAGGATGACGGCGGCCGCGACCGCTGGGCGGTTGGACGTGTCCGTTCCGGACCGTCAAATCGCAGGCAGTATCGAATCCCGTTAAGCTAACAACCGCTATCCCAAGAATTATTCATTGCCTCATCATCCGGGCCTACCGGGGCGACGGCCCGATCGGTGTTCGGCGGTCCGGGACGGACGCGCCCTACCCGCCTGGCGGTCGCCAGGCGACTCGCTCTGCCTCTGGTGAAACTTTGGGTCCGGAAATCCTTTCTAATCAATGAAGGCCGGTTATCCGGCCAAACACCAAGCCAATAGATCATAACCGGAGAAAACCTATGTCTGCCGTAATCCAATTCGTTGCACCCGCGGAAGTATTCTTCCCGCCAGCCAGCAAAAAGAGTCTTTCCGCAAATCGAGAGCCAAGACCAATTCGACTGCATTCGATCGGTGAGCCCAAACAGCGGTTCTGGCAGCTGTCCGCGCGAGCGAATTCCACCCAATTCGCGATGATCGAATGGTTCGTCCTGGTACTGTTTCTGGCCGTCGCTCTCATTGGCCTAGTGAGCTGCTTCGGCGAGTTATCTCATCTGCTTGATAGTGATGCCATTGGGCACGTGGCCGCGAAAGCAATAGGTGCGATCGGCTAGTACCCAATCTTGCGTATATGGACCCGAATCCCTTATCGATAGCTCACGACCGAGGCTCACAGATCCTGCCTTTCGCCGGATCTGCGCTGCCTCTCGTATATCTGCTATTTGCTATTTCATTCGAGCCTCGGGCGAGAATGACGCTATTGGTCTCACGACGTAGTCGTGCTCACGGCCCTAACCGGCCTTCGGAAGCAATGAGTGCTTCGCACAGAGCGTGAATTTCGTCGTCGACTGCCCGCGGATCGGTCACCGTCCGCGCAACTTCCTCTCGCAGAAGCTCGCTGTATCGTTTTCGCAAACGATGAATAAGCGTCTTTACTCCACCCAGGCTAACCTGAAGCTGATCCGCCACTTCCTCGTAGGAAGGTAACTTCTTGGAGTTGGTAGGATCGAGAAACGGCAGGAGCGCGTCTATAATTGCGGTCTTACCTTGTGACCCATACTCCTGGCGAAGCCGTCCGATCGCATGCTCCAAAAGGGTCATCGCCCAGCGCGCATCGAAGACTTTTTCCGCGGTCAAAGAATCGGCTGCATCTTCGCGGTAACGTTCTTCGCCAGTCTCGAAATCGAGGGTCACGAATTCGATTTGACCGCCGCGCTTCATGCTGTTTTCGCGATCAAACGCATCGGAGAGATAATTCTTTAAGGACGCCAAAAGAAAGGAACGGAATTTTCCTTTTTCAGGGCCTACCTGTCGTAGCGACTTGCGTTCGAGCAGACTGAGAAAGAAGCCCTGGGTCAGGTCCTGAGCATCTTCAGCACCGTAGCCTCGGCGGCGAACAAAAACATAAAGCGGATACCAGTAAAGCCGGCAAAGATCGGCTAAGGCGGTTTGCGAACCGGGCACCTGAGTCTGAGCGGAAAGTAAGACGACGCTCCAATGCGTGGTTCGGAACCGGCCGGCTTCATCATCCGCCAATCTGTCTTTCGGATTCATCCGTAGCTCCGTTTTTATACGTTATTGAGGTACCTGGGAATCTTGGATTTGAGAAAAATAATAGCCGCCTTAGCCCATTGGAGGTAGGGCGACAGCTAGCTGTTTCGCTGAATTGTCAACATCTGATGCAAAGCGACGCCATTGGATGTCCGGCCATGCACGCCATCCGCGAAGGCTAGTAGAGCGAAAACACGTCGGCGAGTGATAGCGAGCTAAGACGTGTGAGCCGCTAAAACGTTTGAGTTTGTTTACGCAATGCGCGCCCCAAAGGCTCACAGTCCGGCTCTGGTCGATATTCCACCAGGCAGAGAACTCCCCGGACTGTATCGCCTTACCTTCTTGGTGCGTTTCGCCTTCCCGTTAGGCCCGATGATGAATAGTCACCCGATCAAGAACGGCCGCCTGTTTCGGTCCGACCGGCTTCGCTCGATTCAACCTTGACCTGATCGTCTCGAGCTTGATCGCTTGCTCCGCTCTTCAATGGCAGCGCCGAAGAAGCGATGGCGATGGCTACGACGCTGGTATAGCGCGCGAGAATGCTTAGTCCGTCTGATTGATGTAATTTACTCATATGTTCCGCCCTGCGTTCTTAGGGGGAACATATTTGTCGTTCCTTGACGGATCAGCTGAGAAGAAGCGTTCGAGATCACTCGCAAATCTCTCTCCCTGATCGATCGGAATCGAAAATTCATTTTCTTTTAGACGCCGGAAATGCGGCATCGGTTTAATATTTTTGAGAGTCGCCGTTGGTTCTTCCGCATCGGCCGATTAACCGGTTCAACGACCGTTCGTCCAAAACGATGGAACAACGCCGGCCTATCTGACGAAGCCTGGGGAGTTTCGAACGACTGGGGCGAAGTCGGAGAATGCCGTCCTCGCCGAGAACGCCGGGATCGGATTAAAAGCGTACACGCGGTATTTGCATCATTTTTCCTGCATCGACCCACCAACCTGTTCGTTTTACTGCTTACCGCTTACCGCTTTTCCGGCGTTGACGAGAGCTTCTCTTCCATGGGGAGAATTCAGATCTTGCTTTGGTCCAATCGGGACAATCCGGGTCGGATTGATGTCATCGTGCGTGTAGTAGTAATGCCGTTTGATGTGGTCGAAGTTGACGGTCTCGGCAATCCCGGGCTGCTGATAAAGATCTCTCAAATAGCCGTACAGGTTTGGGTAATCGACGATGCGCCGGACGTTGCATTTGAAATGTCCGTGGTAAACCGCGTCAAACCGAACAAGTGTTACGAACAAACGCCAATCGGTTTCCAGAGGCTGCGTTCCAAAAAGAAATCGCCGAGTGGCGAGTCGATCGTCCAGCTCATCTAATGTCTTAAATAGAGCGCCGGCCGCAATCTCATAGGCCTGTTGCGTGGTGGCAAAACCGGCTCGATAAACTCCGTTGTTAACAGTCTCGTAAATCGTTTCGTTGAGCGCTTCGATTTCGTTCCGGTACCTTAACGGATAGAGATCCAGTTGGTTGCCGGTTACGTCGTTGAAGGCCGAGTTTAATATCCGCATTAGATCGTCATCGGAATTCGAAATAATCTGGCTGGTCTTCTTGTCCCAAAGCACCGGTACGGTGACGCGACCCTGATAGTCATGATCGGTAGCCTGGTATGC
>WNFQ01018207.1_pt1 | contig 11009 bp, 10 predicted proteins | sample 5400171 | NCBI WGS metagenome assembly WNFQ01 (sample SAMN13153356, study PRJNA577476) | soil metagenome | isolation source: 20 cm soil under Madrone tree | place: USA:California | collected 2016-06-14 | reverse complement strand
CGAGGAAAGTACACAAGTTGGCGAAATCGCCTTCGAACGGATAAAACAGCGGGAAAGACTCCGTGGTCACCACGTAGTTGAAGTCCCCTCCGAAAGTGACGGTGTTCTTTGCCAGGTTGACTGTGACGTTGTCCGCGATCTCGCCGCGCTTCTCTACATAGAAGTCCGGGTTACCACGGTTCACTCCCACCGTGAACGTGTTAGCCACTTCCAGATGCGGCTGCGTTGTCGCCGTCTTGAAGTCGAAATTACGCCGGGCGAACTGTCCGCGCAGTTCATTCACCACTTTCGGTGAAACGATTGAGGTGAGGCTGCCCGCTAGCGACTGGTCGTTGATCCGGTTGTTTTTGAATGCCGAGGGCAGGTCGAACCCGTCATTCAATGGAGACTGATTCAGCAGCGTGGCGTGGTTGATGAAATAGCGCAGCATCAGGATTTGGTGATCCGAGAAATTGTGGTCGAACCGGGCAAGGCCGTTATCGTAGTCGCCCGTACGCAGCACGTTCAGGCCCGCCGGCTCTGCGGGCAAGCCGAACACGGTCGTCTTTACATTGTTGATGGCTACAATGTTGGCCAGAACCACTGAATTATAGAAAGGCGACTCACCCCGCCGCTGCCCCTCATAATTGCCGAAGAGGAAGGTCTTGTCCTTCTTCAGCGGCCCGCCCATGGTCCCGCCAAACTGGTTCTGCCGCAGAGTATTCAAGCCGGGCGCAGCCAGGATGCTGGTCGCGTCCAGCTTGTTGTTGCGGAAGTATTCGTAGAGTGTACCGTGCCAGTCGTTGGTCCCGCTCTTGGTGATGATGTTCACGATTCCAGCCACGGCCCGGCCAAATTCCGTAGAGTAATCGCTATTGATAACGCGGAACTCCTGAACCGAGTCCTGCGGCGGCGTGCCGCGTTGAATTCCGGACGCGGTGGAGATATCATCGGCGCCGTCTACCGCGATGAAATTGAAATGAATGTTTTGGCCCGCGAAGGACAGCTTGGTCACCGGCTCGACGATCACGTCGGTACTCCCGGATGTTGTATCACCGATCGTCACGGCTGGAGAAAGCAGCGCGAAATCAATGAACTCGCGCCCGTTCACAGGGAGATTGATGATTTGGCGCTCGGTGATGACGGTGCTCACCTCCGTGCGCGTCGGCTCTGCCAATTCGGAGGTGGCTTCCACCTCGACCTTTTCCGCAATCGCACCTGGTGACAACGAGAAATCCAGTTCAGCGGCTTGGCCAACCTGCAAGATAATGTCCTTCGTCTGGCTGCGGAAGCCCGCGAAGTCCACCGCAACCCTATATTCGCCCGCGGGTAAAGCGGGAATGTAGTAGTCGCCGGCGTCTCCGCTGGTCACCGAACGTGACAATCCCGTCGCGGCATTTGTTGCGGCAATCGTCGCCTTAGCGATGCTTGCGCCGGATGAATCGGCAATTTTCCCTGATAGTGTAGCGGCAACGGCCTGCGCCTGTGCCGCTGGCGGTACCGCAGCGAAGGCGATCGTTGCAAAGCCCAACAGAGCACATCGAAAATATAGAGATTTCGCAAACTTCACGCCCCACCCCCACGAGATAGGTTTGTTCACACGTTCAGACGAGAAGCTCACAGATGATTGTGACTCGACGGTCACTCGCGATGCCGAGCACCCGCTTACAAGGGACCCCTTCATCAGCCTCGCCGCGCAAAGGGAAGGATGGAGCGGTAGCCTATGCTGTGCCAGGGTGTCTGTCAAGAAAAAAGGGGGACACTTGGATTGCTCGATTGTTGGACACTTGACAGCGCTCCCCATTCAGCGCAAGATGACGCCCTGCTCCACGCCCGCTCCTCGGAGAAGGTAATGGAACTCGCGGAAATCAACAGAACTTCTGTCGCTGACCAAGTTGCCTCCATCCTGCGGCAGAGAATTTTAGACGGCGAACTTCCTGCGGGTACCGCGTTACAGGAAATTCCCATGGCTGCCTCTCTGGGCGTTTCGCGGAACACCGTTCGAGAGGCCACGCGAATTCTGTCTCTCGAGGGTTTGCTCAGGCGCGACGCGCATCGTGGCGTTTCCGTGGCCCAGCTCTCCCTGAAAGACGTCGCGGAGATCTACCAACTGCGTCACCTGCTCGAGATTCCCGCAGTGCTGGCCGCGAATCCGGAGTACTCGGACGTCTTCGCGGAACTCCAGAGCTCGCTCGAAGGGTACGAGCGGGCTGTTGAAGACGCGAATTGGGTTCGTGCTGTGCGCTTCGACCTCCAGTTCCACACTTTGTTGATCCGTTTCCATCGCAATCGCCGGCTGGAATCTTTTTATCAAAAGCTGATCGGCGAGCTGCGCATGGGCATGGTGTTGGTTGACCGCCGCCACGACGATCCCGGCGGTTTGGTGCCCGTTCATCGCCGCATTTATGAGCTTCTCACTGCCGGCGAGTTGCCGGAGTGCGCTACCTTAATCACCCAGCATCTCCGAGACTCGGAAAAGCGTCTAACAGAGATCATGAATCACCGGATTTCACAAGCAAGCGTAAAGTAAACGGTATTTCGTAAGGAATCGGCAAGCTTTTTGCATTAGCCACCACAAAAGGTAGAATCGTGGCGCAACGATGTATCCCAGAACTTTCGAATATCACCGCGCGAAGTCGCTATCCGACGCTGTAACCCTGCTCGTGCAGCTCGGTGATGAGGCAAAGCTTTTAGCCGGTGGTCAGAGCCTCATTCCATTGATGAAGCTGCGCTTTGCCAGCCCCGCTCAATTGATCGACCTGAATTTCATCCCCAATGGCTCATACATTAGGGAAGATCGCGGAACGCTGCGCTTCGGTCCTTTGACTCGCAACCGCGGAACGATTGGCGGATCGCTGGCCGAGGCTGACCCCAGCGGCGACTGGCCTACCGTGCTCATGACCCTCGAGACCGAAGTGCGATGCTTGGGCACCACCGGTGAGCGCTCCTTGCCGCTGGCAGATTTCATAAAAGACGCGTATACCACAGCGCTTGCGTCCGCCGAGCTCGTCAGCGAAATCAGTGTGAAGGCGCCCCCAAAAGGGAGTGGCGGAGCCTATCTGGCGTTCAAGCGCTCGGGGCCTGTTTACCCGACGGCCAGCGTCGCCGTTCAACTTACGATCGAAGACGAAGTTTGCAAGCAAGTGTCAATCGCTCTCGGTTGCGTCGGCCTCACGCCCATTCGCCCGCGGGAAGCCGAATCGGCGCTGTGCGGCAAGAGTCTTTCGCCGCAAACCGTTGCCGCGGCTGCCGAAGCGGCACAGGCCGCGGCGGATCCCCAGTCTGACATGCGCGGCTCCGCTGACTACAAGCGTCGGTTGGTTCGTGCGCTGTTTGAGCGCGCTGTCGGCATCGCCTCTCGTCGCGCACGCGGGGAAAAAGTTGAGGTTAGCCACATTTATGCCTGAAGTCGCCAAGATTCCCATCCATCTCATGGTCAATGGCAACGGGGTTACGCGTGAGGTGGAACCTCGCAAACTGCTCGTTGAATTCTTGCGCGAAGACCTGGAACTCACCGGCACGCACATTGGCTGCGATACGACGTATTGCGGTGCATGCACCGTGCTCCTGAACGGTGATGCCGTGAAATCGTGCACGATGTTTGCCGTTCAGGCCGATAGCGCGGAAGTCACCACCGTCGAGGGGCTTGAGCGCGATGGTCAATTGCACCCCATTCAGAAGGCATTCAGTGACTGCCACGGGCTGCAGTGCGGTTATTGCACTCCCGGCCTGATGCTCTCTGCTCTGCAGCTCCTCTCGCGTAACTCCCATCCCGATGAACAGCAGATTCGCAAAGCCATCGCAGGCAATACCTGCCGCTGTACTGGCTACCAGAACATTTTCAGGGCCATCGATGCCGCGGCCGCGGCCATGAGGAGCGGGGCGCATGGCGATTAAGTTCGGCGGCGAGTTCCAGGTCCTTCGCAAACCGGATGAAGTGTATGACTTTCTGACGGATCCTGGGAAGTTCGGCCCTTTGTTGCCCGATTTTCAGGGCATGACCGTGCAGGATCCCCGGCACTTCACGGTCAAGGTGAACGTCGGAATTTCCTACATCAAAGGCATAGCCGACGTGAAAATGGAATTGGCCGAAGCCGAGCGGCCCAAACGAGCGCAATATAAAGGCCAGGGAAGCGGCGCGGGCGGAAATGTCTCTTTGAATGCCGGCTTCGATCTTTCGGAAGCCGGCGCCGGCACGAAGGTAGTCTGGCAAGGCCACGCGCAAATTTTCGGCCGGCTGACGTCCGTGGCGGGCGGTCTTCTCGAGCCACTCGGCAAGAAGAACGTCCAGAAATTGATTGATGCTTTGCAGGCCGCTCTGCAATGAGGTACGCGGCCGCGGGAAGCAAATTGAGGAGCAAGGAAGGTGAGTAGCTCACCACAAAGCGGCGGCTGGGTCGGCCAAAAGCTTCCGCGCAAGGAAGACAATCGTCTCGTGCGCGGACGCGGCAAGTTCGTTGACGACCTCAAGCTTCACGACATGCTCTATCTGCACTTTGTGCGTTCCCCTTACGGGCATGCCCGCGTCGTGCGCGTGGACACTTCTGTTGCGGAAGCGCTGCCCGGTATGGTTTGCGCTCTGACCGGCGCGGAAATCGCGCAACAGACCCAGCCGTTCATCGAAATTGGTCCGGATCCTTTTTCTCGAATTAAAGATTATCCGCTGGCTGTCTCCAAGGTGCGTTATCAGGGTGAGCCGGTGGCAGCTGTCGTCGCCGCTTCGCCCCAAATTGCAGAGGACGCTGCTGAACTGGTACAGATCGAGTACGACTCTCTAGAGGCGGTCGTCGACGCCGAAGAAGCTCTCAGCGACAAAGTCCTTTTGCATGACGAGGCGGGCACGAATCGCGTCTGGCGCGGCGTCTTCGAGTACGGCAACGTCGAACAGGCCTTTCGTGACGCGGCTCATGTCGTAAGTATCGAGAAGCTGCACTTTCACCGCTTTTCCAGCACGCCGCTTGAAACCAATGCAGTGATTGGCCATTGGGATGCCAAAGACGAGCACATCTATTATTGGTGCAACAATTCTTTTCCGTCTTTTGCCATTCAGTTTATCGCTGCGCATCTCGGCATTCACATCGACCGCATTCGTGTGCAAACGTTCGACATCGGCGGCAGCTTCGGTATCAAAATCACCAGTTATCCGCAGATGGCCGCGTGCGCGCTCGCATCCAAAAAAGCAGGTGGCCGGCCCGTTAAGTGGATCGAAACGCGCTCCGAGCACAATACCTCCAGCGCGCACGGCAATGAACGCACCTTTCGCGACACCCGTGTGGCCCTCGACAAAGACGGGGTGATTACCGCCATCGCCTCGCGGCATATCGACGATTGCGGAGCGTATCCCCGGTACGAGCCCCTCGGTTGCGTCATCTGGTCCCAGGTTTTCCCGGGCGTGTACCGTTTCAAGAACGCCCGCATAGATTTTTCGCAGGCGGTCACAAATAAGTGTCCCGTGGGCCCCAATCGCGGCTACTCTCGCATGCAGCACTTGTGGTTTCTGGAGCGCGTGATCGACATTTGCGCCCATGAGCTCGGCATCCCCGGCGACGAAATGCGCTTGCGGAATTACATCCGCCCCGAAGAGTTTCCTTACACCACACCAAACGGGTGCGTCTACGATTCAGGAAACTATCCGAAGATGTTGCAGGTGGCCAAGGAACGCATCGGCTGGGACGCGTGGAAACAAAAACAAGCCGCCGCGCGGAAGGAGGGCCGCTGGTTTGGCATCGGCATCGGCACCACGCTCGATTCCGGCACGAACAACTTCGGCCAATCACAAATCGTGAATCCGCAGGCGCCGTTTTCCGGAAACTCGCAGGGCGCGAACTGCAAGCTGGACATTTATGGTGAAGTGGTCGTTGCGGTTGGCTCGTGTCCGCAAGGCCAGGGCCATGAAACCACCGCGGCACAGGTTGTCGCCGCGCACCGGTTTCGATACCGAACGCAACGTCCACACCGGCGCTTCCGGCACCTACGCGAGCCAATTCGCCGTCTCCGGCCTTTCCGCCGTTCACGGCGCGGCGCAAAAGCTGAAATCCGAGATGAAGCGCCTCGCCGCCTTTTTGCTGGAAACCACCCAAGACAATCTCGAATTCGGCATTGGTGCGCAAGGTCCCGAAGTTCGCACCAAGGATGGCTCCAAGTCCGCGAACTACTGGCGCATGGCCAACGTTGTCAATGTCAATTCCGCCGTGCTCCCCGAAGAGCTTTACGAAATCACGCTCAACTGCCGCTACATCTGGCGCGCTCCCTTCAGAGTTCCGGACACGGAAAAGAAATACGGCAACCTCACTCTTACTTATGCCTCTCAGTTGCATATCGCCGTCGTCGAAATTGAGCGAGACACCTTCCTCCCGCGCATTCTCGATTACGTCGCCGTGGACGACTGCGGCAAAGTCATCAACCCTCCCATCGTCGAAGGGCAAGTTTACGGCGCAACCGCCCACGGCATCGGCGCCGCCCTGATGGAAAGCTGCGTCTACGATGCCGTCGGCAACATGCTCACCGCCACGTTCAGCGACTACACGCCCATCACCGCGCTGAATATCCCGCGCATCAAATATGCGCACATTGAAACCCCTTCTCCGCACAGCTACAACGGCGCCAAAGGCATGGGCGAAGGCGGTGCCGCGCCCATCCACACGATTTCCGCCGCCTTGCAGGATGCGTTGTTTTCGAGCAGCATCATCATCTACGACTCGTTCAACAACGCAGACAGCTTGTATCGCGCCATAGTGAAGAAAGAAATCGGCCAGGCCGGCAGGCTCGTCAAGGTCGAAAAAAGAGCATGAAGCGCGTTTGCATAGTCGGGTGTGGTGCCATCGGCTCGCTGTACGCCGCGCATTTGGCTAGGGTTGCTGACGTATGGGCGTTTGTGCGTCGCGAAGACCACGCGCGCGCGCTAAACCGCGAAGGCTTGCGTATCACCGGACGCCGCGAATTCCACGTCTCTTTGCGCGCCACCTCGAATCCCCGGGATCTCCCGGATTGCGACCTCGCCATCGTGGCGACAAAAGCCACGCAGGTGCAAGAGTCCATCGCCCTCATCGCCAATCGTTTCGACAGCGGCGCGGTCATCTCCGCGCAAAATGGACTCGGCAGCGAGGAAATTATCGCGGAACACGCGCGCGGCCAAATCATCCGCGGCACCACATTCATGAGCGGTACGCGGCACAGCGACACGCACGTGCAATACGAGCTGGACACCGCCACGTGGCTCGGTCCCTTCGAGCCGCGCCACACGCCCTACGACCTCGTCAAACAGGCCGCCGATCTGATTGTAGCCAGCGGCCTGAAGGCCGAAGCGCTGCAAGATGCGCGTCCCGCGCAATGGTCCAAGCTGATTTTCAACTCGTCCGTGAACAGCGTTTCCGCGCTGACCGGTCTTCCGCACTCGCCGCACTTTGCGGACGAAGCGCAGCTCGCCAGCCTCGGCCATTTGCTTCACGACCTGATCGACGAAGGCAAGCGCGTGGCCGCAGCGGCAGGGATTATGCTCCACGAAGATCCCTGGGCCATGAACAAGCTCGGCGCGATGACCAATCACCCGCCCTCCATGCTCCACGACATTCGCCACCAGCTTCCCACCGAAGTCGATTTTCTGAGCGGCGCCATCGCCCGCGAAGCGCAGCGTGCCGGCGTTCCCGCCCCGTTGCACACCGCTCTCTACCGCCTCATCAAAAGCAAGGAAGCTGGCTGGTCGTTCAAGGACGAAAACAAACACGCGGTGATCGAAAATGGCGTGGCCCACTGACGAAACTAAACTCGCCCGCGCCCGCGCTCTGATGAAGGAGCAGGACCTCGATGCTCTCGTCGTGCGCGCGCCGGACAACGTCGTCTATCTCTCGAACTACTGGTGCATGAAGGGCTACGACGTCGTGGTCTTCCCACGCGAGGGCCAGCCCACACTCATCGCCCTTGAGCCGCAGTTCGCCGAAGCCCAGCGCAATTCCTGGACCAGCGATATTCGTCTCTTCAAAGGCTACGACGAGCGCGACCCACGCCCGCCACAATACCGCTCGCTCGACCTTGCTCTCGACGTTCTCCGCCAGCGAAGCCTCACCGGAAAAATCGCGGTCGAGCTCAACATGGGCACGCAATCCGTGGACCGCATGGTCGGTGAGCCGACCACTCCCACGCAAAATTTCTTCGATGGCTTCCGTAAAATCGCGCGCGAAGTCGTCGACGCCACGCCGCTCCTCAATGAAGCCCGCGCCATCAAAACCCCCCAGGAAATCGAGCGCATGAAGCTCGCCAACGAGCTCGCCGCCCTGGCCATGGAGCACGCGCGCGACCATGTCCGCCCCGGCATGAAAGAAAGCGAAGTCGGCGCCATGTACGAAGGTTTTGTGCACTCGCTTGGTATCGGCTACAAGGGCAAAGTGGAAATGGCGCGCGCGTTCACACTGGTGTGGTCCGGGAAGGGGATCGCCACCTTTACCGCCACCGGCAATCGTCCCGTGCAGGAACATGAGCCGACGCTTCTCGAAATCTGGGTCTGCGCGGACGGCTACTGGACCGACCTCACGAAGAATCTCTGCCCGGGCAAGCTCACGCCCGAATATGAACGCCTCCTCGACCTTCTCCTCAAAGTTTTCTATGAAGCCGCCAGCTTTACCCGCGCCGGCGCGAGTTTCCCTGACCTCGATCGCCTGGTGCGCGCGCGCATCGCCGAAGGCGGCTATCCCGGCCAGCCGTCCCATCCGATTTGCCATGGCGTGGGCGCCCGGGCGCACGAATTTCCGTACGCGCACCAGGCCGGTGGCGGCAGCATGCGCAATGGTATGGTGCTCGCCATCGAGCCGGGCATTTACTGGCCCGGCGGCGGTGGTCTGCGCGTGGAAGACAATTTTCTGATCACTGAGAATGGCACGGAAAAGCTCTGCTCCTATCCCGATGATTTTCGCCTTGCGCAGTCGCGGAGCTCCACGCATGCTTGAAAGAGAAAGTTCCTCGTGACCACGCCGGCCAAAACTCCGAGTCCCGCCAGCGCCATCGATCGCAAGCTGGCCGACGCGATTCTTTCTGCCGTTCGCGAAGACGAAATTGTCGCCATGGCTTGTGACGTCATCAACATTCCCAGTTCCACTGGCGAAGAGCTGCAAATGGCCGAGTACATGCGCGGAGCACTGCAGAAGCTTGGCCTCAACGTCACCTGGCAGGAAGTGGAGGAAGGCCGCGCGAACGTCGTCGCGCGATGGACCGGCTCCGGCTCCGGAAAAAATCTGATGTTTAACGGCCACATGGATACCTCCAACACCGGCCGCGAAGACTTTCTCACCGGTATCGGGTATAAACCGCGCGCCGTCGTCAAGGACGGGACCCTCTACGGTCTCGGCATCTACAACATGAAAGGCGCGCTGGTTTGCTACACGCATGCCGTGAAAGTCCTGCAACGCGCGGGCGTCAGGCTCAGAGGCGACGTCATAATCGCGGCTGTCGCCGGCGAAATCGAAAAAACGCAGTGGGGCGAGTACAAGGGCAAGGAATACCGCGGCTACGGCTTCGGCACGCACTATCTCGTGAACCACGGCGTCCTTCCGGACATGTGCATTCTCGGCGAGCCCACCGACATGCGCGTAGTTCTAGAGCATTTCGGTTCCATGTGGGTGCGCATCTCCTGCGCAGGGATTTACGTCCACACTGCATTCTGTGAGGGCCGCGAAGAAATGCACTCCATTCGCCGCATGTACACATTGATGGAAACCATCATGAAGTGGTCCGCGGCGTGGGAGAAAAAAGCGTCGTACGGCGGCAAGAAAGCAATCGTCAATCTCGGCAGCATTCGCGGTGGCCATCCCTGGCGCGTCAGCCGCACTCCGGAGCGCACCGATCTCTTCCTAGACGTGCGTGTCCCGCCCAATATTCCCATGAACGAAGCGCGCCGCGACATTCAGCAGGTTTTCCTTGACCTGGAGAAGCAGCACCCCGATTGGGGCCTCGAATTCGAAACGTACGTTTCCGTTCCCGGCGCACGGATCGCTGAAGATCACCCCATGATCCGCGCTATCGATTCGAATCACGCGCGCGTCATGGGCGCGCCGCCCGAGCGCGAAGTCGTCACCTGGTGCTCGGACGCCAGCGTGCTCAGCCGCTACGGCATCGAAACGGTCAACTACGGCCCCTCCAGCGGCCCGCGCGATGCCGAAGGCGAAAAAGTTTCCATCCAGACGCTCGTGGACGTCACCAAGATTTATGCGCTCACCGCCGCAGAACTATGCGGCGTGCAATAAACGCGGATGTGGGTGCGGAAGGTTTTTCTTTAGGACACCGGGGTCAGCCCCACTAAGGATTTGCGCGTCATGGGCTTTAGCCCCTGAAGAAAACTTGAAGTCTTTTCAGCATGTTCAGGAGAAGAACGTTGCCAAGCAAGCGCGAAACCGAACGCCGCCACAATAACGTGCGTGCCGCCATGCAGCGAGAGGGTCTTGATGCGCTTATCGTTTGCGGCAATCAGTATGCCGGCTTTGAAGGCGCCACCTTCTACATGTCCGGCTTCGAAATTGTTCATCGCTACGTCTACGTGCTTTTCCCGCTCGTAGGCGAGCCCACTCTTGTTTTCCCGCGCGAAGCGCGCTGGATCGGTGACAAATCCAAGCCCTGGATCCACGATCAAGTCTGGCCCGATCTTCCCGGACAATGGCTCGCCGAACGTTGCCGCGAGAGGAACTGGAAGCGCGTCGGTGTCTATGGCATGAACTTTGTCATGGCTGTCCGCGATTATCGCGAGTTGGTCGCCGCACCGATCGAACTTATCCCCTTCGACACGCAATTCGACATGGCTCGCGCCGTCAAGAGCGAAGAAGAACTGGCTGAAGTCCGCGACGCCATGGACATTATCCTCGACGGTTTCTGGGCACTCGTTGGCGCTTACAAGCCGGGAAAAACCGAAGCCGAAATTATGGCTCCCGCGGTCGAACGCTTTTTCGCGCGCGGCGCCGGCCCTCGCATGATGAACATTCTCCTCTCCGGCTCGCACGGCGAAGCCGAAGCTGCCTTCAAAGTTCCCGGGAACCGCATAGTAGCCGCCG
>WNFQ01005265.1_pt1 | contig 11009 bp, 10 predicted proteins | sample 5400171 | NCBI WGS metagenome assembly WNFQ01 (sample SAMN13153356, study PRJNA577476) | soil metagenome | isolation source: 20 cm soil under Madrone tree | place: USA:California | collected 2016-06-14 | reverse complement strand
TTGGCGGTCCGAATTATGAAAAACAGGGTTTCTGGCCCGCCGATATCCATCTCGTTGGCAAGGAAGTCATTCGTTTTCACGCTGTGTACTGGCCGGCGTTTTTGATGGCTGCGGGTCTGCCGCTGCCGAAACAGATTTGGGCGCACGGCTGGCTGCTCATGGACAGCGCCAAGATGAGTAAGTCCGTGGGCAACGTCGTTCGCCCGCGGCCGATCGTGCACGTCCTCGGTATGGACGCGCTTCGCTATTATCTTCTGCGTGAGACGGTATTCGGCCAGGATGGCAACTTCAGTTACGACGCGCTGGTCCAGCGTTACAACAGCGACCTCGCCAACGGCCTCGGCAACCTCGCCAGCCGCACACTCACGATGATTGAGAAGTATTCCGACGGCAAGATTCCTGACCCACAGTTCGGGGACAACTTTTTAGACGCCGGAGATAAAGCTGGGCAGGGTATCCGGCAAATGGCTGAGCTTATGACCTCAAATACTCCTGGCGCAGGGTTGGCAGTCTGGAGCATGGAAAACCTACAGTTTTCACGAGCTCTCGAATCAATCTGGACACTTATCTCGGCGGTTGACGCATACTTGACCACCAACAAGCCCTGGGCTCTCGCTGAGGATGACACCAACCGCGGTCGACTATCGAGGGTCTTGTACAATGCGGCCGAAGCATTGCGTTTTGTCGCAGTGTTAGCTCATTTCCGCGCATTGAAAAAGCGGAAGCCATTGAGAGGATGGAAGCCATGGAAAACGAAGCGCAAAAGCAACCCTCGCCGGTCGCAACGCCCGCGCCGGCAAGCACGCCCGTTGCGGGCGGCGCTGCTGCCGCCGCAGCGCCTGCTGCCGCGGAGAAAATTGGCATCGAGGATTTTGCCAAAGTCGAAATGCGCGTGGGCCAGATCAAGACCGCCGAGCGCATCGTCGGCGCGGACAAATTGTTGAAACTCACCGTGGACATCGGCACGGAGATTCGCCAGATCTGTGCCGGCATCGCCCAATTCTACGAACCCGAAAAACTGATCGGCCGCAAAGTCGCCGTGGTCGTGAATCTCGCGCCGCGCAAACTCCGCGGCGTCGAATCCAATGGCATGATCATCGCCGCCTCCGTGGGCCCCGAAGGCCGCCCCGTCCTCGCCGGTTTCCCCGATGAAGACGTCGAAATCGGTGCCAGATTGAAGTAGGGGGCCCGATATATCGTGCCCCTACTGTTTCTGCGAGTGGGGCTCTCATGTGATGGAGCTTATCGACTCACACGCGCACATTGACTTTCCGCAATTCGCGGAAGACCGCGAAGCCATGCTCGATCGCGCGCGCGCCGCGGGCGTAAGCACGCTTCTCGCCATCGGCACTGGCCCGGGACCCGAGAAACTCGATTCCGCGCTGCCCTTTGCCGAACAGCATGACTGGATTTACGCCACGGTTGGAATTCATCCCCACGAAGCGAAGGAAGTCACACCGCAACACTTAGAAGAACTGACACGGCTCGTTCAGCATCCGAAAGTCATCGCCTGGGGTGAAATCGGACTCGACTATTTTTACGATCATTCGCCGCGCGAAGCCCAAGCGCGTGTTTTCCGGGAGCAGATGGATTTGCTTCACCAGCACGGTCGAAGATGCGCGGCGCGGAATCGACATGGGCTTCCTGATTTCTTTTGCGGGGAATTCAACCTATCCGAAAACGCAGAACCTTCGCGACGTTGCGAAAGCTCTGCCGCTCGAGAACATTCTGATCGAGACGGACGCTCCGTACCTCGCGCCGCAACGGTATCGGGGCAAGCGCAACGAGCCCGCTTACGTCGCGGAAGTGGCGCGCATGCTTGCGACTGTGAGAGACTTAACCGCAGAACAGATCGCCGCGGCTACGACAGAGAATTTTCGGCGCTTTTTTGGAATTGCCCAACCGGCGAGCCTCGCGGCATCAGGTCTCAAGGCAGATGAATAATTTGGGGGATATGCCATCGCGCTGCTGACAGTCAAAGAGATTTTTGATCTGGTCCGCGACGATCTCGCGCTGGTCGAGGAAGAACTCGCGCGGCAAAGCGAAGCTGCTTTTCCGCCGGTTTCGGAAATCACGGCGTACTTGCTCGGCGGCGGCGGAAAGCGGTTGCGGCCGGCGCTCCTGCTCCTCTCTGCGCGCCATGCAGGCCGCACCGATCGCAGCCCCATTCGTCTGGCCGCCGTCGTAGAACTCCTGCACAGCGCCACGCTGATTCATGACGACGTTATCGACAGCGCCGACACGCGCCGCGGCCGCCCCTCCGCCAATTCAAGATGGGGCAATCATCGCAGCGTGCTCACCGGTGACTGGCTGTATATGCAGTCCTTTCAAATGGCTTTGGAAGAGCGTAATTTCCGCATCCTCGATATCCTCATCGACCTCACACAAAAAATGGTGGAAGGCGAGCTGATCCAACTGGCGAAAATTGGCCGCATTGACGTAACGGAAGAAGATGCGCTGCGGCTGGCCACGTATAAGACCGCATGTCTCTTCAGCGGCTGCGCGCGACTCGGCGCCGTGCTGGGCGGCCTCGAAGGCAAAGAAGTGCAGTCGCTTGCCGATTACGGGCGCTATGCGGGACTCGCATTTCAACTCGTGGACGATCTTCTGGATTTTACAGCGTCGGCGCAGCAACTCGGAAAACCGGTGCTGAGCGACCTGAAAGAAGGCAAGGTCACTCTGCCGTTGATCTACGCGATGGAGAATGGTCATCGCGACGCGCGTGAAATGGTGGCGCGGGTTCTGGAAGAAAAGGAATTTGTTTCGGTGCGTCCGGAAACGCTGGTTTCGCTGGTGCACGAGTCCGGAGCACTCGATCGCACGCGCAATCTGGCGCAAGATTATGCACGGCGTGCCAAGGCCTGCCTCAACGGCGGTCCCGATTCCGAATATCATCGTGTGCTCGCCACGCTGCCGGACTTTATCCTCGAACGCGAAAACTAGCCGCGCCCGATTCCATGCTGCCGTTCAAACTGGTCTATCACGAACGCTACGACCTGAATCTCGGCGCGCACGTTTTTCCTTCGCAGAAATTCCGCCTCATCCACGAAATGCTGCTCCGAGAGAATATAGCTGCGCCGCAAGATTTCCTGCGCCCGGAGGCCGCGAGCGACGAGGACATTTTGCGCGTTCATACGTCGGACTGGGTGCGCAAATTGAAAACCGGCACGCTCACGGCCAGCGACGTGATGAAACTTGAAGTGCCGTATTCGCCCGAACTGGTGGAAGCGGTGTGGCTGGCGGCGGGAGGCTCGATTCTCGCGGCACAGTCTGCGTTCCGCGACGGATTTGGTTCGAATCTGGGCGGCGGATTTCACCACGCGTATCCGGGCCACGGAGAAGGATTCTGCGCGATTCACGACGTGGCGGTGGCCATTCGAAAGCTGCAGGCGGATGGCACGATCAAAAAGGCGATGGTCGTTGATACGGACGTGCATCACGGTAACGGCACGGCCGCCATCTTTCGAAATGATCCAACGGTATTTACGATTTCGATTCATCAGGAAAACAACTATCCGGCGCACAAGCCGCCGTCGAGTATCGATCTGAACATGGCGGACCGCGTTGAAGACGACGAATATCTCGAGGCATTGATTCCAGCCGTGAAAAAAGCCATGAATGATTTTCAGCCGGAGATTCTTTTCTATGTAGGGGGCGCGGATCCCTACTGCGAAGATCAGCTCGGCGGCTTGTCACTCACGAAAGAAGGATTGAAGAGGCGCGACCGCGGCGTTTTCGAGGAAGCACGGCAACGCAAGATTCCGGTGTCCACAGTTCTTGCGGGTGGGTATGCGCGGCGCGTGGAAGACACCGTGCGCATTCACGTGAATACCATTCTCGCTGCTCGCGATGTCGCGCTCGGGTTTCCCTCCGCGTCGGTCGCGCGAAGCTGATAGACTCCTCGCCACTTGTACTACCCGGACTGCCAATTGTGGGAGGCGCTTCCTTGACCCTATCTAAAAGAGTGCTTCATTTGTTGTTGGTCTTTCTGTGTGGCGGCTGGTTGGCTGCTCTTCCAGCCAACGGGCAGAATCCTGCGCAAACTCAAAAGAAACTAAAGATCTATATCTCCGTGGACATGGAAGGAGTGGCAGGTGTTGTGACGGCCGACCAACTCGGTCCTGCCGGATTCGAATACGAGCGATTCCGGCACTTCATGACCAACGAGACGCTGGCCGCGATCCGCGCTGCAAAGGAATCAGGGGCGACAGAGGTGGTCGTCAGCGATTCGCATGGAAACGGAGAAAGTCTGCTGATCGATGAGTTTCCGAAAGACGTGCGCATCGTGCGCTCCTGGCCTAGACACGGAGGTATGATGGCAGGCCTCGATGCGAGCTTTGACGCGGCGTTGTTCATTGGTTACCACGCTTCGACAACCAGCGTTCGTGGCGTGCGCGCGCACACATTTTCCAGCGCACACCTTACACGCGTGGCATTGAATGGCAATGCCGTGACGGAAGGGGAGTTCAATGCCGCTTTTGCCGGGGCGGTGGCTGTTCCGGTGATTTTCGCATCAGGCGACGATGCCGCGGTTGAAGAACTGAAGTCGCGATTGGGAAAGATCGAAACGGCTGAAACCAAGAAAAGCCTTGGTTTCCATTCTGCAGAGACGATAACGCCGGAAGCCTCCTGCGAGAAAATTGCGGCCGGCGTGAAGGCCGCGCTGAAGCGCCTCGGTGAGTTCAAGCCGTACGTCATCAAAACTCCGGTGACGCTCGAAATCAGTTTCAAGAACTACATGCCGGCCGAGATGCTGAGCTACTTGCGCGTGTTGCAACGAGTGGATTCACACACGATCCGATTTGTGGGCAAAGATATGGCAGAGGTGTCCGACTTCGTGGATGTCGTGGATGGATATAGCGCCGACCTTGCGCCCTGAGGCGGGCAATTAAGGATTCTTGTTCCTGGCTTCCAGTACGCGGCGAACGGCCACTGTCAGCTCCTGTTCAAAGGTGTCCGGGCTAAATCCATTTGCGCGATAGGCTATTTTGCCGTCGCGATCAATCACGACGACGGTGGGGAATGAGTTGACGCCGAGCAGCCGGTCGAGGCCATCGGCAAAGACAACTGCGGTGTGTGGTTTGGATTCTGCCAGGTAGGCCGGCACAAGCGTTTCGTCCTCGTCGCAATTCGCAGCAAGGAAAGTCACGTCGGTCACCCCGTTGAACTGTATTGCAACTCGGCCGAAGAGTGGATCAAGGGCGCGGCATGGGCCGCACCACGTGGTCCAAAAATCAAGGACGAGAATCTGACCTCTCGATTTCTGCAAGGGAAACGGCGTACCCTCGGGCACTCTGCGCAGCGTAAACTCCGAAGGCTCTCGGGCATCCGCGTTTCTTTGTGGTTTCACACTGCTGGGAATTTGCGAGACATCATCAAAAGTGCGAAGCATAAACGCACCCAGACCTTCGTCGGAGCCGTGGGCCATTCGCCAGACGTTGCCGAGTTTTTGCCGAATTTCCTTGCGGCTGACATTGCCATTTTTTCCTTCGGCCAGGGCAAAGGCTCGCGAGTATTCCGTAATGGCGGAATTCCAATCCTTTTTCAGCTCTGCGGTTTCCCCGAGCCTCTCGGCAGTACCGGCAGTGGGAGTGGTTTGATAGCTGGTCTCGAAATCTTGCTGCGCGGAGCGGTAATCCTTCAATTTCATGTATAGATTGCCGCGAATGAAAAGCGCGGACGCCTGGTCGGTCCTCTTCTCGCGCTGCCATTGTTCCGCAGAGACGCGCGGAGACCGGTCGGAGGCCGAGGTGCGATTCACGAAGTCAATGACGCGAGTGGCGTAACTGACGGCGCGGCGAAGCGCAGCTTCGTCGTCTTTGCGCTCGAGAAGCTGAATGGTGAGCATGGTGATGGGAATGTCGTTGGGGTTCAAGGCGACGATGCGTTCGGCGTATTCGGCGGCGCGCGCGTCGTCGCTCAACTGGAGGCTGGCTTCCACCAGGGCACGATAGATCTGCGAGCGGTTTTCACTTTCCGGGTGCTTGTTCAAAAACGCTTCCAGGTTGCGGACCAGCATGGCGCGGTCATTTCCCGCGGTGGAGACGGCCAGCTGCAATTCTTCTTCCGGGGTGGGTTGCTTGATGGCCGCAGGCTGTTTGGAAAGTGACGGGCTTGCCGGTTTCTGCACAGCGCTCTGAGTTGTGTCGGTTGGAGCGACGGCCTGTCCGAGGGCCGGCGCCACCGCGCAAAGAAAAAACAGAGAGGCCATCGGTGCCAGAAAAGTCGAGGAAGCCATACGAGGGGATTCTAAGGGGAACAAAGAAAATTGTCGCTATTTCTTCGCCGCATACTTAAGTCGAAGAAGGTTTGCCGGCCAAGCCTAGTTCGATCCGCTCACGCGGATCTCGCCGGAAACGGTCTGTACATCCACGCGCGCGCCGCCGCTACCCATCCGGGCGCGGAGCAGCCGCTTACCTTGCTCTTCGATCATAATCGGAATGTCCGTTCGAATCTCGCCCGAAACGGCCTGCGCGGAGAGATGAAAATTCGCGGCGGCTGGAACCTTTAGAAGAACGCTGCCTGAAACAGTTTTGAGTTCCCAGTAACTGTTGGCGCCGGGATTTCCTTGAACGGACACGCGGCCAGAAGCGGCGTGGGCTTTCACGTCATTGGAAGCGTCCTGGACGTCAACGCTGCCGCTTGCCGTGTCTGCTTCAACGCGGCCCCCTGGTCGTTCCACCTGAATCGTGCCTGCAAGAGCGCTTACGCGGACGTCGCCTCGTGTGTTCGAAACGTTCACGCTGCCCGAAGCGCTGGAGATTCGCACGTCGTCGCCCACGTCATTCGCTGAGATGGAGCCGCTAGCCGTTTTGAGCTGCGCATCACGATCGATTTTCTCCACTCGAATGGCGCCGGAAGCTGCCTGAACATTCACAGGACCACGCACTCTCCGAACAGTCTGCGAGCCGGACGCAACACTGCTGCTGACTTCGGTGTCATGAGGAACCTGGATGGTGTAAGAGATGGAAAGGTGCCGGAGACTGGATAATTCCTTTCCAATGCGGATGGAATCGCCTTTTTGCTCGATAGGAGGATTTGCAATAGTCTCATCCAGGCGTTTCCGCGGGTCGCCGAAACCCATCCCCGAAGCGCGCACATCGCCATGCACGTGCACTTTGCCGTCTGCGCTCCCTGTGATGTCCACGTCGCCGGAGGCGTTGGAGATCTCGAGCCGGAGTGGTCCCGTCACGTTGTAATTGCGGTCAAAGCTGCCGCTGGCGGCTGGCCCCCCGTGGCAAGCGACAACGGAAATTGCGGCCATTGTCAGAATGAGTGGGATTAAGAATCGGCGCTGGCGCAACATTAGTCCTCCGTTAGGCCCCGGCGTTTCGCTCATGGCCCGCTATCCATAGTTACGCAAAAGCGGCCCGCTATGTTCCCGATGCAGACTTTGCGGAATCGACGCCGGGCGAGATGAGAGTTTCGTTCAGAGAGCCCTGCCGGTAGCCTTCCGGGTCCAGAGAAACATAGGTGAAACCAGCGGCCTTCAAACGGCCTGCGATGGAAGCAGCCATTTGCGGTTGGAAGGCGCGAGACAGTTCGTCGGGCGCGATTTCCACGCGCGCCAGGTTGTCATGGAGGCGCACGCGAAATTGGCGGAAGCCGAGTTCGCGAAGAGCGGTTTCGCCACGTTCCACCAGCGCGAGACGGTCCGGAGTCACTTCCGTGCCGTAAGGGATGCGGGAAGCGAGACACGCAGACGCGGGGCGGTCCCAGGTCGGCAGTCCGGCGCGTTGTGATAGAAGCCGAATCTCCGCTTTGCGCAGGCCGGCATCGAGGAGCGGCGGGAGAACCTGGTGTTCCGTCGCCGCGCGGTGGCCAGGGCGGAAATCGAGGGTGTCATCGGCGTTCACGCCGTATGCCACCGCCGCGAATCCGCGCGCTTGGGCCAAATCATCCAGTACCGTAAACAGTTCGTCCTTGCAGAAATAACAGCGGTCTGCGGCGTTGGCGCGGTACGCGGAATTTTCCATTTCATGCGTTTCGATGAATTCGTGGCGAACACGGAACTTGCTGACGAATTCTTCGACCACTGCGCGATCGTGCGCGGAATAACTTGGGGAGAGCGCCGTGACGGACAGGGCGCGGCTTCCCAGCGCGCGATGCGCGGCCCAAGCCAGATAGGCGGAGTCTGCGCCTCCGGATAGCGCGGTGAGAACGGAAGGAAGACCAGACAGCCGCGAAAGCAAAAGATTTTCCTTTTCTTCCGCCGAAATGGAAACCTCATCTCCAGCCCGGATTTGAATAAGTTCCTTCATCGCAGCGGTGAGTATAGCGCAGAGTGCATCATGAGTTGCAGTCGCCAAAGAGCCAGCGGTGGCTTCACTTGAAATCCAAGAGTACGTCGACGGAATGCTTGTCCGGATCAGTTTGGAGAAAGTGGCCCACGGTCTCGTAATGTACCGGCAATTCGCCGAAGACCTGCTCGCGATGGGACTGCAGTTTGATTAGCAGTTCTTCAAATTTCGTCTTGTCGAAGAGATTGGTGGAAGCAATGGGCCATGCGGCATAGAGCTTGCGCTCCGCCGCGAGGGAGAGGCCCGTGAGGACGATCTTGCCGAAATTGTATTGAATCCCCTCCTGGATACGCACCGCATAGGAGACGGTGTGACCCTGCTCGTCGAACGTTGCGACGGGATCGAGCTTGGCTTCGAGATATCCGTTATGGCCGTATTGTTCGCGAATGCGGTCCCAGCCGTCCTCCATCTGCAGGCCGTTGGCGATGTCGCCTGATTTCATTCCCAGTAAATTGCTTAGAGTGAATTCCGACAGCAAAGTGTTTCCGGTCCAGTGGACTTCCTTCCAACGAAACACCGCTCCGGGCACCACCGGCACGTACACTGGAATTTTGCCGGGGAATTTTTGGTTAGGGTTGCCCGTCAACCGTACCTCCGGCGGCCCGAGCTTCACCCGCAGGTATCCCTGCTGCAAGTAGACCGGGCGAATCGCCTCCGTCAGGAAAAGATCAATGGCCATTCGCGAATATGCCTTGCCACGAATTTCGGAGAGATGCTGCTGGACAGCCTTGGATTCGAGCAGGGATGGATCGCTGAATTCGAGGGTGGCGATCTGCACAGACGCGCCTTCGATGCGAAATTCCTGAACACTGCCGTCCCCCGCCGGATTCGGAATGACGGCGTGTTCGACCGCCGCCTGCAAGCCACGGGATGAGAGCAACTCTCTTACAGCATCGCCGGCGCGGTCCACAGCGGCTCCCCCTTCCGGCAGCGTCCCGTCAAAATAGGGAAATGTCTTACGGATGGCGTCAGCCAATTCTGAATCCGCGAACCACGGAATGTTGTCAAAGTAGACTGGAAGGCGCGGCGATTCCTCCACATGGTAAGTCACCAGCACGCCGCCGCTGCGAGTCAGGAAATTAAAATTCACTTTTGCGAACAGACCGCTCTGTATGAGACGGTCCGCGGCTGCTTGCAAGTCGTCCTTGCCAACTTGCGAGCCGGGCTGGAGTCCAGCAAGAGAGATAATTTGCGGTTCGGTGAGAATTTTGGCGCCCTCGGCATGCACTTCCCGGAGGGGTGCGCCGCCTGCTGTCGGAGATTGTGCGGAAACAGGTCCGGCCGTAGTCAGGATAAGGAATAAGAACGCGCCGAGGCGCGCAAGAAAGGCGCGAGACATGCCTTCATTTTAGCGGAAAACGTCCCCGGCTACTCAACCGTCACGGATTTCGCCAGGTTACGCGGCTGGTCGACGTCGCAACCGAGCCGCACGGCAATGTGATACGCCAGCAGTTGCAGAGGAATGATTTCGAGCAGAGGCACGAGCAACTCGGGCGCTGGAGGGAGTTCGATGACGTGGTCGGAGGCCTCGCGCGCGAGATGATCTCCGTTGGTGACGATGGAGATGACGATGCCGTCGCGCGCCTTGACTTCCTTGATATTTGAAACGCTTTTCTCGTAGCGGGTCATTGCTTCGGGGTCGGATTCATCGCGTGTGGCGAGTACAACGACAGGCAGGTTTTCGTCGATCAATGCGTTGGGCCCGTGCTTCATCTCGCCGGCAGGGTAGCCCTCGGCGTGAATGTAAGAGATTTCCTTGAGCTTCAGCGCGCCTTCGAGCGCGATCGGGTAGTGGATGCCCCTGCCGAGATACAGGAAATCGGTATAACGGAAGAATTGCCGTGCGAGGTTTTCGTAGAATCCAGTTTCATCCGTCTGCAAGACCGCTTCGATCTTGTGCGGAATGCGCGTGAATTCCTGCATCAAAGTCCTGGCCGCTTCGTCCGTCAACTTGCCGCGCAACTGCCCAAGATAGGAAGCCAGGAGAAGCAGCGCGGTCAATTGCGACGTGAAAGCTTTGGTGGAGGCTACGCCGATCTCCGGGCCGGCGTGGGTCGGAATGGTGCCAGCGGCTTCGCGCGTGATCATGGAGCCGATTACGTTGCAGATGGCAAGAGTGGGCGAGCCTTTGGTTTTTGCTTCGCGCTGTGCGGCGAGGGTGTCCGCGGTTTCGCCGGACTGGCTTATGCACACGGTCAGGGTATTCGAATCAATGATAGGGTCGCGGTAGCGGAACTCACTGCCGTAATCCACTTCGACGGGCAGGCGCGCCAGGCGCTCGATCATGAATTTTGAGGCTAGCGCCGCATGCCAGCTCGTGCCGCAGGCGACGATACGCACGTTCTGAAAGTCACGGAACTGCCTCTCCGTGATTTTCATTTCGTCGAGGAATACTTTCCCGGTGTCCTGGGAAATGCGGCCGAGCAGCGTGTCGCGGACGGCGCGCGGCTGCTCGAAAATCTCCTTCTGCATGAAATGCTTGTAGCCGCCCTTTTCGGCCATGATGGGATCCCAAGTGACGTGTTGCGAGGGGCGCTTGACCGGGCGGCCGTCGTGATCCATCACGCAGACGCCTTGTTGCGTGAGTACGGCGATGTCGCCATCGGCCAGGAAAAATATCTCGCGGGTGTGCTCGAGGAGCGCCGGGATGTCGCTGGCCACAAAAAATTCGCCATCGCCCAGGCCGATTACCGAGGGCGGTCCCATGCG
>WNFQ01008471.1_pt1 | contig 11011 bp, 15 predicted proteins | sample 5400171 | NCBI WGS metagenome assembly WNFQ01 (sample SAMN13153356, study PRJNA577476) | soil metagenome | isolation source: 20 cm soil under Madrone tree | place: USA:California | collected 2016-06-14 | reverse complement strand
GAAAATTCGCCCATCCTTCTTACGACGCCGGTCGAAACAGTCCAACTCATTCCCCTGCGCCCGCAAAGACGGCCGCGGTCAAAGAGCGTGGGAGGCCCGAAAACTGTGCACCGGCTGACAACTGCTATAGCCCGACTGCGCGGTCGCGAGTAAACCATTATACCCGATCGGTTTCTGTCGATTGGAAACCTCAATCACTTGCCACGCCTCGCATCATGTGGTGGCCCGTCTTTATGTCATCTGTACGGACCTGCTGGGTCTCTACTGTCCGCCACGAGCATTTCCTATTCTTCTCTCATTATCATCATGACAATACACACACATATTCCTTATCTTTCCTTGTACGCTGACATTTTTTCCTCACTTTTTCCTGATGTATCAGTATGGCAGGTACCCTACATGAATGTCCGGATAATTGCGATAGCGCACGGACGTGCCTCCCATACCTCTACTTGTCTGCTCCACTCATCGTATGGTTTATCCAAAAAAGAGTAGGTCTGTTGCGATAACATGCTATGAAAGGAGTCCGTAGATGATAGTAGACTTGCCAAAGTCCGCACTTTCTGCATTCGTGCCCTGGCGAAGTCATGCTCCGGGCGAAACGTACATTAACGGGTACTGTACAGGGTCTAGCTTGAGTGGCGTTTTCGGGGACCTATTGGTACATACTAAAACGGGGCTTTCAAGATTTGGATTAGCAAGTCGGCGGACGGCTAGCCTTGACAATTGAAATTGAAATGCAAAATTTCTAAGGGTTTAACGCCCCGTTCTCTGGATATTACTATTCTCCCCCCTCCCCCCCTATTGACTCAGTACACCCGCGTGCGCAGTTGAGGACGTTCTACCGTACTCTTTTCTGCGCTGATCGAGACGAGCGACTGCCTTGCCCCCATAATTTGAGTGCTCACACTGCAAACCCTGACCGTGTGCCATGTGTCAGCAGTTGTTAGGGACGAATGATTGGCTGATCCGCCTCCGATGTCGCCTATGGGTTGGATCCGCTCTGGTGATTAAGTAACTTACAATAACTGTACTCTATGGGGTACAGTAGCGCCTCCCGAGGCGCTTCTGGCACTAGCACACTGTTGCGTAACCCCGGGCTCGCGCTACGCCACCGGGCGACGGCACCGCGACGGCGCGCGCGCGCCCTACAGCGCATTACAATACAGGTAATGTATAGATTCGTTTCCCGACTAGTGGCATATGTCAATTAGTCCATGCCCTTGTCCCTCAGCCTAACTCAGAAGGGAAGGGGTGTATTTCTCGGGCGATGAGCGCCCTGAACTTTGGCATGGAATGGGAACGGAATGATGCGAGAATTCATACAGGATGCCATTCCGAACAGAACAGTAATCCTCTAGGTTCATTCACATACTCGGAGGGCGGTGCGGGGCCCAAGTCTGAGGTACTGTATGACTTTGTATGGTCTTCTTCACACGCACACTTTCCAAGGCACCGGTAGTGGTACCAGCTATCTTGGCACATGTGGCGCAGGACGGGTCGTCTGACTCTCCTTTCTGGTACGTGTGAAACCCTTGCGTGTCGAATGATTGTGATTGGTGCGAAGCATGACGACGTGCCATGTCAAGGAATTGACGGATGGGAGTACAGTATGTGAATGTTGATAGCATACTGTATCCAATACAATCAGTCTCAGATGGTCACGGTCGTGCTGGAGACGCGCTAATCAGTGTACAGTCATCAGTCGTTGAGCTGTGATTGCCTCTGTTGTAAAGTAAACTCAGTAAAATTAAGGAACAGATCTGATAAGAACCTCTGAGGCGTCGTAAAACACAAAGCCAAATTAGGTGGATGTTTCACCTGGGCGTCTAATTCCGGCCCAGACCCGCGGGGTCACGGCGCGGCTGCTGGTCCTTCCGCGAGAACAGGGAGGAGGTGGATACAAGGGGCCAACGGTGCCTCGCAGTCATGATGGGCAGCCAAAAGCCGTTCATTAGAGTGACAGAGATGAAATATGCGCTGACATCCTATGCAACGTGGCTTCAAAATGAGGGGTAATCCACGTGGTCCACTTCATAAGCTGGAGAAGTGTGAAAATTGAGGGGCGCAGCTGGGGAGATAGATGTCCTTACCGTGTACGTGGGATAGTGACGTACAGTATCGATAGATCCCCATCACTCTACCGTGTCATCTACAGATTTTTCAGTCTGGTGATGGGAAATTACGATTTAGAACGGTCGACCAGAAAACATTCGGGAATATAAAATTTCTCCAACTCACCAGTTCTCCAACAGCGGTCCACTCTTCCAGCGCCCAGAAGTGGCACCAAGATCACCCTGCGGGGATTTTTGAATTCCCCACTCTGCCAAGAGGGCTTCGCGCATGCGTAACGCAGACACAGGCGTGCCCCTCAAGCGCGCACGTGTGAGCCCAATCCACCAGTGCCCACGCACATCCTGGATTCGCAGTATCACCTCCGTCTTGTCATGCCCTGGTTCGATACGCGTGCGCGCAAACGGCACGACTACGCCACGCGTCTTTCCCACGTGTGCACCGGCGATAAGCAGCTGCTTTGGTGTGCCCTCACTAACTGAGGGTGGGAAAATGTGCAAGATGCGCACGACGCGTGAGCGCCCGATGAGAAGCAGCGTGGCTAAGCCGACGCCGAGTGTGAGGTGGCCAAGACAGAGACCGGCGCGTTGCCAGGTCGGACGTCGTACGGGCGCGTCGCCGGGCTTTTCTGGTGGTAAAGTCCACTTTGACCACGTTAACTCCGTCATTGTCGAACTGATATTGATGGCGGTGATGATGAGAGGGGGGGGTACATAGAAAGTTAGTTGGGTGAGAGCGGCGGTTGGCTGGCAGGACTCACGTCACGAAGTGGTCGGCGGCGATGATGTCCCAGGTGAACTTCGCCCACCAGGGTTGGCGAGCCTCATAGAAGGGTACACCTTGAAAATCCTGGATGTGCCCATATCCTCCTAAGCTTTTGCGTTGGAAGAGATTACGCAGGCAGTGTCTGAGCGCGGACATTGACAAGATCCCCCGGGCCTTGAACCGACGCCAATGGATACAGACGCGGCCCGTCAAACGGAATGTCGGAAATATTGCGGCCCGGCCCGCGAAGGCATTTCCATAAGGTTCTGACTTCTCCTGTTCAACCACTACTGGCATGGCATGAGGCACGAGCTGTCGGCCACGAGTACACCCAGTGTGTGCACATGCGCGTGCTTCGGTAATTTGAGGGAAGATCAGCCGCGACATGAGGCTGGAGTCGACGCATCGTGGCATAGTATTTTCTCATTTCACAAAATTCGTACGTTTATCAGCCGCGGTCGAAACTGACAGTCCTCGACTCGTGCAAGGGTCCAGCCTTATCTTCCCTAGCGTGTATTTCATCTCCGATTCTTCTACATCCATTTCTCGCTTCCAATCAACGAACCTTCTTTGCCGTACTGGCACTTTATGCTCAAGGATCTGGGGTTCAGAGCATGCGGGCGCTTAGCTTATGCCAGGCTGCTCCAGTATTTTCGGCAGCTTCCGATGTGGCTACGTCCAGGTCTCGGTTACGCGTGTAACTGGTAACGACTTATTGTGAAGGGAAAAAAGTCATGGTGCTGTTGCCCCAGGAGTGTCCTTGCCTTGGTCTCATCCCCTGAGCGAAGAGCCATTCCTTTTGCGCGGACGAATGGGAGAATGGGGATAAGAACATGTCGTCGAGCAATTTATCTGCAGTCGAGAAATGCGAGAAGCGACGAGGACATTTTTGTTCTCTTCACAAACACGATTTCGCTTCCATCCAGCTAAGGTGTGTGACATCCGACGTGAGAAGAACTACTAATACCCAAGCTATTGTAGAGATGAGGCGAGGTGGTTTCAGGGTTATCTTCACGACGTCCACTCTGTATCCTGGCCACGTCATCTCTATACCTGGCACAAAGGCCAATACGAGAACCAATAACATGTGCTGTAGGAAATAATAAGAAGCGTCCAGATATTTGGAAGTCCTGGCAACATGATTTACGGCCTTTTAATTACATTACCGGGCACCAGCAAACATCAGTCAACTGGGCTGGCGCCGCAGTCTGGTCTAGCAGACAGTGATTGGGTTTCCTTGCTCGCGTTGTCTGGCCCAGTCGGATCGCCAACGCCCACAAGAATACAGCAACTTGGCTAGGGTACTGGAACTTAGACTGTTCCCCATGCAGGGGACTTTTGGTTATCTCCAGGGACCGCTGACGTCCAATGCTCCTCTTGCCAGGCTGGTCTGTATGCCCTTCGCAAGGGCGCATTCATGAATCAGATATTGCCCGCCGCCATACCGCCGCGCCCGCCGTCGGTGATTGCGAAGAAATGGCTAGCTTAAATTAACAGAGCACGCCGAGCTCAACGGGCATGAACACGTGTCAAACGGAGGCGTCAATGGGGATCTCGGGAGCGTTTCTGGATGTACGGGTTGGTTGTTCCATGGATCCGTTGGCATGGAAAGAAACGACGAGATTACATGTCCTGGCCCGAGAATGCTCTTCGGCTCTGTGCCGCGGAATGGAAGGCCTGCGGGCGCGCGCCGTTCTTGTTGGATTCATGGAAGGGAGTAGGGCTTCGTATATGCCATGTCATATCAATCCATCGGGACGCAGGTGGAGATAGAATAGTATTTTTTGTTGCACACAAGTAGTGACTACAGTATGACAGGGAAATGCAACGTCAGGAGTCCTGGCAAGCTTTAGCTGGCCAGCAAGCAACAACATGAAGCCGCGAAGGAAGCGCTGATAAACCTCCTGGCATTGCTAGTCCCGCTCTACTCGACGCTCAGACGACTCTTTTTACGCATGAGACTTCAGTATGAGTTCTGACTGGACGGCCGTAGCATCCTGGCCGACTGGTCCATAATGCAATTTCCGGGTGACCCTTGTCGTCGCTGGCTGACTGCTACTGACCAGCCATCCCCCACATCATGTCGGAGAGTGTCGCTTTCTATAACCCTGTCGGCCCAGAGCCGCCCACCTATCCACTCCCTCCAGAGGAGATCGCTCCCGGACTTTATTTCGCCGATCTCTTCTCACTCGTGAATCCTGCCGAGCTCCATGCCCGCGGAATTTACAGCATCGCTGCGACTCGAAACTGCGAAGGATCTTACCCGCGCGATGCGGAGTGCGCGTACATCGACGAGCCGACAACACTATTCGCGCTCGCAGACGTGCGCCGCTCTGGCCAACCTGTGCTCGTGCACTGCGACGGCACGGGCGAGGGTGTCGACTTCGTGACGGCCCTACTGGTCATGTCCGATCGCATGTCAGTGGACGAAGCAATAGAGAGGGTGACACGAAAGTTCCCATATATTTCATTGCGCCCGACGTCGAGGAGACAGCTGGGTGGGTTTGAGGAGATGTTGAAGGAGGAGGAAAAGAGGAAGGCACGACTGTATGAGCACATGGCATCTACAAGTCGAGAACTACACCAGAATATTCGGGGGCTGTTGCACCGATACCTTAGAACACCTTGATAGTGCCGTGCCACAACAATTGATACAAGTCTCGAGCTAGATAGGTTTTTTCCCGATTTACGCCGTACGATACGCACAGGAGAGGGTTTGCAGTTCAGTCGAAGTTGCAGCCATATACTTTCTGCGCAATCTCTCTCCACGAAGTCACGTCCACAGCAAAACCCGCCGCATACTCCGCTTCGAGGTGGTGTAGACGCCGGCCTACAATCACGAGACTGTGTAGCGGCTCGCCGAAAACATGCGGCGGTTGCTCCCCGAGTTGGGCAAGTGTTCCGGCCACGATGCGTTCATTATCCGGGCCACCGCCAACGCGCGAGAGCGCAATCGCCAGGGTCCGATCCGGAACGAGCGCGCCATCTCGTCGTGTATTTTCTACTTCAGCGAGCTGTGCCACTGCCTGCGGAATGGACATGTATCGCGGTGGTTCGTAAATCTTTCGCCCCCTGCGCAGCACTTAATACAGCTCTGCCACACACAAATGTCCGTCCAACAGGACGGAGAATGGGGGAAAAAATGCACCGGATAAGATTTTCCTCGCTTTGTTCCTTGACTTTGATGTCCAGCAGGACGAGCGTGTGCATCCCGAGGTCCACATTCTCGCGCACGCGGTCATAGAAGCTGTCTGGCCGCCACGTGTCGGTAAAGAAGACGAGTGACACGGTCTGGCCGAAATTGTAAAGCTGGAGGCCACACGCGCCCACCGCGTTCATGATTGATGCGTTATGTATGACGCGCGTCGGGATGCCAAGGGCGCGGGCGCGGAGGAGGATGTCGGTGTGTGTCGTTGCGCCAAAAGGGTCACCGACAACGAGGAGAGCGACATCCTGAGTGTGCGCATCCCTCAGGATTTCGTCACTTTCCGTCTCGATCATGCCGCGGTCGGCGAGGACAAGTGACTTCGCGTACAGCTCTTCCTTTTCAGGAACAATATAAGCCCAAGGCGGGCAATTCGGAGATATGACGTGCCAAGCGCTCTTTTTGAACCATGAGGATGCTTGTGTAGGCTTCAAGGTACACGCGTGTAGAAGACCTAATAGCCTATTGTGTTGTCGATGAGAATGGACTAAAGCCATATTTTGACAGAGTTGAACAACCTCCAAACCTCGAAGAGAGACGTCTTTTTCATCGGAGAGACCGAGACCTATTATGTAGAACATCGAGGCAGAAGTTTATGTGATGAGGTAGGACTCCGATATGATGTGATGGATAAAGTAAGGGCACCTGATCATCGGGCATCTCGGTCGATAGACCTTCTTTACCCGCTCGCGTGTACTTGGACGAGGTATGTGTCTCTCAAGTGCTAACTTCATCCCCTCCGACATCTTCTACCTCATTCTTGAACACCTCTCCGACAGGCGTGATCTCTATGCTGCCGCCCTCACAAGCCGAGACTTTAACTGCGCCGCCACTCCACTGTTGTACCGTACTCTCGATACAGACACACCTGCCAGATTATGGGGTCATAAAGCTGTACGTTTGTGTCGGCATTTTCTCAAGCAGAGCATCGACCTCAACTTCCTGGCTAGACTAGCAATGTAATCCACCCCGCGCATTCCCTTCTCCGGAGGCCTGAACTCGCTCGTCACGTACGGCATGTTCGCGAAACAGGTCAGGTCTATTTTCTTGGGTGAACGGTGGCCTGGACGTGTTGTCGGTGCATGATCTACTGCTGCTCTCTTTTCGCCTTGGTTCCTCGCTTCTTCCTCGGGCACACCACTCACCCACGTCTTACGGTCTTAGGTGTATTGCACGCTACCTACCCAACAGTTACAGAGGCTATCCTCAAAGCTCTCAGCCTTTGCGAGAACTTGTACTCTTTTACATGGGTCGATGACACGTCCACCTCGCCCACCGTCTTCCTATCTTTTCTTAAAATTCTCCGCCATCTTCCCTTGCGTGCGCTCACACTCCGCACCTACAGCGATCTTGGAGAGGATGCGTGGCCTCTTCTCAACGCGATCCCTGACTTACAAAAGGTGGCCATATGGTGTATGAATGGTCCGCCACGTGTTCTGCAAGGTTGGGCGCCTCTGCTCGGAAACACACTCACTGAACTTGAACTCGGGGTACGTACCGATCGCCACGATCGTGGCTTTGCTAATGACGCACTTTAACCATACTATAGAGATGCGCCGGCGTCCCCGAGACCATTTTGATTGCCGTACTCTCTCAGCTCTCGCGGCTACGAGACCTACGGCTTAAAGGCGCACCAAGCAGTGCCATACCAGACATCCTCACTTCGCTTCCCGCTCTTGTTGCGCTCGACACAGAGTATCTCCGCCCGTCTCCGCTCCGCCCATCTGACTGCGATGCACTATTGCCACTTCTCCAACGGCTCACTGTACGCACGTCCTCCGTCGATCTACAAGGCCCCGCACAACTCTGGTCATGGCTCTGTGCCCTCACGCCGCACCCATCTCTCGAGTCTTTTACGCTGAACGCATTTTCGACGGCGGGTCAGACAAACATTCCTCGGGGGTTTCTGCTCTCTCTCGCCCGTAGACATGCGGACACGCTCCGTAGATTCCTTGTCAATATGACGCAGCTCACGCTGGAGGATGTGCAATGCGTTTGTGAACTCTTTCCACTTCTCGAAGAGCTCTCTTGTGCTGTTGCAAGCCATGATGCCGTACGCCCTTTGTTGTATCTTTAGTCTAGCATTCACAAACTCGTTGCTTCTCATGCCCCTACTAGGATTCGATAGGGCACGCAATCGAGAAGGCACATAACCTCCGCTCACTTAAGCTGCATGTATATTGGATCCCTACAACACCGTCCCCTGTAGATCCTCAAACCGGAATCTCAGCTATGAGTGCATCAGAGATGCACCTACTCAATTCTCCTATTGCACGATTTGGACTAGCGGATGCCGAAGCATTGATGCGTCGTCCGGGTTCCCGCTTATGTACAGTCTCAATGGGCCCGCACGTGTTTCGGGGATCCTGGGTACAGAGGCAGCATGTCGATGGGTCGGTGCAATTACGTTTCCAGGTGGAGGTGGATGGACTAATGGGGCACGGAAGTTCGTAAGATGGGGTGCGATGGACCATGTAGTTCACCGTTCCAAAAAAATTTTGAGACCGCAAACATACATCGACGTGTTTTCAGAGTAACTGTACGCTAACCTGTCGTCAACTCACCATTCGCAATTATATCATCCCTCATTGCATCTATGTGGCAAGTGGTCGTCGACGTCCACACCTCCACTCACATCGGGACAATTACTTTGGCAATTACGAAAGTAGCCATATACATAAACAGGGACAGCCCGCGAGTAGACAATTGGCAATGTCACATCCCGCGTCCGCGTGCCCGGCCCCCACGCGGTGGTCCACCGCGTGCACCACCACGACCTGTCGAGAATGACGGAATGTGTGAGTGTGTTACTACAAACAAGAGAAGCGGAAAAAAAGGCAGACCTCGCTGCGGTGCTCCACTGCGACCTGAAAGTCCAATGAGTGCATAGTTACAGGGACGGTATACGTGCAACACACCTCGTCCTACGCCACCAGTATGTGGGCCACCCCGCGCGCTCTTACCCGCTTCTCGTGCACGCGTTTGTTCTTCCTTGACCACATCCAACAGCGCGTCTGGCACGCGCAAGTATTTTATCTATCTCCAGATAATGCGAGCAGTCAGAACTGTGTCGCCGTACAGCGTGAGGGAAAGTGTCAAACACACCGTGCTACCACGGATGTAGCACTCCTTAACTTTCCAGAAGCGGTCGCCGTCTGCGTTCGTCTGGTATACCTCGCGGAGCGTGATGTTCATAAAATTGTCGCAGTTGACGAGGTGTCCATTGAACGTTTCTCCATTCTTGAGCTCGACCAGCTTTTGGCGAGAATGCGCAGCTGTCAATGAGTGAACTTTGCGAGAGGTGAATAAAGGCATGCACCATAGGCTTGTTTTGTGCGGCATTGAGAAGTGATAGTGGTAGCTAGGTACGGGGTTAGTCCCTTGGCATTATTGTGAATGTTTTAGATATACTACCATCTTGACGAGGGTTGGACGAGTGTTAGCAGTAGCAGGAAGTGCGCGCTTTCAAATCAAATCAAGGCTAGACATGCGACCTATCACAACCCTAACCCTGCGCACGACCAGTAACTTGGAATCGGGACTACATCCACAGGACAACTACAGTACTACTACACAGTGCAATAGAAAAGCATGTTTTCAGAGTTCCAGAAATATCCTCCATGCTGTGCAGATTAGGAGTTGACCATGGCTGTGAAGCTGTGACTTTAAACTGATGCTAGATATCGGATCTGGCCGTCATTTTAACCAAAATCGTCTCGACGAGTCATTTCGACTCAACTGCCAGGTAACTTTATAAACTCTTTCACTAACTGGATAGTACAACTCATCACTTACAACAATGGCATCCTTCTACGTTGATGAAACGGCCGGCTCCGATCTTACTGGAGTCGGCTCTCAAGAAACTCCATATCAATCAATCGCACACGCTCTCTTTACCCAGGGGCAGAGCGCCAAGATACTCGTTCGCAAAGATCCCAGCACCGAGTACGAAGAACCTACTCAGAGCGCACTCAAGAAGGCCAAGAAGGGTGCAGATGGTCTTGAAAAGAAGCGTAAGAAGGCGGAGGAACTCGCGGACGCTGCGGCCCTCGAGCGAGAGAAACGAGATCGACTCTTAGAGGATAGCAAGAAAATCCAGTTGGTGGAGGATGCGACTCTTCCCGCAGCGGTAAAGGTACGTCCTACTGGTGTTACACTCTCATGGGAAATTGATCGTCGATGTTCGTAGGCAAAGATTTTGAACCTCGCACAGTTGCGCGGGAAGCGTGTTCGCGTCCTTGGCTGGGTACACCGCTTACGCTCGCAGAAAGACATCATATTTGTCGTCCTTCGCGATGGAACTGGATATCTACAAGCCGTACTCTCTGGCACACCCGTGCGTATATATAGAGCCACCTTTCTGGTACACTCTGGGTATCTTTGCTCATGCGTGGCCCAGGCACAAACATACGAGGCGCTAACGCTGACCCTTGAATCGACAGTGGAGTTAATAGGGATATTGCAACCGACGCCTGAAGGCAAAACGGCCCCAGGTGGACATGAACTCACCGTCGATTTCTGGCGAACTCTTGGCGCTGCACCTGGGGGGGACGACGCATTTACCAACCGACTCAACGACGTACGTCTTGTACACGCTTCGTATTTCTTATCGATAAATCAATCAGTCACTTACCTCTTCATCCATATAGAAATCTGACCCGTCCATCCAAGCAGATCTACGTCATCTTGTATTGCGCGGCGAGAATGCAAGTAGTGTTCTCCGGCTTCGTTCCGCGATGCTATCGGCATTCCGTGCTGCTCTTGCTGAACATCATCTCATCGAGGTCACCCCACCATGTCTCGTGCAGACACAGGTTGAAGGCGGGGCCACTCTTTTCAAGTTGGAGTATTATGGCCAACCGGCGTTTTTGACTCAGAGCTCGCAACTGTACCTCGAGACCTGTCTCCCCTCATTGGGTGACGTGTTTTGTGTGCAAGAGAGCTTCAGAGCTGAGAACAGGTAAAAGC
>WNFQ01003798.1_pt1 | contig 11013 bp, 9 predicted proteins | sample 5400171 | NCBI WGS metagenome assembly WNFQ01 (sample SAMN13153356, study PRJNA577476) | soil metagenome | isolation source: 20 cm soil under Madrone tree | place: USA:California | collected 2016-06-14 | reverse complement strand
AAATTCCGGTGCCTTTCGAGCGGCTCGAAAAGGCGCTCGAAAAGCAGGGCAGCGGACCCTTCTTCAACGGCGTCAGATATTCGCTGGTCGACGCCGCCTATGCACCCTTCCTGCAGCGCTACCACTTCCTCGACCGGGTCAAAAAGCTCGGCCATATCGAGAAGTTCCCGCGCCTGAAAGCGTGGATGGAAGCGCTGCTCGACCGGCAATCGACGCACTCCTTCCCCCCCGCCGAGTTCGAGGCGATGTACCGCGAGGGCCTCAGGCGCCGCAACAAATGGGTGTCGCGGTTCATCGAGCCCGCCCGGGCCGCGGCGGAGTAGCCGACCCCGCCGCCGCGGGGTTTACGGCGTAGGAGCACCCCGGTGGGCATGCCGAAGCGCGTCGCTGCGATCGATGTGAGCCATTGGCACTCGGCCTACGATGCGGCTTACCTGCGCATCCTGCGCGATCTCGGATGCGACATCGTCGGGGTCTCCGACCGCGACGAACGGATCGCCCGGGACCGCGCCGAGCGCTTCGGCAGCGCGCCCTTCACCGACTATCGTCGGATGATCGAGGCGAGGAGGCCGGAATTCGTCATCGCCTTGGGCCGGCACTGCGAGATGCCGGAGACCTTTCTGATGGGTTCGATGTCGATCACCATACAACATATAGTATCCGAGTCAGGTTGTTAACCCATATTAAACTCTATCAAAGGTCGATTCGATAATTTCCGGACGGGCACTTAGATGCCGTTCGGGGGCCATCCACCCCATCATTCGATCACCGTGTCGGCGGAGGCGAGCAACGTTATCGGCACGTTCAACCGAAGCGCTTTCGCCGTCTTGAGACTGATGACCATCCCGTAGTTGGTCGGCTATTGTACCGGCAATTCCGCCAAGGTGAACGGCCAAACTCCGTCTGGTTGTCGCTGCCATCATCCTGCGCCGCACGCCAGAAGGCCGTTGGTTTTGCTGCGAGGTCGACCCGTCGCCCGGCTTCACCATCTACCAGCAGGCCGCCGGCCCGCAGGATCGCCGAGGAGACAGCAGACCTGCTGGCAGCCGGGAGGGGGATTTGCAGGATCAATGCGGCTTGCTCGCGTCGCGGAAACGCTCCCAGCGATCAACTAGCTCCAGACGGTCGGCTCCCTGGCGCGAAGCGTCTCTTCGACAGGGGTCACGGAATCGTCGCCATGGATCTGGTACAGGTCGATATGGTCGGTCTGCAAACGGCGGAGGCTGGCCCCCACACCGTCCATAATATGGCCGCGAGAAGCCCCGATGTCATTCCGTCCCGGGCCGACGCGGCTATAGACCTTCGTCGCGATCACGACATCCGGCCGCGCGATGTTAAGGTTTTTCAGTGCTTGCCCGAGAATTTTTTCGCTCTCACCCGCTGTGTAATTGTCCGCGGTATCAAAGAAGTTGATGCCACCGTCGATCGACGTCTTGACCAGTTCATCGGCCCCGGCCTGGCCAACGGCGCTGATGGCCTTGAAGATCCCTCTGCAGGCGCACGCCTTCGGCCTGAAACAGCAGTGCCCGTGGGGCTTATGGAGCCTCGCGACAGAGAGAGACAAACTGCGAGCCACGACGCACGACCAAAACAACCTCGCCTGGCGCCCGAGGGAACCCGCGACGCACTCCGCAATGAGCGGCCGCAGCCCCGGAGCGTTGGGGCGGGATCCATGGATCGGCCTAAAGGTCCGCAAGAGCCTCGCCCGGGTGTCGCCCGGACTGCGGCCAGCGCTGACGCGACCACCATGCAGAGCGCGCATCGGGGTAGGACTAGCGCGTAGGACTAGCGCTCCGGGGAACCGGCCGCGACTGCTTCGGCTGCCATCGTCAACGCGTAATGGCAGAAATTGCGCTCCAGATTCCCGGCAAACCCATTATTTCCGATCTGACCACGCAGAACAGAGGCGGATCCGTCATCGTTGGTATCCCGAGCTTTGACCCCGCCGGCGGGGTCGACCTTGCCGCGATATTGAATCGTCCGCCCGTTCCAGTCGTTATACGAAATCGTGACGTTGTCCTGCTCGATCCTCATGCTGACTGGGCTGCGGGATAGGCAGGCAGTAGTGGGGTGGCCGCCGAGCCCCGATGCCACCTCTGTCATCGAACCGGCATAAGACCCGTCGCGGCCGATCGACGGCTGCTGCGGTGTAGAACCCGACGGGTTCTGTTGCAGTGTTTCGGTGCCCGTTGCTGGCGCCACATTGGCCGGGGGGAGAGCAGCGATCTGGGGGCCCGGCGGCTGGCATGCAGCGATTGCGACTCCGGACAAAAACGCCGCACCCAGGACTGCGGATTTGCAAAGAGTGAGCATATGACACCTTCTAGCGTTTCCTCCGCCCTGGTAGGTGGACTCTGCACGGATCTTTGATAATATTGTGCGGATCGAATAGACTATTCTGGGTTGCTTGATAATCGGAGAGCCCTGTGGATCGCTTCGACAATATGCGGGTCTTCGCCAAGGTGGTGGAGAGCGGCAGCTTCACCGGCGCTGCGGCGCGGCTCGGCATTTCCGCCAGCATGGTCAGCCAGCATGTGAAGGAACTCGAGGAGCGGCTGGCCGCGCGCTTGCTGAACCGCACGACGCGCAAGGTCAGCCTCAGCGAGACTGGCCGCGCCTATTACGAGCGCTGCACGAGGCTGCTGGCCGATCTCGAGGAAACCGAGCAAGCGGTGAGCGACATGCACGCGGCCCCGCGCGGGGAGTTGCGCATCAATGCCACGCCGAGCTTCGGCATACTGCAGCTGGCGCCGGCAATTGCCGATTTCACCGCGCGCTTTCCGGGAATCTCTGTCGAACTGATGCTGAGCGAGCGTCTGGTCGACCTGATCGCGGAAGGTTTCGATGTCGCTGTGCGGGTCGAGGAGCCGCCGGACTCGAGCCTGATCGCGCGCCAGCTCGCCCCATGCCGCATGGTCGTTTGCGGCGCCCCGAGCTATTTCGAGAGGCACGGCACGCCACGGACGCCAGCCGATCTGACAAACCACAATTGCCTCACGGTGGCCGGGAATGTGTTATCCTACTATCGCGCGTGGCATCTCACGGGGACAGACGGCACCGCGCTGAACATCTCGCCGATGGGAAACCTGCGCAGCAACAGCGGGGCAGTGCTCATAGTCGCTGCCTTCGCAGGACACGGCCTGGTGTATCTGCCGACCTATTTCGTCGGCGAGGCGCTGCAGTCGGGGCGGCTGGTGACGGTGCTGGATGATTACACCGCGCCGCCGCTAACGCTGCGCGCACTCTATCCGCACAACCGCCATTTATCGGCCAAGGTACGCGCTTTCGTCGACTTTCTCGTGGCGCGCTTCGGGCAAGAGCCGCCATGGGACAGCTGGTGCCGCGCCGCCCGCGAGCAGTCCCAGTTGTCCGCTCCTCACCGAAGGGAGATGATCGGAAGCTCTGCCAAACCTCGTCGTTCAAAAACTCGAGCAGACGCTCCATGACCTCGCCCTTCGATGGGACGCGACGGGCGCGCGGGCGGAAGACAGGGCCGCTGGGGTTATCTCGGTGCCGTGGAGCTGCCGACGCCCATACGAATGCCCGCCTGGTCCTTGGCCTGGCGCAACTGGCTCTGACTGCAGTTGAGCTTCGAGTACCCTGCTGCGGGCTACGTGCCGGCAACCGGCCGTGCCTCGGGCATAGTTGTCACCCGCATGCCGTCTACGAGGCCGATCGGCGGATTCAGGATTAGCTGGTCGCTCGCGTTCAATCCCGCGCGCACGGCCACCTGCGCCCCATCGTCAGCCTCGATGTCGAGACGACGCAGGCGCGCTTCACCATTCTCGTACACCGCGGCGCTCAGCCCATCCTTGTCGAAGATTACCGCCTGGGATGGCACTAAAATTATTGGATTTGGCCGCGGCTCCTTCAGATGCACGATCGCATAGAGCCCGGCGGTCAGCGTGCCGTCGGCATTGTTGACATCTACTTCGGCCAGTAACGTGCGGGTTTCGGGTTGTAGCGAACTGGCGTTGCGGGCAACCGTGCCCTGGAAGACGCGGCCCGGCAACTCGGGTACGGTTACCTCGGCCCGCTCACCGTCTTTCAGACCAAAAAAGGCGTCCTGCGGCACATAGACCTGCACCCGCAGAATTTCGGTGTGCGCAATCGAAAAGAGTGGTGTTCCGCTGCTGGCGTCGGCGGTCACCAGACTGCCGACATCGATCTGCCGGCTGGTGATCACACCGTCGAACGGAGCCGCGACGCGCTCGAAGCCGGTGAGCTGTTCCAACCGGTTCACCTGCGCCTGCTGCGCCTCCAAATTGGCGCGCGCCACTCCCACCGCGGCTGTTTGAGCGGCAAAGTTCAGCCGGTCCGTATCGCCCTGTTGTACCGCGGCCCAACCTTGCTGCACCAGGCGTGAGGTGCGGCCGTTGTTGGCTCGGGCGAGCTCCATATTCGCCTGCGACTGCGCCAATGCCGCCTGCACTTGCGAAAGTTGGGCGCGCGCCTGGGCCAGCTGCTGATCGAGCTCCGGGGCAGAGATCACGGCCAGCACGTCGCCGGCGTGGACGCGGCTGCCGATGTCGACATAGCGCTTGCCGATGTAGCCGGTCGAGCGGGCAAAGAGAGTGGCGCTGTCGAAGGCCTGAATGGTCCCCGGCAGATCGATCTGCAGCGGTCGATCATCGGCCTTCACAACCGCAACGCGTACCACCGGCACGGCCGTCCGCGCCGCATCGAGAGTCGCAATGGTTGCGGCGGCGCGGTTGGCATGCTGCGAGGCACCCGCGCCAAGCAGCAGACCCAAACTCACCAGAGTGCCCAATCCGAGCAGCCGTGCCGTGCGGCGGCGCCGTCGCTCGGCCCGCAGATCGAGCAGTGTCTGCTGCTCGGGCGCGGGGATGAGGTTCTCTTCCAATTTCGGGTAAATATCGTTCATGGCGGGGTCCCCAAATGCGTCAGAGGCAGCGGCGAGTCCTCCCGGCGTCGTTTTAATTTCCCAATCACCGAGTAGAGATACGGCACAAGGAGCAAGGTGGTCACCGTGCCGATCGCCACTCCGCCGATCACCGCGCGGGCGAGAACGGCGTTCTGCTCCTCGCCGGGAGCGCCGATCGCCATCGGCAGCATGCCGACAATCATTGCAGCTGCGGTCATCAACACCGGCCGCAGCCGGGTCGTGCCGGCGGATAGCGCGGCGTGGAACGCGCTCATGCCGGCCGCTTGCTGCTCGCGCGCGAAGGTGACGAGCAGGATGGAGTTCGCCGAGGCGACGCCCACCGCCATGATCGCGCCCATCAGCGATGGCACACTGAGCGTGGTACCGGTGACGAACAGCATCAGAATGATGCCGCTGCCCGCGCCGGGTAGCGCCAGGACCACGGCGAGCGGATCAAGGAAGCTCTGATAATTCACCACCATCAGCGCGTAGACGAACACCGCCGCGAAAACGAGCCCAATCGTCAGATTGGCGAAGGCATCGTTCATGCTCGCGATCTGGCCGCGGACCACGATGCGGTCTGCGGGACCGAGCTTCCCCTGAATTTCCTGCACCACCTTCTGGATCGCCGCGGCGGTGCTGCCCAAATCGCGATCCTGCACACTCGCATCGACATCATAGACCGGCTGAATGTTGGAATGATTGAAGACCGACTGGACATAGAGCCTCTTCGCGGCGGCGACGTTGCCGAGCACATCCGGCACCACCGCACCCCCCGAGGTGCTGGCGGCGATCGGCGTATTGTCCAGGTCGTTCTTGCTCGCGACGCGGTATTCCGGCGTCTGCACCGCAAAGTAGTATGGGATGCCGTTCTTCGGGTCCGTCCAGAAATTCGGCGAAACCTGCTCCGAGGAACTGAGGCTGATGTTCAGATCATTGACGACTTGGTTGACATTAAGGCCGAGCTGCTGCGCGCGGGCGCGGTCGATCGTGTAGAGCAGTTCCGGCGCGTCCAGTTCCTGCTGCAGGTGCACGTCCATGAGGCCGGGGATGTCGGCCAAGCGCTCGCGCAGTTCCTTGGCGATCTGCTGGTTGTCGGCGCGGTCGCGGCCCTGAACCTGCACGTCGATCTGCGCAGGAATGCCGAAGTTCAAGATCTGCGTCACCAGGTCGGCCGGCTGGAAATAGAACTGCACGTCCGGGAACGCCGCCGGCAGTACCTGCCGGAGTCTCTTGATATAGTCGGCGGTCGGTGCGTGGCCCTCTTTCAGCTGCAGCTGAATCTGGCCGTCGTTGACGCCGATCGCGGTTCCGTCGGTGAAGGCGAGGTTGTACCCGCGCGACGGCAGGCCGATATTGTCCAGGACCAGGCCGAGATCACTGGCTGGGATCTGCTGGCGGATGTTCTCTTCGATCGCGTGGAAGATCTGCTCCGTGCGCTCGATGCGGGTGCGCGCCGGGGCGCGGACATGCAGCTGGATCAGCCCGGCGTCGACTTCGGGGAAGAAGTCGGAACCGGCGAACAGCGATAATACGACCGCGGCCGCCACGACAAAGCCCGCGACCAGGGGGCTCAGCACGCGCCGGCGCAGGATGCCGGCGAGCAGCCAGGCGTAGAAATCGCGGAACCGCTCGAAGCCGGCATTGAAGCGAGCATGAAAGCGGCCGAGCCAGCCCCGTTGCCCACGATGATCCGCATGTTCCGAGCGCAGCAGCAGGCGGATGATGATTGGGGTGAGCGTGCGCGAGATGCCGTAGGAAGCCAGCATCGCGAACACGACCGCCATCGCCAGAGGCGTGAAGAGGTAGCGTGCTGCGCCCTGCAGGAAAAACACCGAGACGAAGACGAAGCAGATCGCCAGCGTCGAGATCAACGTCGGCAGCGCGATTCCGGCGGCCCCCTCCAATACAGCCGCGTCGAATTCGTCCCCCTGCTCCAATAGACGGTGCGTGTTCTCGATCGTCACGGTCGAGTCGTCGACCAGGATGCCTACCGCGAGCGCCAACCCGCCAAGCGTCATGATATTGATCGTCTGCCCGAGCCCGGACAGCACCGCGATGGAGCTCAGGATCGACAGCGGAATCGACACCATCACCACGAGGGTGGACCGCCAGGATCCCAGAAACAGCAGGATCAGCAGGCCGGTCAGGCCGGTGGCGATGGCACCCTCGCGCAGCACGCTGGTGATCGCCGCCTGCACGAACACCGACTGGTCGAACAACATGTGGATCTGCATGCCCGGCGGCGCGGCTTTCTGGATCGCCGGCAGCGCCGCCTTGACCCGGTTGACCACGTCCAGCGTGGAGGCATCGCCGTTCTTGATGATGGTCAGCAGCACCGAGCGCTTGCCCTCGGCGTTCACAATGTTCTGCTGCACCGCCCAGCCGTCGCGTACATGCGCCACGTCGGATAGGTAAACGGTGGTGGGGCCGACCTGCTTGATCGGCAGGCCGTTGAGGGCTGCGAGCGTTGGCGCGAGCGAGTTGGTACGGACAATGAACTGCTGGTCGCCGAGCTTGGCATCGCCTGATGGCAGTGTGAGGTTCTGCGCGTTAACCGCGTTCACCACGTCGTTCGGCGTGATGCCGTGCGCGCGCAGCGCGTCAGGGTCGAGGTCGACCATGATTTGCCGGTATTTGCCGCCATAGGGCGCCGGCAGCGTGATGCCGGGAATGGGCGCCAGCGCCTGGCGTATCCGGTAGAGGCCGTAGTCGTACAGTTGCTGTTCGTTCAGCGTATCGGAGCTGAGGCTGAGCTGCAGGACCGGAACGGACGAAGCGTTGTACTGGACGATGATGGGCGGCTGAATGCCTGTGGGCATCACGACGCGGACGGAGTCGGTCGCTGAGACGATCTGGCTGATCGCGAGGTCGATACTGACATTCGGCTGAAAGAAGATCTTCTCGACGGCGAATCCCTCCAGCGTCTGGCTCTCGATGTTGCGGATATTGCCGACATTAGCGCTGATCGTGTACTCGCCGTAGGTGGTGACGCGCTGCTCCATCTCCTCCGGGCTCAGGCCGGTGTACTGCCAGATCACCGTGACCACGGGAATATTGATCGCCGGGAAAATGTCCTTCGGCGTGACCAGGATGGCGCTGCAGCCGAGAAACAGCACCATCCCGGCCAGCACGTAGAACGTATGCGGAAACCTCAAGGCGAAGCGGACAATACCCATCGAAGACGTTCTCCAAAGCACGATCAGGCGTGGCAGCGCGTTTCCAGGCCACGCGTTCTAAGTCAGGATATGGCGGCGCTTGCGCGGTCACCCGCGGAGGCCGCGAAGGTGCCCGAGCCGAACCGCGGGCCAGCACAGCCAGTCGACCGACCCCTTCCAGCCGGCGAGCGCCCGGCGTCTCGCAATCGCCAACGAGAGCGCAATCTTCGCGCGGAAGGTCGGCAGGTCGGGTGTCGTTCGCAAGGGTTTCAGTTAGCCGGGACCGGCTGCCAATCGGCACTACACTGCGTCACGTAGGGGTAATAGCCTGCCGGATCGGGGCAGTAGTAGCAATACCGGGAGGCGTAAAGCTGGCGCCGCAGTCAGGGTAGTAACCCCATTACGGATATGGATAGGAAGTCCATCCCAACCCGGCACCCGCCACCAGCCATCGCGTCCGTTACACCAGCCATCGAACCGGTGGCAGCTATCCGCTCCACCGAAACTATGGGGCAGGCCAGCGAAGCCCCCGTGCCATCCGCCCTCATAAAATCCGCTCTCGTGAAACCCTTCAAATCCGCCGCCGTGGAGACCACCGCCTCCGCCGTGTGGACCAGCGTGGCCGAGGTTTGGCTGGCAGAGCGCAGCAGTGAACAGTACAGCAGCTGCGATGCTTCCCAGAGCCCTTCCCCTCCGTGGACGGGCTCCTTTTTCGCGTGCCTGTTGCATGGACCACTCCCTTTGTGTTGCACCAGCTGCGCATCCGTCGTGCCAGATCGTTCGCGGTAACTTTGCGAGAACCGAGGAGGCCAGCAGACGAGGCTCACTCCTGACGCAATCTGTGTCCGGGGCCGGGTCGACGAACTCCTGGCTGATCCCCCGACCAAACTCCGTTGACTGAGCCGTCAATCGGCGCCACGCAACGACCAGGCGACTTATACGAGCGAGGGTCGGCTACCGTGGCCCCATGTAGCCATTAAGCTCACGGCCTATCGCAAGCCCCTCCGGAGTAAGACCTGATGGGTTCTGTCGCAATAGCTCGCGCTGCGTGCCCCTCAGGCTAGTGGCGTAGTCCTCCCGCTTCTGGTCTTGAAGTGGGCTGTTTGTCGGTGTCGACAGCGATAGGCTGGGGTTGACAGCGTGCAACTGTAACCCCGGCTCGACGCCGCGTTGCTGGCTGGCTACAGGGCTGCTCGCGAGGCATGCCAACATGGCCAGCGTTGAGACCGCAACAAATAAGCTTTTCATCGGAAGGCCTCCAGACCTCCAAGTGCCGTCATCGCGTAGGTCGATTCCCCGCGCCCTCCCTATCCTGGGCCGGGCTCTATGTTCGCTTGACTGTTGCATCGACGACTCCCTTTGCACCAGCGGCGTATGGGCGTCCGTGCCAGCCGGACGCGGCTTTCCAACCTTCAGTGTGTTGTAATTGATCTTCCCGGCGTCTCTTGATAATACGTCAGAGATCGCATAGACCATGCGGGATTTCTTGATAATCGGAGGGGCCGTATGGATTGCTTCGACAACATGCGGGTCTTCGCCAAGGTGGTGTTTCATCGTTGCTGCGGCGCGGTTCGCATTTCTGCCAGAATGGTCAGAATGAGCTCGAGGAGCAGCTGGCCGCATTGCCTGCTCCTCGCCGAAGGGAGATGATCGGAAGCTCTACCAAGCCTCGGCGTTCAAAAACTCAAGCAGACGCTCCATGACCTTGCCGGTCGGGTAGGACGCAACAGGCGCGCGAGCGCGGGCCACAGGTCGCTGACGAAAAAACGCTCGTTAGCACCGAGCGGCTGCGGCCAGCTCGGCGATCCAGTCGAGCAATGCGCCGTGTCGGTCGACTCTGAGTCGAGGATGGGCGCGGTAGCTTAGGCCATTGGGCATCACTCCGTTTCCCATCCCCGCTCATCGAACCGGACGTGCGGTGCTACCGCATCCGGCTCTCCGACTGGTTTCACCGCGAGGCACACGACGGTGCATTGAATGGCAGGCGTTCGAGGCGCAGGAGTCCGCGTTCCCCGTAGACGACTTCACAGGAGAACCGTCTTGTCCCGCGCCCTGCCACCTTGTGCCGTCTGGCGAGGAAGTCGCGCACGCGCTCGTAGACATATCGGTCGACGCCACGGAAGACCGATCGACGCGTTCCGTAGGAGAAGTAGTTCGACCAGCCGCGCAGCGACCTGTTCAGCGTGTCGCGCACTTCCCACCACGGATCGTTGTTGCCGGGCACCAGTAGGTTGCCGACCGTCGTCTTGAGCCGTCGCACGCTCTTCTTGGACGGGCTTGCGCCCAGATACCGTTTGCCGTTCGCCTTATACTGATGAGGTCCGAACGAGTAGCCAAGAAAGTCGAAGCGGTCCTGCCGGGCATTCCTCAGCGAGGTCTTGGCCTCGTTGAGTGTCAGCCCGAGCTTCGTCATCACCGCCTTGGTCCACGTCAGAGCCTGGGCCGCGCGACCGCGGCTGAGGATGACGAAGTCGTCGGCTTGGGAGATGACGTGGGCACTGAACGCTTCGCCGCGTTCGGTCAACCGCCAATACTTCAGGAACCGGTTCATGTAGATGTTGGCGAGCAGCGGGCTCGCGACGCCGCCTTGAGGCGTGCCGCGCGTGTTGCCCTTGCCGCCACTCATGCGCCGTGTTCCGTCAGCATCCCGCTCCTCGATCGGCGCCTTCAGCCACAGCTTGATCAGCCGCAGCACGGAACCATCAGCGACGCGACGAGCCACCGATTTGAGAAGCTCGTTGTGCGGAATGCTCCCGAAGAACACCACAACACACTACCCATCTCCGTGACTTTCCACGTCCGGTAACAATCCTGCGCGAGCGGCATCCCTTCGAGGGCCGCGTTCTGCAAGCGCTGGGCGCCACGCACCGCCGCGGCGTCGCATTGCTGCTGGTTGTGCTCCCCGACGGCAGCCGCTCACTGATCCCGGCGGGGTGGACCGATTTGGCGGCAATGCCCGTCGCGGAACCC
>WNFQ01005338.1_pt1 | contig 11014 bp, 13 predicted proteins | sample 5400171 | NCBI WGS metagenome assembly WNFQ01 (sample SAMN13153356, study PRJNA577476) | soil metagenome | isolation source: 20 cm soil under Madrone tree | place: USA:California | collected 2016-06-14 | reverse complement strand
CGTCAGTGATTAGGCAGAGGCCGTCTCAACCAAAGTCATAGGGGGCGGCTGAGTGCACTCGCCCAATCCCCAGAAGCCTCTAACTATTCGTTCAACTGATTGCTTGGCGGCAGCCAGACTGGCCTCTGATTGGGCATGGTCCTGATTCCACGCGTTATCCACGACCACGCTGTGAACCTCATGCACTCCGATGAGACGAAGCCAAAAATCAATGTAAGGCGCTTGATGATCGAACGACGGTGGTATTGGAGAATCCTCACGAAATCCAGATCCCCGCGTATAGACGACGAGTGCCTTGGGGATGTTGAGGCATGGCCCATATTCTTTGCCGTCATACGTGAATAAGTAATTGCGCTGAGCGGTCAGATCAATCAACTGTTTGAGCTTGTATGGGATGGAGAAGTTCCACATCGGTAGGCCCAAGACAATTCGGTTCGCTCGTTGGAAGCGACCGATCAATTCTTGAATGCGGTTCCATGTACGCGATTCTGCGTCTGTCAGTGGCTGGTGCTTGATGGCCTTGTACTTCGCCCCGATGGATGCGGCATCAAACTCGGGGAGGTTTTCGTCCCAGACATTCAGGAGGTCCTCATTAATCTCGGGGAGGAGTTTCCTTGACGCCGAAAGAAAGGCTTTTGTCAGGGCGATAGAGTTCGATTTGTCACCTCGCGGCGATGACTGGATATGTAGAACGTTCATAGCCCAATTACATGCCTAGCTTTGGATAAGTGAAATTGTTTGTTTTGTGTCCTGTGATAAAAACTTCAAATAGAATAATATGATGGAGCTTCGCCAGATTCGGTCATTTCTCTCTATCGCAGAGACCCTGCACTTCGGTCGCACAGCGGAGATGATTCATCTCAGTCAACCTGCGCTAAGTCTTCAAATACGAGCTCTTGAGGATGAGATTGGAGTGAGACTCTTCGAGCGCAACCGACGCAAAACGGCACTCACCGCGGCTGGGATCGCTTTTCGCGAGGAGGCAACCGGAGCCCTCTTACGACTCGACCAAGCTGTTCATAAGGCAAAGCTGGCGGCTAAGGGGAAGCTGGGGATTTTGAGGATCGGGTTCATATCAACTGCTGGCAATGAGATTGTGCCCACAATCATTCGTCAGTTTCGAGAACTGAATGCAGAAGTAGAATTCTCCCTTCGCAATATTCTCACAATAGATCAAATACAGATGCTGGAGGCCGGATCTCTCGATATTGGATTTTTTCGCCTTCCGATCGGTGAGCACCCTGGACTCGAGGTAGTCACGGTGCATCGCGAACCGTTCGTGCTCGTCGTGCCCTCGTCCCATAAACTGGCAAAGAGAAAAAGGGTACGCCTGCGCGAAGCGTCTGGCCAAGACTTCGTGATGTATGAGCGCACCTATGCCCCTGGATTTCACGATCTAATCTTCGGGATGCTTCGCGACGCCGGTATTATTCCCAACGTTCGCCAGACTGCAGGAGAGATGCCCATGCTGATCTCACTCGTCGATTCAGGTATGGGTGTCGCCATTCTGCCCGCGTCGGCAGTAAAACGTAGCGTTGCTTCGGTAGTCGCCTGTGAGATTGCGGACAAGATACCAATGTCTGAAATTGGTATTGCAGTGCGGAAGGGAAATAGAGCACCCGTCGTAGACAACTTCAGATCTCTCGCCTTAGAGAAGTTACGTCACGCAAGAAGCGTTTTGTTTGCCAATCGGCATTGATTTAGAAATCACGGGATCTGCGGAAGCCAAGCCGTTGATTTGGGCCGAATTGTTGCCCGATCAATCCGGCTCGCCCGGCGTCTTGCCTTTGTAGAAGTTAGTCTCGCCTCATTTTTAGTCCTGCATAACCCACATTCCGGTCGGTTATCGTCATACGGTTGCTGCGTAATACTCTGGAAATAAGGTAATTACATTAATAATGGCTTGAGCAAAGAAGAGCCGAAGCGCCGCGCTAACGATGGCGCTGCTTGGGATTGCAGCGTCCGCCATTCCAGCCCTGCGAGCGCTTGCTGTCGATCCATCCAAACTCATGCGGGCAGAGTGGGGCAGATGAATACGCTTCGCGTCAGCGCCTTTCGGCACCCTCACTCCCGACAAGTTGTCCAACCGTTGGAACGCGCGCTAGACCTTCTCAGGCGCGGCATGGAGCACGCGGTGAACCCGGATCGTGTTGGTTGGCATAATTCTTGGCCTTTTCGATCCGCCTAGCTTGTGTTGCAATCGCTCAGCGCATCTTGTGAACACGCCCGAACGAACGACCGCGGCAGCTTTTCCCCGGTATGCGGCTGGCGATGTGCTAGCCGACAGCGCCTCACTCCAATGGGCTGGGCTTTTTGTGCGGCGCTATCGGTTTAGGCGCGTTGTAGATCGCTTCCTCGTGCCTGCCACGCCGGAGCCGTTGATTTCCTGCGGTCTTGCGGGCTCGGCGGAGTTCCGCGAGCGCGAGCTTGGCGGGGCGTGGGTGACGCGGCAGATCGGGCGAGGCGACATCTTTGTCACTCGTTCAAAGACTCCCTACGAAGTGCGCTTCAGCTCACCAGTCGGAGAAGAGCTTGAAATCATCCAAGTTCACGTCGCGGTGGACCAGTTTCTTGCCGCCTTGGAAATGGTATATCCGGGTAAGGCCGACCAAACGCAAGTGATCGACTTTTTCGGACGCGATGAGGCGCTCGCATATGCGTGCTTCCTCTGCGCTGAGATGCTCTCTGCGCGGACATCCGGTAAGTCCAAACGCGTCGCTGATCTTACGCAGCTTATCGCTTCATTTCTCGTCGAGAAATACACGGACATTGCCTCGGAGAAGCCCGATTTCCGGGGTGGTCTGCCGATCCGGCAGCTGCGCAAAGTGGAGGACTATACACGCGAGCACCTCGCGGAAGACATTTCCGTTGAGGCGTTGGCTGAGCTAGTGGAGCTAAGCCCTTTCCACTTTTCGCGTGTGTTCAAGCAGGCAACGGGAACGTCTCCGCTGCAATTCGTGACGCGGGAGCGGATCACCCGCGCACAACAGCTCATCCGTGAAACCTCCCGCAGCCTCATCGAGATTGCGCTCGAAGTCAGCTACACGAGCCCAAGCTCCTTCAGCAAAGTTTTTCGGCGCATTACGGGCGTGACGCCCACAGAGTTCCGTAGCTCCCTCTGAAAAGGCGGGCTCCTTTTTTTTCCGCAAGAACGCGCTAGGCCGAGCACGATCGGACGAGAAGCACCGCGTCTGACAAGCGATGCTCCTATCGCCGCCTGGAAGTGGTTCAGGCGCACGACAACACATCTCACATATTGAACTTATCTTTTGAAAACAAAGTCGCATTCATTACCGGCGCTTCGAGCGGCATTGGTCGCGCGACAGCAATGGCGTTCGCGCGCGAGGGCGCTAGCGTGGTGGTCGCCGACATTGCCGAAGCGGGCAACCAAGAGACGGCTCGTCTGATCGAGGACCTCGGTGGTCGCGCACTCGCCGTCAAGTGTGATGTGACACGCAGTGAGGACGTGAAGGCTGCTCTGGACCGGACGGTCGAAACGTTTGGGCGACTCGACGTCGCGTTCAACAACGCGGGGCTCGAACAGCCGATCACGGCCACAACCGAAATCGCTGAGGATGAGTGGGATCGGATCGTCGCAGTCAATCTGCGTGGCGTCTTCTTGTGCATCAAGTACGAGATCCCGCTGATGCTCGAGTACAGCGGCGGCGCGATCGTGAACGCCTCCTCGGGCGCCGGTGTCATCGGCGTCAAGGGGCAGGCCGCCTACACCGCGGCCAAGCATGGAGTTATTGGCCTTACTAAGGTTGCGGCACTGGACTACGCCGAATCGAACGTCCGGGTCAACGCGGTCTGCCCCGGGATCGTCGACACCCCGATGATGGAGCGGTTCGCCGGGGCTACCCCGGAGGGACGGGCACGAGTCATCGCGCAGGAGCCGATCGGGCGGATGGGGAATCCCGAAGAGATCGCTGCGGCCGTGCTCTGGCTGTGTTCCGACGCGGCCTCCTTCGTTGTGGGGCATGCCATGGTCGTCGACGGCGGCCAGACCGTGCCGTAGCCCGACGATCATATCAAACCACATCACACATATGAACTCATCTTTTGAAAACAAAGTTGCACTCGTTACCGGCGCGGGCTCTGGCATGGGCCTGACGACCGCCAGAGCCTTCGCGGAGGCGGGAGCTGCGGTGGCGTTAGCAGACGTCAACGAGAATGCGGTTCGCTCTGCGGCAGAAGAACTCGTCGCCGCCGGGCACAAGGCGATTGGCATCCGTTGCAATGTCGCCGACGAGGCTGAAGTAGCAGCAATGGTCGCGCAGACTGTATCCACCTTCGGGCGTCTCGATGCGGCGTTCAATAACGCCGGCATTCAGTCTCCTGCCGTGGAAATGGCTGATGTCAGCGGCGAAGAGTTCGAGCGCGTGAACGGGATCAATCTGCGCGGCGTCTGGAACTGCATGAAATACGAGCTCCGCCAGATGCGCGAGCAAGGAAGCGGCGCCATCGTCAACAACTCTTCTATTGGCGGTCTGATCGGTATCGCCGGCCGCGCAGCCTACCATGCGTCCAAGCACGGAGTGATCGGGCTGACGAAGAGCGCTGCGCTCGAATATGCCTCCAGAGGAATTTGCATCAATGCGGTGTGCCCGGGAACGATCGATACGCCGATGGTTACGGACATGTTGGCTAAGGAACCAGACGCCATGAAAGATATCTTAAAAGACCAGCCAATCGGGCGACTCGGTCGGCCGGAGGAGATCGCCTCTGCCGTTCTTTGGCTGTGTAGCCCTGGCGCAAGCTTCGTGATCGGCCACGCGCTCGTTGTCGATGGCGGATACACCGCACGGTGATGACGAAAGGTGAAAGGAGATAAACGATGACGAGACGTATTCTTTTGGCCCTCGTGTCGGCTATGGCCCTTAGTCAGGCGGCGTGTGGCGGGGATAACAGTACGACAAAGCACGGAGACAATATGAAGATCAGACTAAGAATCGCAAACAGGGCACTTACAGGCACTTTGATCGGCAGCAAAACCGCGCAGGACTTCGTTTCCCTGTTGCCTTTAACGCTTACGATGAACGATCTGTTCGGCAGGGAAAAGTTCGCTCACCTGCCGCGAGCGATCTCGACGGAAGGGAAGCGGACGCACACATACGAAGTCGGAGACATCGCCTACTGGTCTCCCGGTCCTGACGTCGCCATCTACTATCAGCATGACGGCGAGAAGATTCCCGAGCCGGGCATCATCGTCATCGGCAAATTGGATTCCGGCGTGGATGCTTTCAACGTGCCCGGCTCCGTGGAAGTGAAGATCGAGGTAATGCGTGAGTAGAACAAAAACATTCCGCTCAGGAGGCGCGATCACTTACCCCAACAGAATTATGAACAATAACATCGAAGCAAAAGTCATCGTCATCGCGTCGCTGAGAAACAGAACTCGCGTATTGAAACCAAAGAACGTGGTTCGCAACCGCCCACGGAAATACCGGCCGACCACTTTACCGGCAGAGTTCGCCTTAAACCGCTGTTTCAGGAAAACGACCCCGATGTATGGAGCCCATTCGCGCTGTTAGTTGCTCAACTCGCGTACGACGGGGAAGACAGCCCAGAGCTGGCGTACCGTTTCCAGCGATTTAGCCAAAGCGAATGAAAAGCATAATCAAGTGGGGAAACTGACGTGTTGATTCTTCGTTGGATTGAAAAAACAGTTTTGTTTTCTTTTGGCTAATCCCTATTCTGAGACTTTAGCGTCTGGTCTAGGGCAAGGAGTTTTCGATGTCCGATCAAAGCGAGAGTGACGAAAAGTCTGAAGCGGAGAGCCGCTTCGAATTTGGGAAAGCCTCTCGCCGCACCTTTCTGTCACGGTTAGGGATGGCGAGCTTAATCGCATCAGCAGGCTCGATCACTCCCGCGTTCGGAGAACGTTCCGGGCAAGGGCAAATATCATCGTCTGAGTCGAAGGATGCCGTCCCGGTCTCGCTTCGTGTAAACGGTAAGAAGTACGATTTGCGGATCGATCCACGCACCAGCCTGCTCGATTGTCTGCGTGAACATCTACATCTGACGGGATCGAAAAAGGGGTGCGATCACGGCCAATGCGGCGCGTGCACCGTCCACATCAATGGCCGGCGCGTGAATTCCTGTCTCTGCCTGGCGGCGATGCACGAGGATGAAGAGATTACGACCGTCGAGGGTATCGGCGGGCCGGAAAATCTGCATCCGATGCAGGCTGCGTTTGTTACGTGCGATGCCTACCAATGCGGCTATTGCACATCCGGCCAGATCATGTCGGCAGTGGCGCTCTTGAAGGAACCGTGCGGGACGGAAGATGCGGACGTGAAGGAATTCATGAGCGGCAACATTTGCCGCTGCGGCGCTTACCTTAACATTGTTGCGGCCATTCAGAGTGTGCGGCAAAACGCCGAGCCGCAGAAAGCGGGATGAAGACTTTCGCACTCACGCGAGCCAGCGACAGCGGGCAAGCGATTGCCACTGCGGCCAAAGCGACAACGGCGCAGCAGGGCGCGGAGATTCGTTTCATTGGCGGCGGCACGACGCTGATCGATTTGATGAAATTAAATGTCGAGCAACCGGAAACGTTGATCGACATCAACCGGCTGCCGTTGGACAAGATCGAAGCGCTGCCCGATGGCGGGCTGACGATTGGTGCCGTCGTTCGCAACTCGGATCTAGCTTACCACCCGCTGGTGCAAAAAAACTACGCCGTTTTATCCGAAGCGATTTTGAGCGGCGCGTCGGCGCAGCTTCGGAACATGGCGACCACCGCCGGCAATCTGCTGCAGCGGACGCGGTGCATGTATTTTCGCGCTACCGAGATGCCGTGCAACAAGCGCGAGCCGGGGTCGGGTTGCGCGGCGATCACGGGAGTAAACCGCAGTCTGGCCATTCTCGGCACAAGCGAACACTGTGTTGCGACGAACCCGTCCGACATGTGTGTGGCCATGGCCGCGCTTGAAGCGACCATTCATGTGCGCGGGACCAAGGGCGAGCGCAGTATTCCGATTGCGGACTTTCACGTTTTGCCCGGGAACACCCCGCAACGTGAGACCGTATTGGAGCCGGGCGACCTGGTTACGCATGTCACGCTTCCGCCACCCGCGCCGGGCAGCCGCTCGCTCTATTTGAAACTGCGCGACCGCGCCTCCTGCGAATTTGCCCTCGCCTCCGCTGCGGTGGTGCTCACGGTTGCGAACGCAAGAATAACGCGTGCGCGCATCGCGCTTGGTGGAGTCGGCACGAAGCCCTGGCGATCGCCTGAGGCGGAAGCTGAACTAACAGATCAACCGGTAACACAAGCCGTTTTCCAGAAAGCGGCGGAGGCGGCATTGCGTGACGCGAAGCCTCAAAGTCAAAATGGTTTCAAGATAGAATTGGCCAAACGCTGCCTCGTGCACGCGCTGAAGCTCGCGACCCAAATTGCCTAACGAGTAGCCGACATGCCAACGACACAAGAGAGCGACACGACGTCACCGATTGGTCGCAAGACGCCCCGCGTAGATGGCCCGTTGAAGGTAAGCGGAATGGCGCAGTACGCGTCCGACTTCCATTTTCCCGATTTGTTATATGCCGTGCCGGTCGAAGCGACGATCGCCAACGGCAACATCCGGCAACTCGACACAGCCGCGGCCGAGAAAATGCCCGGGGTGCGAGCTATTTTTCATCGCGCGAATATCGGCAAGATCTTCCGCTCGGTCCTGGGAAAGGGGATGGAAGGCATCTGTATTGAGCGACGCCCGCCGTTCGAGGACGATCTCGTTCGTTATTATGGCCAGTACGTCGCGCTCGCCGTGGCGGACACTTTCGAGAAGGCCAAAGCTGCGGCGGACGCGGTCCGTGTCACCTACTCCGAGGACAAGCCGAACGTCGAAAATGATCTCAAAGCCGACGATGATCCCGAAATAGTCGCCACCAGCTACGGCCCGGAGCATCGGTTGGAAAGCGAGCGTGGCGACGCCGAGGCCGCGTTCGCAAAGGCACCGGTCAAGCTCGACCAAACCTATGTCACGCCGGCCGAGACGCACAATCCGATCGAGCTACAGGGGACAACCGCGATGTGGGATGGTTCGATGTTGACGCTTTATGAGGAGTCGCAGGCCATTTTTAATATGCAGAGCGTACTCGCGCAAATGTTCGGTTTGCCGAAAGAGAACGTCCGCGTCATCACCAAGTTCGTTGGCTCGGGTTTCGGCAGCAAGCTATGGCCATGGACGCATTGCCCGCTCGCAGCCGCCGCGGCGCGGCAGCTGGGCAAGCCAGTCAAGCTCGTGCTCAGCCGCAAGATGATGTTCCAATCGGTCGGTCATCGCGCGCTCACGCAGCAGCGCGTGCGGCTCGGCGCCACACCCGACGGCAAGCTCGTCTCGCTGATGCACGATTACGTGTACCACAGGTCAATGCTCGATGGTTACCATGAGAATTGCGGTGAAGCGACGGCGTTCCACTACAGTGTGCCGAACCTCAGAGTAAAGTTCGGACGCGCCAAGCGCAATATCGGCACACCATCCGACATGCGCGGCCCCGGCGCCGTTCCGGGACTCTACGCGACCGAGTCGGCGATGAACGAACTGGCCGATCAACTCAAGATCGAGCCGGTTCGGCTCCGCATACTTAACGAGCCTAAGATCGACGAGTCGTTAGGCGTTCCATTTTCCTCACGTCATTATCTCGAGTGCCTCGAGCTGGGCGCGGAAAAGTTCGGCTGGTCAAAACGCAACCCCGCGGTTGGCTCGATGAAGGGCGATGGCCTGACGCTCGGCTGGGGAATGGCCGGGGCCGCATGGGTCGCTGGGCGATTTGCGGCCGAGGCCAATGTGCAGCTCCGCGACGATGGCAGCGCCCGCGTCGCGTGCGGCACACAGGACATCGGCACCGGTACATACACGATCCTTGCGCAGCTTGCCTCGGATAAGACCGGGGTGCCGCTCGATAAGATCGAAGTGGCGCTTGGTGATACGTCGCTTCCGGAAGGACCGGTCTCGGGCGGTTCGATGGCGACCGGATCAGTGATCCCGGCCGTCTTTGCCGCAGCCGACAACGCAATCACATCGCTGCTGACGATCGCGACGACGACGCCGGGAACACCGTTCGAGAAGCGCCAGCCCACCGATCTGGCATTCGAAGCCGGGCGCGTCTTTATGAAGGCCGAGGGCCCTGCTGGCGGCGTGCCATTCGCAGATTTGCTGCGGCGCGCCAACCTCCGCTTGGTGACAGGCAGCGGCAAGGCCGAAGGGACGTTTGACGCGAAAAATCCGGAGTTCTCGACGCACTCATTCGGCTGTCACTTCGTGGAGGTCACATGGCAGCCGGAGATCGCCCGATTGCGCGTCAATCGCGTCCTGACGGTAAAATCCGCTCGCGGGACGGAACCAGATCGAAGGTGCGGTGGTGATGGGAATCGGCATGGCGCTGCTGGAGCACACGACCTACGACCCGCAAAATGGCGCGCCGATCAACAGTAACCTCGCCGATTACATCGTGGCGGTGAACGCCGATGTTCCGTCAATTGACGTGCATTTCCTCGATTACCCCGACAAAGTGATCAACCAACTTGGGGCCCGCGGCATCGGCGAGATCGGCCTAGCCGGATTCGCCGCCGCCATCACTGCCGCGGTCCACCACGCGACGGGCGTGCGCGTGCGCGAACTGCCGGTCAAGATCGAGCACCTGCTAACTTCCTCCGTCCTGAGCTAAAACGTGAAGGCGCTCCAGCAGATCATCCGGCGCGTGGAGGAGAATCCATTGCAGTGCTGGGCGCTTGCTACGCTCGTTCAAACGGAAGGATCCACTTATCGAAAGCCGGGCGCTCGACTTCTGGTTGATACGGATGGTGGAACTTTGGGTGTTCTAAGTGGCGGCTGTTTGGAAGAGGAAGTTGGCCGTCATGGACGAAGGGTCATCGCCCATGCTGTTACCGTGATACTAAACGTCTCTACAGATGTGATGGCCTGTAGAAGATTCTAGTTGAACCTCTTTGTGCGCCGAACCAAACGGTAATCTCGTGACTGAGATTGGACGATTATTGAAAAACCGGGAGCTTTGCCGTGTTCGGACATGTTTTGTAGGCGATACGCTTGGTTCCGATTTGTTACCGACTGATGTTCTTCTGGCCGAGCGACGCGGCATCTTAATCGATACAGTGCCGCTTCCTGTTCGAAACGGATGCTCCATCAAGTCAAAGAAAGGAACTCAAAATGGAAATCAAAAGAGTTGGCTCACAACCCTCCAGCAAAGGACCGGCCGAATGGTTTACCGGCACAGTGCGCGTCGATCCGTTATTCCAGGCCAACGCTCCAGCTCGCGCATCCGGCGCGAGCGTCACGTTCGAGCCCGGCGCACGCACCGCGTGGCATACACATCCGCTGGGGCAAACCTTGATCGTGACAGCCGGCTGCGGTTGGGTCCAGCGTGAGGGTGGTCCTGTTGAGGAGGTTCACGCCGGCGATGTCATCTGGTTCCCACCGGGCGAGAAGCATTGGCACGGTGCTACCCCAACCACGGCTATGACGCATATCGCCATTCAGGAGCAGGTCGACGGGAAGGCCGTCGATTGGATGGAAAAGGTCAGCGACGACCAATACCACAGATGATCGAAAGGAGAAAAAAGCTACCATGAGACGCAATTTTTTGGTTCTCGCATTGGCGATGGCCATTAGTCACGTCGCTTGCGGCGCCGACAACAACACGACCGGGCACACCTCACCGGAACCGCCGCCTGAAGTATCCTCTAAACAGGCAGACAGTATGAAGACAAGACTTGCTAGTCAATCGTCCGACCAGGTAGACAAGTTGGGGCCAAGCTCGAATGCTCTTCCGCCAGTGCCCACGCTGGAGGATCTTCGGATGGTCGCGCCGGCGTTAGCGCGGTACACGGAAGGCACTCTCCTCGGAGATTTCTGGAAGCGTCCCGAACTATCGCCACGGGACCGCAGCATCATAACCGTCGCAGCCTTGATCACGCGTAATCAGACGATTGAGATGCCATATCATTTCAACCTGGCGCTCGATAATGGCGTCAAGCCAAGCGAACTTTCTG
>WNFQ01004153.1_pt1 | contig 11015 bp, 7 predicted proteins | sample 5400171 | NCBI WGS metagenome assembly WNFQ01 (sample SAMN13153356, study PRJNA577476) | soil metagenome | isolation source: 20 cm soil under Madrone tree | place: USA:California | collected 2016-06-14 | reverse complement strand
GTTCGATGATTCTATGCTTATCGTTTGAGCGAGGCATGGTGGACGCGTGCAACCCGGGTATGTTTCCTGTTCTTGGGCATCGAGTGTATCTCCATTGTAGCTGCGGAGAAATTAGAAACAGAAAACAAACCCTGGCGGTGTAGGAGGCCATCGCGCAATTCCGGTTGTTCGTTCGTGGTTGGGTGGACGGGCGAAATCAACTCAAGCACGGTCTCGCTAATTGCCGCCTACCTCTTCGACCATCCGGAGTATATGTACGATCCCCGGGTAAGTCCGACGCCACAGTCTTGGACACTTTCGCCTGTTGCAGGAAACAGACTGGCGGACAAGCCGGTTTATGTACTGACTTCAGGCTCGACTATCTCCGCTGCAGAGCAGTTCTGCTACGACCTGAAGATGCTGAAACGTGTGACGCTTGTAGGTGAGACCACACGTGGTAGCGCACATGCGGGGGTTTTTCATCGGATTGATGATCACTTCGGAATGGGAATGGGAAGGGACCGGCGTGGAACCGGACGTGAAGGTGAAGGCACCGGAAGCGCTAGAAACAGCGGAGAAACTCGCGGAGAATAAGCTGCAGAGGAAGTAAGAACGATTACCGCCGGCCACCAGAGGCAGAGATGGCGGTCGGAAAAAACCGCCATCCCGCAGTCCCTAGCGTCAATTCAATTATACTTCGCGCGGCGAAGCCGCGTCGAGCGTCGAGTCATAACACGTCTGTGACAGAGGTATCCACGGTGATGCGTTTCCCTTCAATCTGGCCAACGAGATGAACGAGGATATGCCCCGCTTGATCGTACTGATCAACTGTAAACGTCCCTGTGAAGCTGTTCCCGTCGTGGCTCAGTATGACGTTTTCCCGGATATTGCCTGGTCCAAGTAAGTTTCCGTTAGCCCAGCTAATGGCGAAATGGTTCAGTCTGTAGTGGAACGGTGTGATTTTCTTCCACACCCCGAGACAAAAACTCTGCGTCTCAGGAGCGCGTGAAGAATTCAGGATCTCCGTTCCGTCGCTGTGCCACTGGGAGTATCCCGCGTCAAGTACGGTGCCATCGGGTATGCCCGGATTGTCCTTGGACACAAGGTTCACTCTCCAGAAGCCCACGATGGGGTCACCGTCATCAGACTCCGTTTGCCTGGACGGTTCTTGCCATAGAGATGCTGCCGTCCCCGGTTTGTCAACCTTTCCACACCCAGCCGAGGCGACGGGGCCGAGCATCGCCGCAACGATGATCATAGCGAGGCTCGCGATAACCATTCCTGATTTTGTTTTCATAAGAGTTGTCCTTTTCGTTTTTATGAGATTCCGTCTGTCAGATGAGACGAGCGAATTCGAGCGGGACGCACTCGGCCTCGTTGCGTAAACCTGTTCCGGAGAACGGAGCCTGACCTTCAGGCGATCCACATTTAACCAAATTGAGCATTTGGGGGCAATCCTTTCCCGCTCTGTTTCAAGTCCTTTTTGAATCATCGTTCAACCTCCTGGATTTCAGGGAGATACGCACTTTTGCGTAATCCGGGCAAAGGCTTCCGCGAAACCCCATGCTACAATCCCACCCTTATGTCCCAGGGAGTGACGGAGTGGAAGACTCGCGCCCACCAGAAGTGGTCCGCTTTGGCCCCTACGAAATGCGTCTGCGCACCCAGGAGCTGTTCAAAGGCAGCTCGCGGCTAAGGCTGCCTCCGCAAGCTTTCCAGGTATTGCGTATGCTACTGGAACGGCCTGGGGAACTGGTCACCCGCGAGGACCTGCATCAGGCCTTGTGGTCTGCCGACACCTTTGTTGATTTTGACCACGGACTCAACAATACCATCAAGCGAATTCGTGATGTCCTAAACGATTCCGTCGACGCTCCGCTTTACATTGAGACCTTGCCGCGCCTCGGCTATCGCTTCATTGGGCAGAAGAGTGAGAACGGAAGCGGGGCCAGGCCGGCGATCGCCAGCGATCTTACCTCCGCGGTCAATGAACCCTACTTGATTGACTCCAAGCCGGTGCTGCCGCAAGAGAGCCGGTGGCCTCAGTTTTCGATGTTGGCTCTCGCCAGCGCACTCACGCTTGTGTTTACTCTTGTCGGCTACGTCGGCTGGCGGCGAACTCACGCGGTCCGACCGTCGAATTCGGGCCACGTGATGCTGGCCGTGCTTCCCTTCGAAAACCTTAGCGGAGACCCGAACGAAGACTATTTCAGCGACGGACTCACCGAAGAAATCATTACGCAACTCGGAGCATTAAGCCCGGAACAGCTCGGTGTGATCGCACGCACGACTTCGATGGCTTACAAACGTACATCGAAAAGCGCGCAACGGATCGCAAGAGAATTGGGGGTTGACTACATCCTTGAGAGCAGTATTCGGCGCGATGGGGACCAGGTTCGCATTAGCGCCCAACTCATCCGTACTGCGGACCAGGTGCATGTCTGGGCGCACAGCTACGATCGGCACATCAGTCACTCCATTACTTTGCAGGAAGAGGTGGCAAGGGCGGTAGCTGAACAGATCAGAATAAAACTCAATCCCGCCTACAGTGGCCCTTCCAGCCCGCTCCCTCTTGATCCGCAGGCAAACGAAGCCTATCTGCGAGGACGGTATTTTGGGAACCAATTTACGGTAGTTGGCTACGGGAAGGCGATCACCTATTTCCAGCAAGCCATTAATCGACAAGCCAATTTCGCGGAAGCGTATTCGGGACTGGCGGACTCATATTTTTTCCTGGTCGTTACGGATGCCATGTCACCACAAGACGGCGAATCCAAAGCCCAGGATGCTGCGCACCAAGCCGTAGCCTTGGGCGAAGGTCTGGCTGAATCACACAATGCCCTGGGCAGTGTCATGCTAGGGCTGTGGGACTGGTCCCAAGCAGAAACTGAGTTCAAACGTGCCATCGAGTTGAATCCGAGTTACTCTACCGAGCACCGCCTGTACGCGGCGCTCCTCGTGACGCTAAAACGCCATGATGAGGCTTGGGAGCAGATTAACCAGGCAATGCGGCTGGACCCGCTCTCTCTCCCCAACAATGCCGAGGTAGTTCGAACGCTTTACTATGCTCGAGACTACGATCGGGCTGTCGAGCACGGCCAAAAGGCCTTACAGCTTAATCCCGACTACTATCGAACGCATTTCTGGCTGGGGCGGGTCTATGCCCAGAAAGGATTGTACGGGGAAGCGATCGCAGAATCGAAGAAAGTCCTGCAGGCAATGCCGGATAGCAGTGTTGGGTTGACAGAGCTTGCGTACAGCCTTGCTGCGGGGGGGCGCCAGCCGGAAGCCCGAAGGATTCTCCAGCGTTTAAAGGAGAAATCGAAGTACGATTTCGTCCCCGCTTACAACTTTGCTGTCATTCACCTTGCTCTCAACGAGAAAGACACGGCCCTGTACTATCTGCAAAAGGCTTATCAGGAACGGGATTGGGCGGTGATGGTTCTCGCGGTCGAACCGCGACTCGACCCGCTGCGGGGCAATTCCAGCTTTCAGGAACTTTTGGCAAAAGGCAGATTGCCATTGTAAACAACCAGTCACCCCGACAAGGACCTCTTGCACGACGCGAGAGAGGCGATCGAATGCAACGACGGACGAGTATCGTGTTACCGCCGCCGCGCCGAGGCCTGAGCCGCCACGAGCTAGGCATAGCTAGCCGTGGTGTTGCGATTCTTTTCGCTGCGTTCGCGGGTGATGCGCTCCAGATAGCCACTTGAGCGGAATGCCTGTAAGGGATCTTCCGGCAGGCCGCGTGATTTTCTCCATTCCCGGATAGTGGGCCGGACGTCTTGCCAGAATGCCCCGCGTAAGGTTTCCTCCGCGTCGATCAACGAGCAATCCTGCTGGAGCTTCGCAAGGCGGTCATGGTCGACGAGAACTGCCCTTGCGTAGAACTCCTGAGCGGCGCAGACGGTTTGAATCATCGCCTCGATCTTTCCCTTCAGGTTGTGGCTCTGGTCGACCATATAGGCGATGTCGGCAGTGGTCTGCGTCTCCCACTCGAACATTTTGATTTCGTGGAAGATTCGGAAAATCTGGTAGGGGTCGATCGAACCGAGGGTCAGGTCGTCGTCCGCGTAACGCCGGTCATTGAAATGAAACCCTCCCATCATTTTCTGGTGGAGCAGCCACGCGACGATCTGTTCGATGTTTTGCGCCTGGTAGTGATGTCCGGTATCGACTAGAACAAAGGATTGGGGACCGGATTCCTTCGCCAGTAGAAAAGCCATTCCCCAATCGGCGATGTCCGTGTGATAGAAGGCGGGCTCGAAGGGCTTGTACTCGAGGAGCAACCGTTGGCCGGGTTTCAAGGCCGTATGGATTTCTCTGAGACCTTCCTCAAAATAGCCGATTCGCTTTCGGATATTTTGTGTGCCCGGATAATTCGAACCATCGGCAAACCACGGCGAGACATCCCGCGAACCCAAGGCGCTAGAGATCGCAACACATTCGAGAATGTGGCAAATCGCCAGTCGGCGAATGGAAGGATCCGGATTGCCAACCGACCCATATTTATACTCTTGATTTTGAAAGATATTCGGGTTGATCGATCCAGGGCGAATAGCAAAGCGTTTTGCCAGCTTCTCGACTTCAGGAACATCCTTCAGGCCTTGGGGCAAGTCCCATTGAACGTGCAGGGCCAAAGTCGGGCAAGCTCCGGTAACCACGTGAACCTGTGCGGCATCGCTGAACTTTTCTTCGATGGTTGTCGCGGCCGAAGATTGAATGAACTTCCCGAAGCGGGTGCCGGTATTGGCGAATCCCCAGGAAGGCAGCTCAATGTTGAACTTGTCGAGGGCCTTCCATACCACTTCCACCGCTTTATCCTTCATAGCAAAGTCTCCGTTCCACCGGTTGGCTTCCATGCCTGTGGTTGACATTAATTGGCCTCGCGATTATTCGACAGCACCAAGGAACTTGCTGGCATCCGCTCCGCCCATTTCGCTACTGAAGCCGCCGTGACTCCTCCGGACGGGTTCCAATGACGCTCGAGAGCCGCCATCTGGATGGCGAAATTCCCGAAGGTGGCGCTCTCCGCAGAGCCAAGAATGATCTCCAGCCCGGTGCGCTGCGCCGTGAGGTGATTAAGCAGAGTATTCTGATTCCCTCCGCCCACAATGAATAGGCGTTTCAACTTCTTTCCGGTGATCTTGCAAATCGCGCCAAGCACTTCGGCGTAGCGCGCGGCCATACTATGAAAGATCGTGTTGGCGAGAGAAGGGATAGAAGCATCGTCCAAGCCGAACCTTGGCAGCCCAAGACGTTTTACTTGTGTATTGATCTTTTCGATGGTATTTCCTGGAAGCATCAATTGTGGATCGTCGATGTCGATCACCGCGGCAGGCACGGGCAATGAAGCGCAGCGCGAGAGTAGGTCCTGAAACGACCACCGCATGCCCTGCTGTTCCCATTCATCCATACACTGGCGGAGCAACCACATGCCGTTTACGTTTTTCAAAAAGCAGATTCTCCCACCCACCCCGCCAAGGTTCGTGAAGTTCAACGACCGCGCGTCGCTGGTAACGCAAGGCGAATCAAGAACGGTTCCCACCAGGGACCACGTCCCGGAACTGATAAAAGCCCAATCGTCGCCAACCGCGGGAATCGCGGCGATGGCCGAAGCAGTATCGTGGCAAGCAGGAACGATGACTCGCGTGTCTCGGAACGCAGGGAGATGCGAGAGTTCCGCGGAGACGGGCCCAAGCACCGAACCGCTGGGGACAATTTCAGGCGCCGACGCCAAATCTAAGCCGAGCTCGCGGAATATTTCCTGGCACCAGGTATGAGTTCCCAGGGCGACGAGTCCCGTGTGGGTCGCATTTGTGTATTCGCTCACACGCTTGCCTGACAGGCGGTAGGTAATGAACTCGGGAAGGTTCACCCAGGGTAAGTGCGGATCAGCGCCAGCGAGTTTGTCAGCGTACAACTGGTAGAGGGTATTCAATCGAAGGATTTGAATCCCCGTCAACGAATAGAGACGTGAAGGAGGCAGAACAGAGTGCACCTGGAGTTCCGCCTTTTCTGTTCTCGGGTCTCGATAACAAAAAGGAAACGAAACGGGATCGCCCTTGCTGTTCAACCGCACATAATCGACGGCCCAACCATCGACCGCAACGGATGCGATGCCCTCGGAGGCGCAAGCTGCACAAGACTGCAATCCCTCGATGAGACCCTCGAATATTGCGTCAATATCCCAGCACAGTCCGTCTGGCGTGGAAATGGGAGCGTTAGAAAAACGATGAAGGACCTCGATCTCGGGTTCGTTCCGGTTCCAGCGCAGGAGGGATACACGACAACTCTGTGCGCCCAAATCGACCGCGACTAGAGCTTTCCGGTTTGCCGCTAAGGCCATCGCGTTTTCTTACCTTCAACCGATTCCAACCTCGACCGAGAAAAACGAGCTTTACCTAAGAAAAGCCTCCGTCAAACCACCATCCACGGGAATCAAATGTCCAGTCGTGCAACGCGACTGCGGGCCGGCGAGAAACAGGATGGCTGCCGCGCAATCCTGTGGATCAATCGGTTGATGAGTCAAAGTGCGCTTGGCGTAGAACTCCGCGAGCACAGTGCGAAGCTGATCATCGGTGGCCCCGTTGTCGAAAGGAATCGAATACTTGGTGAGCGATGAGATGACTCGATCGCGAGGAAACATCGTCGAACCTTTGACGACCGTTGCCGGGCTGATTCCATTCACGCGGACTTTCGGAGCGAGTGATATTGCGAATTCACGAACGAGATGGTTTACCGCCGCCTTGCTGACGTCGTAAGCTTCGCTCCCCTGTTTCGGAACGACGGCGTTTGCCGAACTGACCAAAACAACGCTCGCGGTTAGATCCTGCTCGCGGAGTATTTTCGCGGCTTCTTCGAGGAGACGATGGTTGGCGGTGACATTGATGTCCAAGGTCAGTCCCCACTGGGCATCATTGATTTGGCCGTCCGGGGAGGAAGGGAAAATCGCAGCGGTGTTGACGATGATGTCGAGGCCACCGTACGTCGCAACCGTCTCAAGAAGCGCCTGCCGGATGGATGCGCGGTCGCGAATATCTATGGCCACGGCGATGGCGCTTTCCTGGCCGCTAATTTTTTGCGTTTCTGATGCCACGGCCTTGGCAGCTGCAAAGTCTTTATCGGCTACCACCACGTGCGCTCCACGATCGGCTGCCAGAAGCGCCGTCTCTCGCCCTACGCCGTTTGCCCCTCCAACGACCAGGCAAATCTGGCGGCTCAATTCTTTTTCCGGAGGTTGCCGGCGGATTTTTGCTTCCTCGAGCTGCCAGTATTCGATTCGAAATGCCTCAGACGGTGGCAGGGCCACATAGTTGGAGAAAACGCTGAACGCCTCGGTCTTGGCGGCCGGACCAGCCTGCGGCACAACCGCCGGTGTGCTGCCCGAACCCAACGCGCTCGCGCCCTCCATGACGTGTATTGCGTTGGTATAAAATTCGCCGGTGATACGCGCTTCCGCCTTGTTTTTGCCGAAGCTGAACATGCCAATGCCCGGCACAAGCACCACGGTGGGGTTGGCATCCCGCATCTTGGGAGAGTCGGACTGGGCAAAAGACGCATAGTAAGCGGCGTACTCTTCTCGATACTGTTTGAGCGCCCTGTCAATGGCCTCGCGCAATCCTGACAAGTTGGCTTGTGGATCCCACGGCACGAAGAGCGGCCGGATTTTAGTCCGGATGAAGTGGTCAGGGCAGCTTGTCCCAAGATGTGCCAGTTCCCGGGCATCTGCCGAGTTCACAAATCGAAGAACTTCGGAAAGGGCGCTGAAGTATCCAATTAGGCGCTGCTTGGCGGACACACGGCCGCGCACAAACGGAAAGATCTCTTGCGCGAGTGAGAGATGATTCTCCAGAGTGGCGGTACGGTTCCCGCCAAACAGATTTGCTCCCCGTCGTCCCAGGTGTTCGGACACGAATTGCCCGAGCTGGTCGATGATCGTGATGGTGTTCACGTAGCACTGACGCTGCGTGTCTCCCCAAGTGAAAAGACCGTGGCCGCCGAGAACGATACCATCGCAGTCTGGCGTTTGCTTTACGGCATCGCGCAACATCATGGCTAGCTCAAAGCCGGGCCGCTGCCAGGGCAACCAGATCAGCTTGTGAGCGTAGGTGCGGTTGAACTCTTCCATTTTTTCTCGGCCGTTCGCGGCCGCGGCCAGGGCAATGCCCCAGTCCGGGTGTAGGTGGTCGACGTGTTTGAAAGGAAGAAACGCGTGCAGAGGAGTGTCAATGGAGGCCGCAACTGTGTTGTTGCCGAAGGCGCACAGAGGGTACATGTCCACCATCTCATCTTCGGTATGGACGCCCCGGTACCGCCCGGCAAGGGCGTGCAGCTTTTCCAAATAAAGGGTAGCAAAGCCCTTTCCCTGTATGGTGCCGATGTCGCCGCCACTCCCTTTGATCCACAGGACATTCTTTGGAAAACCATCGAGCGGATCGGGATCGATAATCTTCGAGCTGGTGTTTCCCCCGCCAAAGTTAGTGATGCGAAGATCGGAGCCCAGCACGTTCGAGCGGTAACGCAGTAGTTGGGCGTCATCCAGCGCGTCGGCCACGCGCTCATCCCACCGATCTTCCAAATAGCGCAGCTTTTCTTGGACCTTCACTAGGAGCCCCTGGCAATAAGGTAGAAGACCGCCAGTCATTTGACTGCGGCCGAGGGACAACCGCAACCGAAAACCCCGACACCATACTGCAACGAAGCTGTAAGTGCAATAGATTAATTATTTCAATAGAGAAACAGGCCCTATCGGCGGGCTACTTGGCGGCCCGCGCTTTCTTGGTACGTGCGCCCGAGGCTACCAACTTGTGCTTTACGTAGTTGTACGGTGGTACCGTCTGGCCGCTCAGGATGGCCATCCCCAATTGAATGAGTTGCGGGCCATAGCTTGCGGCCTCGTGGGAAACGGAGGCGATGAAGCAACTCCCTGGGACTTCTAGTTCGTCAAGCGCCTCCGGAATGCAGTCTTGGCCTACAATAGCTACGTCACGTTCACGCTTCGCTTCCCGAACGGCCTGGAGCGCGCCAAGTGCACTGGTGTCCGTCGCCGCGGCGACCAGGACACCTTGCTTTTTGGGATGTTTTCGCAGGAATTCGAGCATCAGGCGATGGCTTTTTCCTCGGAGTCCTTCAGCATCGAGCGAAACAAATCTCTCGTCGCGCAATTCTGGAAGTTTCGAACGAATGCCAGCGAAGGCCCCGGTAATGCGGCTGTGGACCAGAGGGCCGGCCTCCTTGATTTCCAAGCCAACAGCCCAGGTCACCTCGCTACGCCAGTTGTTCTTGGCATGCTGCGCTAGAAACACTCCCGCTTCATATCCCACGCGGTAGTTGTCCACGCCCAGGAATGTGGCATGCGGATGGGGGATATCCACGGCAATCAGCGGAATCTCGGCGCCGTGAATTTTGTCTGCAATCGTCGGCGCAATTCGTTGATCAATCTGAAACTCAATAACGAGATCGACGCGCTGGCGGACAAACTCTTCAGCGTTGCGCACCGCTATCGCCGCGTCGTACTTGTTGTCCAGGACCACCAAGTCGACGCCAGCAGAGGCGGCAGCGGCAGCCAGGCTCTCCCGGACGGCCTCTGAAAACGGCATCTCCGAGGATTCTGCCCCGAATCCAAAGCGCACCTTCCGCGGCCTCGAAACCAGCCGGTAGAGGCCGTTCTCGGACTGCGCGAGATAGCCACGGTGCGTAAACGTTTTCAGAATCCGATACACTGTCGTTTTGGAGATGTTGGTTCGCTGGTAGATCTCCTCAAGAGACTTGGGTTTGTTTTCAGTCTGCAGCAATTCGAGGATATCCAGAGCCTTGGAAAGCACGGGGATGAGATAGAGTCGGGGCGGGCCGGATCGAGGCTGCCTGTTTCTCATAGGAACTAAGTATATCCCAGCCCCCCGCTTGCTTTGTCATTTCAATAGGTACATGGCTTTTGTATTGACGTTACGGTCGCACGCGAACTAAAGTCACCGCTTGTGCCCGGTCACCTCCTTTTCGGGCACCGGGGTTCGCCCCTGCACTGGTGTTTCGATCTTGATGTGGAAAGGTACTCCTTGGGACCAAACCCCTTGGTCGGCGTTTTCTTTCACTGGTTAGGTGGATTGGCTTCCGCGAGCTTTTACGTACCGTACCGACGTGTCCAGACCTGGGCATGGGAAACCTATTGGCTTGTCGGCGGATTCTTCAGTTGGATTATCGTGCCGTGGATTTTGGCCTTTGGGATGACTCGTGATCTTATCCACGTGCTCCAGGAAACGCCCAGTCGCAGCGTGTTTTGGGCTTACAGCTTCGGAGTGCTGTGGGGGCTCGGTGGACTCACGTTCGGGCTGACCATGCGCTACCTAGGTATGTCCCTAGGCATGGCCGTGGCCCTCGGCTACACGGCTGCTTTTGGCACGCTGATGCCTCCCATTTTCCGTGGGCAGTTCAGGACGGAAGTTCTTGGAACAAGCTCAGGTATGACGATTCTGGTAGGAGTGGGAATTTGCCTCCTGGGAATCGTGTTTGCCGGTATGGCAGGAATATCCAAAGAAAAGGAGATGTCCGAGAAGCAGAAGCGCGCCTCCATCAAAGAATTCAACTTGAAGAAGGGCTTATTGGTGGCTACGTTTTCCGGAGTGATGAGCGCCTGTTTTGCCTATGGGTTGGCTGCGGGCGATCCAGTCAAAGAGATCACCATTCGTCACGGCACACCCGTGCTGTGGCAAGGGCTCCCCGTTTTGGTCGTGGTTCTGCTTGGCGGATTCACCACAAATTTCGTTTGGTGCGTGATCCTAAATCGCCGCAACCATACCGGATACCAATACTTCAAGTCCGAAGTGCGCAGACCACTTCCCAGGCGAAGCGACGAGCCGATCCTAGAAAACCCGATTGATGCTCCTGCAGAAGAAATGGCGGAATTAGCCCACAGCACAGAATCCAATCTTTTGAAAGCGCCTATGCTTTCGAACTATATCTTTTCCGCGCTTGCTGGGACTACCTGGTACTTCCAGTTCTTCTTCTATACCATGGGCGAAACGCAGATGGGC
>WNFQ01010761.1_pt1 | contig 11017 bp, 12 predicted proteins | sample 5400171 | NCBI WGS metagenome assembly WNFQ01 (sample SAMN13153356, study PRJNA577476) | soil metagenome | isolation source: 20 cm soil under Madrone tree | place: USA:California | collected 2016-06-14 | reverse complement strand
ACGTCAACGAAGGCAGCACGCAAGGCCAGATCGCCAATGTGCTGCGTGAGTTCTCCCAATCCCTAGGCGCCTTCTGGACCGACCTCGGCGATCTCACCGAAGATACGGTTGTGGTCACGATGTCGGAGTTCGGCCGCACCGCCCGCGAAAACGGCAACCGCGGTACCGATCACGGACACGCCAACGTGATGTTCGTGATGGGCGGCCCGGTAAAAGGCGGCAAAGTCTATGGACGCTGGCCCGGCCTCGATCAGTCGCTACTCTATGACGGCCGCGACCTCGCGGTAACTACAGACTTCCGCCGCGTGCTAGGCGAAGCGGTTGACCGGCATGTGGGCAATCACTCTCTCAATCAGGTGTTCCCAGGATTTGACAACCAGACAGGAAAGTTCCTGAAGTTTCTTGGATGAACAAGAGCCTCGGGGTTCGGAGTATTTGGGGCTAGGAGCTAGATGCTGGAGTTTAGAAGCTCACAGCTCAATCATCACGTCGCCGCCTTCCACCTTCAGCGGATAGACCGCGAGCTTCGCGGCCGCATTGTGTGCGGCTTGACCGGTCTTGAGATCCCATTGCCACCCATGCCAGGGACAAATCAGTTTGTCTCCCTCAATCACACCTTGCCCCAAAGGCCCGCCGCGGTGCAGGCAGACATTGTCCATCGCAGAGACCGTCCCGTTTACGTTGGCGACGCAGATCATTTTGTCACCACAAGGAAATTCCCTGGCTTCGCCTTCGGGAGGAAGTCCAGACTGAGCTGTGAGCCTTACGAAGTTCGACATGAGCCCCTTCGAAAATTAAACCATAAGGCCGCAGAGCTTCGCTCGGCCAGGACAGCTGGGCGCGACCTTCCCGACGTGGTCTGTAGTAGCGCTGACGACTGATGACCGACGACTGAGAGCTACTTCGGCGGCAACGTCTGGGCGATCACAACCTGCCGCTTGAAATGACCGTGCTAAGCGAGCGTCCGAGCCTCCTGCGGTCATCTTGAGCGAGGCGAAAGATCTGCTTCATTTCGGTTGCAACGTTTGAGCAATCATTACTTGCCGTTTAAATGCTTCCACCATGTTCGGATCAAGCCGAACCTCGGTGGGACGCTTGGCCAGCGACATCTGATCAATCTTGTCCTGTAACTTGAGCAGCGCATAAAACAAATTTTCTGGCCGTGGCGGACAGCCAATCACATACACATCCGTAGGGACAATCTTGTCCACGCCCTGCAACACCGCATAAGTATTAAATGGCCCCCCCACCGAGGAGCAGGCACCCATCGAGATCACCCACTTGGGGTCCGGCATCTGGTCATAGATGCGCTTTACTACCGGCGCCATCTTCAACGTGACGGTCCCGGCCACGATCATCAAGTCACTCTGACGCGGGCTGGGACGAAACACTTCGGAGCCGAAGCGGGCAATATCAAAACGCGCCGTCGAGGAAGCAATCATCTCGATGGCGCAGCAAGCCAGCCCAAACGTCATAGGCCAAACCGCCGACTTGCGTGCCCAGTTGAACACGTAGTCCACGGTGGTAATCATGAAATTCTTTTCGAATTTATTCTGCAGCCAGCCCATGGAGTGTCCTCAATCCCGATAGGGCGTCGCGAATACAATATTTGCGCCTTGCGCCGGGCACAAGCAAGGCATCTACAATTCAGTCTAGGTGCGACCATGATGGGTGTCAATAAACGGTCGGGATAGGAGACAGAGGCCTCCAAAGTTGCACCCCCGAGGGTTTCCCGTTTTGTGTGTGAATCCCATAGGTGCGTGCGCGGAGCCGGACGACCTAAAGCGGTTCTTTTTGATTGATTTCGCTACGCAGAGATCCTGGCTCCAACTTCTTGCACTGGCAGCCCGCCTGTCCTTCCTCCGGTGATTTGACTAAGCGTCCGAACGGGTGCATCATTCTGACCACTTCCCCCCGACAGTCAAGGCTCTTGTCTCTGTTATGGTCCCATGCCCAGACGCTTTTTGATCGCGAGTAATACAAGCTGATGAAAATAACAGAAATTTTCGGCTTTGTGACGAAGAAGTCCCGCTCACCACATCCAGCTTTCAGAACCGGACCCGAGAAGAGCTTGAAGAACTTTAGACGTGGCACACAGAAGAACAGCGTAGGCGACAAGCAGAAAATTGATGATTTTGTTGTGCTGGGCTAGAGTGACCTCTGTTACCCAGTCCTTAACAGGCCGCTCTTCTCGCAAAGCTTTCACGATTCACCAGAAGCAGACAGTCACTCGGCGTTGGAGACCCTTGTGCTAACAGACCACCCTCGACGAACTAAGACCGGGCTGCAAGCATGGCCTTTGACGCTTTGGATACTCTTTGCAAAGCTGGGGTTATGAGCACGCGGTAAACTTCCTCGCCTTCATTTACCGCCGCGATTTCATTGCCAGCTTTGGTTTCGTCAACAGCCCATTCCAAGATTGTGAAGGCGTTATTAACGAGATCCTTCATGGTCTCTGTCCCGGTCTCATTGAGGAGCTTCTTCAGATCCCCGACGCGCTGTTCAGAAAACTCGAAATTCATTCTCATAGCTACGCTAGACGCTGACGACCGAGAACTGGCGTACCTGTCGGATACGGGAGGCCACGGCAACGTCTGGGTGCGGCAGTTGAAAAGCGGGGAAACTCGGCAAATCACCTTCGAAAAAATGGCTGGCGTGGTCATGGGAACTCCCATCTGGTCGCCCGACGGGAAGTCCATCACCTTCGTTTCCAATAGCCCAGCTGAGCAGGGACGCACCGTCAGATACTTGATTATTCGTCCGGACGGGAGTGACTCTCGCATTGGGATCTCACAGGGCGCTTGGGCGACCTGGTCCGGCGATAGCAAGTGGCTTTATTACTCCGAGTGGTCGCCCGCGCGGGCAACCGGTGGCTTGCTCATGAAAGTTCCCGTGGGCGGCGGCACGCCTGTGGTTGTACGCACCGACAATGCGCGAGCACCGGCGCTGGCGTCTGACGGGTCGGCATTGTATTACATCGTCCCGTTGCAAAATTCGAATGGCTCGCAGGATTACGAACTGCGCGTAGCCCGACCCGAGAACGCGCCTTCGACGTTACTGGCGCACATCCCTGGTGACCGGGTGCCCAGCTGGCAAGGTTTGCACCCGGTGATCTCCAAAGACGGCAAGTGGCTGGTTATGCCGTTGGACGACCGCCTGGGAACCAATATTTGGATCGCGTCCACCGCAGATGGGAAACTGAGACGGATCACCGATTTTGGAGAAAAACGCACTTTCATTGCGCGCCGTATTTCCTGGTCGTCGGATGGGAAATGGGTCTTTGCCGCCGTGGGCGAAGGCGATGCCGATATCGTGCAGATGGACGGGCTTCTGGGTGTCCGGATTTTCCCGCTCCAGTAGCGATCCCCGTCAATAAACGATCGGGGATAGCTATGGGAAACGGAAAACTGCTACACCTGGGGGAATCTGGGGCGGGGCTGCGCATGCAAGCTGGTGGCGTGGGCTTGCTAAAGAGCAAGGGCGGGGTGATGCGGGAGCGAGCAGTGCTGGCTCCCGTCCACGCTTTTGAGATTTGCCGTATGAAAACAAAAAGGTCCGTCGGATTCCGAAAACGGGAAAGCTCCGACCCGAAACACATGACGAATCAGGCCCGCTTCACAAAGAAACGAATTGCCACGACGACGATCACGACCAGTACTGCGATCTCAACCACATTCGCTAGTGTCATGTTCTCTACCTCACAAACGCGGCCCTATCATGACACGGAGTCTCGGTCCGTGGAGAACTATTCAGAAATGAGGACTGGCAAGGATTTTGCGCTTGAAAATACAGGAGTTGATATTTATGCAGAAAAATACTGGAAACCTATCGAAAATCGAACCACTCCGAGATCTGCCCCCTCCCGGGTAATGGCCTCTCCATACATCTGTTCAGCGGTGTGCTGCACAGCACTCACATTGCTGCGCGAAGTTTCCATAACATGGTTGATAGGGTACGGCACAGCCCGCCTGGCGGGTGGCCCACCCTTTCTCCGCTACGCTCGCAACTTGAGGGTGCCCATCGATAAGACAACTTATCCTCAACATACTTATATATTTGTACATATACTACAGTAATAACAAAATGTTCCGACTGGAACACTAGACCGCGTTGCCCCTGAAAGGACCACTCCCCACCAGCATTACCTAAGTCCTATTACCAAGGTTACTTTTGTATGCCGTCGCCACTGTAGAAAATAGGCCTTATTGAGGGTGTAGTGGCAACCTAAGCTGTTGATAACACACACCGTTTCAAAACGAGCCCTTACAACCAGTCGGACTAATTTGGGATTCTTAAAACACAGGCTCGACTAATTGCGAACTTGTAGAGGACCTAAGGAGACGTTTGCGGCATCGCAATTCATCTTCGTACCCAACGCCAGCTGTGGGAGTTGTTCTCAATGAGTCGCTGGACACCAGTGTTGCCCGGATCACAGGGTCCGGACACAGCGCGGTCTATTTCTCCCGCATTTGTCCCGAGTCGCCTGTGAAGCTGCGCCTTTGCCGCGCCGGTGAGCAGGGTTCAGTCATGAGCAACTACACGACCTTGGGCGAGGATCAGCCGTTTGAATGGAACGTTGTGCCACTCAATGTGTACTTGTACGGTGTCGAGAACGCTCACTACCGTCCTCTGGTCGGCTCACAACAGATCAAGCACGTGCTCGAGGAAAGATATCGGGAGAATTATCTGGGCAATTATTGCGCCAGCGAATCCTGCAAGACCAGTAACAAGGCGGAGTGGCGGGAGATGGTGGGCGCCACTCTCGAGCGAAGCATGTACATGTTTGTGGTCGAGACCACGGTCGAGCAGGATCTCCGTCTCATCGAACAGTTCAACTCGCTTCCGAACCAGAACCATTTCAATGGCATGACTCGGAACTGCGCTGACTTCACCCGGCGCGTGATCAACGCCTATTTCGCGGGCGCCACCGGGCCCGACTACCTCAACGACTTTGGCATCACCAGCCCGAAAGCGATTGCGCATTCCTTTACTCGCTACGCGCACCGGCATCCGGAAGCGCACTTCCGGGTCCTTCATTTTGCGCAGGTGCCTGGCACCATTAAGCGAAGCAGCGAGTGTCGGACGGGAACTGAGCAGCTCTATCGCTCCAAAAAATTGCTGGTTCCCATGCTTATCTTCGCGGACCACGTATTGCCCTTTGTTGCCGCATCCTACATTTTCACAGGGCGATTCAATCCGCAGCGCGAACTGGAAGCGCACCCGACGGTCGAGGTTACAGAACTCGAGCGCCAGATCCGGATGGCGAAGTTCGAGAACAACGACGCGCGTGCCGAAGAGCTCGAGGCCGACAAGAATCAGCAGCGCGTCAACGTGATGGGCACCGGTGAGGAGTGGAAGAAATACCGTGAAGAGTTCGAGTCCATCGTCGCGGAAGCTGCACGAGAGGACAGTATCCCTGCGCGCAGGTCTTTGAATCACTTCTTCCAGCACCTCGATGAGGCTGGAACTCCTGTAGCCGACCACAACGGAGCCCTGTGGATGGAATTGTCGGATGAGGGCGACTCATCCCGACTGGGCCTGAGTGCGAGCAACATTTTCAGTTCGAGCTCGGACCCGGAACTAGCGCGTCAATTGGTGCTGGCCCGCATTGAACGGGTTTTGAAGAGTCCCAAACACAGCCGCGAGACCATGCTTGAATTTAAGAGCGATTGGGATTTGCTCCGGTCCGCCTCCTTGTACAGCGCAGAGTACAGGGCAATGTACAGCGCCAACACTGGGGCAAGCCCAACCTCGCCTGGCACCAGACATGGCGGAGACATGTTGTTGACTCGCAAATAGTTGAGCTAGCCAGCGGTGGCGCCTCAAGTTCTCGATCCGCGCGCAAATTGGTTCTCATCTAGCGCAAAATAGTTCTGCTCAGCCCCATCCTCTCGGATACGCTCATTTGGTCCGCCGCCGACCTTTGTTTTTTGCTATCATTCTTCCCTGTTATGCGTTGTCTTCCTGCCTTGGCTCGCCTTCTCTGTGTTTCCCTGCCGGTTGCCGTCGCCTACTCCGAGGCAAACTCACCGGTCTCGATCACCACGACCCAGATATCTGCCGGGCCACCGGCCATGGTCATTGGCTTCGTCGGCGGCTTCGTCAAACACGACAATGCGATTCACAGCACGGTTCAAGTGGTGAAGCATCTCCGCAAGCAGTACGCCGCGGGCGTGTACGTTGAGGCTTTCGAGAATCGTCACAGGGAGAAGGCTTACCGGGAAATCCGGCGGCGGCTAGACCGCAACCACGATGGAACACTCTCGACCGAGGAAAAACGAAACGCCCGCATCGTCATCTTCGGACACAGCTGGGGTGCTTCGGAGACGGTTACGCTGGCGCGAAAACTTGAGCGAGACGGCATCCCGGTTCTACTCACCATCCAGGTCGATAGCGTCTCCAAGATCGGGCAGAACGATAGGGTGATCCCCGCCAACGTAGGGCAAGCGATTAATTTCTACCAGCCGGACGGGATTGTGCACGGCCGGCCTGCGATTCGCGCCGCCGATCCGGCCCGGACAGAGATTGTTGGAAATTTCCGATTCGACTATAAAGCGAATCCGATCAGCTGCGAGGGATATCCCTGGTTCGACCGGGTGCTAGTGAAGGCTCACACGGAAATTGAATGCGATCCGAAAGTTTGGAATCAGGTGGAAGAGCTGATTTATTCGAAACTACCTCCGGAAGCGCGCGACACCGCAGCGAGATAAAGGCGTGCGGCTTGTAACCTCTGGGGCTAAAGCCCTGTTCATTTCGAAGGACCTGACGCGGCCCTGAAGTGTGCCGCTCTTCCACATCGCTACGCGGTTTCTCGAAGCCGCTCTTCCCCTGCGCTTACGCGGCTTCCTCTTGAAGAACACTCTTCTACAGCTTTTCTCCGGCCCTGGACGCCGCTTCCGAAACGTTGCCACTCGGATGTTGCCGGGCTCCGAGGTATCAGTTACAAATGGAACTGCCCCGGAATCCCGCCGGGACATCGCATGACTGATGCCGTCATAACTCCCGCGACATCCTCCACTGTTTATGGCCGCTGGTGGAGTCAAGCTCGCGCTTCTTTCTTTTGGATGGTGGTTGTAGCTTTCGCTCTGCGCTTTGGCTGGATCGTTGTTGCCCACACCTATAAGTTCAAAGCTCTCGATGACAACTTCAGCTTTGGCTGGGAAATGGGACGCATTGGACGCTCGCTGGCGCAGGGTCAGGGGTTCAGCAATCCATTTGGCGACACGACCGGACCGACCGCGTGGGAGCCGCCGCTCTATCCATTTTTGATCGCTGGAGTTTTTCGGCTGTTCGGGATTTACACGCACGCCTCGGCGCTGGTCCTGCTGGGCCTCAACAGTTTCTTTTCCGCGCTGACCTGCATTCCTATCTTCCTCATCGCCAAACGATGTTTCAGCGAAAAACTCGCGATCTGGACCGCGTGGCTGTGGGCGGTGATGCCGTCCGTCATGTACTGGTGTACGCGGTGGGTGTGGGAAACGAGCCTGGCGGCGCTGCTGCTGGCGCTCATTTTTTGGTTGACCCTCGACCTGGAAGAACGAGACGGGCTGAAACCGTGGCTCGAGTTCGGACTGCTGTGGGGAGTCGCGGGCCTTACCAATACTTCCCTGCTTGCGTTCCTGCTGGCTTCCGGATTGTGGGCGTGGTACCGGCGCTGGAAACGCGGCAAGCCTTCGCTGACTGGAATCGTGCTGGCGTCGCTGGTATTCGTCGTCTGCACTACGCCATGGATGACGAGAAACTCCCGCATTTTTGGACGATTGATGTTTCTTCGTTCAAACTTCGGAGCCGAACTTCGCATCGGGAATGGTCCGTGGGCCGACGGTACCTGGAGAGAATATCTCCATCCCACGCAGAACATTTACGAGATGCGACGCTATCGCGGCATGGGCGAGATCGCTTATGTGGCGGAACGCCAGCGGGAAGCGATGGCTTTCATTCACGAGGATTACGCCCGCTTCATGGGTCTAAACGTAAAACGTTTTATTTATTATTGGGGCGGAGTTCCTCGATCGTCGGAGATCCCGGCTCTGGCTCCCATCAAGAACTCCGTATTTCTCGCCTCTTCGCTGCTTGCCTTCTGGGGGCTGGGACTCGCGTTGCGGAAGCGAAGACCTGGTGCGTGGTTGTTTTTATGGCTGATCCTCAGCTATCCAGCCTTGTACTACGTCGTTTTTCCGCATCCCCGCTATCGCCATCCGATTGAGCCGGAGTTGGGAATCTTGATTGTGTATGTGATTTCGGAAGCTGAGAAAAAGACGGCCTGAGCCTCAACTGCTCACGGAAACAGTCACGGACGAAACTTACTCCTATTCTGCAGCCTCGATCTCGACCAGATGGATAATTTTGCTCTTTGGTTCCAGCGTGCCTGTGATCTTTACCTTCTGGCCCGCGAACTGGCGTACCTTTTCCTGATTGTCGAGGCGGTAGACCTCGCCTTTCGACGACAACACAAAATCGCCTCCCAGGTATCGCACGCAGTATGTCGCGCAAGAGCCTTCGGTACCGCCAGTGGATTTGGATTTCAGCATCTCAGCGTGCGACCGGGTCAGAGAATGGATGTTCAGAGCACATTGGGTGTCGGCGATCCGCCCGTGAAAAGTCAACGGCCTTTCACCAGCGGCATGCGCGAGCAGAACGGTCGCGACCACGCAACCGCCAATCCAAGCTCCGGTCTTGCTCATCTATGACTCCTCATGGCATTCACGGCGCCACCACCACTCTCATATTCATGCCTTCGTGATCTTCGCTGCAAATCACCGTGCATACCACCACATACTCGCCAGGCTCGGCGGGGGCGGTCAGCTGGAATTCCTGCGTCCCGGGCCGGAGCAGCAGATTCCAGTCAGGCACTTTTGTACGGTCCCCGGCGCGCAGTAGCGTGAAGCCATGGATCGATCCATCTCGGTTCCACGATTTTGCCTTGCGCGCAGTGACTCGAAGTAGGACTTTCTCGCCCGCCTTCAAGGTTATTTCCGGTTTACTTCCCACCGGAGATTTGTAACGGCTGTCCTTGTCGGCCACGATTTCTATGACGTGCGCATGGACGTAATCCTGGGCTTGAGCAACCTGAACTCCTAAAACGGCGCAGGTCGCCAACACGATTCCATACAACTTGACTCCGCACAAATGTATCCTCGCCCTGACCGTCATGCCTGCTGACCTCTGTTACTGCGTCATGTAGAAGAGAACGAGCCGCATGTCCTCGTCCGTGATGGTGGCCCGTACTCGCATGTGGCGTACAATCGTGGCCATCATCCGGGGTGGAAATTTCTGCGGAGCGGCATGGCAGCGGCCACAGTTGGCGCGATAGCGTTGCTCTCCGTGTACCCGCATGGCATCGGCTTCGGCAGTGTTGTGCGCGCTGGGGACGACCAGACTTGCGGTCTCGCTTTTGTGGGGCGGATCAGCGGCGTAAACCAGAGACACCAGGGCCAATACGGCCGTCAGAATTGTGAGCCATGTTTTCATTGTGGCCCCACGCTTCCCAAGGGGAAGGCGAAGCGGTAGGCGATTCCCACGGTCCAGAGATTCATGTTTCCATCGGAATTGAAGCGACGGCTGTAACTGGCGGCGGCTTTGAGACCGTCCCTGAGGTAGTAGTTCAACCCAAAGTCTCCCTGCCGCGTGTTCACATCCGGCAAACCGTACTCTTCGGCCTCTTTCTCACTGATTTCGCCAGCAAAGAGTTGTTGTGCCCGTCCCACGACTTCAGTGAGACGGAGTGCCTTTTGCCAGAATGGCACCTGGCTCAGACGGTAGGCGGCCTCGAACCAGTACCCACTCCCGTCGTGCGAGCGGGCGTACTCGGAACGAAGATTCAGTGGAAGCGCGGTCGGCTGCCAGGCGAAATGAAATCCGAAGGCGTTGGAGCGCTCGTGTTGTAGTTCCTTCTGCCAGGAGGCACCGGCTTCGATCCGAGGACCAGGGAGGAAGAATCCCAGGCGGCCACCCGCCGTGCGATCGGATTCGAATTTGTTCACCGTGCTCAACGTGGAAAAGTAAGTCGCGTAATTCAGATTAACTTTCGGGTTGAGGGAAAATCCGCCGCGCAGCATCGCGCCATCACTGGAACCCGTCCCCAGAGGGAAGATCAGCGGCGTCGGTTGCAGGCTGCGTATCCAGATGGGATAAAGACGCTCGTTGTAGATGCCGAACGGGGTGAGGAACCGCCCCGCAGTCACGGTCACGTAACGGTTGGCGATGTAGTCCACCTGCAGATAGTCGACCTCCTGCTCTACTTTCCCACCGTACGATCCACCACCATCAGGGCGCTGGAATGCGCCTTTAAATTCGGCTCTAGATTCGATCAGCCAGCGATCTCCCAGTGGCAGCAGGATCACGGGATTGATCGAGGGAACAAGCTCGTCTTTCCCACTGGTGACGTTAGTAAAGAAACCTGCGTTGCCGGTAAGTACGGGTACGGGGCGTTCGGTTTCGAGCACTGGGTCAAGCGCTTGCGCCGTCAGCAGAGTGGGAAGGACACAAAAGAGGAGGAGAAGGCAAGTAGCTTGGGCAGTCCGCCCGGGCCTACCCTCGAAATTTTTGACAATGTGGTCCACAACTGCTCCACTTCTTTGACCACATTGTCGCTTGGCCTACGAGTCTAGGTAAGATGACCAAGGTAATCCGAACAATTCCCCAGCGGGACGAGAAAGTCGTCCACCCTGTTCACACTTCCGGAGAGAGATTAGGTGCCTCAAGGACGCCTGCCCCTTCGAGGCTAGTTTCAGTCGTCCCTAGGGACGGGATGTTCTGCAATCCGCACCCAACGATAAATCGCTGGGCTACTATCCCCCCCGGGCTCGGCTCATGCGCTTCAGTCCGGCTCGACACATACCCTAAGGGAATGGATCACCCAGGCCAGCGCAACGAAAACGGGTTCCGCGGGATTTCAGAATTACACGTGCGCGGGTTGGGAGACTTCCTGCACCGCGGCAGCGAAGGCGTCGATGGCTCGATCAATTTGTGGCCGGGTGATGATGAGCGGCGGCTGGAAGCGAATGACGTTGCCATA
>WNFQ01009020.1_pt1 | contig 11020 bp, 10 predicted proteins | sample 5400171 | NCBI WGS metagenome assembly WNFQ01 (sample SAMN13153356, study PRJNA577476) | soil metagenome | isolation source: 20 cm soil under Madrone tree | place: USA:California | collected 2016-06-14 | reverse complement strand
AAGCGAAAAATAACAAGCTTAATTCTAATCTCCCTAAGCTTTAGTTTTCTTTGGCAGGCGCTCGGCGCGGGCCGCGGCAAGGACTGCCATGAATTATGCTTTGAAAGCTTTAAGGACTGTGAAAATTCAGCGAAGGCACGATTCGACGGGTTAGTGCAAGCCAACGCTGTGCAAAATTGCACGAGGGGCTATCACCGTTGTTTGGGGAATTGCGTGCGCTGAACCGGCAAATTTCGGAGAAATGAAGGAAAAAAGTTCGTGCACTGAAAAGGAAAAAATAAAATGAAGCGAAAAATAACAGGCGCAATTCTAATCGCCCTAAGCTTTAGTTTTCTTTGGCAGGCACTAGGTCAACGACGGGAGTCCCCTCGGCCCTGCCTTACCGAATGCAACAACCGTTTGGAGGAGTGTGACAAGTTTGTAATCGAGAATTATGAGGGGAGAATTCTGCATACCCAAATCCAGAAGTGCGTGGAGGAGTTCCACCGTTGTTTGGGGAATTGCGTGCACTGAACCCTTACAATAAAAGCGCGCTTCAGGCACCAGCAAAACGCAATCCAGAAATAACACCAAACAAATGAAAAAAACAATCGCAGCAATATTAGTCGCCGTAGGCTTGGGTTTCCTTTGGCAGGCACTAGGTGCTCCCCAACAGGGGGGAGAGCCCCCCTGTCACAGAACATGTCGCCTACGTCATCAAAACTGTGTCAGAAACGCCGCTTTCCCGACCAGCAGCACGCACCGGACGGTGCGGCAGTGCAACGAGCAATATCATTCGTGTCTTGGGAATTGCGTTATTAATTGAAAAGGCTCATGGCTCTTTGAAATCGCCCGCGTGCTCGTGCGTCTCGATCACGTTGCCAGCTTCGTCGTAAACGCGAATCACAGCGTCATGTGACCGGCTGCGAAACTTTGCATAGCCAATCGCATTGCCGAGTGCGTCTGGATCGATATACCATAGGCGACCAAATGGCAGTATATCGGAGATTATTGCTGCGATGGCAGCTTTAATGGCCGAATGCTTTATGGAACGATGAATATCTTGTCGGTCCACGGATCTTTTGCTTGACTGCCGGATGGGTAACCGCTTACGTCGACGTATCTCCCCCTCGCATCGAAGGGGCTTAAGACGTATCCGGGCTTGCCAGGCACCGCCTTAGCCGTTGGAAACATGGGTTCGGTAGAGGAGGAAGTGACCGGGGATGGCGAGGAGCTTGGTTTTACTTGTGAGCTGCTCTTGGTTGTGCTTGATGCTCCACCGCGTCTTCTGATCGCCGCCGCTGCCGCGGATTTTCTAAGCGGCGCCAAACGTACGGAAACCGGATTTGGATACAGAGAGTTGTATGCACCACTGACGGCATCGACCCCTACCCCAATAGGCCCTCCGACCGCCATTGCAGTTCCACCAGTTGCGGACACTTTGCTTTCAACGTTTACGGTCTGGGGAACGTACCCAGCTTTGCTTACTGTAACCGTAAAATTGTCCCGACGACTCTTCACAAACTTCGTGGGCGTGACACCTTTCTCTCCAGAGGAAAGTACGACGTTTGCTCCCGATGGCTCGCTCAACACTGTAAGCTTATCATGGGAGCCGCGAGTGATGGTGGCGCAGGACGTGATAAGGACGACCGATAGGCACAGCAAAACGCTCCTCATCAATCGCAGCATACTAGTCGAATTGGAAAAAACATATCGGATTTTGGTAGTGTTCCAACGAGCTGGGCAAATTTTCGAGTAGCGGCATTCCTCCCAGCCATTTTGCAGGCCCGTACGCATTAAATCAGCGATGGAACCAAAAATCTCCGCTACTGGCCACCGCCTGCTCGTGCGTCTCGATCACGTTTCCCGCTTCATCGTAAACGCGAATCACAGCACGACAGTCGCTTTGCGTTTTTTTGAGGGCTAAGAGGGGTTAAAAACAGGCTCTAGGAGGGGTCGCAATCGCTCAGAAGGTCGCCGTAAAAGCGGAAGTGTCAGAGTCTGACGATTTGGAAAAACACGCGCCAGCGTTCAACCCTCCGACAATCTTATCGGAGGGTGCTCGTCGTTGCGATTCAGCAAGCGACTGGATTAAATGATCGAACCACAGTAGGATGTCCTCCGTTTCTCTTGGAGTGTTTGTCAGTGGATTTAAACGGAGGACGTTATGCTAAAGATGTGGAAAAGGTCGGTTGCTCTTGTCGTAATTCTTCTACTCACTCTATCAACAGTGCCTGCCGCTTCGGCACAAGTGCCGTTCGTCGGTATGGGCGACAGTATCGGAGAGGGAGTTCAGTCCGCCGATGCGAGTGAATCGACGCAACCATTCAATTTTCTGAATCTCATCGCCTCGCGCTTAGGCACATCATTCCCGTTGCCTCTCATTCGAACCGGCATCCTTGGGACTTTGGGCGACACGTCCTTTCGTTCCCGCATCAATCCGAGCGTTGCAGGCTTGGATCTGGCAGTGAGCGGAGCCGATGTTTCTTCGATACTTCGCGACCGAGCCGACGTCTTATTCCCAAGGCTTGGCAGCCAGGTCGAAATCGCCGAGACTCTACGTCCCAACCTGGTCGCCTGCTGGATTGGTAATAACGACGTGCTTGGCGCGGTTACGTCATTCGATCAAATGGATGTTTCGCAAATGACGTCTATTCCGGACTTCTTCAGCGCGTTTGTCGAGCTCGCCGTGCGCCTGCATGGAATGAACAGCAAAGTCATTTACGGAACGATTCCCGATGTGGGCAGTATCGGGTTTCTGGTCGATCGAAACCTCCTGCTCAGTAGATTCGGTACCGATTTGGGATTGCCTGCGACGTCTCGGACAAGCATCGTTACGGTGCTATTGATCGAGCTCGGTATCCTCGACCCCAGCGTTATCCAAAATCCGAATTTCGTGCTCGACGCAGCAGAATTGTCGGCGATCAGCCAGCGCATCGACACCTTCAATCAGATCATCTTCGCCGTGGCCAATTACTTTGGGCAAGGCGTTGCCGACATTCATACGCTCTTCGATCAATTCACTACGACGCCTCCCGTGTTGCTTGGAGTTCCCCTGACCCACACATTTCTGGGTGGACTCTTCAGTCTGGATGGTGTTCACCCTTCCAATATTGCCCACGCTTTCGTTGCGAACGAGTTCATTACTGCCTTTAATACAACCTACGCGTCGAACATCCCGCTCATCGATCCGTCGCTTCTGGCGTACCTGTTTATTACCGATCCGTTTGTCGATCTGAACGGTAATGGGAGAGTGCGAGGCCGCCCCTTTGTCGGACTGCTGGAAACAGTGTCGTGGCTGCTGGGAATCTCAGGTGATGTGGAGACTTTCAGCTCAAGCGCCACAATCGCCGAAGCCACGCCGAGCAAAGGCAAAACGCTGATTAGCGATGAAGCGAAAGAGAAGTTCTTCGATGAGTACAAAAAGATGAAGGGCAAAGACCTCAGGAAAGTCTCGAAGCAGGAAGCGATGGACGCGTTTCGCGAAATCTTCGGTCTCGATCGGTTTAAGAAGCATCGATAGACGGGCCGAGAGAGTTCCACCGCGTTGCGCGTCTCAGCGATTGATTCCAACAGGCGAACGATCTTCATTGCTGACGCACATCGCGGTGACGGAAAGCGTTTCGTTGTGCGCGCGGATGAAAAGCTAACCGCGTTTCTAGAACTGGAGTCGATGATTCGGAGTTGCGGCGAATTGGCTTGACAGGCAGGCGAGGTTTCTCTCTAGCTTGTTCTATGAGACCGAGAATTTTCATTTTCGTTGTGATCGCAGTTGCGGCCTTGATCCTTGCCGGGTTGGCGATTGCCGACTCGGGCACGAGGTTTTTTAGAGCTAGTCTGGGTGGTTATAACGAAACACCGTCCATCTCCACAAACGGTACCGGAAGTTTTCGGGCCACGTTAAATCCGACGGGCGACGAGCTTACATACGAGCTTCAGTACTCGGGACTGGAAGGGGGGAATACACTATTCGCGCACGTTCACATCGGACAGATCGGGACCGCGGGAGGAGTGATGTTCTTCCTCTGCGGCGGCGGAGGTAAACCTGCGTGCCCGAATAGCTCGGCAACGGTCACAGGAACCGTGAATGCGAGCAACATTATTGGGCCATCCGGTCAAGGCGTTGCCCCCGGCGAGTTCCAAGAGGCCATTGGCGCGATGCGCGCCGGGGCCGCTTATGCGAATGTCCATACTGTTGCGTATCCGTCCGGTGAAATTCGAGGACAGATCAACGCAGTGCAATTCTAGCGCGATTCTGCCGCATAAGTCTCACTAGCTTCAGATAGAACTCTGGCTTCGTCGCGGCTGACGCTCACCACTCTTTAAAATCGCCCGCGTGTTCGTGCGTTTCGATCACGTTGCCCGCTTCGTCGTACACGCGAATCACGGCGTCATGCGAACGACTGTAGAACTTTGCGTAGCCGATTGCTGATTGCATCCGGCTCGCCGTACCACAGGCGACCGAATGGCAGCCCATCGGAAATCAGATCGACGCCGCGTTTATCTTTGCGCAGCCGGACTTCGTAAACGTGCGCCTCTGTCATATCGGCAACGAAACGGCAGCGATGAATGCTCTACCTAGCACAACATTCGGCCTCTGGAGCCGTAGGTTGTGGGTTCGAGCCCCGCCGGGCGCACTCTATTTTTTTGTAGGGCGGGCTACAGTGCGTCAGGCCGACTCTTCGCGGCAGCAGGATTCCTTCACCCGAGCGCGTCGATGCGGCCGAGCAAATCTTTTTTGCTCGCCATGCCCGTGACCTGGTCGCGCAGTTGCCCGTTTTTGAAGAAGAGCAACGCTGGGATGGCGCGAATGTTGTACTTGAACGAAAGACTCTGGTTTTCATCCACGTTCACTTTTGCTACCTTGATCGCATCGGCCTTTTCGCGCGCAATCTCGTCCAGCAATGGCGCAATCATTTTGCAGGGGCCACACCATTCCGCCCAAAAATCGACAATCACAGGTTTGCTGCTTTGTGTCACTTCGCGGTCAAAATTGGATTCGTCGAGGTTGATTGTGGCGGAGTTGTCCATGGTTTTAAGAAAAGTAAGTCCAAATCTGAATAATCAAAATGACGCTGGAAACTCCGAGCAGCGCCCAGCAGATCGGCATCGGAATTGCATTGAGCATCGCGCTCTCCTCACCTTTCTCGGCCGGTTTAGCTGCGATCGAACCGCGCTGAGGGGTAATCTGTGGCATTGCAATAAGCGGCTGAGTTTTTTTCATCTCAACCGCTGGCGGCGGCATCGTCCTGGCCATGACCGGAACGCGCGCCGTCTCCTTCCTCGGGCCGGGTGAAACCGACTCCGGCGCGGCACTAACCGACCCAGGGTCGGGAGCAGGCACAGGCACTGAAGGGATGACTGGCTCCGGCGCGGCAGCCAAAGAGGTTTCTGGCAAGGCGAAGGGTGATGGCGGTACAACCGCTTCTGCGGGAGGTCTCGGAGCGCCGAGAGGATGGTGGTGAGGCAGGTCGTTTGGCGATTGACGGGGTGGCAACTGGATTCGCACGGTGTCGCGCGGCTTCGCCACCGGCTCCTGTGGCAAAGCAATGCGAACGGTCTCTTTTTTTGGTTCGTTTGGGTCGGCCATCAGAGGGAGCGAATCGGTCTTAAAGCATCGCTCGAAATAGCCAGTTTGTCACTCGCCAAGTTCATTCGGATACCGAATGTGGCCGCCCAAAGCGAAATCAGCCAGGAGATTAGGCCAGCAGGTCGTATCCACGGCTTCCTGTGATTTTACGCGAAATGAATTCGCCCACCGGCGCCGCCTTGGATAAAATGACTCGCCCGTCAACATCCGGAGCGTCTGCTTCACTGCGAGCGACAAGCGGCTGATCGACCAGTAATTTTATCTCGCTTCCAATTTTTTCTCGCGCAATGTCGTGCGCGATCTGTTGCTGGATCGACATCGCGGTCCGATAGCGTGCATTTTTAATTCTTGCGGGGATTTGGTTTGACATTTTGGCCGCGCGCGAACCCTCTTCCTGCGAGTATTTGAAGATACCGAGCCGTTCAAATCGAGTACGCCCGATGAAGTCGAGCAGGGTCCAAAACTCCGCTTCTGTTTCGCCGGGAAATCCAACGATGAAAGTGGTGCGCAGAGCAACGCCAGGAATTCCGGCGCGCAATTTGCCGATTAACTTCTCGATATCATCGCGCGAGGTTTCCCGTCGCATGCGGCGCAACATTGATTCGTCGATATGCTGCAAAGGAATATCTATGTAACGCGCAACTTTGTCGCATTCCGCGATCGTCTCGATCAATTCATCGCTCCAATGCGCCGGGTGTGTATAAAGCAGGCGCACCCAGAATTCGCCCTCGATTTTTTGGATTTTGCGAAGCAGGGCAGCAAGCGTCGGCCCACGCGACGAATCAACTGGTTGACGCGGGCCCGCCTTTTGCGGCCACAAGTCCATCCCGTAATAGGTTGTGTCCTGACTGATCAAATTTATCTCGCGCGCCCCTTCCTTGACGAGTCCTCGGATCTCTGCAAGCACAGATTCCGGGGCCCGACTGCGGTGTTTTCCCCGCATCTGTGGGATCACGCAAAAACTGCACGGGTGATTGCAGCCTTCGGCAATTTTAACATAAGCGGAGTGCGTTGGCGTAAGCCTAAAACGGGGAGTGTCGTAATCGGGAATATAAATGGGATGAGGCGTGACGAAGTTGTAGTCGCGGTCGATAGCTGAGGCTGAGGCAGCGTCAGACAAAAGACACGAACCGAGCTCGTTGCCTTCCGTTACCATCCGCTGAACAATTTCTCCAAGTTCACTCACTTGATCGAGTCCTAAGAACGCGTCTACCTCTGGCAGCGACTCGCGCAGTTCGCTGGAGAATCTTTGCGACATACAGCCGCTCACGATTAATTTCTGGTTTTGTCGCTTGGATAAACTGCGCTGCTGATGAGCCTCCAGGATCGAGTTAATGGATTCTTCCTTGGCCGAATCAATGAACGCGCACGTGTTGACCACCAAGACATCGGCATCCTCCACGCGGGACGTAATTTCCATTCCGCACTGCAGTACGCTGCCGAGCATGATCTCAGCATCGACAAGGTTCTTAGCGCAACCGAGGCTGATCATGCCAACTTTTGTGCGATATGGCCGTGTCGGCGGGCATACCGCCCGCATCGATGTTGGATTTGCAGGCGACAGGCTTGCCGCTGCAGAGGCGATTTTCTCTCGCATTGAAAAGGAAATTAGTTGACCGTCACGTCATTGTCGTCGTCGTCAAGCGCCTCGCCATTTTTCGTGATTTGAACAGCGTCGCGATCGAGAACGCGCACGGAAATATGCTGACCGTGAAACTCTACAGTGCCATCAGCCGGCGAAATCCAACGCTCGACAGCGGGATTTTTATTGTCCACCGTGACTTTGATGTAGGTTCTTTTGAGCGGCCGAATAGCGACACGGTTCGGTCCGGCTGATTCCGTCGGAGACGAATTGACTGCGCCGCGTGCTTTTGCGAGATCCTCCGGGCGCACAGGCTCGGCTCGCCGCACTTCCGGCTCTGTGGGCGTCGGCGTGGAAGCTGCCGTAACCGCTGTCGCTTTTCGCGTAACCGTGGCCGATGGGGAGATCGACGGTGCTGACGCAACGTCTGGCGTCTTTTCCGCAGCGATGCTTGGCGAAACGGTCGCGGAGTTCGAGATCGCCGAGGCACTCGGTGACACTTGAGCCGTAGGTCCTGCTGCCCGTGGAGCAATCCGCTGCACATTGAGAATCAGCTTCATCACCGAAAAACCGACTACCAGTACTAAGACTCCAAATATGAGCGGCATCGGCGATATACGATCGTGCCTGGAAGGACGAACAACGGGCGTGCTGACTTGTTTTTGCGCATGATTTTCCTGAAGGTATGAGTAGCCATCGACTGTGACCTGCTCGGAATCTTCAAAGGCTTCGAGATATGGCGTCACATCGACATCCAAAAATTTCCCATAGATGAGCAGGAACCCTTTTGCATACGCCAGGCTAGGAAATTGCGAAAAATCGTCCGCCTCAATCTCTGCCAGCCGCGCTGGGCGAATCTTGGTCATGCGCGCTGCTTCGTCGAGCGTAAGGTCGCGCGCACGCCTCGCCTCTTCAAACTTTTTACCGAGACCTTCGATCGTCATGATTGGGTTGCCGGCTAAACGGCAGCGTCAAGATCGACAAGAATCTCCCGCGGTTTGGCGCCTTCGCCGGGACCCAAAATACCGCGCTGCTCCAGAATATCAACGATGCGCGCGGCACGCGTGTAACCAAGTCGCAACCGCCGTTGCAGCAAGGACGTGGAGGCGCGTTTTTCCTGCCGAATGATCTCGATGCATTTTTCGACCAGCTCTTCATCTTCCTCCGTCACTTCTTCTTCTGGTGTCGCGGTGGATTGAAGCTTCTCATGCATCGCCATGTCAAAAGCGGGCGGGCTCTGTCCAGAAACAAATTCAACCAGGCGATGAATTTCATCGTCGGTTACGAGTACGCCTTGGGCGCGAATGAGACGCGAAGTGCTCGGCGGGAGGTAGAGCATGTCGCCCTGTCCGAGCAAACGGTCGGCACCGTTTTCGTCGAGAATCACCCGGCTGTCGATCTTGGAGGCGACTTGAAATGCAATCCGACTCGGAATGTTCGCTTTGATGACTCCTGTGATGACATCCGCGCGCGGCGTCTGCGTCGCAACGATGATGTGAATGCCGGCTGCACGCGCCATTTGTGTGATGCGCGCAATCGCGCTTTCCACGTCCGCCGGCGCCGTCTGCATTAAATCAGCCAGTTCGTCAATAATGACCACGATGTACGGCATTTTGTCGGGAATTTGGATTTCATCCTGGCGCGAGACTTTGCTATCCGCGTTGTCTGAAGACTCTCGCGCAAGATCGACGTCTTTCTTTTTCGGCGGTCGCAGGTTGAAGCTCATGATGTTGCGCACGCCGACCCGCGCAAAAATCTTGTAGCGCTTTTCCATCTCGTCGATTAGTCCGCGAAGCCCGAGCAAGACTTTCTTCGGATCGGTGATTACCGGATAACGTAAGTGCGGCAGGTTGGTGTAGACCTGCAGCTCGACCATTTTCGGATCGATCATGATCAGTTGCAGTTCTTCCGGCGTGAAGCGGAAGAGCATGCTGGCGATGAGCGCGTTAATGCAGACGCTTTTCCCGCTGCCCGTGGTGCCGGCTACCAGCAGGTGCGGCATTTGCGCCAGATCGGTGACGATCGCTTTGCCGTATACGTCCTTACCGAGCGCGAGCGGGATCTTTGCGCGTCCTTTCGCGTCGTCCCAGTCGGGCGATTGCAAGAGTTCGCGTAGGGTCACCTTCACTTTGCGGCTGTTTGCCAGCTCAATACCCACGGTGTCCTTCCCCGGAATGGGCGCGAGAATATTGATACGCTCGGCGCGCGTGGCCCGCGCAAGATCGCGCTCCAAGCTTACGATCTTGTCCACACGGACGCCCTTAGCCGGATACACTTCGTAGCGCGTAATGGTGGGACCCTTGGTGATATCGCCAGGCGCCACTGAGATGCCGAACTGTGCCAGTGTATCAATCAAAATCTGCTCTACTCCGGGCAGCACATAGTTTTCCGATTTCCAGGTTCGACTAGTTAGAGTTGGAACAGATTTTGGTTTCTCGCCACTGGCGCGCAACTCCGCGAGAGACGGTTTTCTACGGCCCGGCATCTGCTCGCTCGGCAGGGCGGTCGTATCGACCACTTTCGGTTTTGGTCGATTTGCCAGTTCATCAGGCAAGATAAACGTGCCAGCCGGCTCAGGTACGGACGCGCTTTTCTTTTTCAGCCGTTTTTCGAGCAACCCCCGTTGCTTCTCGAGCTGTTTCTCACTGATCTCGATTTTTTCTTTTAGATTGGATTTTTGAAATCGCCGACGCAATCGCCATTCGTGCAGCCTCGTATTTGTGCGCCGTGCCGCGGCGACCATCTCGCGAACAAGATGAATCGGCCGCAATCCCGTCATCAGGATTAGCGTCGCCACGTAGATTCCGGTCAACAGAATAACCGAGCCAACTTGGCCAAGAACATTGCGGAGCAGGCCATGATGTCCATCGGCAAAACGATAACCGATCCAGCCGCCCGGTCCCTGGATATTGAAAGCCGAATGCCACCCGCGCAGATGATACGGTTGCAAATGGAGCAAACAGGCGCCCGAAACGATAAAAAGAATGATCCACGTGATTCGCTGGGTCACCCGCAAACGCGGGTGAAACAGTTTCACTACACCGAAGCCAAGAAGAATCGCAGCTAAGAGATACGCGGCAGCGCCGATCAGTTGATAACAGATTCCCGCGATAATTGCGCCGAACGGCCCAATGAAATTTTGGGCGGGATGATTTGCTGGCGAGATATGGCTAAACCAAACCCAGGATGGCACGTCCTTGGGCGTGTAGGAAACCAATGCGAGAAAGAGCAATGTCCCAACGAAGAGCAGAATGAGGGCAAAGACTTCGTTCCAGGCGCTATTTTTTTCCATGCGGGCCACCGCGTCTGATAGTAATCCTGTGGCCGCGTCTTTCAATCATTTGTACAGCCACTCGCCGATCCTGGTTTCGCTTGTGATCGCAGTCCGGTGCGAACCAAGCGAGAAATCGAAGCGCGGTTTTGATCTTGCACGGGCCAACGATCGACAATTAGGGTGCCAGCGCATTATGGAACTTCTCCTCCGGCGAACCGGTATTGCCCTCGTGAGCGGTCTGCTCATTTTTTATTCGTCGTGCGAAAAACATCCCCTCGGCGAAATGCCAGACGTGCAAAGAGAACAGGTCGATCCGGCAAAAAATGCTCGATCCAGGATGAACGCGACGGATTCCGATAGACCTTCACCTTCGGCAACGCCGGCGAATTTCTTCCCGGATAAACCAAAGCCGTAGCCAGACAAGAGCGACGCATGGCCAAAACCGAGTACGCGACGTCGCCTCCCAACATCACCGGCATGCCGCCGGGCGTGCCGTACATCATCGGCAACGAAGCTGCCGAGCGTTTCTCCTATTACGGCATGAAATCGGTGCTGACCGTGTTCATGGCGCACTACCTTCTGAATCAGTCGGGCG
>WNFQ01003796.1_pt1 | contig 11021 bp, 9 predicted proteins | sample 5400171 | NCBI WGS metagenome assembly WNFQ01 (sample SAMN13153356, study PRJNA577476) | soil metagenome | isolation source: 20 cm soil under Madrone tree | place: USA:California | collected 2016-06-14 | reverse complement strand
CCCGCATAGTGTTCAATCAGGATGCCGATAAAGCGCTCCATCGAACCGCAGATCGCGCGGTGCACCATGACCGGCACTTTCTTCGAGCCGTCGGCATCGATGTAGAACGCGCCGAATCTCTCGGGCAGGTTGAAATCGACTTGCGTGGTGCCGCATTGCCAGTCGCGGCCGATGGCGTCGCGCAGCACGTATTCGAACTTCGGTCCGTAGAACGCGCCTTCGCCGGGATTGATCGCGGTCTTGATGCGGTGGTTGTGGCCTTGCGCCTCGATCTCTGAGAGCACCGTCGCCATCACGCGCTCGGCATGATCCCACATCTCGTCAGTGCCGACGCGCTTGTCCGGCCGGGTCGAGAGCTTTACCGTGAGATCGCCCTCGAAGCCGAAATCCGCATAGGTCGACAGGATGAGATCGTTGATCTTCAGGCACTCGTCGGCGAGCTGGGCTTCGGTGCAGAACACATGCGCGTCGTCCTGGGTGAAGCCGCGCACCCGCATCAAGCCGTGCATCGCGCCCGACGGCTCGTAGCGATGCACCACGCCGAATTCGGCCAGTCGTAACGGTAGGTCGCGATAGCTCTTCAGGCCATGCTTGAAGATCTGCACGTGGCCGGGACAGTTCATCGGCTTCAGCACAAACCAGCGCTTGTCCTCGGCATCGTCGCCGGCCGATTGCGCCGCAAACATGTTTTCGCGGTACCAGTCCCAATGGCCGGAGGTTTCCCACAGCGCCTTGTCGAGAATCTGCGGGGCGTTCACTTCGCTGTAATCGCCCGCCAGGCGCCGGCGCATATAGGCAATCAGTTCCTGGAAGACGGTCCAGCCCTTCGGGTGCCAGAACACCACGCCGGGGCCCTCTTCCTGGAAATGAAACAGGTCGAGTTCGCGCCCCAATTTGCGGTGGTCGCGCTTCTCGGCTTCTTCGATCTGCTTCAGGTAGGCGTCGAGGTCTTCCTGCTTCGCGAACGCCGTGCCGTAGATCCGCGTCAGCATCGGATTGTTGGAGTCGCCGCGCCAATAGGCGCCCGCGACCTTCATCAGCTTGAACGCATTGCCGATCTTGCCGGTGGACGTCATGTGCGGTCCGCGGCACAGATCGAACCAGTCGCCCTGCTTGTATATCTTGATGGTCTGGTCGGTCGGGATCGCGTCGACCAGTTCGACCTTGAACATCTCGCCGTTGTCGGCGAATACCTGCCTGGCTTGCTCGCGGGTCCAGATTTCCTTGGTGAAGGGTTTGTCGCGCGCGATGATCTCACGCATCCGTTTTTCGATTGCCGCAAAATCGTCCGGCGTGAACGGCTCGTTGCGGAAGAAATCGTAATAGAAGCCGTTCTCGATCACCGGGCCGATCGTCACCTGGGTGCCCGGCCACAGCGACTGCACCGCTTCAGCCAGCACATGCGCGGCATCGTGCCGGATCATTTCCAGCGCGCGCGGGTCGTCGCGGGTGACGAATTCGATCTTGACGTCATGCTCTATATGGTCGGCGAGATCGGTGAGTTCCCCATCGAGTCCCATCGCCACCGTGCGCTTGGCCAGCGACGGCGAGATGCCTTTGGCGATATCCAGGCCAGTGATGCCTTTGGGGAATTCGCGCCTGGCGCCGTCGGGGAAGGTGACGGCGATCTTTTGCGTGGGCTCGGCCGGTTTCAGGTTGGTGATGCTGTACTGGAATCCAGAGGCGGATTCGTGCTTGTCGGGCATAGGTCTCTCCTGTGGCTCACTCCTGCGAACGAGCGCAGGTAAGCGGGAAACAGCGGTATAGCAGGGGATTCGGGCGGTGCAATCGGCACCCTCAAGAAAGTCAGCGGAGAACCGGCTCCCGGATTGAACGGCCCTCCTTCCCGAAGCAACCAACGCGGATATGCCATGCGCCGGAGCGTCGCTCGCGCGCTCGCCATCACGTATGAGCTCAGCCGATGCCGGTGACACCGGAAATTCTCAGAACGAGCAAACAGCTTCGGGACATGTTGTGGCCGTTCGATTTCGTGGTGGTCGATAACGAGGAATATGGACCGGTCTGGTTCGACACCGCGCCATTGGAGCCGTTCGAGATCGTGGCGCAGAGAAGCACCGGCTGCGTGTACGCGTTGACAGGTGCGCAACGCCACGTCCTGCTAGCCACATCCGAAGGCAGCCGGGCATCATGGCGGCGAGCCTGCAGGAATGTCTCGAGCTCGTGATCGCGCGCCCTTATTGGCAGGATGTCCTGCGCTATGGAAAGGGGGACTTGTCGGCGATGAGAGACGTCCTGCGCGACAGGATCGAGGAATTCGAGGAGGAGGCGCTCGACGACAATCCAGAAATCGAAGAGTTTCGGCCGCTGCCTGCGCCCACGGCTGGGATTGGCCGAGCCCAGCGACCCCGCAAAACTGCTGCATCATGGGGTCATGGTGCTTGGTGCCAAGGTGGTCGTTCGCGATTCGGACGGTTATCCGTCAGAGCCGCTGGCCGGCAGATTCAAGAAGCGATAATCGCGGCTTGCAGCAATCCTTCTCCCGGCAACGAGATCACCTGACGCTCCCGCTTTCCTTCCGCGTGGATATGATCTACATGCATATGCATGAAAAGTACCCATGTCGAACGCCGCTTCGCTGCCACAGCCTTGATGCTTGGAAATTTCATCACCGGCACTTCCATTCTGGCGCCGGCAGGCATGTTGGGCGAACTGTCGGAAGGACTGCAAGTCAGCATCCGCGACGCCGGCCTGCTGATCACGTTCGGCGCGATCGTGCTGTGCATCGCCTCGCCGCTCGCGGCATGGTTGACCAGCCGGATCGAACGCCACGCGCTGCTCACCGCGACGCTCGCAGTGCTGGCGATCGCCAACGCCGCGTCGGCGTTCGCGCCTGACTATGCGACCCTGCTCGTCATCCGCCTGATCATGCTGGCGGTCGCCGCGCTCTATACGCCGCAGGCCGCAGGGACCGCCGCGCTGATTGTGCCCGTGGAGAAACGCGGCGGCACCATCGCCTATATCTTCCTCGGATGGTCGCTCGCCGCGGCGATCGGGCTGCCGCTGGTGACGTTCATTGCCAGCCGCTACGGCTGGCGCGCGACCTACGGCTGCATCGGCGTTGCCGCCTGCTTCAGTTGCCTGCTGCTAGCCTGGCGTCTGCCCGGCGGATTGATCGGCGCACCGGTGGACCTCAAGACATGGGCCGATCTCGGGCGAAACCGGCTGATCGTTCTGCTGCTATTGATCACGGCCTTGCAGGTCTCGGGACAGTTCGCCGTTTTCACCTATCTGGGCCCGTTGCTGACGCGGCTGACCCGGGCGAGCCCGGACGCGGTCGGGCTGGCGTTTGCGACCTATGGCGTGTTCGGATTTCTGGGCAACGTGATCGCGACCCGCCTGGTCGATAGTTGGGGCAGCTACCGGACATCGCTATTGTTCATGGCCTTGCTGCTGGCCGGGGCCTGCATCTGGGCGCTTGGCGCCGGCAATTTCACGATCATGGCGGCCGCGGTTGCCGTCTGGGGGCTTGGTTTTGCCTCGACCAATTCCATGCAACAGGTACGGCTGGTTGGCGCCGCCCCGGCGCTCGGCGCCGCGTCGGTGTCGCTGAACACTTCCGCGCTCTATATAGGCCAGGCGATCGGCTCCGCGGCCGGCGGGGTACTGTTCGCGCGCGACCTGCTCCACGGCGCGGGCTACGTGTCGGTGGCCTTCATTGCGCTGGCGCTTGGCGTGGTGACCCTGACCAGGCCTCGCCCTACTGTGGCCTTGTCAACATAAGCGGGACGCCTTATCCGCTCGAACCCGTCGACAAGATTTTCGCCGCGTGCTTTTCTTCAGGGCGCGGGAATCTGGAGGGGGTGAAATGAGAACAATATTTGCGGTCGTCTTGGCGCTGTATTCGGGCGCGGCAATGGCTCAAACCAGCCCGCCGACGGTCGGAGGAAAGCCGCTGGTCCAGGTGAAGCCCAGCGGCGAAGCTGCCAAATCGAAATCGAAAGCAACAGCGAAACCGAAAGCCCCGTCAACCGCCGCGAAGGTGCAGGCTTGTCTCGAAATCGACGACGCAACGAAAGAGCGGTTGAATTGCTACGATGGCATTTTCCCGCCGCAGCCAAAACCCAAGGCGCCCACGGCAAAAGCCGTCAATGATTGCCGGTTCCACAAGGAAGAAGACGAGCGGCTGACATGCTTTAACGGGTTCGCCGAGAAAATACCCAAGCTCCCGCAGTAATCCGTCGCCGCTCGGTTTTTTCCCGAGGGACGGCGTACCGGCTTATCGGCTTGCGGGCGCAGAGGCGCTTGCCGCCATTCTCGTCAGCGCAGGCGCCATCTTGAGGAGCACCTCCTTGACCGGGTTTTCGGTCCAGGCGTGGGTGACGTAATCACGATGGGTCACGCCTTCGGGGGTCTCGACAAATACCGCGCTGCCGGGCCGCAACGGCCCGTCCATGTCCTCTGAGATCGCGATGCCTTTGTCTTTCAGGATTTGCATGAGCTCACGATCGTGCCGCTTGGTGTAGCGCGTATACGCGCTGACGAAAAAGCCGGATCGGTTATTCTCGATCCAGGAGGCGAACTTGTCCAGTTCGCCATAGACCGCATCGAGCAGGAACACACCGCGTACCCGATTGCCAAGTCCGCCGACTTCCAGGCTCCATGCTGCCGGCAGGAAGCCGCCGCTGTAGCCGACGATGACGACCGGCATGTTCGCGAAAGCCTTGGCGGCACCGGGGTCGCCGTAGAGACGGGCGAGGTGATCGGTTGACTCCGCCACGAAGCGCTTGAGCCCGCCGGGCTGCCAGAACTTGCCGGCGCTGGAATCGGCGGCATCGACCGCGAGCTGCGGCGCCAGCAGCACGGCATTGACGCCGGAATCGGAAATCTGTTGGGGCACGAGTTGCCGGTCACGCACGTCGCGCTCAAGTGTCGCGCCGTTGCCGTGGAAGAAAACCACGATGACGCCCGGTTTGCGGACATCGAAATGCTCGGGGACGTGCATCAGGACGCGGTTGTCGTTGTAGGTCTCGTCCTGCCAGTAAACCCGGCCGCCATAGCTGCGATGGCCCCGGCGGTCGCCCTTTGCGACGTTCAGGAACGGCTCGTCCGTGCGCGGATTGTTGCCGAGATACGGAAACGCCGAGGATTTCAGGCCGATCAGCGCGGTCTGATCTTCTCTGGCCGGACGCTGGTATGGAACCGTCGGTGCTAACGAGGCGACCCGGTATGGGGCGGGCTCCGCCTGCGCCGTCCGTTTGCGGGACGAATCGGGAGCCTGCCGCTGCACAAAACTCTCATTTGCGCTCGGGAAGCGATCCCTGAACTGCGGCGCCGGGAAGCGATCGTCGAAGGAGTCCCCGGCTCCGGCCTGCGCATTGGCTGCGAGCGTGCCGGGGCTCGGCGCCCGTCCGCACTGAATGAGAACGAACGACAACGGCACCAACGCCGACAAGAGGGCGATCCAGCGCAATCGATGAGAGCCGGCGCGGCCTTGGGAAGCTTCCGGCCGCGCATGCCGCGGAACGCCGGGTGACGTCACCTGGCACGCGCGATCATATGTCTGGAATCTCGCCCCGATCATCCACCCACTGCCCCAATGCCCACCGGCGGCCGTCGTATATCAGCGCGCCAGTGTTGAGGTGACGTTAAGCTTTCGGGAAAATTCTCCCCACTTCCCGAAGGCCTCAGAAAACACGAAATCGTGTCGCGATTGTGGGGCGGCAAGCGTGTTTTCGCAATGCCGCAGGCAAGCCGGCCGATCAAAGGTATATACCTAATCGTGGTCGGGAGTTAAACCATTGTTAAGACTACTTGAATTGATCGGGGCGGGGCGGCACGATGAAAAAACTGGGGGCGCTGGGACCGGCATGACGACATCAGAAACGGGAAGCGTGGCGTGGACTGGCCAGCTCCCGAGAAGCGGGTCCACGGTCTCGATGCTGGTTGCCACCGCCATCGTCGTGGCCGACATGGTCGGCGTCGGCGTCTTCACTAGCCTTGGCTTTCAGGTCAAGGATATTCCATCGGGGTTTTCGATCCTGTTGTTATGGGCCGTTGGCGGCATCGTCGCGCTGTGCGGGGTGTTTTCCTACAGCGAACTGGGGGCGATGTTTCCGCGCTCGAGCGGCGAATACAATTTTTTGGGCCGCGCCTTTCATCCGGCTTTCGGTTTCGTGGCGGGCTGGGTGTCGGCGACCGTTGGCTTCGCAGCACCGGTGGCTCTGGCCGCGATGGCTTTCGGGGAATACGGCAAATCGGTGCTTCCGGGCGTTCCGCCGCTGGCGCTTGCGATCGGCATCGTCTGGCTGGTGTCGATCGTGCAACTTACAGGCGTCAGGCACTCCAGCACCTTTCAGCTCATCTCGACCGTGCTGAAAGTCGTGCTGATCGTGGCCTTCCTGATCGCGGGATTCGTGATTGGCACGCCGCAACCGGTGTCGTTTGCGCCTGATGTCTCCGACTTCGCCCATGTCACCAGCGCGCCGTTCGCGATCGGTCTGGTTTTTGTGATGTATTCGTTTTCAGGTTGGAATGCTGCGACCTACATCATCGGCGAAATGCGCATGCCGCAGCAGAACCTGCCGCGCGCGCTGCTCACGGGGACGCTGATCGTTCTCGTGCTCTATGTTGCCCTCAACGCGGTTTTCCTCCACACCGCGCCGATCGACAAATTGTCCGGTCAAATCGACGTCGCCCGGATCGCCGGCAGCTACATCTTCGGCGAGCTCGGCGGCCGCATCGTGGGCGCCATGATCTGTATCGGGCTGGTGTCCTCGATCAGCGCGATGATGTGGATCGGCCCACGCGTCATGATGACCATGGGAGAGGACATCCCGTCGTTGCGGGTGTTCGCCCGCAAATCGACCAGCGGAGCGCCGGCCTATGCCATCCTTTTCCAGCTTGCGGTCGCGAACCTCATGCTGTTCACCCGCAGTTTCGAGGCCGTGCTCGATTTCATCCAGTTCGCGCTGTTGTTCTGTTCGTTCTTCACCGTGCTCGGAGTCATCAAGCTGCGCATCGCCCAGCCCGATCTGCCGCGGCCCTACCGTGCCTGGGGCTATCCGATAACGCCGGCGGTCTTCCTGCTCGTGACAGGTTTCATGATGTACTACCTTTTGACGGAACGGCCGTTGCAGTCGGCTCTCGGTACGTTGATCATGATTTCGGGCCTTCTGATCTACGCCGTTTTCCGCAACCGGGCCGTCCCAGGCTTCCCCGCCGCATCCCCAAGCCGCGAATGAAGATGCTTCAGCCGGTGCGAATTGCAGCCGTTGCTGCAACCATGTTCCTCGCGGCCGCAGCTGCTGCGCGCGCCGCCGACACGGTGAGCGCCGACGACACCGCGCGTTTCCTTGCGGGGATGGCGCCATCGCCGGATTCGCCGCTGGCGCCGCTGACCAGGGATCCGGCCTGGCAGCGCCACGCCAGGTTCTTCGATGCGGCGTTCGCCCAGCTCGAGCAGCGCCAGCTTTCGAAAATCCGCAGCTGGGCGGAGATCAATCTGGCGGCGCCGCGGCCGACGATGTTCTACATGTTCAGCGGTCCGGACTTCCTTTACGCGGACGCGTTTTATTCCAAGGCCACGACCTACGTATTGAGCGCGCTCGAGCCGGTGGGCTCGGTACCCGATCTCACCAAATTGCCGCGGGGTAGTATCGGATCGACGCTGTACCATATCGAGCGTTCGCTGAGCTCGGTCCTGAGCTTCAGCTTTTTCATCACCAAGCTGATGAAGTCAGATCTGCACGCCGGACAGGTCGGCGGCACCTTGCCGATCCTTTATGTGTTTCTGGCGCGCTCGGGGAAGACCATCCGCGACGTCAGCTTGATCTCGCTCGACGACAAGGGCGCTGCGTATTTCGCCAACGAAAATGCCGGCCCGAACGCGACGCGCGGCGTCCGCATCCTGTTCGCCGGAAGCGACGGCCAGGAAAGGACGCTGTATTATTTCTCCACCGATCTTTCGAACAGCGGCGTGAGGAGCGCGGGCTTCCTTAAATTTTGCGGGACGCTGGCGCCCGGCAATAGCCTGATCAAGAGCGCCTCCTATCTGCTGCACTCCGGCAATTTCGCCACGGTGCGCGACTTTTTGCTTGCCAACAGCGCCACCATCATCCAGGACGATTCCGGCATTCCGCTCGGCAGTTATAATTCGAAGAAATGGCGGTTCTTTCCGTTCGGCCGCTATGCCGGTCCGATTGCGGAATTCCCTGGAAGGTACCAGCCGCAATATGCCGAGCTGTTCAGGCGGAGCCAGTCGATGGATTTCGGCATTGGCTATCGCTGGCGTTCGCATGAGTCGAACCTGCTGCTGGCGGTCAAGCTGCCCTCTGACGATTCAGAACGCGTTGCAGGCGTCCCATCAGCCGAATCTATGCGTCCGACACCGCCGCGGCGCCCCCACCGTCCTCGCCCGCCGGAGTCTATTCTACCCAGAGGCTTTCCATGGTTTTGGCGCTAGATGCCTTGCCGGCGGGAACCGTCGCGGTCGAAGGCACCTGGCGGCGCACCTCACCAGCGAACGCTTTGGCTGGGGACGATGAAGGCCGAGGGTTTGGGAGTGTCGGGCCTGCTTTCAAAAAATCTCCAAGCCGTGATGATTACAATGACCAGCGCGAGGGCCGCTAACAGATCGATATGTCTGGGATCGTGACCACGGTGGCTAATTTTCCAGCGCATGGTTCTTGACCTCCCAACGAGGTATCAAATCAATGCGGCTGTGGCGCTGCTGTTCCAGGCGCGCCCGCATTTCACTTGAAGGCGGTGCGCAATGGTCTGTTCAGGGAGCGTTGACGCCGCGCCATCGGCCGAATCGCCACGGCAGATACCATCGCGCGCCTGGCGGTCTCGTGACGGGCACATTGTCGATCCCCGAAGTGCCCCAGGGCTGGCATCGCAGCAATCGCGCCAAAATCATCCATCCTCCGCCCCACAGCCCGAAGCGCTCGATCGCCTCGTCGGCATAGACCGAGCAAGTCGGCAGATGCCGGCAGTTGTAGCCGACCAACGGCGACAAGGTATGCCGGTAAATCCAGATCAACGCCCGTCCGGCATTGCGCGGCAGGCGCCGCACCGCCCGGGCGCAGTCGGGACAGTGGGATGAATGCTTCATGGGCGGCGTGCTACATTCATGGGCGTGGATTTGCGCGGTTCCCGGGCATGGAACCGGCATTCACAGATATTTGCGCCACACTTTGGAGAATATCGCATGTTTTTGGTGGCGCTGCAGCAAAGGTGCTATGGACGATAGCGTTTTGCACGGTTACCCTTTTCATAGCGTCGGCATGACAGAATCATCTGGCGTTGAACCGGGGCCATCGCCACTGCTTAGTCAGGGCTTGGGGGAAGGAACCAACTTGAGGTTCGTAAGGTCGTTTGATGTTCGCGGTTGGGCGCTGATCGGCGCCGCCGGCCTTTGCATCGCATTACCCGGCGCGATCGCCGCGCTCGGCGGCTCGGCACATGCCGGCGTCACGCTCGAAGAACGCAAACTGCCGATGAAGTTCAGCTGGGTCGCGTGCCAACCGGATTGCCGGGGCTGGATCAGCGCGGTCGGCGTTGTTACCGCCGATAGTCCCAAGGATTTCGATGAATTCGCGCGCGGACGCCAGCTCGGCGGTGTGACCATCGTGCTGGATTCCAGCGGCGGTTCGGTCAACGACTCGATCGCGCTCGGACGGCGCTGGCGCAATCTCGGTGCGCTGACGACCGTCGGCACCAGCGTCCAGACTGCGACCGCGCAGGGCGATCGCGCAATCGTCGCGCCCGAAGCCTATTGTGAATCGATGTGCGTGTTCCTGCTGCTGTCGGGCAAGACGCGCTATGTGCCCGAGGGCGCGCATGTCAGGGTGCATCAGATCTGGATGGGCGACCGCGCCGATGACGCCAAGGCGGCAAGCTATAGCGCCCATGATCTGATGATCGTGGAACGCGACATCGGACGTCTTGCCAAATACACCTTCGACATGGGCGGGGCGGGCGATCTCTTGTCGCTGTCGCTGAACGTTCCGCCGTGGGAGGATCTGCACGAATTATCACTAACCGAATTGCGGCTGACCAATCTGGTGACCACCGATGCGGTTGCCGAGGTGCTGCCCCACATGGATACCGCAAATGTTCCGGTGGCCGCGGCGGCGGCCAAACCAGTCCAGGATCGCTTCGTCAGCAAGGCGATGGAGATCGAGACAAATCCGCAGTCGGCGAAATCGACCAAGACCGCCGAAGCTCACGTGCCCACCGGCAGCGTTGCCGCCCCGCCGCCTCCTGCGAAATAGCTGCAGCGATAAATCCGGAAGTTATCGAGAATCCGGGTTCGCGCTGCTGCGCGTTCGGATGACGAGTGCGGTTATCCCTGCGCCGAAACCGGCTGTTCGTGCTTCGCCTCGATCTGGCCGATCGCGTCGACCACGGCATCGAAGGTCAGCATCGTCGAGGCATGCCGAGCCTTGTAATCGCGCACCGGCTCGAGCAGCGCGATATCGGCCCACTTGCCTTGCGGCGGGCTGCCGTTTTCCTTCAGCATCCTTCGGACGCTCTCGCGCAATTCACGCAGTTCGCCCGCGGTCGAGCCGACGACGTTGCGTGCCATGATCGAGGAGGAGGCCTGGCCGAGCGCGCAGGCCTTCACATCATGGGCAAAGTCGGTGACCAGGGGTCCGTCCATCTTGAGATCGACCTTGACGGTCGAACCGCACAGCTTGGAATGCGCCGTAGCGCTGGCATCGGGGGCGGCCAGTCGGCCGAGCCGGGGAATGTTGCCGGCCAATTCGATGATGCGCTTATTGTAGATGTCGTTCAGCATAAGATCGAGGTCTCTGCTCCCCGGCGCGACCGACCTTGGCGACCGTGTTCCCTGGTCCTATATATGGTTGGGAATGGCGGAAATACAGTGCGGCCGTTTTGCCCGCAGGCCCGAAAATGCAAGCCAATTCGGCCGCTATGGTGGTAGGAATGTGGGACTCAGGCGTCCGGCGGCAAGCCGCCCCGTCTGCCGGTGACACTCCGGTCCATGTGAGACCGGTCGAACGGAGTTGACATGGACGCATTGATCAAATCGCTCC
>WNFQ01005528.1_pt1 | contig 11022 bp, 12 predicted proteins | sample 5400171 | NCBI WGS metagenome assembly WNFQ01 (sample SAMN13153356, study PRJNA577476) | soil metagenome | isolation source: 20 cm soil under Madrone tree | place: USA:California | collected 2016-06-14 | reverse complement strand
GCAATGCCCGAGCCAAGACCGGCGGCGTCAGTCCGATCAGCCGCAAACGCCCGACCAGCGCTCGCGCCGAAGCGCCGAGCGGCGGGCCAAACCCGCGGGCATGCGCGCGATTCCGTATTCGAGCAGCCTGCTGGAAACCAGCGGCTCCTGCCAAAGTGCCTCCGGAGGCGATCGACCCTCGCCGAACAACTGGGCCAGTGCCACGGAGCTGTCGAGACAGATCAACGGTCTTCCCGATCGCGCTCCAGCTCCTGCATCAGCTCGTCAAAAGGCACCATCGGATGGCGGGGCGGGGGCTCGCTGGCCGGATCTGTCGGTGGCGTCAGCCACCCCTCGCGGACCCCGCGCTCGAAAAATTTGTTCGCTTCCCGCCGTGGGGGCACGATCTCGGCGACAATGCGGTTGCGGTCGGTGATCACGACCGTCTCGCCGGAGGCCGCCAGGCGGACGTATTCGCTGAGCTTGTTCTTTAACGTCTTCAGACCCACGGTGCGCATGGACGCAAAGTAGCCTCTCAAGGCTACTTGATCAAGGATCGTCATCTCCGTGTGGGTGCACTGGGCGAGCGGCGGCTATAGTCGGCCTCAGCAATCCCGAGAGCAGTCGATCGAAGCGAACAGCGGCCACCGGTAGGGCGCCCTCCGGCTTGAGTAATCGGCACCGCCCGCGAGAAAGCGCCGCCTACTCGTCCTCATCACCGATCAGCAGCACCATTTCGGTGTGCGCGACGCTCGCGAACGCCTCATCCAGGGTCGCCAGAGGACATCAATACTTATGACCTGCGTGACGCCAGGCGAGAATTTCTTCGACGGTGACCGTGCCTGTTGTTTTGCCAAGCTCCTTGATATCTTCGATCGCCTGATCGATTTCCTGCTGCCGCAGATGCGCCTCAGGGACAATTCGCGCGACGGCCCGACCATCCCGGGTGATGACGATGGTCTCACCCTGTTCGACTTCATCGAGCAGCTGATGAAGGCGGGTTTCAGCCTCGGATGCCTGGACTTCGCGTGCCATCGATAATTCCGATTAGTCGATTAGGTTTGCGCTGGCCGCAGTCTTGGTCGCCCGCATGCACGCAGTGTTGGTCGCCCGCATGCATGCAGCCGGCGGTAGCGATCGCCGCTATCTGTGGCCGACACCGCCCATGTGTCCGGCCCCGCCGGCGAAACCGCCAAATCTGGCCTGGGCGTGGAAACCCGCTGGGCCGTGGAAGCCCGCCGGGCTGTGGAAACCCGCCCGGCCATGGAAACCCGCTCGGCCATGGAAACCCGCTCGGCCGGGGAGGCCGCGAAAACCGGCGGTGTGGTGGAAGCGACCGGCGCCGGCGCCGAAAGCGGGGAGCCCAAAGAAGGGATCGCCCCAGCCGTAATCCGGCCAATAATCGTAACCTTGCGAACCCTCGGCATAGCCGCCGCCGCTCGCCGCGATACAACCGTAATCCGGGTAATCCTGGGAAAGGGTGTAGCCCGGCGGGCAGGCCGGTTGGGCCGGGGCTGGTCGAGATCCGCGCAATACGGTCGGGGACGGGAGCGTGGCGGCGGGCTCCGATGGGGCGGCCGACGGCACCGAAACGATTTCCGCATGGAGCGCGATCGGCGCGATCAATGCGAAGACGAGGGCGAGGGCGCCGATCGCCGAAAGAGACTTGTGCATCGCGGTTTCCTTGAGATGGTCGCCGCCCGCGGGCGGCGCTGTGCTTGAAGCGAGCATGGCGGAAATATAATGCTTCTCGTGCTCGCAACGACCGTCTGGGACGAAGGACCGCAGATGCAAGGCGGAACCACATACAACGCCGCTGCCGATCTGATCGCGCGCAACCTCGCCGCCGGGTGAGCCGGTTTGCCAATGTCGTTTGCCGGCTCGGGGTGCATCCCGAGCAGCGGATCCTGCTGTGCCTGCACGACACGATCGACTTTCCGACCGCGTTTTTGGGGGCGATCAAGGCCGGGGTCGTGCCGGTCGCGGTCAACACCCAGCTGTCGACTGAGGAGTTCGCCTTCATGCTGGCCGACAGCCGGGCGCGGGCGGTGATCGTGTCGGCGCCGGTGCTGCCGGCCATGACGGCGGCTTTGGCGCAGCTGCCGGAGCCTAGGCCCGCGGTCATCGTGTCGGGCGGCATGCCGGAAGAGCGCGGGCTCGACGATTTGCTCGCGGCCGCACCGGCCATCTCGGAGACCGCGCCGACCCATCCCGACGAGCCCTGCTTCTGGCTCTATTCCTCGGGCTCGACCGGCCGGCCGAAGGGGACCGTCCATATCCAGTCGAGCCTGATCGGCACCGCCGAGCTCTATGCGATCCCGGTGCTCGGCATCGCCGAGCGCGATGTCAGCTTCTCGGCCGCGAAACTGTTCTTCGCCTATGGGCTCGGCAATTCGCTGACCTTTCCGATGGCGGTCGGTGCCACCAGCGTGCTGATGGCCGAGCGACCGACCCCGGCGGCGGTCGGGCGCGTACTGCGCGAGCACCGGCCGACGATCTTTTACGGGGTGCCCACGCTCTACAATGCGATGCTCGCCAGCAACGATCTGCCGCAGCCGGAGGAACTCGCCTTGCGGTGTTGCGTCTCGGCCGGCGAGCCCTTGCCGGCCGAGATCGGCCGGCGCTGGTCGGCACGGATCGGTGTCGACATCCTCGACGGCATCGGCTCGACCGAGCTGTTGCACATCTTTCTCAGCAACCGGCCGGAGGCGGTGCGCTACGGCACCACCGGCAGGCCGCTCCCCGGCTATGCGCTCCAGATCGTCGACGAGGAGGGCCGGAGGGTCCCGCGCGGCGAAGTCGGCGACCTCCTGGTCAGCGGTCCGACGAGTGCCGCCGGCTACTGGAACAACCGCGAGCGCAGCCGGACCACCTTCAATGGCATATGGACCCGCACCGGCGACAAGTATTTCGAGGACGAGGACGGCTATTACGTCTATTGCGGCCGCAGCGACGACATGCTGAAGGTGAGCGGCATGTATGTCTCGCCGGCCGAGGTCGAAGCGGCTCTGATTGCACATGAGGATGTGCTCGAAGCGGCGGTGGTCGGGGCGGCGGATGACGACGGACTGATCAAGCCCAAGGCGTTTGTGGTCGTCAAACCCGGCATCGGCGCCGACGACGAACTCGCCCGGGCGCTCGACCAACACGCCCAGAGGATGTTGGCGCCGTTCAAATGCCCGCGCTGGATCGCCTTCCTCGACGAGCTGCCAAAAACCGCGACCGGCAAGATCCAGCGCTTCAAATTGCGCGAGGCGTCGTCGTTGGCGCCACGACCGGGAGAACCCGCATGAACGGGGTGAGGCGACTTCTCGGATGTTAGGGTGCGGCCGGCACCTCGCACCGATCGGCTCGGGCTGCGGTGAGCCAGGCGCGCTCGAGCGATGGGCGGCCGAGATGATAGCCCTGCAAATATCCGATACCTTCGGAACGCAACCAGGCTGCCTCGTCGGCGCTCTCGACGCATTCGGCTATCGTGCTCAGTCCAAAACCCTTGGCTAGTCCGAGCAGATGACGAAGAAAGACCCGGCATTGGGACTGCTTCGTCAGATTCCGAACAAGGGAGCCATCGATCTTGACTAGGTCGACCGGCAAGATCTGAAGATGCCGCAGCGAGGTGTGTCCGGCGCCGAAATCGTCGAGTGCCACGCGGCAGCCGAGCCCGCGCAGCGTGTCGACAAAGCGCGCCGACTCCTCTATGTCGCAGAGTGCCGCCGTTTCCGTGATCTCGACGACCAGGCGCTGGGCGAATTCGGGACGGTGGCGCAGCAGCGACATCAGCAACCGCAGCCATGGTCGGTCGCAAGCGGTCAACCCGGAGATGTTGAAGCCGAGCCTGACATCGGGGTCCCTCGCCAGCTCCTCGAGCGTTGACTCTAGAACATACCGGTCGATCCGGCCGATCAGACCCAGTCCCTCGATGACGCTGATGAACTCGCCAGCGGGGACCACGCTCCCTCTCTCATCGCGCATCCGCAACAGACATTCGAAATAATCGACGATTCCGGTTGCCGCGCACACCACAGGCTGAAATGCGAGCATCAGACGGTCCTGGCGTAGTGCGGCCTCTATCGCCGCCCCGGCGGCGGACCGTCGCTCTCGCTGTGATTGATGATGAATGGGACCCACCTGCCTGGCCGCCACCTGTCGCCGGCGCACGAGCCCGTTCGACGCGGGACTGGCTCGCAGGATAGGAGGATCTGCCTTAAGCGACTCTTAAGCGCACAGGCGTCTGCGCCGCACGCAGTGGCGATCAACCCGGCGTATGCGAGACGAGAAAAGGCAGAACGGCGTTGTTAAACTCCCGCGACTGCACTTGGGTTAGGAAATGACCACCGCGCGGAAAGAGCTTGATCTCTGCCCCCGGTATCAGACGCGCGAGTTCCTCGGCGAAATATGCCGGGGTGACGAGATCGTCTTCGGCACCGATGACCAGAGCCGGCGTCTTGATGCGCCCGAGCTCACTAGTGCGGTCAAACGCCAGCATGGCGTCGATCCGGCTCGCAACTATCTCCACCGGCGCAAAGGCTGCGAGGCTCTGAGCCTCGGTTTGGCGCAGCCGTTCATTGTTGCGACTGATCCACCAGCTCGGGTAGAGGAACAGCGTCGATGATTGTACATAGGCGTTTGCGCCGAGCCGTTGCAGCACCTCCTTGCGAAGCCCGAACAGCCGGCGGAAATAGGCATCGGTCTTCGTCCAGGTCGACGAGAGCACGACGCTGGCGAGCCGGGTCGGATGTTCGATCGCCAAGACTTGCGCGATTGCCCCGCCTGTCGAATGCCCGACGATGTGCGCGCGCTTGATGCGCAGGGAGTCCATCAAACCGAGCACGTCGGCCGCCAACCGCTCGACCGACCACCCGAGCCGCGATTGATCGCTCTGCCCGATTCCGCGGTGATCAAAGGTGATGACCTCGAACCGCCTGGCAAAAGCGGGGACCTGATCCTGCCAAAAGGATGCAAACCCGGCGAGCCCGGAGACGAACAGGACGGGGAAACCCACGCCACGCCGCTCGTAGTAGAGCGAGCAGTCACCGATCGAAATCAGAGGCATCGATACGCAGTTCAGAAGGTAGCGAGCGGTATCACTGGCGCGGGTGGCCTGTCAACGTGAGCGCCATGCGCGGCGCGCAGGTGTGAACAGCGTCGATCGCCCGTGGAGGTTCGACCCTGCCTCAGTTTTGACACATCGCAACCGTTCAATCGGGATAACACTTACCGTTGAGCGGGGAGCCTCGATTTAGCGGGAACCGCTTGTCGAAACCGTGTAGCGTTGCTCTGCGACGATCCGGACAACGGAAGGCGAGAGCAGGATGAGAGAACAGGAGCGGATCACTATGGTACGTGATGGCGATGGACTTCGACCGAGTTCCGGCAGGGCCGCGACCGATGGGCCGCGCGCAGCCGCACCGTCGCGTCGCTCGACCGGCCGAACCCAAGATGTCGATCGGTATGTCGGCGCACGCATTCGCGAGCGCCGGATCATGCTTGGTTTGACCCAGCAACAGCTGGCTGATCTGATCGGGGTCACCTATCAACAGGCGCACAAATACGAGCGGGGGATCAACCGTGTTTCGGCCGGTCGTCTGTTCGAGGTCGCGCAGGTGCTGAGTGTGCCCGTCAGTCACTTCTTCGACGGGCTCGAACAGGAAGGCGAGCGCGGGGTCAGTCCCCGCGAGCGGATGTGCCTCGAACTCGCCCGCAATTTCGCTCAGATCCCGAACGAACGCCACCAGGAGGCGCTGAGTCAGCTTGCCCGGGCGCTCGCCTCAGAATGAAGAAGGGCCCTTGAGCGGGCCCTCCCTGCGATGCGTGAGCGTGAGCAGACGCTAGATTGGTGGGCTTCTTCTGCCCATCAGGCCTGCCAGCAGCATCACGACGAAGATGACCAGGAAGAGGAAGAACAAGATCTTTGCAATTTCCGCGGCGGCAAACGCGACCCCACCAAAGCCCAAAAAGCCGGCGATAATCGCGACTACCAGAAACACCAGCGCCCAATAAAGCATACTTTCCTCCGTTAGCGGCCCGACCGAAAGGCGGGTTCCCTTGCCTCGGTAGCTATTTCGCATACGAGGCGACCCGCGATCGGGTTCCACGCGGCGCTGAGTTTTCAGAGTGGCGGCGTCGGTTCAAAAGCGTGAGAATCGGCCGCCGGGTACGAGGCTACGCCGCCGGGCGTAAAATCGCGGCCTCAGCAGGTGCGTCGATCCACATGCGAAACCACAGCTCGAGCATCAAAAGCGCCCACAACCGGGTGTGGTGATCGCGGGTCGCGCTGCAGTGCTCGTCGAGCAAGAGGCGAACGTAGTCAGCGCGGAAGACGCCACGCTCGCGCGCGCTCTGTGAGAGCAACGTATCGTAAGCAAGTTCCTTGAGCTCGCTGCGGAACCAGTGGTCGACCGGACAGCTAAATCCCATCTTGGGCCGATAGAGGAGCTTAGCCGGCAGATACGGCTCCATTGCTGATTTGAACAGGGATTTGGTGATGCCCCGGGCCATTTTGGTATCGTGCGGTATCCCCGCCGCCCATTCCATCAGAAGATGGTCGAGCAACGGCGATCGGGTTTCGAGCCCATGCGCCATGCTCGCGACATCCACCTTGACCATCAGATCATCGGGTAGATAGGTGTGGATGTCAGCCCAATTGGCGCCGGCAACGAGGTCATCAGCCTCGGCAAAATAAGGCTCGATCAGATCCAGAGCGGAGCCTTCCAGCTGCTCGCGCATCGCCCCGCTGTAACCCTGCTGCTTGTCGCGATCGGTAAATGAAACGAGTGTCGAGGCGTAGCGTCGCGCCGGGAATTCCTGAGGCGCCTGCAATACCCCCCGAATCCGGGGAACCTTGAACCGGCGTTGTGCCGCGGCTGGTGCCCGGGCCAGCAAACGCTCGATCCCCACTCGGCTCCAGCGAGGCATCCTGTCGAGCCGAGACAAAAGGTGCATCGCCTTGTACCGCTTATAGCCGAGGAAGCACTCATCCCCGCCATCCCCGTTCAGTGCCACGGTCACCTTGCGACGGGCGATTTCAGAGACGTAATAAGTCGGGATCGCGGACGGATCGGCGAAGGGCTCGCCAAAGTGCCAAGCCAGACGCGGCAGCACGCTTACCGCGTCGGGCTCGACGACCAGCTCCTCATGGTCGGTCCCATAGCGTTGTGCTACGATGCGGGCGTAGTGGGTCTCGTCGTACTCCCTTGCCGAAAACCCGATCGAGAAGGTCTTGACCTTGCCGCCGCCGGCACGCGCCATCATCGCGACGACAGCGGAAGAATCGACCCCGCCGGATAGAAAGGCACCGAGTGGCACGTCCGACACCAGACGCAGCCGTACGGCTTCCTCGAGCCGCTCGATAAGCTCGTGGCGCAACTCGGCGGCGGTTTGATGGCGCCGTGCGTTGCGTGGCTCGGGCAGCCGCCAATAGCGAACGAGTTCGGGCTCGCCGAGACCGCCCTCCGGGCGTGCGTCGACAACCAGATAGTGGGCCGGCGGTAGCCTGGAGATACCGGCAAAGGCGGTTTGCGGTGACGGCACATAGCCCAAAGTCAGATAGCGGTCGATGGCCGAGAGGTCAGGCGCGCGCTGCAGCCCGGGCCAAGTGAGCAGCGCCTTGATTTCCGATGCGAAAAGAAGAGTGTCTCCGCATGAGGCGTAATAGAGCGGCTTCTTGCCGATCCGGTCGCGGGCGAGGATCAGACGGTGCGATCGGCGGTCCCAAATCGCCAGCGCAAACATCCCGCGCAACCGGGGGATGACCTTCTCCCCCCAAGCCTGCCAACCATTGACGATGACCTCCGTGTCGCTGCGGCTGCGGAAGCCATAGCCTGCGGCTTCGAGCTCCCGTCGTATCTCGGCGAAATTGTAGATCTCCCCGTTATAGGTGATCCAAGCGGTCTCGTCAGCGCTCGCCATTGGCTGATGCCCGGCAGGCGACAGGTCGATGATCGACAGTCTTGCATGGGCGAGACCAGCCCGGCGATCGGTCCAGACACCTTCGTCATCCGGCCCGCGATGCCGCAGCATCGCGATCATCGCCCAGAGGCGGGCCTCGAGATCGCGTTGCGACGAGGTTGCCTGGGGCAGGAGAAAACCGCTGATGCCGCACACTGCCAAATTGTTCCTGGGTCAGTCCGTTCGAGGTGGAAGAGCAGGCTCGCGGTCATCGCCGCCCACCACGCGGATCATCCCCGATATTTGACCGCCACACCGAACAAAAGCAACATCCCTCCGCTAGCCCGAGGCGGCTGGCTTCGGCAAGAGCTATCGGGGTCTCGGGTGAGGAGGAAGCGGAGGGGGTAACCCAGACACTTAGGTGGCGGAGGGGATGGGATTCGAACCCACGATACGGCTGTTAACCGTATAACGGTTTAGCAAACCGCCGCCTTCAGCCACTCGGCCACCCCTCCACCGATGAGTGGGGTCGACACGGCGTATGCCGAACTGGTTGTAGCCACCGAGTTGCGGTGAGTCAATTCGCTCGCCTCAATGAGAAGTGAGCCCGGACAGCCCCTCTCTAAAAATGAAAATTCTAATGATGACGATCTTGGTGCCGCCTCGAGTCAGCTTCCGGAAGAGAGGAGAAAGCCGTGCAGCCTGCGCAGCGACCCGGGAGATCAATATCAGCGACTAGGCCCTGTTTACAAAGTTGCATAGCGTAGGCATCTGCGGATAGCAGCAATATGAAGCGCGTCACCCCGTCGCCGCGACCACGTATGATCGATAACGATAATGCATGATCGGGGTATGGTAAATTCAAGGATGCCTATTCAGGAGCGGTGCCGCTCACGGAACGGCGAGCCGGCTCTGCAATCTGCCGGACTCCCGGACGTTGCTCGAAGAAGGAAATCTCTCAAGCTCGCTGGTTTTCGGCCCGTAATGGCAGTGAAGTCCTTCGGCGATCGAGGCGCACAAGGTGGAGAAGGCATAAGGCCAAGGATCGTCGAGACGCGCCGACGCCCAAGTCAGGTATTTGTCAATGGAACAGGGACGATAGCGTACCTGCCTCACGATCGTTTCACCATAAGAGGCGGCGATCTCGCCAAAGCCCAACGCTCGATGTCCCGTAATCATGTAGATGATGCAAGATTTATTGGGTTTGGCCGCTACTGCTGCGACGGCGGCCGCCACGTCGTCCCGCGAGATCGGCGCAACCCGACCATCTCCTATGGGTAGCACAAGCTCTCCCGACGTTTGGCTCGGCGCAAGCCAATGTTTGAGAATAAAGTCGGAATCTATAGGCCACATCTGAGGATGGTCGAAGGTGCACTGCAGACCGCTAGTCGGCGTTCTGCGTCTCGGTAAGCAGGCGAGAAGTAGAATGGCGACAACTCGTCGGTATCGACGATGCTCGTGAAAGTAATATGCCGGATGTTGGTCGCCGTAGCTGCCTCTATGGCGTTGACGTGGTGACGGATGACTGCGCTCGTGTCGCCATCGCTAGAAATAAGGGAAGAGTTCGACCACCTCGGCGTGCGTTTCATCCGCGTCGATCATCAGATCGATACCGACAGCCCGGTGGGCCGGGCCATGTTCACCATCATCGGTGCCATGGCCGAACTGGAATCCTCGCTCATCAGCGAGCGCGTCACCGCGGGGATGAGAGCCGCTGAGGCACGCGGTAAACACCTGGGACGGCCCGCCACAACACCACGCGTCATCGAGGAGATCGAGGCGCTCGCCAGGTCGACGGACCTCAGCATCCGGCAGATTCAAAAGATGCTCGGAGGTCGCGCCAGTCGCGGCATCGTCGGCGAGGTCACGAAACGAGCGCGCTCGGCGGCGCCTCCGGCCTTGTGCTCACTTTCCCGTTCCAAACCCCAGGGGCGCTGATGACAGTAAATGCCGACTACGAGCATTGGTCCCGTGTTTCCAGGGAGTGGATTGAATGGGCGCGTGCGCCAGATCACGACGCGTTCTGGGCTTACCGAGAATCCTTGATTGCATTCGTTGATCGCGGCGAAGGCGAAGCGCTCGATGTGGGGTGTGGAGAGGGTCGCGTATCGCGCGAGCTGAAGGCCTGCGGCTACAGGGTCACGGCGTCAGACCCTGTCTTGGAATTGGTGAACGCGGCCAAGGAGGCGAGATCGGCTGACGACTACGCCATCGCGTCGGGGACCGATCTTCCGTTCGAGGACGCCCGCTTCGATCTCGTCATGGCGTATAACGTGCTGATGGATGTCGAAGATGTTCCGGCAACCCTGAAAGAAATCAGGCGCGTCCTGCGACCCGCAGGAATGCTGGTTATCTCGATCGTGCATCCGTTTTCCGATCGCGGGCGCTTCGCCACTGCGGAGGCCACTTCCCCCTTTGTCATCCAAGACGGTTACTTTGGCTCGAAGCGCTTTGAAGGCACGGAAGAGCGTGATGGCCTGCGAATGCCCTTCGCCGGCTGGTCGAGGCCGCTGGAAGCCTACGCGACTGCGTTGGAGGATGCGGGGCTCGCAATCACGTCCCTCCGCGAACCCGTTCCCGACTCCGGCGAGGGATGGTCTCGCATGCAACGCTGGTCCCGTATTCCCCTATTTCTCTGGCTGAAGGCGCGGCCCCTGGCACTGAAATGACCAGATGAAAGCTTGTGACCACTTTTTACACGTATCCCGAACCTACCCCAGTAACGCCAACCTGTAGACGACGGCGCGCCCCGCCCTACATGGCCGGTGGCTCCTATGACGAGGATCATTGTGTCGCTCCACGGTCTTACTTGACCTGAAACATATCTCGGCGGTTATATATCAATCAATAGCCAGCAGGTTATCGATCCCACATGCCAAACGCTCACGATGTGCTCTTCAGAACGCTCGCCGATCCGACTCGGCGGGCTATCTTCGAGCGATCGTGCCGCGAAGGCGAGCAGACGGTCCGGGCTCTGACGGCTCGGGCCGGGGTCTCGCAACCGGCCGTCTCAAAGCATCTCGGCGTTCTGAAGCAGGCCGGGCTGGTGCGCGACCGCCACGCAGGTCGCCAGACGCACTATAGCGCGCAGCTCGGCGCCTTGGCCCCGCTGATCGACTGGACAAGCCAAATGGCCGGTTTCTGGCAAAGCCGGTT
>WNFQ01003795.1_pt1 | contig 11023 bp, 8 predicted proteins | sample 5400171 | NCBI WGS metagenome assembly WNFQ01 (sample SAMN13153356, study PRJNA577476) | soil metagenome | isolation source: 20 cm soil under Madrone tree | place: USA:California | collected 2016-06-14 | reverse complement strand
GGCGTGCATGCCGAACCGATCACTTTTGGATTAAAGCTCGCGCTCATGTTCGATGAATTCGGCCGGGCGGAGGAGCGGCTGGCACAAACACTCGAACGCATTCGGGTTGGCAAAATCAGTGGCGCAGTCGGCACGCATGCACACGTCGATCCAAGAGTTGAACGCGCGGTGTGCGAGAAATTGGGATTGAAGCCAGCAACTCTGTCGACCCAGATCGTGCAACGCGACCGGCACGCCGAATTTATGACCACGCTCGCCGTGATCGCTTCGAGCATCGATCGCTGGGCAACAGAGTTTCGTCACCTGCAACGAACCGAAGTCCTCGAAGTTGAAGAATATTTTGGCGAAGGACAAAAAGGGAGCTCGGCCATGCCGCACAAACGCAATCCGATCACGAGCGAGCGATTAAGCGGACTGGCGCGTGTGATCCGCGGCAATTCAGTGGTGGCTTTGGAAAACGTCGCGCTTTGGCACGAGCGCGACATCAGTCATTCAAGTGCGGAGCGAATCATTTTGCCGGACTCCTGTATTTTGCTCGACTTTATGCTCTTTGAGCTGCGCAACCTCGTGGAACGGCTCCAAGTTTATCCCGAGCGGATGCAACAAAATCTCGACGTGACGAAGGGGCTTTACAACAGCCAATCGATTTTACTCGCGCTTACCCGCGCCGGGGTGGAACGCAAAATCGCTTATGAAGCCGTGCAGCGGGCAGCGATGAAAACGTGGAAAGGCGAGGGGACTTTCGCGAAGAACGTAAAAGCCGAGCCGGAAATCACGGCGAAACTTTCCACCGACGAGCTCGATCGACTTTGCTCGCTCGACATTCACTTCACACATGTCGATGAAACATTCAAAGCGCTCGGCTTGGAGTAGATCGACCACGTCGAAGATCGACATCTTGGCAGTCGCCGCGCTCTCCTGCCTCGTCCTCTGTCAATGCGCGAAGCACTCCGATCAAAAAGAAGACGAGCTTTACATAAGAGATAGCGAGCGGCAGTGGGCCGAATCAGTGGCAAGTGGCGACGCAAGCGTGGTGGAACGAATTTTGGCCAACGATTTTATTGGCGTCGATCCGGACGGCCGGATCTATGACAAAGCCAAGATGATTTCCGACACGCGCGAAGGCCCAAAGTTTTTCGCTTCTAACCATCTGAACGAGGTGAAAATCAGATTTTATGGGGATACGGCCGTCGCTCAGGGGAGCGAATCGTGGGAGCGCCGCACCGGCGAGCGCGGGCGTTTCGTCTGGACCGATACCTGGCTTCGCCGCAACGGCCGCTGGGAAATTGTCGCCGCTGAGGATCTCACTGTCCCGGAACCAGGAGCTGTTCTCCCGCAACAATAGCAAGCGAATCCGATTTTTTGATCGGGCTGAGGAGCAGCTCGGCAATGCGCCCCGAGTCGTCGAGTTTCAGAACGCGCAGGCCGAATCTGGCGGCGGTCTGCTCCGGCGCTTTTGGATTGAGCGTCACGCGCACCACATCGCTGCTCCAATTTAAAATCAACTGCGCGACCTGAAAACTGGGCGTCAGCTCAACCGCGTTTAATTCGAGATGAGCTCGCAACTCCATCGTCATCGGTGTCGTGCCGGCGGGCGTGAGTTGAACACGCGCCCGTGTTTCGTTCGGAATCAGAGCGACGCCGCCAATTTCAAAGGCGGTCCGCATTTGCGCCGGTTGAAAAGGCCTTGAAGTTGGAACTACTCGCATCGTAGAAATACGGCCTTGGCCGCTCAATTTGGTCGGGCCAAGTTGAAATCCCAGCTCGGCCGGAATGGCGTGACGCGCCGCCGCCGATTGCAGCCGAAGCGACGCCGTCAGCGACGCTGGGCGCGCACGAATTGCCCCCATCTGAAGCTGCGACGTCAGTTGCATCGATACCACTTCCAGAAAAAGACCGAGCACCGCGGCATTCCCATCAGCGGGTGCGACTCGGATCGTCGGGACGGTCGTCGGAGCGTGCTCTTCGATGTGAGATTCAACCGGAGCAAGGGTAGCGGGCGGGCGTCTTGGGCGCTCTGCGACAATTTCCTTTTGCAGCGGCGGCGGCGTGGGCGCGGGTTCGCTGATTGCCGGCGCGGGTAGTCTCTCCTCGATTTGCTTTTCGAATGCGTGCTTGGTGTTAAGCGTTCGCCGGACAAGATCGACAAATGCGTCCGAAAGAAACGGCTTTTCAATTTCCGCCACAACGTTCGGAAGGCGCGCCGCCGCCGCATTCATTTCCGGAATATGCCCGGACATCATCAACACCGGCACGTGCGCGGTTGTCTCATTTTCCAAAAGTCGTTCACAAAGCTCGTCGCCGTTAAAATCGGGCAGACTGTAATCGAGCAGGACCAGGTCGGGAACGACGCGTTCGATTTCTCGCAATCCTTCGCTCGCGCTCGATGCCGTCGTGATCTGCAATTGCGGGTCCGCGGTCGCGAGAATGTCTTCCACGAAAATTAAGAGCATCTCGGTGTCGTCAATGACTACAATTCTCTTTCCAGCGCGCGGCGGCGTTGTCGATGCTCGGCGCGGTTCGGAAGTCTCCGGGGCGACTTCGCCTAATGTCTCAACCACAATCGCTGCCCAGTTCGTTATGCTCCGCCGCGGAGAGCCGGACAACTTCTTCTCGCCGACGCGCGGTTTCGACCAGCTCAGAATCTCGCCCAGTGCGTCTTCGCCTTTGAGTTTACCGGTCGCGGCGTGCAATACTTGCCCGCCTGCGATATGAATTTCGCCCGTTCTTGTCCCGGAGTGCAGATCGACCACGACGTTGGAATCCGCGGCGCAATGTGAAAGGACGACATCAATCGCATTGAGCGCGCTCAGGGTGCCGCGACCTTCTTGTTCCCGCCACGGGCCAAGCAAAGCCTGGACTGCGGCGCCGAACGCTGCCAGGTCGAATGGCTTTTCGACAAATTGAAGCGCGCCTGACGCTCCGCGCTCCGTGGCGATCTGGGCCGGAATCGCGCTGCCGATTATGAGCGCGCGCGAGTTTGGGTGCGCCGTCCGCATTTTTTCCAGAAAATTCGTCAGGCCAGTCCAAGGTGGATCGACATCGACAACGAAGAGCTCGGGATCGAGCTCGGAAGCGAGTTTCTCCGCTTCGGCAATAGAACGCGCGACTGCGCCGAAATGTTGCGGCGCGAATTTTCTTAGGGCTGAACTGATGGCTGCGGCCAGCGCGTCGTACTCTTCGAGCAGAAGAATACTACGTTGCGACACATCCGCGGTAGTGGATTTACGACGAGCAGGCACCTGGGCAAGACCTCAAAATTTCTAGGGTACGACAAAGCTGAATGTCTGGTCAAAGGGAAGCAGGCGCAGATTATATCCCCTCCACCCAACAAGCTCAGCCGAAGGTCGATCTACTCGTAGCGCAGGGCTTCGATCGGATCCAAGCTCGCAGCGCGATATGCGGGGTAGAGGCCGAATCCGATCCCGATCACCGAGCAAACCAGCAATCCGGCGATCGCCCAGCCGTACGGAAAAATCAGATCGACTTTGAGCCAGCCGGCGAGGAGATCTCCTACGATTATTCCCAGAATGATTCCCAAAATGCCGCCGGCTTCGGAAATGAAAACGGCCTCGGTCAAAAATTGCCGCAAAATGTCTTTGCTGCGCGCGCCAATCGATTTACGGACGCCGATTTCTTTCGTCCGTTCGGTTACGCTCACCAGCATGATATTCATGATCCCGATGCCCGCAGCCACGAGCGCGATGAAACTGATCACGAACGCGCCCACCCGCACAACTCCGGCCACGGAAACGAACGCGCTTTTAAGCGAATCGTTGGAATAAATCTCGAAATCGTTTTCCTGGTCTGCGCGCAGACCCCGCGCGATCCGCATCGCGCCGACGGCTTTGTCGAACGTGGCATTGTAGGTCTCAGTTGAAGGCGCCTGGGTCGCGATGTTTACGGTCCGTTTCGCTGAGCCGAAATCTTCGAAGAAGCGCGTGATCGGCATGATGCAGAGATTGTCCTGGCTCTGGCCGAATGCCGTTCCTTTTTCTGCCAGGATCCCGACGATTACGTACGTGTGACCAGTAACGCGGACCGTCTTGCCAATAGGCGATTCATTCGGAAACAGACGTTTCTCGACCATTTTGCCGACCACAATGACGTTGCGGGCAAGCTCGACATCTTCGTCGTTGAGGTTGCGGCCGTATCCGAGCGTGTAAGCGTTGGCGGTGAGAAAACTTCGATTCGTGCCAACAACAAGCAGACTTGGCGTTGTCTTCACTCCGTTATAAACGGCCTGGCCTTTCACTTCGTAACCAAAACATTTCAGACAGATCTCGCGCGCGTTCCCTTCCATTAACCGCTGGTAATGCAGCCCTTGCTGATAAGTAATGTTGCGACGGTTCTGATATTTTTTCTTCACGTTGCCGCCTGCGCTCACGTTTGCCGGATACTTGGCAAACTGGAAAATATTCGAGCCGAGGAAACTGAGACCGTTCTCAATTGAATATTGCAGCGCGCCAATCGCCGTCATCACCGAAATGACCGAGAAGACGCCGATGGTGATCCCGAACATCGTCAGACCGGAACGCAGTTTGTTTACGCCCAACGAGCCCAGCGCCATCGTTATAATTTCACTGAAGCGCATGTCGTTCTCTATTCGTAGCGAAGGGCCGTGACGGGATCTAAACGTGATGCCGACCAGGCCGGCGCAAAACCAGAGACCAAACCGGTCAACACCGACACGATCATGCTCGCTATTACCAGTCCGAAGGAAAATTGAATCGGAAACGACGGGAAAGCCTTGCCGATTCCGAAGCACATCACATAGGCGACTGCCAGCCCTATGAATCCGCCGAGCAAACAAAGCGCGGTCGATTCAATCAAAAACTGGAGCAGAATCGTGCGTCGACGCGCGCCGAGCGCTTTGCGTGTTCCGATTTCTTTCGTCCGCTCCTTCACGCTTACGAAGGTAATGTTCATAATCCCAATCGCGCCGACGAACAGCGCTAACCCAGTAATGAAAAGGCCGGCAATCGCGATGGTGTTTTTCACCGGATCAAGCGTGCTTTTGAATGCCTGCTGTTCATTGATCGAGAAGTCCTCTTTCTTTTCCGGCGGTAAACCACGCGCCCGTCGCATGATTCCGGTCAGCTCATCCTTCGCCTCGACGAGTTTGGTTTTATCTTTCACCTTCACCCGCACATCCGATTGGCCTTGAGAATCTCCCCGCGCGTCCACTTCGTCTTTTAAATTGAAGTATTTGTTAAAGGCGGCCAACGGCATCGCCACCATCGAATCCCAGCTGAACAATCCAAGGAAAGTTCCCTGGCGAGAGTTCACGCCAATTACTTTGAACAGATGGCCGTTGATGAGAACCGATTTGTCGATCGGGCTTTCCGATGGAAACAATGCGTCCGCGACATCGTAACCGATCACCACGACTTGGGCGCCGGTCCGCGATTCGATCTCGTTAAAGAAGCGGCCCTCCTTGCAGTCGATTGTCGATGTAAGGGTGAAATCGGACGTAGTTCCAAGGGTGAAGACATTCTCCACCTGGTTTCCGCCATATTTGATTGATCGCATCAGACTTGAGGTCGGAACGGCGACCATCAGGTTTGAATTCGGGGTCGCCGAGATCATGCGATTGATCATCTCCGCGTACTCGTTTTTGATTTTTTTGCGGTCGCGGTAGTTCCACCAATCGTCTACCGGCTTCCACGGCCATTGCGTCACGTAAAGCACGTCATCGCCAAGCACTGCCATGCTCTTATCGAAACCGACTTGAATTCCGCTAATAGCGGTGCCCATCAAAGTTACGGCGACGATCCCAATGACGACGCCGAGGGCGGTAAGGATTGACCGCGTCATGTTCGAGCGCATCTGCGCGTAAGCGATTCTCCAACTTTCTTCCAGTTCGTAGAGAAAACGTTTCATGGTGCCAGTCCGGCTCGGACCTTAGCTTGCCACGACCGATTCCAGCCGCGGGACAAAAGTTGATTCATCGCTTTCAACCACGCCATCACGCAAATGAATGGTGCGACGAGCGTGGGCGGCAATGTCGCGCTCGTGCGTGACCAAAATGATGGTGTGGCCGCGCTGATAAAGATCCTCAAGCAATGCCATGATTTCCTCGCCGGTCTTTGAATCGAGATTGCCGGTGGGTTCGTCCGCCAAAATGATGGACGGATCGTTTACGAGCGCGCGGGCGATCGCGACGCGTTGACGTTGGCCACCGGACAATTCGTTGGGCTTGTGATGAATGCGATCGCCTAATCCGACATCGGTCAGCGCTTGTGTCGCGCGTTCCATGCGAGTTTCCGGGTCCATTCCGGCGTAAATCAGCGGCAGCTCGACGTTGCGCAGACTGGTCGCGCGCGGCAGCAGGTTGAACGTTTGAAAGACGAAACCGATCTCCCGATTGCGGATCGCGGCCAGTTCATCGTCGTCCATCTCGGCGACGGTGCGCCCATTGAATTCGTAACGCCCTGACGTCGGGGTGTCGAGACAGCCGAGCATATTCATCAGCGTCGACTTGCCGCTGCCGCTCGGCCCCATCACGGCGAGGTATTCGTTGCGCCGAATTTGCAACGAGACGCCGCGCAGCGCGCGCACGATCTCTTCGCCCATCACATAATCCTTGGTGATGTTTTCGATGTCGATGACGACCGGACCGAGCGGGCGAGCGCCATTTGAATTCATGATCAATCGCCGCTGGTAAATGTGAATTGTGATACGTGAGTGGTGAATCGCGAGAGTGCGTTTCTTTTCCTATTCACGATTCACCGATCACTATTCACTGTTCACTTCGCGACTTCCTTGTCGTAAGTCACTTTCGCACCGTCTTTGAGCTTGCGACTGATCGCGCTGTAACTGCCGGAAATCACTTCGTCGCCCGGTTGGACGCCGGTCTTAATTTCCATGTAAGTGTCGTCCGAAATTCCCGTGGTCACTTTGGCCGATTGCGCTTTGGCGCCTTTTTTCAAAAACACGACCTTGGCCAGTTTTTCACGCTCTTCTCGTTGCGCGGCCTTTTCCTGACGCTCGTTCACGTAATCGGCGTTGTTGTCGCCTTTATCGCGCGCAGCGCTTTTCAATCTTTTCTTTTCGATTTCTTCCGGGCTTAAGTTGCTGTCTCCCGTTCGAATGGTGACTGCCTGCATCGGCACCGCGACCGCGTCCTTCACGATGTTCGTCTCAATGTCAGCCGTGCAGCTCAGTCCCGGTCGCAGCAAAACATCTTCCCGCTCCAAATTGATTTTAACTTCGAAATTGGTGACTTCTTCCTGCGTGCCACTGCCGGTCGTCTTTCCGGTGTTCCCAATTTGCGCCACCGTCCCCTTAAATTTGCGATCGCCGTAGGCGTCAATCTTCACGTTCGCCTTGTCGCCAATTTTGACATTCGGCACGTCGTTCTCGTTTACATCGATAACGGCTTGCATCCGCGAGAGATCGGCCACACGCATCACCTCCGTGCCGGCGAATTGCCCGGTAGCGACGATGCGCTCGCCCAGTTTGCTGTTCAGGATCGTCACCGTTCCATTGATCGGCGAATAAACCGTGGTCTTGGAAAGTTGATCGCGCGCCTGGCTTGAGCCCGCCTGCGCTCGCTCAATTTCATGCAATGAACTTTCGTAAGTATTCTTTGCAACGTCGGAAGCGGCCTGGGCGTTGTTGTATTCCTGGATGGAAATTGTCTTCTTGGCGTACATGTCCTCGGCCCGCTTCAAGTCCTGCTCGCATTTCAACATCGTCGCCTTCTGCTGAAGATTGGTCGCTTTGGCCGAGCTGATCGCCGCTTCCTGCTGTTCCAGCAGCGCCTTGTACGAGTCGGGTTTTATTCGCACCAGCAAATCGCCTTTTTTAATTCCCATTCCGTCGGCCACCGGTAGATCGATGATTTCGCCCGCCACTTCGGGTGAAATTTTTACTTCCGTTTCCGGCTGCACTTTACCGGTGGCGGAAACGGTCTGGAGAATCGTCTTACGTACTGCCTTGTCGGTTGTGACCGGGATCGGCTTCTCGCGCTTCGACAACAAGATCGAAACGATTAGCCAGAGCACCAAGAAACCGACGACGCCGATAATGATCTGGCGTTTACGGGTGCTGCGGCGTTTCCGCGCAACTTTGGGCGCGGTTTCCGGGGCGGCTACGGCTTGATGCATACGAGGACTCAGGGGCAGGAAACGGTCAGAAGTAACCTTAGTTTAGACCTTTGCAAGCAAAACGCGTTCACAAGACCGATAATTGGATGCAGCAATCAGGCCCGTTGGATTCAACGAATTTACTTTTGAAAACCGGACCGCTCGCGGATTCGGTTGATTGCCCATGCCGCATGTTCTGCAATTAGAGGTTCCGAATCCAAGGCTGCTCGCTCCAAGGCCGGCAAATCTTCTCTTGTGCCGATATTACCGAGCGCGACGCAAACGTTTCGCAAAAATCCACGTCGCTTGATCCGGTTGATTGGCGAATTACGAAAACGATCGCGGAACTCCGCCTCGTCCAGGCGCAAATAATCTCGCAACGCATAGGCGGTCGTCGATTTTCGCGCGGCGAACGCGGATTCACGCGAGACTTTCGCAAACCGATTCCATGGGCACGCGTCCAGACAATCGTCGCAGCCGAAAATGCGATCGCCGATCAACGAGCGAAGCTCCAGCGGAATCGAGCTTTTTAGTTCGATCGTGAGATAGGAAATGCAGCGCCGCGCATCTAATTTGTGCGGCGCTGTGATCGCGCCCGTCGGACAAGCGTTGATGCAACGCTCGCATGTGCCGCAACGATCTCGCGCCGGGTCATCCGCAGGCAATTCGAGCGTCGTCAAAATTTCCGCTAGGAAAAACCACGTTCCAAGTTTTTCGTCGATCAGCATAGTGCTCTTGCCGTGCCAACCGATTCCAGCCTGGGCCGCATGATCGCGCTCTAAAACCGGGCCGGTATCGACATAACATTTTTGTCGCCCGCCAAAGTCGCGCAGGAAGATGTCGATCTTATCCAGCTTCGCCGCGATCACGTCGTGATAATCGTCGCCCCACGCGTAGCGCGCGATGCGTCCGCGTGCTCTTTCTTCTGTAGTGGCCGCCGTCTCGGCGGCAGTTAATCGCCAGTCCGGCCCGGAGTCGCCCTGAAAATAATTGAGCGCCAAAACGATTATCGATTTAGCGCCATCTAGGATTTTTTGCGGCTCGCGACGTTTCTCCGTGGCGCGCGCCATGTACTCCATCTCGCCATGCGCGCCTTCGTCCAACCAATCATCGAATTCGTCGGCATGGGCTGGGGGAGAACACGCGGCGACGCGACACGAATCAAAGCCGAGCGTCCGCGCAAAAACGACCAGTCGCTGTTTCAGTTCCGCTCGTGTTGTAGCGGCCGCCGTCTCTGGCAGCAGATCTTTCAAATGAGCAGTCGCATTCATTGTCGGAGCGAACTGACTTCCTCCAGCCTGTTCAGAATTGTTTCCGCAACTTCATCATGAGTCAGGGCGGACGTATCGACCCGTAAATCCGCAGCTGCGGCATAAAGCGATTCTCGCTCTCTGAATAATTTTGAAAAGATTGCGCGCGGATTCTTTTGTTGGAGCAGAGGCCGATCATTCCGCCGCGAAGCGCGCTCGAACAAGGTGGCCTCATCCGCCGTGACCCACACCACTGTCCCGAGCTGTTTCAAAAGATCGAGATTCTCCGTGTTACCGACAATTCCGCCGCCGGTCACGACAATCGCGGGCCTTACCGGCGCCAATTTGCGGAGCACGTCTGTTTCCGCGATGCGGAATTGCTCTTCACCATGGTTTTCAAAAATTTGCGCGATCGGAATGCCGAATTGGGCCGCCACCATTTCGTCTGTGTCCAGGCGAGCTAGCCCCGTCCGTTGTTGCAGACAGCGGCCGACGGAAGATTTACCCGCTCCCATCATTCCGATAAGGACGATCGATTTGGCCGCGTTCACGTCACAATATGCTGTCTGAGCGACGAATTGAAAAGTAGTTGCGATGAATCAATGGCCGACCAAACTCCGGTATGCCGCAGCCGAAATCTTTGGTCGCCGTTGTGATGGGGAGTAAGTCGGATTGGGAGACGATGCGACATACCGTTGAAACTCTCGACGAGCTCGGTTTGCCTAACGAGTCGCGCGTGCTCTCGGCGCACCGAACACCCGATGCAACCGCGGAATTCGCCCGCAACGCGGCCGACCGCGGACTTCGTGTCATCATTGCGGGCGCCGGCGGCGCTGCGCATTTGGCCGGAGTAATTGCCGCGCACACCGTGCTCCCCGTGCTTGGCGTTCCGATCCAATCAAAGCTACAAGGCCTTGATTCGCTCTTGTCCACCGCGCAAATGCCCGGCGGAATTCCGGTCGGCACACTCGCGATTGGCGATGCGGGTGCAAAGAACGCCGCCCTGCTTGCCGCTGCAATCATCGCCACCGGCGATAAAAAGCTGCGCCAAAAACTGGAAGCCTATCGCAAGAAGCAATCCGAGAGCGTTCTCTCCGCGAAACTGCCGAAGTGAATGCTGTCATCCTGAGCGGAGCGAAGGATCTCACCTGCGAAGTTCGGATCACACTAGTTAAATAGGGTGACGCTTGCTGCTATTCGGAGATTTCCCGCTTCGCTCGGAATGACAGGCGAAAATGCACACTGACCTTCTTGGAACGACAACGGTTCATGAGCACGACAAAGCCATCGCTCGCGCGGTTGAATTGCTGCGCAACGGCGAAGCGGTCGCGGTGCCGACGGAAACTGTTTACGGACTTGCCGCCGATGCGTTGAACCCAATCGCGGTCGCCAAAATTTTCGAAGCAAAGGGACGTCCGCGTTTCGACCCGCTCATCGTTCATCTTCCCGATCATGATTGGTTGGAAAAAATTGCCGCGCTTCCAGCGCAAGATCGACAACTGATTTTCCAGCTCGGAGAAAAATTCTGGCCCGGCCCATTCACCATGGTTTTGCCGAAACGAGAGATTGTTCCGGAAATTGTGACGGCGGGCTTGAAGACAATTGCCGCCCGAATCAGTGCGCATCCAGTCTTCGCCGAAATCATTCGTGCATTCGGAAGGCCGCTCGCCGCGCCCAGCGCCA
>WNFQ01003794.1_pt1 | contig 11024 bp, 13 predicted proteins | sample 5400171 | NCBI WGS metagenome assembly WNFQ01 (sample SAMN13153356, study PRJNA577476) | soil metagenome | isolation source: 20 cm soil under Madrone tree | place: USA:California | collected 2016-06-14 | reverse complement strand
GTGAAGGAACAATTCGAGTACATCGCTCGATCGGCGGCACCGGGGCGGCATTCCGCGTGGCGTTCGTGCCTTATGGCGAAGGCGATGACGCCAAGCCTGCGGGCGAGCGTTCGTTCCAGCAGCTTCAGGAAGTGCGTGTATTCCTGAAAGTGCTGGGCATTGGAGCGGATTACATCAGGGACGTGCTGCGCCAGTTGACCGCCGGCCGTTCTGCCTGGGTGCCCAACGTGTCGATTTCGGAAAAAGTTCTGCGTACTGCTGGTTTCGTCAGCATTGGCAATCTCGCGCGGAGCAATTAGTCTTGTTGTGATGGCTGCTTTGTGGCCTCACAGTCACAAAACGCCAGAGGAGAATGATTCATGGCTTATAGCGAAAAGGTTGTAGATCACTACAACAATCCCCGCAACGTCGGTAGTCTTCCCAAAGAGGATCCCAACGTTGGGACTGGCCTGGTCGGCGCGCCGGAGTGCGGTGACGTCATGAAGCTGCAGATGCGCATCAATCCGGAAACGCAGGTCATCGAGGAAGCCCGCTTCAAGACGTTTGGCTGCGGCTCCGCGATTGCCAGCTCGTCTCTGGCCACCGAATGGGTCAAGGGCAAGACCGTCGAAGAAGCGCTCTCCATCAAGAACACGGACATCGTCCGTGAACTTTCGCTTCCCCCGGTCAAGATTCACTGCTCGGTGCTCGCCGAAGACGCCATCAAGGCCGCCATCGGCAACTGGAAGAACAAAAAGGGTATCCCGGTAGCGGCATCCGAAAGGGCCTCGCACTAAGCGCTCGAAGGCCGACCGATCGCGTCCCGATCGTTTGAGTTTTGCGTCGAACTGGGAATTTATGGCGACAGAAATCGCATCTCCAGCAACACCGACGATCAGCGTCTCCGAGCGCGCCGCGAGAAAAATTCTGGCGCTGCTCGAAAAGGACGGCGTGCCTCCAGAACACGGTGGCCTGAGAGTAGGTGTGCAAGGCGGCGGTTGCTCCGGCCTGTCGTACGCCATGCGCCTGGACACACAAGCTCGCGACCGCGACAAAATATTCGAGGCATTCGGCGCCCGCGTCTTCGTCGACCCCAAAAGCCTTTTGTACTTGAACGGCACCACTCTCGAGTACGAAGAAACGCTGATGCGGCAGGGATTCGTGTTCGTAAATCCCAACGCTGCAAGAAGTTGCGGCTGCGGCAGTTCCTTCACTGCCTAAGGCTTCGCCTTTCAGCAACACAGACTTCAGTCTGTGTTGTGGAAACGGGCGAGGCGTAACTGTTGGCTGAGCGCTTATAGCGACAAGTAGCGTACGCAATCTTGCCTGCGCGTCCTTGCTTCTCAATCAAGACCCGCGATTTAGCTTCATAGAGGCTGGGCTTTTGATTCGGTTTCGTAGAGCCGGGCTTCAGCCCGGCTCTGGGCCTAAACCCGGCTGGCGAGTCCGCTAGCCGTTTCGCTTTTGGCGAGAAAAACCGGGATACTTCATTTACTCGCCACAAAATAGGAACTATAGTTCCTATTCATTTGCCATGATTCTGATGTAACCGAGGTCGTTTCTATAACTTACGGGAGAAATGCATACTTTCGGCAATGACCGCCACTTCTCAGGCCACGAACGCTTCCGTTGACTACTTCTCTGTCTTTGGCTTGCCGCGCAAGCTGTCGATCGATTTGTCCTTGCTCGAACAGAAATTCCTGCGCCTCAGCTGGAGATTGCATCCGGATAATTTTGTGAACGCCAGCGAACAGGAGCAGGAACTGTCTCTGAGAAAAAGCAGCGAATTGAATGACGCTTACCGCGCGCTGCGCGATCCGCTCGCTCGCGTGGAATATCTTTTGGAAATTGAAGGTGAACGCAAAGAAGGACAAACCAAACAGCAAGCGCCACCGGAATTGCTCGAAGAAGTTTTTGAACTGAACGAAGCGCTCGACGAATTGCGCGAAGCAAAAGAATCCGGCGGAGGCCTGATCGAATTGAAAGGCCGGCTGGAATCCGCGGAAGGTAATTTTCAGCAGAAACTGGAAGAAGTAGATTCACAGCTTCAGTCCCTCGCGAAAGAGTGGGACGCCGCAGTGGACGCAAATGCCAACGCTGCCGCTCGCAAAAAGCTGTTCGCACGCATGAACGAATTGCTGAACCGTCGCTCCTATATTCGCAATCTCGTCGCAAACGTGCAGAAGGAATTGCAAGAGTAACGTTCCGGAATAATTTCGCCGGTCGCTGACGGCCAACCAAGGCACACGGAGCAAGCAACACGAAAATGCTTTCAGAGGTTTCGCACTAATGGGGAAAATCGTCGGAATCGATCTTGGCACCACCAACAGTCTCGTCGCGTATCTCGATCCGCAGACGAAGCAGCCGAAGTGTATCGTCGGTCCGCACGGTTCGACTCTTTGTCCTTCGGTGGTAAGCCTCGATCCTAATGGAAACATTATCGTTGGTGAGCCGGCTCGCCGGCGTTTGCTCACCCAGCCGGAACGCACGATTTATTCCGTGAAACGCCTGATGGGCCGGGGCGTAAAAGATATTCAAGACGAACTGAAACTTTTTCCGTTCCGTCTCGATCCATCCAGCAGCAATGTGATTCGGGTGCGACTGGGCGAAAAAGTTTTTACTCCGCCGGAAATTTCCGCGTTCATTCTGCGTGAACTGAAAAATTGGGCGCAAGCCTTCTTCGGTGAACCCGTCGATCGCGCGGTCATTACCGTACCCGCCTACTTTAACGATGCGCAGCGCCAGGCCACGAAAGACGCAGGGAAAATTGCAGGCCTCGAAGTTCTGCGACTCGTCAACGAACCGACGGCCGCCGCGCTCGCGTATGGTTTGCATGAAAAACAGCGTGGCAAAGTTGCCGTGTACGATCTCGGCGGAGGCACCTTCGATATTTCGATCTTGAAATTAATTTCCACTGACGAAGGCGACATCTATCAGGTTCTTTCCACCAATGGCGATACCCACCTCGGCGGCGATGATGTTGACAATCTTCTGCAGGCCTTCGTTCACGAGAAAATTCTGCAGACTGACGAAATCGATTTTTCTCCTCACGGCGAAATCGCGCAGGAGCTTCGTAAAGCGCTGATCGCAGTCAAGCACGACCTCTCCGAAAAAGAATCGGTGACGCTCAAATTTCCGCTGCCCAATGGGAAAATGTTCACACAGGAATTTACTCGTGGTGCTTTCGACGCCCTGATCCACCCGGTTGTCGATTGCACCATAGGCCCGGTCAAACTGGCGCTCGCCGACGGCAAGCTGAAGCCCGAGGAAATCGACGAAGTCGTTCTCGTCGGCGGCACCACACGCACGCCGCTCATTCGCCGCACAGTACAGGACTTTTTCGGACGCGCTCCACACATAGAGCTGAATCCCGACGAGGTAGTGGCGTTGGGCGCTGCGGTACAGGCCAACATTCTCGAACATGGCGTCAGCAACATGCTGCTACTGGACGTGACGCCCCTTTCCCTGGGAATTGAAACGTATGGTGGCGCCGTCGCAAAAATCATCTCGCGCAACTCTCCGATTCCCGCTAGCGCGCAGGAAATGTACACCACTGGTGTGGACAGCCAGACTGGCATTGACATCCACGTTTTGCAGGGCGAGCGCGAACTGGCGAAAGATTGCCGCTCGCTGGCGCGCTTCACTTTGAAAGTTCCGCCAGCGCCCGCCGGCCTGCCGCGCATCGAAGTAAAATTCCTGATCGACGCCAACGGGATACTTCAAGTTGCTGCAAAGGACGTGCGCACCGGCGCGCAGCATTCCATTGAAGTGCAGCCGAGCTATGGAATCAGCGATTCGGAAATCGAGCGCATGCTGGAAGAATCCATCGAATACGCGGAGCAGGATTTTGCCGAGCGCCAGGCCATTGAGGCGCGCACCGAAGCCGAAACAATTCTTGCCGCAACCGCGAAAGCACTGACCAATCCGCAATCCGCTTCGCTGGCTCCAGAGGAGCGCGGCAAGATCGATACCGCCGTTACGGCCTTACGCGAATCGACGAGCGGCAGCGATTATCGCCTGATGCGCAAGAAAATTGACGAATTGAACGAAGCAACACAGCATCTGGCTGAAGTTATGATGAACAGCGCCGTGAATTCCGTGCTGCAAGGCAAGAAACTGGATGATTTTTAAGCCGGAATTTCATCAGGCAGAGTCAATTGCAAAAGGTGAATCAGATTTCCGTTTTCGGCCATTTGGTCCGCAGAGAAAAAGTTTGAAATAGTCCCAAGCAACGCTGCGGCGTAAGATATTCAGGAGGAGAGATTCATGGGCGGCAGTAACCCGTATATTGAAGAAGTAAAATACAAGCCGGCGACCAAGAAATTCAAGATCACGTTTCTGCCCAGCGGCAAGACGCTGGAAGTCGATCCGGAGAAAATTCCTTACGGTCACAACGGCTTGCCAGGCAGCATTCTGGATTTTTCCGAAGCACTTAGGGCGGGACTGGATCACGCGTGCGGCGGGGTTTGCGCATGTTCGACTTGCCACGTCATCGTGAAAGAAGGCTTGGAATCCTGTAACGAAGCGACGGATGCGGAGCTGGATGAACTCGACGAAGCGCCGGGGATTACGCCAAAATCACGCCTGGGTTGCCAGACCGTGCCAGACGGCACAACCGATATCGTTGTCGAAATCCCGGGCTGGAATAAAAATTACGCCAAGGAAGTGGATCATTAAGATAAAGATTGCTACAGAGACACAGAGAAAAGAAAGATTGACGAAGAAGCCAGAGCAAGAAGCAGAAGAACGGTACCGCCTGTTTCGAAAAATTAGTTTTGTCACTGTAGCGGGGTACAAATCGTTTTGAGGAGCCGCTAATGCCTGCGACATTCGACTGGGACAACACTGAAGATATCGCTATCGCGCTCACCGATAAATTCCCCGACGTTGATCCCTACACCGTGCGTTTCACGGATATGCACAAGTGGATTACCGAACTCCCGGGATTCTCCGGCGACCCCGCTAAATCCAACGAAGGAAAACTGGAAGCCATTCAAACCGCATGGCACGAAGAATGGGCGGACCGCACGAAATCATAAGCTGTGGCTGTGTCGATCGTTTTATTGCAGATAAGTTCTACGAAGATATTCGGCGGTAGAGTCGTCCAGGCTGACGTAGTTTGTTCGCAAAGCTTGTAGCAGTGCGTTTTCGCCGGACGCTTCCGTGCGTTCCGCATCGAGCAAGCGGTCGAGTCCATCGCTGCCGGAATCGGCTTCAATCGCTTCCACCACCGCGAGCGCCCAAGCATACGCGTAACGTGCCTGCCCGCTCGACAGCACCATCCACGGCCCATCGAGATAGCGCAACGATTTTCCTTTTCCGTCCTGATAGAACGCAACGAGCTGCGCCGCGTCCGCTCCAGTCCGCCGGCCTTCCATCCACTGCGCGACGCCTTCCTGCAGCCAGGTCGCGCAGCGTCCACTGGTTTTTTGAAACACAAAACTGTGGGTCAGTTCATGCTTCAAAATTCGCACCAGCAGATCGGAAACTGTTTCCAGTCCCTGCACCGGAACGCGAATACGTCCATCATTCAGGCCACCCGCCCAGCCTGGCACTCGCGTGACATCAAAAAAGCTTTCCTGCGTGTAGAGGATCACACCGATTTGTTCCGGCGGCGTGTAATGCAATTCTGACTTCAGTACCTGAAATTGATCTTCCTGTGTGTGAATCACTTCAGAGGCCAGCTGGCGGCTGGCGCCTCCGTGATAACGCAATACGAAGTGACTCGATTCGCCTTCGCGGAAATCGCCTTCCGCATCTTTGTCGCGCTCGGCTTTTTCCAGAAGCGCGGCAACACTTTGATTTGGGCGGATCTTTTGCGCTGCCCGCAGGTCCTCGACAGCTGCGTCGAGTTGATTCATACGGTAGTGCGTGTAACCCGACCACGCCGCGAGGTTGGCTGACCCCGGAGAAAGTTTTCTGGCTTTCTCGATTAATTCCAGCGCCGTGCTGTATTCGCTCTTCATCAGCTCCGCGTAGATGCGCCCATCTAGGCTGGCCAGCGATAGATCGCGCTGACGGCCTGCGAAAGGCTCCATCGCTTCGAAATGCTCTAGCGCTTTGTCCGGTTCATGCTGCTGAAGTTCGAACTCACCTGCGGCCAGATGGGCGAGTGCGGCGCGCGTCACCGCGCTTGGTCCGCCGCGCGAAGCTTGCGCCTCCAGGGTCGCAATGAAACCGGAATCGATCACGCCTTCCTTGACGACTTCGTTTTTCATCGCCGCGTAGCCGTTTGCGGTCGGCATCGCGGGACGCTCCAGTGGAATCTCCGCGGCCGAACCATGCACCGATTCGGAATTTACGCTGTCTCGCGCAGCGGGAATAGGTGGAACCACGCGCTCCAGACTTCTGCAATCCACAAAACCGATCCGATTCGCTTGTGCCGAGGGCCGGATTCCACACCATCCCTTTCCGCTCTCGTCCACGCGCAAATCGATAAACACCGCGATGCCTTTTTTCAGCGTGGAAACTTGATCGCTGGAAATATCCATTTGCTCGAAGACCGTCACCGAGTCCGCCTTCACGGTAGCGTCGGTCGCGGCAGTGGGCAATTGGGACGTCTGGCCAATGAGCGCAGCAGGAAAACAGGCAATCTGCAGCGCAAAAAAGCACAACGCAACTTGCTTCGTGGTTAACGGTTGGTGCAAATACAGCTCCAGCGACGAACCGACCACCAGAAAGTACGATGCTTGCGCGTTGTCCGTCAAGCGCGCCGGAGGGGTAGTGGGTTAGCTTGACAAGGTGAGATGTGGCGGGAAGTGATGAATGGTGGGATTATCCGAGTAGAGGATAGCGTTGGTAGGACGAGGAAATTCGCCATCCGAATATTGGGTATTGCTTCGGGTTCCGACTGTGCAGGGGGGCCAGCGTGAGTGAGTGGATTAATCGTGCTGATATGTGCATCACGTGGGACAGCTCGGTACCGGACATGGTGTGAAGTAGACGCCTGAGCAGATCAATGAGCATCCCACTCCCTGCAAAGGGAGTTTGAACTAGTAATCGTGGTCGAAGTTTTGATCGAAGAGATGTTTAGGGTGGGACTGAAACCGATCGAAAGATTACGAACGAGCCGTGGTCGTCGAAGCAGAGTTAAGGGAACAAATAAGACCACTCTTCGGAGTGAACGGAGCTGTGTGCCCGAAAAAAGAAAAGAGAGAATAAAAAATACAAAAAAAGTTCTTGACACGAGCCGGCATTGTTAGAGATGTCCGGTAACGCCGCCTTTCCGGGACTTTCAGCGCACACGCGATGGAGCTGAGCCCTCCTTCGGCGCAAAATTTAGTAATGCAGGATTCCGGACCCATGTCGGTAGCCGGTAGTTCGTAGTCGCGGACGGAAACGCAGGAAGTGCAGGGACAGTATCTAAGGCGGCGGTGCAGGGATCATCCAATCCAGCCAAGAAGAATGGAGAACAGTTCATGAATGACAGGCATCGAGCGGCTGGATGGTCTAGGGCTCTTCGTGGTTGGCCAAGAGTACTGGGGTGTTTGACGATATGCCTCGGGGTGTTTGGTACCAGCTCGCTTAGGGCTCAACTGCTAGCGGTGCGTCATCCCGAGGGCGCGACGCATGGGTTTCTGCTGTTGCGTACTTTGGAAAACGAAACCCTGGCGGTGGGCGATGTGATTCAGAACAGTAATGGTGATCGAGTGACCAGCCAAGTGATTTTTCGTTTTAAGGATGGCTCGGTACACGAGGAGCGGGTGAGCTATTCGCAGAAGCGATGGTTCCGAATGCTGGAATACCGGCTTTCACAGAAAGGCCCAGCGTTCAAGACGCAGACGGAACTATTCATCAACGGAACGTCCGGGGAAGTGACGGTTCATTCCTGGGACGAAAAGGGCAAGGAAAAAGTTGAGAGCAGCCACGAAAAACTTCCGGCTGATCTGGCTAACGGCATGATTCCGATCTTGACGAAGAATTTGCCCGCGGATGGCTCCGCCCCAACACTGTCGCTGCTGGTGGCCACGCCTAAACCGCTGCTGATGAAACTGGAGATTCGCCGCGAGGGCGAGGACCCTTTTGTGGTAGGTGGAAGCAGCCGCAATGCAAGGAGATATGCGCTGAAGATCAGTATTCGTGGCGTAGCTGGAATTGTCGCGCCGTTGATAGGCAAGGAACCTCCGGAAACTCACGTGTGGGTGATGGAGGGAGAGGCCCCGACGCTTCTAAGGTCAGAGGGTCCGCTGTACGAAGGTGGGCCGGTGTGGCGAATCGAACAGATCTCACCGGAGTGGGCGAAAGAAACGCGCAGATGAAAGCTGAGTCCGCTATGTCTTGGTGAGCGTCAGCATCCAATGTTCCAGGTCGAAATGCACGTGCGGCATCGTTTCCCACTCCTGAAGATCGTGCCTCTGGATGCAGTGCTTGCGAAACTCGGAATAGCAAAGCCGCAACTGTTCTTCCCCTAGGTCACACATCTTGTGACCCCAATCGCAATCTGGAGTTCCGCAGCGAATTACGAAGCTCTTTGCGCCCATTTTCCTAACCCTCCGCGCGAGAAAAAGGGACAGACACAACAACTATCGAAGAGGTAGAATTCGCACAAAGGCGAGAAGGGAAAAGAAAATGGCTGAAGGTTCCCATAAAACTGAACAGCACGACCAAATGGTTGTCGAGATAATTGGGACACTCAATCTGCGTTACAAGAAATTGAACCTCTACTACGAGGCGGGATGGACCGATAGTTTCTGCCATCGCCGTTGCTTGCACGAGCACCCTACGCTCTTAGATGCGGCTGAATGCGGGATGCCCCACGGTGCGGGATGGTACGTACTCGCCGTCGAGAATGGCAAGTCGCGTCAACTACTCGGCGACGAAGAAGATGTTGTGAATAAGTTTCGTTTTCGTCGCTGAGGAGTGAACTGCAAATCACAAGATATGGGCTAATTCTTTCCGGTGATTTTACAAAGAGTCAATTTCCGGTAGGTACTCAGGTTCGTTTCGGCTTCGGTTCAGCCGCCAGCATACTTCCAGCATACTTCCAGCATACTTACGGGAATGTTATACACCAAAGGTCCGGACGCAATTCTTACCATCGGCACGGATTTTTCTTCCCACATGTGCACGACACGGCCTTCTACAATTTCGCCGGACTGCGCTCTGAGCCGAACGGTTGCGCCTAATTTTATTTCGATTTTGTTTTTCTCAGCCATCTAAGTAGGAGGATAGCAGTCATTAACGTGGTCGGGTCGCTTTGCGTAGACCTTAGCCCTCCGCTTCTCTAATCCAGTCGTGCGCCGCTCGGTGGTCAATATTATGTAATCGCATGTATGCGTCGATAGCTGCTCCTACCAGACTTCTCGCCGTTTCCAACATGAAATCATCGTATGCGCAAACTTCATTCCAGTTTCGCTTCTTGCTCTGTCTGGCAGACGCCTACCGTGACGCCAGCATCGTAATTGACTATGAAATCAGGGCCGTCATGCGCTATCCGGTACGTATCGGCCATCGTGGTGCTCCTAAATCGCAAAATATAATCCAGCGCGGCGGAAAGAGTTTGGAGCAGCGGGCGTACCGATGAAATCAAACTAGATAATGAACGTACTCACTCAGCCCAGTTCGTTTCTCCGAGTATTTTCAATGCTGTCAGCGCGTCGGTAAGTGCTATCAGTTCATGATGATGATCTGGGCTGTTTTCTAGTTGCTTGAGTCGCAATATGGCGGCTTGCTGTGCGCCTGCAATTTTCTGTTTGAGCAGTTTAGGATTTGTTTCTATTACAGCCGCACGGTAAGGCTCCTGCCAGTTCGGATATTTCAGAACCACATCCTTCATGGGCATCACGTTCTCCAGCGGTTTCGTCGTAAGAACATTCTGACATTTTTCTGTTCGACGCCAGCGGAATCCGCCGTTAAAGAATGTGCGCTAGCGTACGCTACCGGACGCTCTTAAATCTGCATTGACTCCCGCTCGCACAAAGCGTATCTAACGTCTAAGTCTAGTCCCAGACTTTTAGTTCCCAAGGGGAGGGAAATTATGTGCGTCAGGGTGTTTCTGGCGGACGACGCAGAAGCAATGCGTAAAGCAATTCGGAGGCTACTATCTGATCGGGAAGACATTGCGGTCGTAGGTGAAGCGGCGGATATTCGTGAAACGATTCAGAAGACAGCAGAACTTCACCCTGATTTAGTCATCCTCGAAGTGACCATGCCTGAGAAGGAGTGCATCGCGCCAACCAAAGTAAAAGGTTTACTAAATGGGGCGAAAATTCTAGCGATTACGTTGGGTGCCGATGAAGTCAACGAAGAGTTGTTGCATGGCGTCGGAGCCGCCAAGTTAGTGGACAAAATGGACCTCTCCGACCAACTTATCCCGGCGATTTTGGAACTTGCACCAGCGTAGCAGACCTTGATTACTTCAGTTCTTCCGATTCACTAATCCGTCCGGCTAAATCTTGAGTCTAGCCATTGGTACACCGCTGAATAATGGCAATGAGGGCATTCGAGTAAACTTCCGGTCGCGGGTAGCTGGGGTTTCACGGGAAGAAAAAAATAGCTCTCGATGTCGGTCGGAACCGCAGACCTGGGAGTCTCGGCGCGGACATACCGTAAAGCCTTGAGAGTTTGGCCTGTAAGGGGCAAACCATCGGTGCGGGAACGTACTTAACAGAAGAGCAGGCGCGGATTTATTCCGACCTCGGATGATATTCCTTCGCGGCAGATTTTCAACTGTCTATCGAACGTGCTGGGCGTCGGTGTAACGACATCGCCGCACAAAATACGGAGCCGCTTCCCCGCCTTTATTAGTTCCTGGTCTGAAAGCGCCCGGATAAATTTTCGGTAATCATCTTCGTTGAATTCTCGAAACCCGATTGGGCTGAGCGAAGTCGTCAGCCTGAAGACGGCAGAACTTCTTCCAGACGTTGTAATCATTGACCAGCGAATGACAGCGAGCGCGAACGGAGACTTAGCAGCTTGTTGAAGAACGGTGTTCGAGCATGCGGTGGCTCTACATTTTATTTTTTGCCGCGAGGAGAAGAAGCGATTTGTGGCCGTTCTAGCGGCTGAACCGGCCCGAATCAACACTCTGGGTCATGCTTTGGCCA
>WNFQ01015534.1_pt1 | contig 11025 bp, 9 predicted proteins | sample 5400171 | NCBI WGS metagenome assembly WNFQ01 (sample SAMN13153356, study PRJNA577476) | soil metagenome | isolation source: 20 cm soil under Madrone tree | place: USA:California | collected 2016-06-14 | reverse complement strand
GTACGACATCCGCGTGGCCGACGAGTTCCGGATTTTCACGAACGTGAATTCGACGATCGTCGATCCGAAGCATTTCGATGCGCGGTCGCTGGTGGACATCAAGAGCGAAGTCTGCCTGATTCCGCCGAATTCGTTTGCGCTGGCGAGGTCGGTGGAATATTTCCGGATTCCGCGAAATGTGCTGACGATTTGCGTGGGGAAGTCCACGTATGCGCGGTGCGGGATTATTGTAAACGTGACGCCGTTCGAACCGGAGTGGGAGGGATTCGTAACGCTGGAAATCAGCAATACGACGCCGCTGCCCGCGAAAATTTATGCGAACGAAGGACTCTGCCAGGTGATTTTCTTTGAGTCCGACGAAGAGTGCGAAGTGAGCTACAAGGACAAGAAGGGGAAGTACCAGGCGCAGAGCGGGATCGTGCTGCCGCGGCTTTGAGCAGATTGCTCAAGAATCGCTAGACTTCTTTCCCCGTCAACTCTAGAGAGCGTTTGGTGTCCAGGGGATAGCCGCGCTGGCGCCAGGCTTGGAGGCCGCCCTGAAGCGGCCGGATCTGCTTGATGCCGTGTTTTCTGAGGAGGAGCGCCACACGGGCGCTCGTGGCTTCGTTTGGTCAAGTACAGTAGAGAATAACCTCGCGATCGCGCGGCAGGCGGTCGGTTTGCACTTCCAGCTCCTTGGCGTCCATTCGAAACGCGCCGGGAATGATTTCGGGCTCGGCTTCGAAATCCATGGAATGCCGCAGGTCGACGATGACGAGTTCTTCTCCGGCATCAATTTTCGCCTTGAGTTCGTCCACCGTGATGCGAGCGATGCGCAGCTCGCGAAGGAAGCGCCGCCGGGCGAGGAATTTGTAGCCGATGTAAGCTGCAAACGCGCCCAGGACCAGAACCAGCAGCCCGCCCCCGAGATGTTCCAGATGCTCCGCGATGCGTTCGATCTCGCCACTGAACGCGAAGCCCAGGCCGAGGAACGTGCTGGCCCAAAAGATGGAGCCGACGACATCGTAAAGGAGAAAGCGACCAACGCGCATGTGGAAGACGCCGGCGAGTGGAGGCGCGACGGTGCTCAAGCCGGGAAGAAATTTAGCAACGAGCAGAGAACGGGCGCCCCGTTTTGCGAACACGCCTTCGGTGCGGCGCACGCAGGAATCCGGTTCGAGGGAGATCTTGCAGAGAAGCTGTAGAACTTTTATACCTTTGCGGCGGCCGAGGGCATACCAGACGGAGTCCGCTGTCACCGCAGCGAACACCACGTAGACCAGCGAGGCGAGGAGACTCAAATGGCCGGTTCCCGCGAGCGCGCCGGCCGCCAGCAGCAAGGGCATGGAAGGGATGGGCAGCCCGATCTGCTCGGCGAAAACCCAGCCGAGCAGAACCGTGTATCCATGTTGGAGAAGAAATTCGACGGTGCGGTGCATGGTTAGGCGGCTGCTGCGGTCTCCGATTATTTCGAAAGGAAAGGAGCAGTATGCCCCCATTGGCCCGTCATCACAAATTCAGAAAGGGGCTTGCGTGTTCTGGGGGCAACCTCGCGATCCTTTAAAGCTTGGGGCAGGGATTCGGGATCGCCGGGGTAACCGATCGCCAAAGCCGCAAAGGCATCCCAGTCAGCTGGAATTTCAAAAACCTGACGGGCTTTCTGCGCATCGAAGCCAGCCATTTGATGCACGAAGAGCCCTCGTGATGTGGCTTCGACGGAGAGAAGGGCTGTAGCTGCGCCGAGATCGTATGGAGCGTTGCGGTTCGGAGCGTTGTTCTTCGAGAACGTGAGCTTGGCAACGGCGAGCGCGAGAACGGGCGCATTCTTGGCCCAGTTCACGTTGAACTCCACCAGAACGCCAAGCGTTTTGGCAAAGTTTTCTTTGTCGTCTTTCGTGGCGACCAAATAAGCCCAGGGCTGTTCGTTGTTGCTTGAGGGCGCCCACCGGGCGGCTTCAAAGAGGCTGCGCAGGACGTCAGGAGGAACAGGCTTGTCAGCGAAGGCGCGCGGACTCCAGCGTTCGCGGATCAAGTCATGAATGGGAGATTCTGCGGGTGCAAGCTTTTGCATACTTTTCCTTAAGTACTGAAGTTGATTAGATGACGGAGCGCGAGCGGACGGTGCAAGTGCAACGGCACCGCCCGCGCGACTCCCCGAGTTGCAAATGGACTGAAACCGAGCGGATTACTTGTCCTTCTTGACCAGTTCGACGTCGATGATGATGGAAACGTCATCGCCGACAACGACGCCGCCGTTGTCCAAAGTAGCGTTCCACTTCACGCCGAAGTCCTGGCGATTGATCTTGGTTGTCGCGTTGGCGGCAGTGCGGGTATTGCCCCAGGGGTCTTTCATGGGAGCCGTCGGGCCCTCAACGTCGAGAACCACTTCCTTGGTGGTGCCGCGGATGGTGAGGTCGCCGGTGACTTTGAGCTTGCCGGGAGCGACACGACGGAGCCGGTCACTTTACTGAAGGCCCCGCGGACGGTGGAGATGGCCATATGGCGGACGGAAAACTGCGCGGAAGAATGCGCAGGATCGATCTGCCAATTGGAATTGGCCGCGGCGGCAGGCAGCGAAAGAGCGGTTGCGAGGCCGGCGGTTAAAGCGATTCGTGGAAGAATGGTTCCCATTTCTGTTCTCCTCTAGTCGTTGATTGCGTTTCTGAGACTCGTTCCCAAAGATCGGTTACTCAAGCTTGCGTGCGCGAACTTCCTCCAGGAGCCGGCTGAGAATTTTCAGCCGGGCCGCGGGCATGTGCCGGAACTGACGCTTGTGCAGTTCGTGGACTGGATGGTCCAGGGTTTTCAGGAGGCTGAGGGCTCGCGGGGTGATGCGCGTCTTTACGACGCGGCGGTCGTCGGTCTGGCGTTCGCGGGTAATCATGCCGCGTTTTTCCATGCGGTCGAGAAGGCGAGTCATGTCCGGGTCGTGAGAAATCATGCGGTCGCTGATACCACGGCACGGCAGGCCTTCGGGCTCGGCGCCGCGAAGAATGCGAAGGACATTGTATTGCGTGCCGGTCAGGCCGGCGGCTTTCAGGAGCTGCTCCGCCTCCTGGGAGAGAGCGTCGGCGGTTTGCAGCAGAGCGACAAAAATCCGGTCTTGCATGGGGATGGAGACGCCGGAAGATTTGGGCCGCAAACTCATGCAGCGAGTATACTTGTTATAACGACTACTGTCAAGAGGAAAAATCAGTCAGGCGCGGGATGCCGCTATGGCTTGCGCAGCGGGCGCACGTGAACTTCACTGATAAAGCTGCGCGGGTTCTGCGTGACGATCGTTTCCACGGCATGGGCCACGTCCTCCGGGCCGAGCGCCCTGGAAGGATCCTTGGGGGCGCGCCCGGAGAATTCCGTCGCGGTACTGCCGGGACAAATCACGCTGACGCGAATTCCATGATCGCGGAGATCTTCGGCCATACAGCCGGAAAGTCCGATGACGCCCCATTTGGAGGCGCAATAAATGCCGCCGTTGGCGAAGGTGTTTTTGCCCGCCAGAGAACTGATATTGATAATGTCGCCGCCGCCGCGGCGGATCATGGAGGGCACTACGGCGCGGGATACGAGAAAGACGCTCTTCAGATTGGTGTTATGAACACGATCCCACTCGTCCTCGGTTTTCTCATGAGCGGGACCGAAGAGGCCGATGCCGGCGTTATTCACCAGAATGGTGATCGATCCGAGAGCGGCTTCCGTTTCCGTGACAAGGCCGGCGACATCCGCGGAACGCGTGACGTCGGCAACCGCAGAGAAGACGCGGACTCCGGTGTTGCCAATCGCCTCGGCAGTGTTCGCGAGCGCCGCGCGATCCCGGCCGCAGATGGCCACCGAAGCTCCCAGCGAAGCAAGACGCTGCGCGATGGCGCGGCCGATGCCGCGGCTGGCGCCGGTCACCAGAGCCACACCGCCGGAAAGCGGTTTCTGTCGGGGGGATTCCGCATTTGTCGTATTTATTCCAGCCATTAGAATTCTTCCTCCACCGGGCCACTCTTTTTGTGCGAAACTCATCTTACCATTAGTGTTTTTCGCGGCACTTGGGACCCCGGAGCTGCGAAGGGAATAGGTGGGATTCCGCCGCCAGCACAGAAAACCATCTTCAGGTCAACACGTCAGTGTTCGATAACGGCTTGCGGATGCAGGGCGGCATTCCCTATAATCCCAACGTTTTCCGAAACAATGAGATTCCCGGTTGAAGCTTTCCCGGGTGCACCGGAAGAAGACAAACCCAGGTACAGAGTTGGAGCGAGGAGAAATGGGAATGAATGGAATACGAAAAGTGACGGGGCTCGCAATGGTTGTGGGGCTTTGCCTGATTCTTGGGAACGGGCTTGCGTCATACGCGCAGGCGCCCGCGGCAGGGCAGGATGCCACCGCTCCGAAGTACACCATGGCGGAGTACAACGCTTACCTGGCGTGCGCCGCGGAGAAGGCGCCGGCCGCGCTGCTCAAGTGCCTGGATGATTTTGTTTCGAAGTATCCGAATTCCACGCTTCTCAACTACATATATCCGCTCTACTACCAGGCTTACAGCGCGCAGAAGAATTACGCGAAGATGATGGAGAGTGCGGACAAGCTGGCCGCACTCGGCGATAAAGTGGATGCGTTAACGCGATTCAATGCGTATTACAGTCACGTCGCTGCCTACAGCGCGATGATCACCGATTCGGCGCAGGCGAACACTGGCGCAAAAGATGTCGCACAAGCGAAGGCTGCCCAGGAAGCTGCTGCCGCGGCGTTGAAGTTGTTCGCCGAGGTGAAGAAGCCGGACAACGTGGCGGAAGATGCCTGGGCGAAACAGCTCACGCAATTCAAAGTTTTCCTGAATGGCGTTGCCGCGCAGGCTGCTACGGTCGCCAAGGATTGCAAGAGCGCGGTGGAGGACTATAAAGCAGTGCTGGCGTTGAATCCTGATGATGCAATTTCCAGCTACCGGCTCGGTCTGGCCTACATGTGCCTGAATCCCCCGCAGCAGATGGATGCCTTCTGGTCCATTGCGCGCGCGGTGACAGCCAAGAGTGCGACCCAGGCGCAATCGGCGAAAGTGAAAGATTACCTGCGAAAGCTGATCGCGAACTATCAAGGCGGCACGGTCTGCGAGAGCCTGATCGATGCGGAGATGAACGAGCTTCTGCAGCTCGCGAGCAGCTCGGTGGAACGTCCGGGAAGCTACAGCATTCCCAGCGCGGCGGACCTTACGGCAGCCCAGAAAGACATGACGATTGCGTCGGTGATAACGGACCTGAAGGCGGGCGGCGACAAAGGCAAACTGACATGGCTCGCAGCTTGCGGCCTAGACTTTCCGGAAGTGCCCGGCAAGGTGATTGAGGTAATACCGGGGACAGACGCAATCGTGCTGAAGATTGCATTGGTGACGAGCGACGCAGAGTTTGACGCAGCGACTACCCCCAATATGGACGTGAAAGTTGTTGGACAGCCGGATGCGGCACGCGTCGAGAAGGATGGCGCCGTCCACTTCACAGGGACGCTGGTTGGTTACGAGAACCGGCGTTTTTCCTGCATTGGGACAAAGCGAAGGTGAAAGAAGAAGACATTCCGAAGGAGAAGGGGGCGCCGAAAAAGCCTCCCGTGCGGAAGCCCGCGGCTAGGAAGCCAAAGCCCTAGTCCTCCAAAGCAGGATAGGATTGAAATGGAAACGGCTCTCCGGTGATCCTGGAGAGCCGTTTTAATTTTCCAGAAGAAGTTGGCACCCTATCAGCGAGCGTGGCGGCGGTGGCCGTTTGAATCGAGCTTGTAAGCGTCGATCTTGCGGCTGAGGGTATTGCGATGGATGCCCAGAACTTCGGCGGCGCGAGACTGATTTCCATTGGCGCGGTCCAGAACGCGCTTGATGAAACGTTTTTCGAACTCGCCAACGGCCTCGTCGAATAGAATCCCGCGCTCCACCATTTGGATGACGAGCCCTTCCAATTGATCTTTCACGATGGCACACTCCGCTAAGAAATTGCTGGGTGAGGGGCCGACTTGCTAATCCAACTCGCGCCCAGCCAGGAGGCGAAACGCTTCCCGGTACTTGGCGCGTGTTGCGGCAACGACCTCTGCGGGCAGCTCCGGGCCGGGCGGGGTTTTCGGCCAGCGAATCCGCTCGAGATAGTCGCGCACAAACTGTTTGTCGAATGAGGGCTGGGGGCCTCCGGGATTGTACTGTGCGGCGGCCCAAAAACGGGAAGAATCGGGAGTGAGGGCTTCGTCGATCCAGATCAGGCCGTTACCGAGCAGGCCAAATTCAAATTTGGTGTCGGCAAGGATGACGCCGCGCGGTTCGGCGTAATCGGCGGCGCGGCGGTAGATTTCCAGGCTGACGGCACGAACTTTTTCGGCGAGTTCTTTGCCGATGAGCTCGGCAGCTTGTTCGAAAGAAACATTTTCGTCGTGGCCGGTGGCCGCTTTTGTGGCGGGGGTGAAGATAGGTTCCGGCAAGCGGCCGGATTCGCGCAGGCCGGCGGGCAACGCGATGCCGCAGATTTTTCCCGTGGCGCGATAGTCCTTCCACGCGGAGCCGGAAACGTACCCGCGGACGACGCATTCGATCGGCAATGGCCGCGTCTTGCGCACGATCATGGAGCGGCCGGCGAGATCGTCCTTGAACTTGTCGAAGGGCGCGGGGAAATCCGTGGCGCTCAGGACATGATTGGGAACGAGGTTTTTCAACAGATCGAACCAGAATAGAGAAAGTTGCGTGAGAACGCGGCCTTTGTCGGGAATAGGCGTGGGAAGGATGACGTCGAAGGCGGAGAGGCGGTCGGTGGCGACGATCAGGAGCTGGTCGCCGAGATCGTAGATGTCGCGAACCTTCCCGCGCGCGCTGGGAACCAGCCCGGCGAATTGAGTTTCCTTCAAGACTTTCATGGCAGGAGCAGCAGACACAGAAAGCGTTCCCCCGACTAAGTGAGAAGCATTCTAGCGCAGCGAAACGCGAAGTCAAAGCGTCGGGCGGTGGAAATTTTGTGCGAATGAATTAGGAAAACGCACTGACGAATTGCTGCGCAGCCGCAGGTGTGCCCCTATAAATGAAAACGGGAGAATTTTTCAGGCCGCGGAGGCTGCTGCGGCCTGGCGCTTGGGCGCGGGGGCCTCGGAGCCTTCCCAGCGGACGCTGACAAGCTTGGAAACGCCGGGCTCCTGCATGGTGACGCCGTAGAGCACGCTGCCCATTTCCATGGTCTTGCGATTGTGCGTGACGATGATGAATTGCGTCTGGCCGCTCATGTCGCCAATCAGGCGCGTGAAGCGGCCGACGTTGGCTTCGTCAAGCGGCGCGTCCACTTCGTCGAGGATGCAGAACGGGCTGGGCTGGTAGCGGAAGATGGCGATGAGCAGCGCAAGCGCAGTCATGGCTTTTTCGCCGCCTGAGAGCAGAAGAACATTTTGCAGTCGCTTGCCCGGAGGCGAAGCCACGATATCAATGCCGGCGTCGCCCGAGCTGTCCGGTTCCGTCAGGCGCATTTCCGCCATGCCGCCGCCGAAGATGGTGTGGAAGGCTTCGGAGAAATTTTTGTTGATGGCGTGGAAGGCCAGTTCGAATTTTTCCTTGGTGGCCTGGTCCAGCTCGGCGATGGCTTGCTGCGTGTCGGCGATGGATTGCAACAGGTCGTCGCGCTCGCGGGTGAGGAACGTGAAGCGTTGCTCGCATTCGTTGAATTCCTCGAGCGCCATCATATTGACGGGGCCCATCGCTTCGATGCGCTGTTTCATCTCGCGGTAATTCGCTTCCGCGATGGCCAGCTCTTCGCCGGACATGAAAGCGGCTTCCGTGGCGATCAGGTCCTCGGGTTGCGCGTTCACTTCGCTCATGCAAGTTTCGCGCAGGTGCTGGCGGTCGGAGTCGTTTTTCGCGCGGTCCACTTCCGCGTGGCTGCGCTGCTCGCGGAGTTCCTGCAAAGATTGACGGCCCATGCGCAGATGATCTTCCATCTGCGTGACGCGGGTGCGGGCGGCATCCCATTCCTGTTCGAGCTCGCGTTGACGAACTTCCAGACGGAGTTTTTCGCCGCGCAGGCCTTCCAATTGCACGGCCAGCTCTTCGCTCTGCTTCGCGAGTGCAGCAGTTTCATCGCCGATCGAAGTGGCCTGCAGTTGGAGAGCGGTTTCGCGCCGATCGAGCTCCGCGCGTTCCTCAGTAAGGCGCGCGGCAAGGGCCTCGGCGGCGGTGAGGCGCTCGTTCAGGGCGGCATGGTCGGCACGTGCTGTGGCGAGCGCGGTGTGCTCGGAATGGATGGAGCCGCGGAGCTGCACGAGCTCTTCGGCGAGGCGCGCGCTTTCCGCTTCGGCCTCGGCGCGGCTGAGTGCCGCAGCGTCGTGCTGATTCCTGGCGCGCTCGGCGCGCTGCCGTGCGGATTGCACGTCCGCGCGAATACGCGCAAGCTCGCCCTGGCAAACGGTAAGTTCCAAACCAAGACGTGCAAGCTCGCTCTGCATGTGACTGTGCCGGTGCGTGGCGGAGATGACTTCGCGCTCGACTTCACGCTGCCTCGTGTCGATTTCTTCCAGCGATTTTTCAGCGGCCAGCAACTCGGCGGCAACCGCCTCGAGCGCATCTTGCTTCTCGCTCATTTCGCGTTCGAGCTGGAGGACTTCTGCATCGAGAGCGCGAAGTTCGCGTTTCATTCCGAGTGGGCCAACTTCATCGGGGCGGCCGCCGGTGACCATGCGGCCTTGGTAGCAAGTGCCGTCGGGCGTGACGAATGCGTACTTCGGATTATCGCGCGACATCTTTTCCGCCGCCGCCGTACTGTCCGTCAAATACGCAGAGCGCAGGCGCGGCAGGAATTGCTTGGCTGCGGCGCCCAGGGGATCGCGGAATTCCACGAGTTTATCGAGGCGCGAGATGACGCCATCTTCCGCGCGGAAATTTACGATGGGCTCATATTCGGAAGGAAGGCGCAGATTGCGGAGCGAATCCACGAAGAACGTGGCGCGGCCGCCGACTTCATCGCGAAGCATGGAGACGCCCGCACGAGCATGGTCGTAGGTTTCCACGACGACGTATTCCAGTTCGTCGCGGAGATACTGCTCGATGGCCGTCTCGTGTTTCTCTTCGACTTCGGCGTAGTCTGCGAGAACGCCGACGGCGTGGAAGCCTTTGGCACTGCCGCCGCGTTCGTTGGCGGCAAAAAGTTTTTGCACCGCACCAGCGGTGTAAGAGCGGTCATTCAGAATTTGCGTCAGCGTGGAGTGGCGGGCGCGAACTCCAGCGAGGGAATCGCGCAAGGCTTCCACTTGTTTCGTCGTGGCATCGCGCTGCTCGCGGTGCCCGGCGATGGCAGACTGCAGCTCCGCGGCGTTTTGCCTCAATGCGCCCAGCCGCCCGGAAGCGGATTCAAAGTCGTGAGCGGCGCGGTCGGCATCATCGCGCGTGCGCATCGAGGCTTCAAGCACGTCGTGCTCGGTGGTTTCCAGTTTGCGGAGTGCTTCGGCCTGATGAACGAGCGCTTCTTCGGCTTGTTTTTGTTCGCCGTGCAGGCGAAGGAGGCTCTCGCCGGCCTCGGAGGCAGTGCGGCGCAGAGTTTCGATGCGCGTTTCGGCGGCGGTAATTTGTGACGCGCGGGACTCGGCGCGATTTGCGAGTTCGTCCACGCGTGCGGCGATCTTGCCTGATTCTTCGCGTAACAGCGTGACCGCCTGAATTTGCAAGGCCGTGCGGGACTCGCACTCCGCGGCCTGCGCCGTGGCCTGCTCCAGCTCTGCGCCGACCTGAGTGTGGCGCCCAGCCAGTTCCTCGGCGCGTTGGCGGTTGAAGGCGATGCGGTTCTCGCTTCGATCGACTTCGAGCGCCGTGAGATTCAGAACATTCTGATTCTGGCGCATTTCCGCGTCGAGCTCGTAAATGCGCTGATTGAGCCGGTCTTGCTCGCCTTCTTGCTGCTGAATCGCGGTGGCGCGCTGCAATTCCGAGGCAGTCAACTCCTCAAGCTGTTTTGAGATGCGTTCGGCTTCGGCGTCCAATTCGCGAGCCTTGCCTGCCAGCATTTGGCGGACGATCCCGCGCATCTGGTCGCGAATTTCGGAATAGCGGCGCGCTTTGGCGGCTTGGCGCTTCAGCGAACCAAGCTGTTTTTCGACTTCAACCACAATGTCGTTGACGCGTGACAGATTCACTTTCGAGGATTCGAGCTTGGCTTCCGCCAGGCGCTTCTTGGTTTTGAATTTCGTGACGCCGGCTGCTTCCTCGATGATGGCGCGGCGCTCCATCGGCTTGGTGGAAAGAATCAGGCCGATGCGGCCCTGCTCGATGATGGCGTAAGAATCGGGGCCCAGGCCGACGCCCATGAACATTTCCTGGATGTCCCGCAGCCTTCCGACGCGGCCGTTGATGAGGTACTCGCTCTGGCCGGAGCGATAGAGACGCCGGCTCACGACGACTTCGCCCGGCTTCATCGCCAAGATAGGCTTGTCTGTGGCCTTCCTTTTCTTCTTGAACTTGCCTTCGGGCTCGGCTGGGATATCCGCCGGACCTTCGGAGGTGAGTTCCTGTGTTTCGGGGGCACGCGCGGGGTCGAGCGAGAGAATCTCGGTTGCCTCTGTGGAGGCGGCGCTATTTTCAGCGACAAAAGGCACAGAATCCGTCGCGGAATCAGAAACGGCGTTTTCCATCACGAAGCGTGCCGCTTCGGCCAGCTCCGGGTCTTCCATGGTGATGGTGACTTCGGCGAGCCCCAGCGGCGGGCGCTTCGTTGTGCCATTGAAAATGCAATCCGCCATGCGCTCGGCGCGGAGCGACTTGTGGCTCTGCTCGCCGAGGACCCAGGAGATAGCGTCCACCACGTTGGATTTGCCGCAACCGTTGGGTCCGACGATGCAAGTGGTGCCGGAGCCGCTGAAGGTGACCGCGGTGCGCTCACAAAAGGACTTAAAGCCAAGGATTTCCACTTTTCGGAGCTTAAGCAAGATGTCCCCTTTTGGTCGTCCATCGCGCCAAGACACTGCAAAACCAATCAGCCGGAGGCAGAACAGGCGAAAAGAGACGACGTTTCGTTCCTCGAGGGGAGGGTCTTTCGAGCAACAGGCCTATCCCAAGAACACTGGGAT
>WNFQ01008767.1_pt1 | contig 11025 bp, 9 predicted proteins | sample 5400171 | NCBI WGS metagenome assembly WNFQ01 (sample SAMN13153356, study PRJNA577476) | soil metagenome | isolation source: 20 cm soil under Madrone tree | place: USA:California | collected 2016-06-14 | reverse complement strand
CGTCGAGGGCAAACTTGGTATGCCGCTGCTTCGGAATGCGCTTGCCATCATGGAGTGTGAAACGGTCGAAATGTACGAGGGCGGTGATCACACGATATTCCTCGGAGAAGTGAAAACGGCAGAGGTGTTTGAGGCGGGGATGAATCCGCTGTTGTACTTCCGGGGGAAATACCGTGGACTCAAGGCGAATTAAACACAAAGACACAAAGGACACAAAGGCACAAAGAAAGGCCGCAAATAAAAATTCTTGATGTGGCCTTTCTTTGTGCCTTTGTGTCTTTGTGTTTAATTCGCTTTCAGAATTCGCGGGATCAGCGGATTCAGCCTCGCGAGAACTTCGTAGGGAATGCTGCCGATCTTCTCCGCCAGGTCTTCAGCGTGGATTTCCGCATCACCCTGTTGACCCAGTAACACGACCTCATCATCAAGTTGCGCGCCGACATCCGTTACATCCAGCATCGTCATGTTCATGGCCACGCGCCCGATGACCGGCACGGCGCGGCCCCGGACCAGCGCCCGGCCGGCGTTGGACAATTTCCGATCGTAACCGTCGTAGTAGCCGATAGGAAGAACAACCAACTGCATCGGTCTGGTGGCCTGGTATGTGAGGCCATAACCGACGTAGTCGCCCGTGTTCACCTGTTTCACCTGAGCGACCCGGGTTTTCCAGGTGAGCACCGGAGACAGTGTCACGTTGCGGCCGCGCTCGCGCGCCGCGAGTCTTGTTTCCCGCGATGGCCAGATACCGTAGGCGCCGATTCCGACGCGCGCCATCGTGAAACTCAGTTCGGGATATAAGACCGCGCCGGCCGTGGCTGAAGCGTGGACATGTTGCGGCCGCGCGCCTGCGCGCTCGAGCGCGGCGAGAGCCTCCTGAAATTTTCGGGACTGCGAGCGGGCAAATGAAGGATCCAGTGTGTCTTCGATATTTGCAAAGTGCGTGTAGGCGCCCTCGATTTCAACGCCCGGCAACTTCTGAATCGCACAAACGAAACCTTCGATCTCGGATGGCGCGACTCCCTGGCGATTCGTTCCCGTTTCTATCTTGATATGGACTTTGGCGGGCGCGTTCAGTTTTGCGGCCCATTCGGACAAAGCTTGAGCTACATCCAATCGATACAGCACCTGGCGATATCCGTTGCGAACTACCTGCTCGATCTGGTCGGGATCGGTATGCCCGAGAATCGCTATTGGCTTTTCCACGCCAAGACGGGTCACGGCCAGCGCCTCATCGACAGAATTCACTCCGAGCCAGTCCGCCTGCTCCGCAATGATAGGCGTGACCACCTCCAGGCCGTGCCCATACGCGTTTGCCTTCACTACGACCATCAAGGCGGTGCCGGACCCAACCAGCTTTTTGAATGTGTCGATGTTGGTCCGCAGCCGCTCGCCGTCAATCTCAATCCAGGACAACATGCATAGAATTATTCCATAAGGACGCGTGGTACACTCCAGCGGATGAGCGCGATCGTTGAATTTCGCAACGTGGCTTATGCGATCAATGGCCGTGCGCTCCTCGAGAATGTTTCGTTCGATATTGAATCCGGCGACACTGTAGTGTTCCTCGGACGAAGCGGTTCAGGGAAGACCACCACTCTGAAGTTAATCAATCGCTTGATCGAACCGACATCCGGTGATGTCCTCGTGGAGGGAAAGCGAACGACGGATTGGGATCCTATTCGCCTTCGCCGCCGGATCGGATACGTTATTCAGGAGATCGGCCTCTTTCCTCACTACACCGTCGAGCGCAACGTGGCGCTCGTACCAACTCTGGAATCCTGGCCGGAGGACAGAGTTCGCTCCAGAGTCAACGAGCTGTTGTCGCTCGTGGGCCTTGACCCGGCGCATTTCGCGAAACGGTTGCCGCGTCAGCTCTCAGGAGGACAAAGACAACGTGTGGGCGTGGCCAGAGCACTCGCGGCAGATCCGTCCATTCTTCTTCTGGATGAGCCTTTCGGTGCTTTGGACGCCATCACGCGGTCTGAAATCCAGAAGGAATTTCGAGACCTTCAGAAGCGGCTTGGAAAGACGATGGTGTTCGTTACTCACGACCTGCGAGAGGCGTTCATTCTCGGCAACAGGATCGGTCTGATGAAGGACGGGCATCTCATCGCGCTTGCGCCCGCTGCAGAATTTCGCAAGCTGAACCATCCGGAGGCCAGGGCCTTCCTGGAGAGCTACGAATGAGGATTCTGGATTTCATGTGGACCAATCGGATCGAGATCCTGCAGGTCACAATGGAGCACCTTGTTATGGTAGGTATCTCGATACTCATCGCCGCAGCCATCGGACTGCCGCTTGGAATTCTGATGACTCGCAAGCAGAGCATGACCCGCCCGATCCTGGCTTTTGCGAACATTGTCCAGACCGTGCCGAGCATGGCCCTTTTCGGATTCCTGATTCCCATTCCCTACATCGGCGGTATTGGCGCGCGTACTGCCATTGTTGCGCTGGTTCTGTATTCGCTGCTTCCAATCATTCGGAATACGTTCACGGGAATCTCGGGCGTCGATCCGGCCATTCGCGAGGCTGGCCGGGGGATGGGAATGACGGATGGTCAGCTTCTGTGGCAAGTGGAGATTCCGCTGGCTCTTGGTGTGATCTTTGCCGGAATTCGTGTGGCGACGGTCATCGGCGTCGGAGTAGCGACCATTGCCGCTGCCATCGGCGCGGGTGGTCTCGGGATGTTTATCTTCAGGGGCGTGTCGATGGTGGACAGCCGCCTGATACTCGCCGGCGCCATTCCTGCTGCCGCGCTCGCGCTCCTTGCAGACTTCGGCCTTGGCACTGTTCAGAAGCGGTTCTCAAAGCTATTGTGCCTGGTTTGCGCTGTCGGTGTCCTGGCTTCCTGTTCAGGTAGAGAACGAATCGTCGTGGGTTCCAAGAATTTCACCGAGCAGATCATCCTCGGCGAGATGCTCGCTCAGCAGGTCGAACGCAAGACGAACCTCCAGGTCGATCGCCGGCTGAATCTCGGTGGCACGCTCGTCTGTCACGAGGCTCTCATATCCGGCCAGCTCGACATGTATGTGGAATACACGGGGACCGGGTTGACGGCGATTCTCAAGGAGCCGCCTGTAAACGATCCGTCCCGCGTATACGACACCGTCAAAGCCGCGTATGACTCCCGCTTTGGTATTCAGTGGACCGAGCCGCTCGGTTTCAACAACACCTTCGCGATCATTGTGAGGAAATCCGACGCGGACAGCATGAACGTCAAGACTATCTCGGATGCAGCCCCGCATACGCGTAAGTGGGTCGCAGGGTTCGGTTACGAGTTCATCGAGCGTGAAGATGGTTATCCGGGGCTGGCGAAAACTTACAGTCTTCAGTTTCCGAGTCCTCCCCGAGTGATGGATCTGGCGCTCTCGTATAAGGCAGTCGCGGACCGCCAGGTCGACTTCATCGCAGGCAATTCGACAGATGGTTTGATCAGCGCGCTCGGTCTTGTTGTCCTCGTCGACGACAAGCACTACTTTCCTCCCTACGATGCTGCACCGCTCGTCCGGCGCGCCACCGTCGAAAAGCATCCCGAGGTTCGAGAGGCGCTGAGAGCATTGGGCGGAAAAATATCTGAAGAACAGATGCGCCGGATGAACTACGCGGTAGATGTCGATCATCGGGATGCGAAACAGGTGGTACGGGAGTTTCTCGCGCAAGTAAAGGAGTAAATTTTGGGAACAGCGTATTCCCCTCCTTGGAAAGGAGGGGTGGACGCGCCATCAAATAAATGCTGCGCAGCCTCCATTGAATGGCGCGGCCGGGGTGGTCAGTTCGGCGAAACGTTCCGTGTGAGCGACCACCCCGTCTGCGCCGCTTCGGAACGGGGGCTTTTTCTTGATGGCGCAGCCACCCCTCCTGTTTCAGGAGGGGAATTCGCTGTGTCTGCTTCATCCGTATGAGCAGCACGGCAGACGTTGTCATCATTGGCGGTGGGATTGTCGGTTCCAGCATCGCCTTCAATCTGCTTCAGGACGGATTCAACGGACGCGTTCTTGTGGTCGAGCGCGATCCGAGTTACCAGTTTGCATCGAGCGCGCTCGCCATGGGTGGCGTGAGGCAGCAGTTCATGTCGAGCGTCAACATTCGGATGGTCCAGTACAGCGTCACCGTGTTCGAACAGTTCCCGGACTGCCAGTTTCGGCAGCGGGGATATCTGTTTCTGGCCAACGAGGCCAACTGGAAGAAACTTCAGCGGCGATTCGAAATTCAAAAATCACTTGGCGCTGAATGCACACAGTTGACTGTGGCGGATATCCGAAAACTGGTGCCGGAACTTCGCTGCGACGATCTTGTGGGCGGATTGTTAGGGCCGAAGGACGGCTACGTTGACCCCCGCGCCGCTCTTCGACTCTTTCGCAAGAAGGCCGAAGAACTCGGGGCGACCTATATCTCAGACGAAGTCGAGAAGATCGAGAAGGGCGCAATTCATGGGACCAAATCCGGACGGATCGCCACAGATCGCGTGGTCATCGCGTCCGGGGCGTTTTCCGCGACGGTCGCGGAACTGGCTGGTGTTCAATTGCCAATCACACCCGTGCGCCAGCAGCTATTCCGATGTACTTTGCCGAGGCTATGGGCCTATGAATTTCCTGCGGTGATCGATCCGGGTGGCGTTCACTGGCGCAGCGACTGGAATAATGAGATCGTCATCGCCAAAACGAAACCGGATGAGCTGCCGGGCGTGCGGTTCGGCTGCGATATCGAAAGGTTCTATGAGGATTTTCTTCCGGACCTTGTGCGGCGGCTTCCGGAGTTTCGCGATCTGAAGCTCGTCTTCGGCTGGGGTGGCCTGTATGAAATGACACCCGACCACAATGGAATCATCGACAGGCATCCCGAGATGGATTGGCTTTACTTCGCCGCCGGCTTCAGCGGTCACGGCCTGATGATGTCTCCCGCGACGGGCAAGCTCATGTCCGAATTGATCCGCACCGGCCGCTTTCAGACCGTGGATGCCTCGCCATTGTCCTTTTCGCGCTTCCGGCGCAACGAGTTATTTTGGGACGAGGCAATGATTTGAAGAACGCGGGCTAAAGCCCGCGACTACATTGGGGACGAATATGGTTTCCATTGGGGACGAATAGGGTTTCCATTGGGGACGAATACGGTTTCCAAATGTAGTCGCGGGCTTTAGCCCGCGTTCAAAGGAATTCGACTAATGCCGAAAATTGTGGGAATCGACCTGGGAACCACAAACAGCCTTGTCGCGATCGTGGAAGACGGCACCCCGCGTGTCATCCCCGGCGCCGATGGAAACATGCTCGTGCCTTCGGTGATCTATTTTGATGAGGGCGGAAATGTGCTGGTCGGGAATGACGCCAAGGCCAAAATGGTCGAGAAGCCCACGAACACGATCTTCTCGATCAAGCGATTCATGGGCAAAGGCATCGAAGATGTCCGTGAAGATCTTCCATTACTTCCGTTCGACGTCTCTCCCGACAGCGAGCACATTATCCGGCTCAAAATCTTCGGCCGCGACTACACGCCGCCCGAGCTTTCGGCATTCATCCTCCGCGAGCTGAAGCGCAATGCCGAAGCGGCGCTCGGCGAAGAAATCAAAAACGCAGTCATCACTGTCCCTGCGTATTTCAATGACGCACAGCGCCAGGCCACAAAAGACGCCGGCCGAATTGCAGGGCTCGACGTGCTGCGGATCGTCAATGAACCGACTGCGGCTTCCCTGGCCTACGGCCTCGACAAGAAAAACCAGGGAACCATTGCCGTCTATGACTTCGGCGGCGGCACTTTCGACATCTCCATCCTGAAACTGAGCGACGGAATCTTCGAAGTCCTTTCTACTGCCGGCGACACGCATCTTGGCGGGGACGACATCGATGAGCAGTTGATCCGGCTCGTGCTCGGAGACCTCGGCCGGACACCCGATGTCCACACAATCCCGGCGATCCGCAAGGCCGTGAATAAGACGAAAGAGGATCTGTCGTCAGGAGACGAGGCGGAAATCGTCGTCGAACAGCTTCAGTATCGCCGTTCGATTACCCGTGCGGAATTCGAAAAACTGATCGATCCGACCATTGAGCGAACACTGAGGCCGTGCCGCCAGGCGCTGCAGGATGCCGGACTCAGGACCTCGGACATCGACGAAGTCGTGATGGTGGGCGGCTCGACACGAATTCCTCTTGTCCGCCAGCGCGTGCAGGAACTCTTTGGACGCGTGCCGCACACCGAACTGAACCCGGATGAAGTCGTTGCTCTTGGCGCGGCTGTACAGGCCGATATCCTCGGCGGCGGTAAACGGGACATGCTGTTACTGGATGTGACGCCACTCTCATTGGGTATCGAAACCATGGGCGGCGTAATGTCCAAAATCATTCCGCGCAATTCGACTATTCCGGCCAGCGCCACTGAAATGTTCACAACCTTTATCGAGGGCCAGACGAATGTGAAGATCCATGTCCTCCAGGGCGAGCGCGAATTGGTGAAAGACTCCCGCAGCCTGGCGCAATTCGACTTGAAGGACATTCCTCCGATGCCGGCCGGCATGCCGCGCATCGAGGTCAAATTCCTGATCGATGCGGACGGCATTCTCAGCGTGGCCGCGCAGGAACAGCGGACCGGAAAGTACCAGTCCATCGAGGTCAAACCGACCTACGGACTTACCGACGAACAGGTCGAGCACATGATCCTGGAGTCGTTCGAATATGCCGAAGCGGATATCGAAGCGCGTCTGGTCATCGAATCGCGGAATGAAGCCGAAACCGTTCTGAACGCAACTGCGAAGGGCACCGCCGACGAGCATTATGGGGAGCTATCCGCTGAAGAAAGGGCCGAGATTTCAGCGGCGGCGCAGCATCTGCGCCAAGTCATGAGAAGTGACAACCACCAGGCCATTCGCGAAGGCATCGAACGGCTCAGCCAGGCCACCATGAAGCTGGCCGAGCTCATCATGAATTCGGCCATTTCCAAAGCGCTCAAAGACAAGCGCGTGAGGGAAATTCAATGAACAAAGAATTGACCTGGACCGCAACCGAAGATATCGCCATCGCCCTCGCCGACAAGTTTCCGGATACGGGGTTTTCTTTCGGGACGATTTCAGCCCCGTAGGGGCGAAAGACTCTTTCGCCCCTACGGGGCTGGTGTGCCAAAACGACACTAGCCCCGGGCTTACGCCCGGGGCTACACTCTGTCGCCGCTCCGCGGCTGAATACAGGCGCGAAACAAGCGCCGGGTGAGGGTTTGGCCATCACGACCCCATTTTCTCCGCCACATTCAAGCCGCTTGTGATTGCGCCTTCGATGAACGGTCCCATCAGGTAGTCCCCGCAAAAGTACAGGCCCGGCCTCCGCGATCGTTTTTCAAAGGCGACAATCTGGCTGAACCTTCCGGGTGGAAATTTCGGTGTGCCGGAGGACCATTCGAAAATCTTTGTGGATAGCGGCTTCACGGGATAGAGCCTCTGCAGGTCGTCCGTCAGCCGCTCCGCCGATACATTCTCCCCACCGCCGGTGACGGCAAGCAAACCCTGTCCTTTCGGAGCTCGTGACGGATCGATGTAGTCGTGAAATGAGATCGTGGCAGCCGTGAAGTTCTCGACTCTTGGAATCGAGACCCCGTAGCATTTCCCATCCACGGGACGCTCCGTACTCACGACGAGCGTTACAACTCGCTGATAACGGCATTCCCGAAAGAATTCCTTGTCCTCTTCGCCAAGCTGCTCGCCGACACCTTCAATTTGCAGCACCCTGTCGCCAGGAACCGCGATCACGAGGTCGGAAAAATCCTGGCCCAGAGTGGAAAGGTTCTCTACAGGCTGTCCTGAAAGGACGGTTACGCCCTCCGACAGCCGCCGCGCGATGTGGCCGATGCCTCCCCGGAGCGTGCTCAGGCGGGTGTTGTACATGTGCTTCGCGAGCATCAGGTAAAGCAGCTTTGAAGTTTCCTCGGAACTGTAGAAGAACAACGTCGAGATCAGTGGGCCTGCGACGTAGTTGAGCACATTCTGCGAGAGTTCTCGCTTCACGAATGCCGCGACGGTTTCGTCGTCCAGATGAAGACCGCGTTCGGGGTGATGAAGATCCAGATGAGGGTTGTAACGGGCCAGCAAATACGCCATGCGCGCCAGGAGCGCCTTATCCGCGAGATTCAATCCCTTGAACTTCAGCAGACCTGTTGCCGACGCTACGCGATGCGGATAGACCCGGCCTTTGTACACCTGCCCCGCGTGAGGCTCGATCGAGAGAATCTCGCCGGACAGGCCAAGATCGCGGATCACCTTGAAGGTGTTCCGGAATAACTCCGGACTGAGCAGAAAGTCCGTGCCGGCAATGGAACGTCCGCCTGGCGCTGACGAAGCCTCGAAAACCACGGCCTCAATGCCGCGCTGTTTTAGCGCCCAGGCGCAGGTCAAACCCGCCAGACCGCCGCCAATGATCGCCACACGTTTCACGAGTGCTGCTTGGCGGCGCGAATTCTATCGCGAAAGTACCTGCTGATGATCTTGTCGACCAGGCTTGGCGCGAGAGCATTTCCCCAGACCAGCAGGCGGCTGAGGCGGCTCGGGTACACCTCGAGTTTCGGCTTTTTGATGCAGGCAACTATAGCGGCGGCAACTTCCTCTGCGGACTGAACATGCCCGGTAGGCTGGAATTTATGCCTCACATCGCCATGCCTGACGTGATCGCCGAATTCGGACCTGGTCGCGGCTGGACTGACGATACTCACGTCGATGCCGGAGTCTTTAACTTCAAGCCGCAGGCTTTCGCTGATTCCCTGCAGCGCGAACTTGGTGGCACAGTAAATACCGGACAGGGGAAGGCCGCGTTTCCCCACCACGGACGACACGTTGATAATGTGCCCGCCGCCCTGGGCCTGCATGATCGGAATCACAAGCTGCGAGGCCAACAGCGGCGCCTCAAAATTCAGATCGAAGATTTCGCGAACTACGGGCGCCTGTGTCTTTTCGACGCTCCCCAGGAAACCAAAACCCGCATTGTTGATGAGGACGTCGACGCGTCCGAAACGATCGTGGGTGGAACGGATCATCGTTTCGACCTGGTCTCTCTGCCTCAGATCCAGGACCATCGACGTGGCGATACCTCCCGCTTTTCGAATTTCTTCTTCCAGTGCCGCCAGCCGGTCGTGGCGCCGAGCCACCAGGACAAGCTGCGCCGGTTCCCGCGCCAGGGCAAGCGCCGTAGCTCGCCCAATACCGCTCGAGGCCCCGGTAATGATGATGATTTTGCCTGCGATGTCTCTCATGGGTATCGAGGTCTTCATGTTACCCTGTCGCCCAAAAACATTTCTACCGAGACGCTTGCGAAGAATAGCTTTCAAGTTCCGTTTTCTGCTAATTAGGTGATTTATACGTCTGTCCCCGAATTAGGCCCGAAGTAGAGCACTACCGAATTTCTCGGGCAGGGAGCACATCCGATGAGAGCCGTGAAACTGAGCGCCGTAATCCTTGCGTTGTTGTTCGGGATCCCGACTGCTGCGCAAATCCAGGAGAAGGTCGATCTCGACGCGACCTACAGGATCAAAGACGAAGGACTCAATCGATCCCAGGTCATGGACATCCTCAGTTACCTCACCGACGTTTACGGCGGGCGTTTGACTGGTTCGCCGCAAATCAAGGCGGCAGCGGAGTGGGCAAAGAAAAAATTAATGGAATGGGAACTCGTCAATGTGAACCTGGAAACATGGGGACCTTTTGGCCGGGGCTGGTCGAACGAGAATTTCTCTGCTCGTGTGATTTCCACCAGCAGTTTCCCGCTCATCGCTTATCCGAAAGCATGGACGCCCGGCACCAACGGTCCTGTGACGGCCGACGTCGTTGTGGCGATCATCAATAACGACCAGGACTTCGATACGTTTCGCGGCCAGCTTCGCGGAAAGTACGTCATGGTGACCCCGATGCGCGATGTCCCCGCTCTTTTCGAAGCTCCCGGCCACCGGTTCACGGAGGAAGAACTTGTCGCGATGTCGGCGCAGCCGGTCCAGCCTCCGCGGGGCGGCGGTCGCGGCCAGCGGGGCGGCGGTGGCAATAACAACCCCAACTTCAATGACAGACGGCTCAGGTTTTTCCTGAGTGAAGGTGTTGTGGCCACGATTGAAGCCGGCCAGGGCAGCGGCGGCACTGTTTTTGTACAGGCCGGTGGCAGCAGGAATGCCAGTGATCCGCCGGTCCCGTCACAGATTGTCATGGCGATAGAGCACTACGGACGCATCTGGCGGATGATCGAAAAGAAAGTCCCGGTCCGTCTTGAAATGAACATCGAGAACAAGTTCTACGACCAGGACTTGAACTCGTTCAACATCGTAGCCGAAATTCCGGGGACGGATAAGGCGGACGAACTCGTGATGATCGGGGCGCACTTCGACTCCTGGCACACGGGAACAGGCGCAACAGACAATGCCGCCGGATCTGCCGTGATGATGGAAGCACTTCGCATCCTGAAGGCGACCGGCCTCAAAATGCGCCGGACGGTTCGATTGGGCCTCTGGACTGGTGAAGAGGAAGGCCTTCTCGGCTCGCGCGCTTACGTCACGCAGCATTTTGCCGATCGCCAGGATATGAAATTGAAACCCGACCACGCGAAATTCGCCGCTTATTTCAATGTGGACAACGGTACCGGTACCATTCGAGGTGTATACCTGCAGGGCAACGAAACCGTGTCGCCCATATTTCAGGCCTGGATGCAACCATTCAGGAATCTCGGAATGACCACGCTCAGCATTCGAAACACGGGCGGAACGGATCATCTCTCGTTCGATGCCGTGGGGCTGCCGGGATTCCAGTTCATTCAGGATCCCGTGGAGTACAACAGCCGGACGCACCATTCGAACATGGATGTGTACGAGCGGATTCAAGCCTCAGACATGATGAAGAACGCGGTAATCGTCGCGACTTTTGCATACCAGGCCGCGAACCGCGATGAGAAGCTGCCGCGGAAACCGTTGCCGAGACCTCAGCCGCCGGCAAATCGCCCGGGGAACTAAACCAAAGAGTTAGCCGCGAATTACGCAGATTACGCAAATGGGGCGAAAAAAAATTCTTGATGCGCCCCA
>WNFQ01011996.1_pt1 | contig 11026 bp, 8 predicted proteins | sample 5400171 | NCBI WGS metagenome assembly WNFQ01 (sample SAMN13153356, study PRJNA577476) | soil metagenome | isolation source: 20 cm soil under Madrone tree | place: USA:California | collected 2016-06-14 | reverse complement strand
CTGCGGGGTGCGGCAGGCGGCGGAGCGCGGCGCGTTCGATCCCGACCGGCTCGTGTCCTATCAGCGCATCTACGAGGAAGTCAGCGTGCCTTCCTGGTCCAGCGGTCGGCGTCGCGGGAGGTGACCTTTCGCATCATCTGCGCGAACGCGTCGTCCAGGTCGATTCCCTGCGAGTTGGCGAGGCAGATGACGACGAACAGGACGTCGGCCAGCTCCATCGCGATCGACCCCTCCGGCTCTTCGGGCTTCTTCGTCTTCTCGCCGAATCGGTGGTTCACTTCCCGCGCCAGCTCACCCACCTCCTCCGTGAGCCGCGCGAGGTTGGTGAGCGGGGGGAAGTATCCTTCTTTATATTGGCCGATCCACCGATCGACTGTTTGCTGGGCTTCGCGCAGGGACACGGGAGGCTCCGGGCAATCGTGAATGCCGAGCTGCCGCCGCTGGTCGCGCCGTTCCGCGGGGAGCGGTACGCCGCGAAAGACGTGAGTGCGCTCATCGCGCCCCCGTACGACGTCATTTCCAGCGAGGACCGCGCACGCTTCGCCGCGCGGGATCCCCACAATATCGTGCATCTCATTCTGCCGGAAGCGCCGTCAGGACTCGGCGGGGACCGTTACGCGCAGGCCGCGACGCTGCTCGAGATGTGGCGGCAGGCGGGCGTCGTGCGCCCCGATCCTGCGGACTCGGTGTATGTCGTCGCACAGGACTACGCCGTACCGTCGGGCGAGCGGCGGACGCGCATCGGGATGCTGGCGGCGGTGCGCGCCGAGCCCTTCGCGACGCGGCGCGTGCGACCGCACGAGCAGACGCACTCGGCTCCCAAGGCCGACCGGCTGGCGCTGCTGCGCGCCGCCGCGGCGAACCTCGAGTCCATCTTCTTGCTCGCGCCCGACGCCGACCGGTTGTTGGCACAAGCGCTCGTGAAACGTGCCTCCGGGGTGCCGGCGGGGCGCGCGGAGCTCGACGGCGTCGGCATCCGCCTCTGGGTCGTCTCGGGCGCTGAGGCGGCGGAGCTCGCTGGGCTGGCGGGCCGAGCTCAGCTCTACATCGCCGACGGCCATCACCGCTACGAGACTGCGGCGGCTTATGCTCGGGAGCAGCCGCGCGCCGACCGTGTCCTCTCGTTCATCGTGTCGGCGGCCGATCCGGGCCTCACCATTCTCCCTACGCACCGCATCGTCTTCGGGGCGGGGCGCGATGCACCCAATCTGGTCGCCGCCTGGCGGGAGTGGTTCGAGGTCGGGCGAGTCGCGCCCTGCATGGATCGGATGGAGCGGCTGGCGGACCTCGGGCGCGAGCGCACCGCTTGCATCGTGGCGTTCCCCGACGCCTACGATGTCACCTTGGTCTTGAAGAACGAGGCGGCGCTCGAGAGCGTACCGGAACTCAGAGCGCCCGCGATCCGTGCATTGGACGTGGCCCGGATCGAGTCGCTCGTGGTGCAGCGCATCCTCGGGGCGGGCACGGCGACGCCGTCGCTCGCCTACACGCCCGATCCGCGCGCGGCGTTCGACGCGGTCCGCAACGGTCGCGCCGCCGCCGCGGTCCTGCTCAATCCCACGAAAGTACGGGAAGTATTCGCGGTAGCGGATGCGGGCGAGGTCATGCCGCCCAAGTCGACGTACTTCGTCCCGAAGGTGCCGAGCGGGCTGGTAGTGCGGTCCGTCTAAGGTATTTTCCGTCCATGCCACGCTCCCGCGACCGCGTCCTCGGTAATCTCGAGTCCATCTACCGCGAAGCCTACGAGCGCGCCAAGGCCGCCAGCGACCAGGTACGCATGGCGGATATCGACGCCGCCTACCAGCGCGAGCAGTTGTTGCTCGAAGTGCTGCTCGACATCCGCGATGCCCTCGCGTCCCAGTCGCCGTCTGCCGAGCCCGGCTCGGGAAAGACGGCGGGTCCGGACCCGATCGCCGCGCTCGAGACCATCCACCGCATCACCAAGCTCCGCTGAGGAAGCCGCATGCGCCGACGCCTGGCACTCGCAGTCCTCTGCCTCACCCTCGCGGCCTGCGCCCCAAAGGCCGACATCATCATCACGGGCGGGATGATCTGGACTGGCCTCTCGACCGGAGCCCCGCCACGGGGTTCCATCGCCATCGCCGACGGTAAGATTCTCGCGATCGGTGACGACTCGGACGTCGGGCGCTACGCGGGCCCCAAGACCCAACGGATTCAGGCCGACGGTGGGCTCGTGCTCCCCGGCTTCACCGACGGGCACACCCACTTCATCGACGGCGGCTTCCAGCTCGCGTCGGTAAACCTGCGCGATGCGGCGACCCCGCAGGAGTTCGTACGGCGCCTCAAGGAGTACGCGAAGACCCTGAAGCCGGGCGACTGGATCACCGGCGGCGACTGGGACCACACGCTCTGGGTCGGTCAGCCGCTCCCGCGTCACGAGTGGATCGATTCCGTCACCCCGGCCAACCCGGTATTCGTGAGTCGGCTAGACGGCCACGAGGCGCTGGCCAACGCGGCCGCGATGCGTGCCGCGGCTGTCACCAAGGACACCCCCACCCCCTCGGGCGGCGAGCTCCTGCGGGATCCGAGGACGGCCGAGCCGACCGGCATCTTCAAGGACCGGGCGCTCGATCTCATCGGGCGCGTCATTCCCGACCCGTCGCCCGCCCAGCGCGACTCGGCCCTCGCCCGCGCACTGGCGCACGCCGCATCGCTCGGCGTGACCGCCACCTCCCACATGTCCGCGTCGTGGGCCGATCTCGCGTCCTATCGGCGCCTCGAGCGGGCGGGCCGGCTCACCATGCGGGCCGCGCTCTATTTACCGCTCGATTCCTGGCGGGCCGTCGCCGAGACGGTGAGCCGGTCGGGGCGTGGCGACGACTGGGTGAAGATCGGCGGGCTCAAAGGTTATATGGACGGCTCGGCGGGCTCGCGTACCGCGTACTTCTTCGAGCCGTACAGCGATTCGGCGGGTTACCGAGGCTTGTTGCAGCACCCGGAGGCGGACATGCGCAGCTGGATCGGCAGCGCCGACTCGGCGGGCCTGCAGGTCGCCGTCCACGCGATCGGTGACCGCGCCAACGCCATCCTCCTGTCGATCTACGACAGCGTGGCCGTGGCACACGGGCCGCGCGACCGGCGCTTCCGGGTCGAGCACGCCCAGCACCTGCGTCCGCAGGATATCCCCCTGTTCGGGAAACTCGGGGTGATCGCGTCGGTACAACCCTATCACGCTATCGATGACGGCCGTTGGGTGGAGCAGCGGATCGGGCCCGTCCGCATCAAGACCACCTACCCATTCCGCACGCTGCTTGACACGGGTGGCAAGCTGTCGTTCGGGTCGGACTGGACCGTCGCGCCGCTCGATCCGATCCTCGGCGTGTACGCGGCGGTCACGCGCCGCACGCTCGACGGCAAACACCCCGATGGATGGGTGCCAGAGCAGAAGATCACGGTGGCAGAGGCGCTGCGGGCGTACACGGCGGGCAACGCCTACGCGACATTCGACGAGGCTAAGCGGGGCATTCTGGCGCCCGGTGTGGACGCGGACCTCGTCGTGCTGGACCGCGATCTCTTCACCATGCCGGCCGATTCGCTCGATCGGGCGCGAGTACGGTACACAATTGCGGGGGGGAGGCTGGTCTACCGGCGCTAGCCGGAGTTACTTGAGCCCCTTGCCCTCGCGCTCGACGCCTGCCTCGACCACTTCACCGAGAACCAGGGTGTGATCTCCACTCGGCAGAGTTGCGACGACGCGACACTCCACCCAGCCGAGCGCGTCGGCGAGCACGGGCGCACCGGCGATCGGCCCCGGCTTGGTCTTGACTCCCTTGAGCTTCGGCATGGCGCCCACCTGGCCGCGCCCCAGCTTCTCCGCCAGGTCACGCTGCCCTTCGTGAAACACACTGATGGCAAAGTGGTGTGCGTCGCGGATCATCTCGATCATCTTGGACGTGCTCTCGACCGCCACCACCACCATGGCAGGGTCAAACGAGGCCTGGCTGACCCAGTTGGCGGTAATGCCGTGCTCGTCGGCCTCGCGCTTTACCGTCAACGCGTACAGCCCGTATGCAAAATGCCGGAGGACCGTCTGTATCGCAGCGGCGTTCATGAACACGAATATGGATCGGCGGACGCGTAGCACGCCACTTGCGGGGCAGGGTGGCTGCCGCATGGCCGTCCCACGGTGCCGCAAAAACACCCTAACGCCGGCGCATTGCGCGAGTCACTTTGGACGTTGATAGGAGGCGCCCGATGCCCCCACTGCGGTCGCGTACCCTTGCGGCCACTACCTGGCTGCTCTTGATAGCGGTCGGCATGTCCGCGCAGCAACCAGCATCGCGGCAACCGTCCGCCTATGAAGAGCTGCAAACGTTCTCGGCGGTGCTGAATCACATCCGCGTGAATTACATGGACTCCGTGACCTACACGCAGCTGGTCCGGGCCGCGATTGACGGAGTCTTGCAGGCGCTCGATCCACACAGCCGCTTCGAGTCGTACGCCGATCGCAACCAGGCCGCCAAGCTCCAGCGCGGCGAGCTCGCCGTCACCGGCCTGGTGCTCGAGAACGTGGACGGCGCCGCGAGCGTCCTGGCGGTCATGCTCAAGAGCCCGGCGGACAAAGCCGGCCTCCAGCCCGGCGACCGGCTCACCTTCGTCGACGACACAACCGTCGCGGGGCTGGATGCGAGGGCGCTCGAGCTCCGGCTGGCCGGCGACAAGGGATCCAAGGTTCACCTGCGCTTCGAGCGCGGCCCACGCCTCGAGCCCGACGGAGAAAAGGCTGCGTCCGAAGTGCATGACGCCCTCAAGCGGTTGCGGGGCCAGGGTGCCACCCAGTTCATCTTGGACCTCCGCCGGAACCCCGGTGGCCAGGTACGCGCGTCCGTGGAGCTGGCATCGGAGTTCTTCCCCAAGAACACGGTGGTGTTCAGCACCCGGGGGCGGAAGAAGGAAGTCGACACGACGTTCGTGACCAAGCGCGACGGCGAGTTCACCACCGCGCCGCTCGTCGTCCTGGTCGACGGCGGCAGCGCGAGCGCCGCCGAGGCCCTGGCCGCTTCGCTCCAGGACCACGACCGCGCGCTCCTGCTGGGGCGCCGCACGTTCGGCAAAGCTCTCATGCAGACGGTCTTCTTCACCCCGTCGGGCGACGTCATATGGCTGACCATCGGCCGCGTGATCACGCCTAGCGGCCGCTTCATCCAGCGGCGCTACCACGGCCTGCGCTCCGAGGAATACCGCGCCTTCGGCGGCGTGGCCGGCGCCAGGGAGGATACGCTCGAGACGTTCCACACCGATCATGGCCGGCCCGTGCGTGGCGGCGGCGGCATCGCGCCCGACGTCGAGCTGCCCCGGCCGGCCCGTATACCCGTGTGGTGGAGCGCGGCCGCCGACTCGGGGTTGGGTGACGCGTTGGCCGACAGTTTCGCCTTGACGTTGCCGGCCACTCCGGCCGCCCGGGCGAGCTGGATCAATGCCCGGGCGGAGTGGGACACGCGGCTCGTGGCTCCTTTCCTGGAACGAGTGCGGCGCCGCTTCCACGTGGCGGCGGAGCCGGACTCGCTGCTCGCTGCGCGGATCGGACGCAACCTCGCGCTGCGTGTTGCGGAGGTGCGATGGGGGCCCGATGCGCGCGACGAGTTTCTCGTGCGGAACGACCCGGACGTCCGCGCCGCCACGGACTACTTCCGCCGCCTGCCCGAGCTTTTGGGCGGGCCGAAGTAGACTATCTTTCCGCCTATGGCGACGCGCGCTCAACCCCGCCCCCGGGCCGCCAAATCCCTGTCCAAGGCCGACCTGCTCGACATGTATCGGCTGATGTTCTTGTCGCGGCGCCTCGACGACAAGGAAATCCAGCTCAAACGGCAGAACAAGATCTTCTTCCAGATCTCGGGTGCCGGTCACGAGGGGGTGCTGGTCGCGGCGGGGAAAGCCCTTCGCCCCGCGTACGACTGGTTCTATCCCTACTATCGCGACCGTGCGCTCCTATTGAGCCTCGGGATGACTCCCACCGAGATGCTGCTCTCCGCGGTCGGTGCGGCCGAGGATCCCAACTCGGGGGGCCGCCAGATGCCCTCCCACTGGGGTCACAAGGCACTCAACGTCGTCAGTCAGTCGAGCCCCACCGGCACGCAGCTGCTTCAAGCCGTGGGCTGTGCCGAGGCATGGCTCCGCTACAACCGGATCGACGCGATCGCCGAAAGGCCGATACATGGCGACGAGCTCGTGTACGTGTCCGCGGGGGACGGCACGACGAGCGAAGGTGAGTTCTGGGAGGCGCTCAACACCGCCAGCAACCTGAAGCTGCCCGTCTTGTTTCTCATCGAGGACAACAAGTACGCGATCTCGGTCCCCGTGGAGGTTCAGACGGCGGGCGGCTCGGTGTCGAAGCTCGTGCGGAACTTCCCTGGCCTCCTGGTCGAGGAAGTGGACGGCTGCGATCCGGTCGCCTCTTACGACGTGCTGCTGCGCGCCTCGGAGTACGTCCGCCAGCGCAAGGGGCCTGCGCTGGTGCATGCGCACGTGACCAGGCCTTACTCGCACTCGCTCTCGGACGACGAAGTGCTGTACAAGCCGCCTAAGGAGCGGGAGGAGGAGGCGCGTCGCGATTGCCTCACCTTGTTCCCCAAGCGGCTCATCGCCGATGGCGTGGCCGCCGAAGCTGAGATCGAGGCCATCAAGCGTCAGGTAGACGAGGAAGTCGGCGTCGCCGCCGACATGGCGCTGGCCTCGCCCCAGCCGGAGCCGGAGACGGCCCTGCTGTACGTGTACTCGCCCGACGTCGATCCCACGTCCGAGCAGTTCGACACCGAGGACGACCCGCGGTTCGGAGGCGATCCCACCACGATGGTGGACCTGCTGAACGCCTGTATGAAGGATGAAATGGCGCGTGATCCGCGCATCGTGGTGTTCGGCGAGGACGTGGCGGACGTCAGCCGCGAGCAGCACCTGGAGCACGTGAAGGGCAAGGGGGGCGTCTTCAAGGTCACCTGGGGGCTGCAGCGACAGTTCGGGAGCGACCGGGTCTACAACTCACCGCTCGCGGAAGCGAACATCGTGGGCCGGGCCATCGGCCTCGCCACGCGCGGCCTGAAACCGGTCGTCGAGATTCAATTCTTCGACTACATCTGGCCCGCCTATCACCAGCTGCGGAACGAGCTGGCCACCTTGCGGTGGCGCTCCAGCAACGCGTTCTCGGCTCCGGTCGTGGTGCGCGTCACCTACGGGGGCTATCTCAAGGGCGGCTCGATCTATCATTCCCAGACGGGCGCCGTGGTGTTCACCGCCATCCCAGGGCTCCGCGTCGTGTGTCCCAGCACCGCGCTCGATGCCAACGGCCTGCTGCGCACCGCCATTCGGTGTGACGATCCCGTGCTGTTCCTCGAGCACAAGCACCTCTACCGCCAGACGTACAACAAGGCGCCGAACCCCGGGCCGAATTTCATGATCCCATTCGGCAAGGCGAAGGTGGTGCGGGAGGGCCGCGATCTCACCGTCGTGACCTACGGCGCGGTGGTGCAGCGCTCGCTCGTGGCCGCAAAGGAGCTCGAGGAGCGGGACGGGGTGAGCGTCGAGGTGATCGATCTGCGCACGCTCTCGCCCGTGGATTGGGAAGCGATCAAGGCGTCCGTGATCAAGACAAACAAAGTCCTCGTCGCGTACGAGGATGCGCAGTCCTGGGGCTACGGCGCCGAGATCGCCGCCCGTATCGCCGACGAGTGCTTCCCATGGCTGGACGCGCCCGTGAGGCGAGTGGCCTCGACCGACACATTCGTCGGCTACGCACCCAGGCTCGAGGACTTCATCCTGCCCCAGGTGGAAGATCTCTCGCAGGCGATGCGCGATCTGCATGCGTTTTAGCGCGGCCCGCGCATACAGTCTTCTCTTCTTTTTATCCGGAGCGACGGGGCTCGTGTACGAGCTCCTCTGGGTCCGGGTCCTTTATCAGACGTTCGGCTCCACGATCCAGTCGGTAACCACCGTGGTCGCCGCCTACATGGGTGGCCTGGGTCTCGGCGCATGGTTGCTCGGCCGCCGCGCCGATCGCCACGCGAGCCCGGCGGCACTCTACGGTTGGCTGGAAATCGCGATCGGCGTGTTCGGGCTCGCCTCTCCCCTCGTGTTGGCCCTCGCCCACCGCGTCTACATCGGCGTCGCCTCGGCCTTCGGCCTGGTCGGGGGAGCGAGCATCGCGCTGCGCTTCGCCCTCGCGGGGGCTGTTCTCCTCATCCCGACGACCCTCATGGGCGGGACGCTCCCAGTGCTCACGCGGGCCTTCACCGGCGCGGATCGGGCCGAGTTGCAGCGCTCGCTCGGACTCCTGTACGGACTCAACACTCTGGGCGCGGTTTTGGGAACCGCCCTCGCCGGCTTCTTCCTGATCGAGCATGTGGGAGTACGGGCGAGCCTGTGGGGCACGGCGGCGGTCAATCTCGCCCTCGGAGGTGGCGCCATCGCGCTCGCCCGAGGCCAGCTCGTCACCCCGCAGATGTTCTCGCCTGACCCCGGGCGCGAGCCCGGGGAACAGCCGAGCCGCGTCCTCCGCAAAGTCGCCCTGGTGCTGATCGGCCTCACCGCCTTCGCCGCGTTGTCCGAGGAGATCGCCTGGACTCGCGTGCTGGTGATGATCGTCGGCGGGTCCACCTATGCCTTCACACTCGTGCTCCTGACGTTCTTGCTCGGCATCGGCATCGGCAGCGCTCTCGTGGCTCGCCGCGGCTCGGCTCCATCCGAAACCGCGGCGGCCGCCGGCGCGGCCCAGGCGCTGACTGCCGCGGGTGCCGCCCTGCTGTTTGTCGTCTTCGGCCTGCTGCCGCGCTACATCATCGCCGTGTTTCAGCTGCCGTCCCTCGGAGCCACGGAGCGTCTCCTCGCGATGGGCCTCGCCGTCGGGGCCGTAGTGCTCAGTCCGGCGATCGGGATGGGGATGACCTTTCCGCGCCTCACCGATCTCGTGGCGCGTCGCGACACGGCGGGTGGAGCGGAGGTGGGCCGGGCGTACGCGATCAACACCGCTGGAAGCATCATCGGGGCGGTGCTGACCGGCTTCGTCCTGGTGGTGACCCTGGGCACAGACCTCACGCTGCGCCTGGGCGTGCTCGTGAATGTGCTCGGAGCCCTGGCCCTGGCCGCACTCGCCGCCCGTGGAGTAGCGGAGGGGTCGGTCGCGCATCGGCGGCTCCGCGCTTGGGTACTCGGCGCGGGGGCGCTGGCCAGTGCCGCGCTCGTGGTTGCCCTCGCCGCGCCGCGCTGGAGCACGCGGCTCATCGACCTGGGGCCCAGCATCTACGCGCGCGACCGAATGGATGCGCACGGCGTTGCGGCGTTCCTGGCACACCGCGGCTCGCGTCAATTGGCGTACCAAGAGGGTTGGAACGCCACGGTCTCGGTGTGGGAGGAGGCGTCGGGTCGCTCGCTCAAGGTCAACGGCAAGGCGGACGCGTCGGACTACGGCGACATGGACACCCAGATCATCGCCGGTCTCGCGCCTGTCGCGGCGCGCCCCGATCCCAAGAACGCGTTCCTCGTCGGGTACGGTAGCGGCGTGACGGCACGCGTCCTCTCGGACGTTCCGGGCATGCAGCGCGTTCGGGTGGTCGAGATCGAGCCCGCGGTGCTCGACATGCATCGCTTCTTCTTGCGCGTCAACGACTCGGCCCTCGCCCGCCCGAACGTCTCGGCGATCGTGGATGATGCGCGCAGCGCGCTGCAGCTCGATCCCACGCGCTACGACATCATCGTTTCGGAGCCCAGCAACCCCTGGCTCGCGGGCGTCGCCACGCTGTACACGGTCGAGTTCTTCCGCATTGCCCGAAGCCGTCTTGCGGAAGGTGGCGTGTTCTGCCAATGGGTCCAACTCTATCAGGTACCGCTCCCGGTGGTGGCCGGTGTGGTGCGGAACGTGAGGGCGGTGTTCCCCCACGTGCATCTCTGGTTCGGTGCCCCCGGCGACGTCATGGTGGTCGCGTCTGACCGACCTCTCGCGTATGACCCCGCGTGGATCGCTCGCTTGGTCGGCCCGACCGGAGCGCTGGGCGAGTTGGGACGCGAGTACCTGGGCGTCGATCGGCCCGAGGACTATCTCGGACATTTCCTGCTCGGCGAAGCGGGCGTCGCGAAGCTGATCGAGCGTCCCGCCATCCTGCACCGTGACGACCGGCCGCAACTCGAATTCGTCGCGGCGCGCCGCTTCCTCGATCCCTCGGGGACGGCGGGGGTGTTCGACTCCCTGGCGGCCATCCAGGCCGCCACTCAGGCGCAGGACGGGACATCACCATTGCGGCTCGCTCGTACGCTCACGGCTCGCTGGGGCGATATCGGTGGTCTGGCGTACGTCGACGACGCCCGGCGCGCTCAGCCGGACGATCCTCGATGGACTGCGGCGGTGGCGGCGATTCGCCTCAACCTGGGAGACGCGACGTTCAGCGACTCGGCGCTGCCGCGCCTGTTGCGCCCCGGACGCAACCCCGAGGCATGGCTCATGAGTGGAGTCGTGGCGGCTCAGCGCAACCAGGGTCGACACGCCCGGTCCCTTTTCGCTGGCGCGCTCGCCGCCGGTGCGGACACGGCCGAGACCAGCGCCGCCCTTGCCGCACTCGATGCCCGGGACCAACAGTGGACTGCGGCGGCGGCCCGCCTCCGAATGGCGCTAAGTACGGCGCGCAACACCCTGCGCCATCCCTATCCGCGGAATTTGCTGTGGGCGGCGCTCAGGCCGCTCGCCTTCAACGGCCCTCCCGCCAGCGCCGACAGCCTGATCACCAACGCAGCGGGGGGGCGGGATGGCTGGTTCCGGGTGCACGAGCTCCGCACGGTGACCGCTCTGCGCACTGGTCAGTGCGAAGTGGCGGCGCGAGAGTTCCTGGTGCTGCTCGAGTTCGGGATCGAGCCGGAGGATGGCCCCGCGCTGGTCAACCAATGCCGGCGGGGTGTGGGAGCGGCGCGCTAGATCTCTTCGCCCAGTGCCTGCTTGATCTCACCCGCTGCCGCGATGACGTGGTCGACATCGCGCGACAGCGCCCGGGCCTGCTGGGTGGCTCGGGTGAGATCATCGAGGGCCACC
>WNFQ01004477.1_pt1 | contig 11027 bp, 19 predicted proteins | sample 5400171 | NCBI WGS metagenome assembly WNFQ01 (sample SAMN13153356, study PRJNA577476) | soil metagenome | isolation source: 20 cm soil under Madrone tree | place: USA:California | collected 2016-06-14 | reverse complement strand
TAGGAATGGACGATACTATTGTAGCGGAGAGTATAGCAAGAGAGACAAAGCCAGAAAGGAACTTCATTTGTGAGTCTTGCAGATAGTATGGTAAGATGGAAGGTATCTAAGGGCAATGTAGACACGCTCAGCGTGAAGAAGAAGAAAAAAACGCGACCCAGTCGGCGAAGAGTGTGGTTGAAAGAGAGGACAGGAGAGATATGAACAGTTTAAGACGACTCAGACGGGACCTTTGCTTTTATACACCAATCGCAGTGAGGAACGCAAACAGATCAGTGTCTCCATCGCGACTTCTGGTGTCCGAGTCGCGGCCTTAACGGGATCGTACTAGACGGAACAGGAGCGACCAGCCTGAGAACTGATACGCAGTCACGGTACGAATTGGCGCCTCAGATGGCCATGCGTTTCTATACTACGAGGTCTGTTCTTGGGAGGAAAGGAGACAGGGTACGTTTCATGTGCCTGTTGAGATTCCAGTAATGACTCGGAGGTGTGGACAGCTCAGGCGGCCCGATAATCCGGCCATTTTCTGCCGTGCCACTGCTCCCGTCTCCCGTAGTCACAGTAACACAATACACGATGTCAGAGTTTTGTGGAAACCCTGCTGCAGAGACAGGAGAGGCCGTTATGCCCAGTGAGCTATTTAATCTCGTGCATCTCGGGCATCTGATTGAATAAAATTGGTACGAAGAAAAGGGCAAATTCGACAGATCAAGAATGTGCGTCAAATGCAAAACTAATCCTGGGAACTTGGTGATCCGACATTCAGTCTACTGCAGGCGAGATATCTCGTGTTTTCTGCCGGTAGATCGCCCATAATAATGACAGGTGTTTTGCAGGAGCTGTTTCACGCCACTCGTAACTACCAAGTTTCGCCAGGCGCTCGATCCTCACATCAACCATGTATCCACTGGGCCACGCCGAGGTGCGCTCAAGCCATCTGGTGGTCTACTCGTAGCATTCTCTGGTGGTCTGGGTTCCTCTGTCGTACTTGACCTCGTTCACCGAGTGTACTGCGCGAACGTGGGGAGTGACGAGCAAAAGGGTGGGAAGGAACATCCTCGCAGGAACAGGGTCTGGAAAAAGATTCACGTCTGCTACGTAGAGACATCTGATGTCTTTCCTGAGGCGAGCCAAACTTTCTCTGATCTTTTTTTTCCTCATTTACTCAATCCCGCTCTAGACGAACGACCGAACTGCGCAGATTCGCGAAGCTGTCGCTCGGTACGAGGAATGCGAGTTCATTCCAGTGCGTGTACAAGACGCGTTCGATCGAAACTGGTGGGAACGAGTTTCGGGCGGCGCGGCTTCTAGTCTCGTAGAAACACCTGTTGACCTTAAAGATGAAGGTTCGTCTAATTGGTTAATTGAAGGAGCTGGCTGTCCAAATCGTTGACGTATGCCTATCAGATTCCGAGCCGATTGCCGTTTTGAAGGCCCATCTTCGCGCTTTGCCCACCCCTACGGCGACTCTATCTACTCTATCTACCCTGACGAGATTGCTATTGTTATACACTGCCTATTCTATCGGTGCTTCCCATTTGGTCCTGGGCACGTCTCTTACCTCTTTGTCAATATCCCTGATTTCCTCGATATCTCAAGGAGGCGGCTTTGTCGTGCCGCAGGCAATACAGGAAGAATGGATCCCACCTTTTGTCAAACACACCCCCAGAACCTCATCGTGGAGTGGAGAGGTCCGCTTAATCCGGCCGCTAAGAGACGTTAGCATGAAGGAGTGCACCGCTTGGGTCTGGTGGCATCAACTATCGGTAGTTGGGAAGCAGAGTATTCCGATCTCCGAGCGGACCATTGGCAACCTAACGAAAGGTAGACTCATTGTTGTACCTGTGATCACCCATCCTGACAACTCTGTAGATTTTATTATTGGGCTCGAGAAAGATTACCCGTCAACAGTGTCCACTATCGCCAAGACCGTTGGTAAACTTGCTCCGAAGGGAGAGTCAGGGATGCGATGTGTACTATGCGAACTGTAGGTTTTTGGAACGATGTAAGCCCTTAGCACTAACGAAGTGTTTGTAGACCGACGCAGCAGTCCATTCAAGGATGGAAGGCACGGACATCGATCCATTCCTTTTCAGGCGCACCTTCTCCCACAGACATTGCCACATCATCGCTACCCATATACTTATGTTTTTCTTGCCATACCATGCTCACTAGCAAGAACAGCCGGAGTACAAAAAGCCCTAACAGTTCTTCAAGTACGACACCGACACCGCCCGCAGTGAATTTCCCTACTTGGGCTGTTGCACGGCTTGCATTTAAAACTGGCGATGAGCAGAGTGTCATCTCGACTAGCTCTACAACAGCAAATGAGATTTGGGCAACCCAGAAATTAGACAGTGGCCTGATGAAGTCCCGAGTTGGCGAGTTCTTGCTGGACCATTAGTAAGGCATCATGACGACATCAGGAGTTGAGGTCGGGAGTGGCCGTTTGCTTATATGATCACTTCCGCGCTAACTTGAATCTCAACAACCTTGTTCCGAACCCACTATCATGAGGTTTTGGGCAATTGTCACAGCGATCTTGGTGTGTGTGAACGCGCTTTTTTGAGCAGACTTATTCTGACCTGCCCTATCCATTCAGGGCTTCGTCATCTGGCGGAATGGCCAAACTGCGCGAAACATTCTTATCCCAACTCCTGACCTTCCGCACAGTTATTATGCGGAGGGCCCGTACAATGACCACTGCACGATCATCAGAGATACGCCTTCTAATGACATGAATAACTGCGAGGATGCCGTCTTTTGGGAGAAAGTTGATAGTGGCGGTGCGATAATTGACAAAGTCCTGCTGCTCAGCTGTGACCCCAGCCGCAAGGTATGGAATACCGTCATGGGTCCCTTAAGTGACCCATCTTCCCACGGAGCACTCTGGTACTACAACATTGGCGGAGATACCAGTGGGGCTCCAGCACAGCCACAGCGTATTACACTGGAAGGATATCCCGAAACACACGATTTCCACCCCCTAGGATTCGACATTTACCCTTCCCAGCCCGACCAGCCCTATTCCAACCTCTTCGTGGTGAACCACGCGCGTTACAACAGCACGATCGAGCAGTTCACACTCTCGTGGCATGAGCCCAACCGCGCACAGTGGGTACGCACGTTCTCCGGCCCGGAGCTCGTGGCACCCAACGCGCTCGCGCTGACGAGCCAGACCTCGTTCTATCTCACACACGACCACCGCTTTACGCGACGCCTCCCCGGCTTACTGGGAAAAGTGTTGCCCATCACCGAGTCGGTCCTTGCGCTCCCACTGGCATGGGTCGCCCACGTCAACGTGACAGGCACAGTCGATACCACCATAAGTCCATCACATCTCCATCCCGACCCGACCCAACCCCAACCTCAAGCGACCGCGATGATAGCAACAAAAATGCATACACAAATCGTTGCATCGCGCATCGCGTTCCCAAATGGCGTCGCGATCTCCCCCGACGGCACACAAGTGGCCATAGCGTCCACGACGCTGGGCGAAATCCTCTTTTACGTGCGGGACATCGTCACGCAGGCTCTATCGCTTCGTGCGCGCGTGCCGACGCCCTTCGCACCAGATAATATCATGTTTGATTCGCGCGGCTCGCTCATCGTCGCAGGTCACCCGTACTTTCAGGCGCTCGTCGCCGTCGCGGCTAATCGCCCGGGAGCGCGTGCTCCCAGCTGGGTCGTGTCCATCACGCCCACTCCTACGTCCCCCGAGGCGGGGGCGGGAGCTGAGACGGTCGCTTGGGATGTGGGCGCACCGGTTCCGGCTTCGCGTAAAGTCCCACGAGTACCTGGTTATGAGATGCGCACGTTGTACCAGAGCGATGGTAGCGAGTTCTCCTCTTCGTCGACGGGACTGAGGGACTCAAAGACGGGAGTGTTATATGTGGTTGGTCTTTATCAGGACGGTCTGATGGTGTGCTCTCCTTAGACGCGACAGTATAGTAATGTTTCATGTATGATCATAAGTTGACATTGGAATGACAAGAGCCAGTAGTATCTGCAGAACAATATGCTCTCCCGCGATTGAGTTCTGTTGCCGATTCCCCCCGATACGCAGTAGAAAATACATAGAGAATTGGGTGGGAAAACGTAGTAGATAAAAAAAACCTTATTTGATGGCTGACAACGTCGTTTATCGAGTAGGCTTCAGAGTAACTACAGGAAAGAAAAACACCATGCACATGACAATAGAAGAGAAAGTGCCGAGGCACACGGAGTATGATAAAAGTAACCCATGAGACAAGAAAAAATTCCATGGCCTACCTATTAGACTCGTAGTTGGAACAAGGACAGAGAAAGAGAAGATAGATAGATAACATAGCACGTAGCGGAGGGAGAGGGACAGAAGGCAGATCAAAACCACGGAGTTGGCGCGTATGTCCTATACAGAAGTCAGCGACCAAAATGATCAAAAGCGTAAGATCAAACTCACATGGCACCGACTGCGGCTGCGAACGCAGCAATACCCCATGCAAATGACCTCCGCTCTGGCGTCATCTCTGGCAAGCGAGCGATGCGCCTATTCGTGGCAATCTTTCGTTCCTGTGCTTCGGGCTCCTTGAAACTGAACTGCAGCGAGGCATTCTCCTCTTCCCGCTCGCGCTTCCTCTCTCCGTCATCCATCGCTTCATCCGCATCGCTGGCCGCCTGCGCTCGCAACTTCGCTTCTCTTTGCGACTTGAATACCTCGATCATCTCCTTCTGCTCTTGAATGTCCTCAGTGGCATCTGGCCCCGGCACCTCTGGGACGTCATCCTCGACTGCAGTCTCGTCTGACCCTGCAGGAGTGACCACTTCCAACCGGCGAGTCCTAACCGGAGAGCGAAGCACTTTCGGTGATTTCATCGTGCTGGCTACTTTCGGACTAACAAGCTTGGCGGTAGGGGAAGGAGCGGGACTTGTTGTGCGCTGGGAGCGACGAGTCGCCACCGGGCTGAGAGGAGACTTTGTAGGTGAACTGGCCGCAATGGAGGGTGACTTGGCAGGAGCCGGAGAAGCCTCACGTCGGCGTTTTGGAGGGTTAGATGTGGACATGGACGGAGATGGAGTAGGTAACTGTTTCGGTGCAGGCGATCCCTTGTCTGGGGTCTGCTGTCCTTGTTGTTGTGCGCGTGACGATTTACGATACTCGGTATTTGGATCCGGCTTCGCATCTGTCAGTGGAGGAATTATCTTTTCCAGTGAGTAGTCGTTGGCGATGCCGATCGCGACGTCGGCTGCGACCCATGTGCCAGCAAAACGCGCCTTGCCAGCGCGGTTTCCCCCGGAGTTGTCAAGGTTGGCTTTGACCCAATTGGCCTCTATCCTCTCCGATTCATCGCTGGCAGTTGGGAACGCAGCGCGGAACATGGTTGTCAGGCTGATCGCGCCGGTATCAAGGCGTCGGAGGATGAACGCGTGACCTGCGGGCTACGAGGGAAAAGTGAATGAGGCAAATGAAAAAAACATAAGGCAATGTTGATTGAACACACAGTCGGAACCTTCATGCGTGCGACCTACACGGGTAGCAAAAATGGTCAAGAAACGGCTCGCGAACAGAGATGCGATGTACGCACGATCGTCGACTGTCCCTCGCGTATAATTTCTTGAAACTTGACCGCAGGCAAGTTGGAAGAATCAACTTTAGACGAGGGGTGAGGTGAGGTCGGAGAGAGAGAAAGAAACACTGACGAGACTTGATATGAGGGTTGAGATGGTCCATGGGGACGGGTGGACGAGGAGTGCCCGCGAGAGGTGCAGCGAACTGGGACTGGGAAGGCATCAGGGCAGGCAGAACAGAACAGATGGTCGACTTGTCAGCAGCCGCGAGTCGGACTCTCGTGTCGCGATTTTATGGCTCCGCTTCAATTCTACAACGTGGCCTTGCAAGGGCGATTGTGTTCGCTATGCCCCTGGTGAACTCAGAAGCTGCCATGATTAGCTGTGAGTCTCATGGATGACTTGGATGCCCCCTTTAATGGTAATGGGTGTTAAAACTTGAAAATCGAACTTCCATTGGTTATGGTTTCCGCTACTGTAATAGCAGCACTACGAGATAGAGTACAATGATGAAGCGGTCCTCATCAAATTACAGTTACACTTGTGGCCTCGCCACCAATTTCTCCACAAGTTCCTTATATCTTCCCCACCATGCATCTTTCCCTCTACGATTCTTCATATCCGCATGCGCAATCATCTCCCCAACGGGCACCCATTTTACCGTGGAGCTCTGCAGCGTGATCACCGCAGCACTATCAGGACCCGCTTGTCGCGCTTTAAACTTCTTCCCCCTTAGTGCCTCGTGATGCCTCTCGATAAATGCCATGCTCTTCAGTGCGAACCGCACCGCAAATGTACGATCCAGAGGTGATGGTATGCCACCCTGTAACGTATGGCCAAGAGAGGCCGACCGTGCGTCGAAAAGCGCGCCACCTTCCTCCTTGAAAATCCTCGTGATCACTTCTGTGGTGTAGATGTCGGATGCTCTCTCATTCCTGTTAGAAGCTCAGAATCCCGTGCATAGCGATCACTGTCAGTGACACCAGGCGCACCTGATAACGACGCGACCTTCGCTTTTCCCTTTCTCATCGAGGCCATACCGCTTCTTGAGCCACGCCACGTCCTCGCGCAGGATGTCAAGGTTGATTCCCACTTCCGGTGTATACACGAGGCTCGCGCCAACCTACCCTGTATCATTATGTACGTACGAGAAAAATCAAATTAAAACTTACAGCGAGGGCTCCCATCGTCGCGATATAGCCACACATTCCGCCTTGCGTATCGACAACAAAGACCCGGTTCCGACTCGCCGACGCGCTTTGTTTGATCGAATCACACGCATCTACGAGTGCGTTCAAGCTGGTGTCGCTGCCAAGGCTAATCTCGGTCATGGGCACATTATTGGATATCGTCGCCGGAATGTGAACCATGGGGATGTGGAACGCCGGATAATACTTTCTACCTTCATACAGGATGAACAACGAGTGGAATGCCTCGAAGCCACCGATCACGAGTAAGGCTTGTATATGGTGCTCTTGGAACTTCGATGCAACCGCGCCGAGATCCATATCTGGGAGTGTGCGGTTGGTACCAAGTTCTGAGCCGCCGCGCACCGTCCAATTATCAACACCGAGCCAGGAAAGTTCATAGACACTGTCATCTAGCAAGCCCTTGAATCCATTCGAAATTGCTAGAGGTTTGTGTCCTTGACGTATGCAGTAGCGCACTGCGGCACGCGTCGCAGCGTTCATGCCCCCGGCTGGAGCACCCATACTGAGAATAGGTCAGCATGTGCCACTGCTTGTGCGATCAAAGCACTTACTGCATGATGCCAACTCGGATCCTCTACCGATGACTGTCATTAAGAATAACACACGACATTGGGGTACCCAAACCGTACCTTTTCTGGTGGAAGAAGTGGATTTGTCTCCAATGTCGAAACCGCAACGAAACCTGCCAAGCTCTCTCGGAACTCTGGATCACGAAGGGACATCGCCTTGTCAAAGTCCTGATTATGAATGGCCTCTGCTACGGCTTTCGTCTAGCAAAAGTCAGACAAGATAGCAGGTGTAGACGCAATCTGAAAGTACCATTCTAACCGCCTCCACAAGTGGCACACGACGTACTCTATGTTCATTCATACCAATCATATACGATGGGGTGTCTGGCGTTGCCTCGAGAAGAGCATCAACGGCCTCCAAGCCTTGCAGTGTCGGCTAAATGGCATGGATAAGCATTCGAACGCGGATAAAGCAATGGGGATCAGACCCAAATGCGATCCCAGGCGCACGGCCTACCGCCCCGCTGAATGTGACCAAGGGTCGTAACACGAGTGTCAAGGCCAAGGCGATCAGTGAGAACGTCTTTAACGTAGTCCGCACGAATAGGCTTGAGATTGGCATCATGGGCGCCCTCTGCTACAATCACTATGGTCTTACGCTTTCCGATCTTGCGGTGCTAATTGCACAGGGATCAGTTGTATAGGGAAAGGCCATTCATTACACACAAACTCGTACCCGCTGAATAATTTCACACATCTCGTCCTCCCAAGGATCTGCCTTGGGCGGACGCTCAGGGATGAAGATAAAGTCTGCGCCAGAGCTTGGCAAAACATGTTCAATGAATGTTATTTCTCTCTAGACGCATAGATGATGTACGAACCTGACGCCACCCATCAGGGTCAACCATCCGCAATGTCGGCCCATGACTTCAAGCACGAATGCGCGCGAGTGCGAGATAGCGGTAGAATGAATGTTGTCGATAGCCTCGCAGATTCTGTGCATAGCAGTTGGGGCGCCAATGGTCAAATCGGTCATTGACATATCGTTATCTATTGATCCAACAAGCCCCACAATCCTGAGGTGCCCATGACGCGCAAGTTGTTCATCCGTGATGCGGTCTGGCCAATATCAACAGAAGATCGCAGTTGTCTCGGAGGTCTGGAAAGGGGTGAGAGGCTAACGCACCTTGCGATCGAAGCGCCTGGGTGAGTGACGGCCACTCTGACCTGAAGACGTCCGCTCCCGTCAGAGAACCGTCCCCTCCGCACACCACCAGTGCGTCGATTCCCTCTTTGATGAGATTGTATGCGGCGATAAGGCGACCTTCTGGGGTTCGGAACGCTTGCGAGCGTGCGGTACCGATGAGAGTGCCGCCCTATTCTCGTACGTTCCCGATAAATGAATTTAAGAAAACCAAGGCGCGCATACCTCAGCAAACCAGCCGCGCACATCATCCCATCCGACGCGCACGATGTAGCGCCCCTTGAGCGTTCGTCCACCAGTATTATCGCCAGTTCCATCACGCAGAAGCCAACCATCTCCAAAGCGCAAGTTGTTGATGAATGCGGGATTGCGGATCTCGACGTCGAGCGTGGTCGAGAGCTCGGGCGCAGTAGGCGCCTCCGCGTCTGCGTTCCCGCGGACGAGGCCTTCATATCCTTCTCGGACGATCCACGTCTCACATCCTCTGTTGGTGCGTGTCTTTAAGGCCGATTCTCCCGCTCCCCTATGTCGGGAAAGAAGAATGATAGGAGGAGGACGTACTTGAGAATGCCGGCTTTGACGACCGCACGCACGACGGCGTTCATGCCGGCGCTGTCGCCCCCAGAGGTGAGTACGGCGATTTTCATTGTGGGGGTTTGTCTTCCCGTCGGGACAGGACCTCACGAAGTTTTATACTGTCGGAGAGACGACCGGCGGTATGGTCGGAAATTATGGTGGGATGGTGGAATAAGGGCGATTAGATAAGATGTGGCGGTAGGTGACCGAAGAACGTGGGTCTCGGCCCCGCCACCACCGCGCTAGTCACAAGCACTCACAAGCACCACAGCCGAAGAACGCAACCTCACGCGTCTTGGTCGGCTCAGAACGCACCCATGGTCCATCTAAGGCTCAACGAACACGAAGCAAACCCGAACCCCCATGTCAATTTCATTAACGCACTCTCCATGACTGATCCGCACGATCAGGAGCGAGCGCGTCAGCTGTTGCGCGCGTTGGCGGCACAAGTTCGACCGATCATGAAAGCTCACGGGTTTGTTGTCAACAGTTTGGAAGAGGTGCGTCGGGTGGTTGAGTTCCTATGGTGGCTTTCGAAGTGATGCGACTTGTGATTGGGTTTGTGCCAGTACGAATATAACGACGTCTTCGCTGGTAGAAACTGGAACAACGGGGAGACCGTCGGTAAGTGCGTTTCCGTTCATGAGAACGTTTCCGGATGGTTTACATGCGTTCAGAACTCGTGCTTCGTAGGCGTGACGGTTCGTTCGTCTCAACGTCTTGGCTGATAGGGACCCTATGCCATGAAGTGCGTACCGTACTGTTATGTTTACGGATCTTACAATGAGCCATCAATCAGCTCGCCCATATCAAGGTAAATAATCTCTTTCATGAATGTTGTGTCTTGCCCACCGACACGCATACATATAGCACATGAACCACGGACTCGATTTCCAAGCCCTTTGGAGCCAACTTCGGAGGGAAGTCATAGCTCTTCATGCAAAGGGCTACTACGGCGATGGTAATGATGATGTGACCCTTCTACGACGGCCCAGTCGGCTAAGGAGCATTTAGGGATGTGGTCTTCAGGGACGAGACTTGCTGACTCTGCCAACATTGTCCCCGGTGGACTCGTGGAAGATGACCTCCCCGAGTACATGGTAACAAGGTTTTCCGTTTAGGTCNNNCACCAGTGTGGAGGCGCGCAGAGTCGCGCTCGGCCTGCAGCTCGAAGACGACGTCGACAACCGGTCCCTGGGCCATCTATGTTAACAGGTGCTCAAACCGCAAAACGACGGAAAGCGGGTTCCCGCGTTACCGCTGCCGGTACTTTCACCGGCAGCGGTCAAGCCCTTAACGCTGACGAGGATAAGAAAGGAACGGGGATAGGATTCCGCAAGAAAGCCGGGAGGTGCGTCGACCCTGCTTGACATTCCCTACTCTTTAACGCCCTGTGATCCAGCAAGCGAGCCCGCGAAGAACGGGCCTTGGCTGCGGAAAGACGCTTAGCTTCTTTACAAGGCGAAAGTAAACGCATCTCCCCATGTGGTAGAGTGATCGCTGAACCGATTCGAACAGCGTCCATGACTCCTATACAAGATCCGGAGGATAATGAGTCCGACTCAGACGACATCGACGTAGAAGAATTACGTGAGACTGATAAGGACCGTCGTCAGACCATGATGACGTCTATGGACGTATCCGAAGCCGATCAGCTGAGGACAGGCACCTTGACAGACTTCTGGGGTGATTTCATTTTACCGAAACGCCCACCTGGTGAAGGCCGCAGTTCAGGAAGCGAGGAAACTGGGGGCGGTGGGTCACCTCGTGGGACACCACAGAGAGCTACGTCAGTCGCCACATCTGCAGCATCAGCGCTTGTGAGGACACGGGCAGACCCCATTTCAACAAAGTTCACGCCAGCACGAGAGTTTCAGCATGAAAAACAAGATGCGCTGGGCCATGTGGTTGCCAAACCGCATAACACACTTGACACCACTCTTTCAAACTCTAAGCAGAATTTGAAAGTTGGCAACG
>WNFQ01011254.1_pt1 | contig 11028 bp, 10 predicted proteins | sample 5400171 | NCBI WGS metagenome assembly WNFQ01 (sample SAMN13153356, study PRJNA577476) | soil metagenome | isolation source: 20 cm soil under Madrone tree | place: USA:California | collected 2016-06-14 | reverse complement strand
CGTCGGTGCGGTGAAACCGTCCGAGGATCAGCCATCCGCGCGGATGGTCGAACCGACCGCGGCTTTCGACGACGAACTCCCGGGTTCCCGCCGGCGGCATCGCGGTGACCGCGTCCCAGCCGCGCGGCAGGCGGAAGACGAGGCGCGCGCGCGATTTCGGCTCCGGCTCGATGTCGCGGCGAAACAGCACGGCGCTGCGCGGGAAGAGCGCGCTCGTCCGCATCACCACCCAGCCGTCACCGATGTAGCTGTCGAATCCTTTGTCCGGCGCGCGACGATGCCGCAGCGCCGCCTGATAGGTGAGATGCGCGTACGGCGCGTTCGGCGTCCAGACGATCTCGCCGCGCCGGCGCTCGAGCACGCCGGTGCCCTCGAACTTCTCGAAGCGCTCGGGATCGAAACGCAGACGGATGCGCGCGATCTCGTCGATGCCGGCGAGCTCCCAGCGCACCGTCGCCGTCGTCGCCGTCGCGCTCGCGATCTCGACCGCGTACGTCACGCTGAACGTCGCGCGCGCGGGTGTCGCGACGGGTGGGTTGTCGCCGCGCGCGACGTGCGTCGCGCCGATCGCGGCGATCATGGCGGCGATTCCACAGCGACGAACGACTCGCGCGATGCGTCGATACGCGTTCGCGCCTTGACACTCTGAATGGTGATTGATAGGCAAATCAATCTGTTATCGATTTTCAGGCACGTAGCTCAGTGGGAGAGCGCTTCCTTGACACGGAAGAGGCCGGCGGTTCAATCCCGCCCGTGCCTATCAGGCCAGCTCCTGCATCCCACCGCATGACCGAAGATCGGATCCGAGTCGCTCTCGCCGGCGGGGCGGAGGTGTCGGTGCCACGCGGAACGACGGCCGCAGACGCGCTCCGGGCGCTCGGCGAGCGGCGTATCGGCGAGACCCTCGCCGCGAAAGTCGGCGATCGCGTCGTCGATCTCTCGCGTGACGTCGACGCCGACACGACGATCGCGCCCGTCTTCGGCGACTCGCCCGAGGGCATCGAGATCCTCCGCCACTCGAGCGCGCATCTCCTCGCGCACGCCGTGAAGCGGCTCTTCCCCGAGACGCAGGTGACGATCGGCCCGGTCATCGAGAACGGATTCTACTACGACTTCAAGCGTGCGCAGCCGTTCACGCCCGAAGACCTCGAGCGCATCGAGGCGACGATGCGCGAGATCGCCGGCGAGAACATCCCGGTGCACCGCCGTGAGATGTCGCGCCAGGACGCGATCGCGCTCTTTCGCGAGATGGGCGAGCACTACAAGGTCGAGATCATCGAAGGCATCCCCGACGACCACGTGTCGCTCTACAGCCAAGGCGACTTCACGGACTTGTGCCGCGGACCGCACGTGCCGTCGACGGGGCGCCTGAAGGCCTTCAAGCTCACCAGCGTCGCGGGCGCCTATTGGCGCGGCGACGAGCATAACGAGATGCTGCAGCGGATCTACGGCACCGCCTTTCCGACACCGAAGGAGCTCAAAGAGCACCTCGCGCTGCTGGAGGAGGCGAAGCGCCGCGATCATCGCAAGCTCGGGAAGGAGCTCGACCTCTTCAGCTTCCATCCCGAGGCGCCCGCGAGCCCGTTTTTCCATCCGAAGGGCGCGATCATCTACAACACGCTCGTCGACTACATCCGCGGCCTCTACCGACAGTACGGCTACGACGAGGTGTTGACGCCGCAGATCCTCGACGTCGAGCTGTGGAAGCGCTCCGGCCACTACGAGAACTACCGCGAGAGCATGTACTTCACCGAGGCGGACGAGCGGCAGATGGCCGTCAAGCCAATGAACTGCCCGAGCCATTGTCTGCTCTACGCCGCCGGCAAGCGCTCGTATCGCGACCTGCCGCTGCGGATCGCCGATTTCGGACGCCTCCATCGCTACGAGCGCTCGGGCGTGACGGCGGGACTCACGCGCGTGCGCTCGTTCTCGCAGGACGACGCGCACATCTTCTGCACCCCGGAGCAGATCGACGCCGAGGTCGCGAGCGTCGTCGACATGCTCTTCCGCACCTATGATCTCTTCGGCTTCACCGAGCGCCGCATCTATCTCGGCACGCGTCCCGAGCGCTCGATCGGCGACGCCGCGATGTGGGAGCGCGCCGAGCGTGCGCTGCGCGACGTGCTCGAGCGTCGCGGCATCGCTTTCGACGTTCACCCCGGGGACGGCGCCTTTTACGGACCGAAAATCGATTTCTGCATCCTCGATGCGATGCGCCGCGAGTGGCAGCTCGGCACCGTGCAGCTCGACTTCGCGCTCCCCGAGCGCTTCGATCTCCACTTCATCAACGCCGATGGCAAGGAGGAGCGGCCGGTGATGATCCACCGCGCGCTCCTCGGCTCGATCGAGCGTTTCATGGCGATCCTCATCGAGCATTGCGCCGGCGATTTCCCGCTCTGGCTCGCGCCGCTGCAGGTGCGCCTCATCACGATCACCGACCAGCAGCACGCCTACGCGGCGCGCGTGCTCGCCGAGTTGCGGGCGGCCGGGCTTCGCGCCGAGGCGGATCTCCGCAACGAGAAGCTCGGCTACAAGATCCGCGAGGCCGAGCTGCACAAGGTGCCGATCGTGCTGGTGATCGGCGACAAAGAGGTCGCCTCGCAGACCGTCGCGCCGCGCCGACGCGGCGCCGGAACGCTGCCGGCGACCGACGTCCCGAGCTTCATCGCGAGCATCGCGGCCGACGCGCGCGCCGGCACTCAAGGAGGTGTCCCATAAGCGTCAAAGAAGCCCAGGTTCGCATCAATCATCAGATCAATGCACGCGAGATTCGCGTGATCGACGCCGACGGTGGCCAGCTCGGCGTCCTGCCGACGGCCGATGCCCTGCGCATCGCCGAGCAAAAGGAGCTCGATCTCGTCGAGATCGCGGCCACGGCGACCCCTCCCGTCTGCCGCATCATGGACTACGGGAAGTTCCGCTACGAGAAGAAGAAAAAAGCCCAGGAGTCGAAGAAGAAGCAGGTCTACGTCACCGTCAAGGAAGTGAAGATGGGCTCGCGCACCAGCGTGCACGACGTCGACTTCAAGGTCGGCCACATCCGTAAGTTCCTCGAGCGCAGCCAGCGCGTGAAAGTGTCCGTCTTCTTCCGCGGCCGCGAGATCACGCACCCCGAGATCGGCCGCGATCTCCTCATGGGCGTGTTTGAAAAGGTCAAAGATTTGAGCAATATGGAGATCAGTCCGCGGCTCGAAGGCCGCAACATGTCGATGATGCTGCAGCCGCGCTGAGCGCCCGCAGCCCGCGAGAGGACCCACACACATGCCGAAGATGAAAACGCGCCGCGGAGCGGCCAAGCGTTTCACGGTGACGGGCACCGGCAAGATCAAGCGCGGGAAGGCGTACAAGCGACATCAGCTCTCGTGCAAGACGCGCAAGGGAAAGCGTCATCTGCGCCACGCGACGATGGTGGCCGCCGGCGAAAGCCGCAGCATCCGGCGAATGATCCCGTATCTGTGAGAGGAAGAGGGGAGCGACAGCGATGCCACGCGTGAAACGCGGCACGAAGACACGGCGCCGCCACAAGAAGCTGCTGAAGCTCGCGAAGGGCAACGTCGGCGGCCGCCGCCGCGGCTACCGGCAAGCGCGCGAGACGGTCGAGAAGGGCCTGGTCTACGCCTATCGCGATCGCAAGGTCCGCAAGCGCGAGTTCCGCAGCCTGTGGATCGTCCGCATCAACGCTGCGGCGCGGCTGCACGGGCTCAGCTACAGCCGGTTCATCGAAGGTCTCAAGAAGGCCGGGGTCGATCTCGACCGCAAGGTGCTCGCCGATCTCGCCGTTCGCGAACCCGGCGCGTTCGGCGACTTGGCCCGCATCGCCGCCGCCTGAGCGTGTCTCTCCGCGTCGCCCGGCGATCGCGTGGTCGCGCCGTACGTACCGGTGCGAGTCGCTGGAGCACCGCGGGTCGCGCCGCGCGGTGCGACGCCCATCGGAGCATCGGGCGCGCAGCGCCCGAGCGCACGGGGGCTGACTCGGAATGAAGGCCACCCTCGAGGCGCTCGGCGCCGAGATCGACAGCGCGCTCGACGCCTGCCGCTCCGAAGAGGATCTGGAGCGCGCTCGGATCACGTTCCTCGGCCGCAAGGGGCGGCTGACCGACGCGATGCGCGGCGTCGGCGCGCTCGCGCCGGAGGAGCGACCGGCGATCGGCGAGCTCGCGAACGCGCTCAAGCGCCGCGTCGAGCAGCGCATCGACGAGCTCCGCGAGCGCTGGCAGGCCGAGCGTCGGAAGATCGAGCTCGAGGGCGAGCGCCTCGACGTGACGCTACCTGGACGCGCGTGGCCCTACGGGCACGCGCATCCGCTCACCGCCGCGCTCGACGAGACGGTCGGCATTCTCGTGAGCCTCGGCTTCTCGGTCTACGAGGGTCCGCACATCGAGGACGAGTACCACAACTTCGAGGCGCTCAACATTCCGAGCGACCACCCGGCGCGCGACATGCACGACACCTTCTTCATCGACGACCGGCATATCTTACGCACACACACGTCGCCGGTGCAGATCCGCGTCATGGAGAACCAGGAGCCGCCGGTCGCGGCGATCGCGCCCGGCGCCGTCTTCCGTCACGACGACGACATCACGCACTCGCCGATGTTCCATCAGGTCGAGGGCTTCCTCGTCGATCGCGGCGTGACGTTCGCGCATCTGAAAGGCGTGCTGTCGCTCTTCGTGCAGCGCATGTTCGGCGACGACACCCGCTTGCGTTTTCGTCCGAGCTTCTTTCCGTTCACGGAGCCGAGCGCGGAGATCGACATCAGCTGCGTCATCTGCGGCGGCGCGCGCGAGGTCGGTGGCGCGCCGTGCCGGGTCTGCAAGGCGAGCGGGTGGCTCGAGATCCTCGGCGCCGGGATGATTCATCCGGCGGTCTTCCGCGCGGTCGGCTACGACCCCGAGGCGGTCACCGGCTTCGCGTTCGGCGTCGGCATCGAGCGCGTCGCGATGCTCAAATACGGCATCCACGACATCCGTCTCCTCTTCCAAAACGATCTGCGCTTCCTGCGGCAATTCTGAGTCGCGAGTCCGACGGTGAAGCTGACGCTCAACTGGTTGCGGGAATTCGTCGAGCTCGTGCTGCCGACGGACGAGCTCTGCGACGCGCTGGTGATGGCCGGCATCGAGGTCGAGAGCGTCGAGGAGCACCGCCCGATCTGGAACCCGGTCGAGATCGTCGAGCTCGTGGCCGTCGAGAAGCATCCCAACGCCGATCGCTTGCGGCTCTGTACCGTCCGCCGCGGTAGCGCCGAGATCGTGCGCGTGGTCTGCGGCGCGAGCAACATGCAGGCGGGCGACAAGGTCGCGCTGGCGTCACCGGGGACCGATCTGCCGGGCGGGCGCCGCATCGAGCGCGCGACGATCCGCGGCCAGATCTCCGACGGCATGCTGTGCGCGAGTCGCGAGCTCGAGCTTCCCGAGGACGGCGTCGACGGCATCATGATCCTGCCGGCGGACGCGCCGACTGGTCGCCGTCTCGTCGACTATCTCGGCGCCGCCGACACCGTCCTCGAGCTCGCGATCACGCCGAACCGCGGCGACTGCCTGAGCGTCCTCGGTGTCGCCCGTGAGATCGCCGCGCTCACCGGCGCGAAGCTGCAGCTGCCGCGCTCCGCCTTGCGTGAGCAGGATCCGCCGACGCGATCCGCGGTCCGCGTCAACGTCGACGCCCCGGACCTCTGCCCGCGCTACGCGGCTCGCGTCGTACGCGGCGTACACGTCGCGGCGTCGCCGCCGTGGATGCAGACCCGGCTCGCCATGGTCGGCATGCGGCCGATCGGCAACGTCGTCGACGTGACGAACTACGTCATGCTCGAGCGCGGCCAGCCGCTGCACGCGTTCGACCTGGCGCGGGTCGCCGATCGGCGCATCGTCGTGCGCCGCGCCGGCAGCCGCCAGCCGTTCGTGACCCTCGACGGCGGCACGCGCGAGCTGCTCCCCGACGACTTGGTCATCGCCGACGGCCGCGGGCCGGCCGCACTCGCCGGCATCATGGGCGGCGCCAACTCCGAGATCCGCGCCGACACGACCGAGGTCCTGCTGGAGAGCGCGTATTTCACCCCGAGCGGCATCCGCCGGACGGCACGCCGCCTCGGGCTCGCCAGCGACTCATCGTATCGCTTCGAGCGCGGCGTCGACCCGACCGCGACGACTGCCGCGCTCGACCGCGCCGCGGAGCTGATCGCGGCCACGGCGGGCGGCACGATCGCGCGTGGCGTGATCGACAAGCAGGCGCCGCGACATCCTCGCCCGGCGGCGATCCGCGTCCGACCCGCACGCGTCAACGCGCTGCTCGGCACCACGCTCAGCGTCGCCGAGATCGAACGCCCGCTCCGCGCCCTCGGCGCGACGGTCACCGGCGGTCGCAGCGCGCTGCGCGTCGTGGCGCCGAGCCATCGCACCGATCTGCAGAGCGAGGTCGATCTGATCGAGGAGGTCGCACGCCTCTCCGGATACGACGCGATCGCCGCGGCGACGCCGGCGATCGTCGCCATCGGCTGCCGGACCTGCCGGGCGAGGCGGTCGCGCTGCAGAATGCGCCATCCGCCGACGCGGCCGAGCTGCGGCGCAGCCTGCTCCCGGGACTCTTGCAGACGCTCGATGTGAATCGGCGCCAAGGCGAGCGGCTGGTTGCCGGCTACGCGCTCGGCCGCGTCTACGCGCGTCACGGCGAGCGCTATCACGAGGGCGAGGCGTTGGCCCTGATCCTCGCCGGCACATGGCAGCCCGCCGTGATCGGCGAGACCGGCCGTCCCGCGTCGTTCGCGGACGTGAAGGGCGCGCTCACCCTGGCGTTCGAGCGCCTCGGCCTCGACGCCGTCCGCTGGGAGTCGCTCGAGAGCGAAGCGCCGTACCTGCACCCGGGGAAGGCCGCGCGCATCATGATCGTAGGGGTGCTGTGCGGCGTCGCGGGCGCGCTGCATCCCGATGTCGCTGCCGCGCGCGGCCTCGAGGGCGACGTCTGGCTCGCCGAACTTGACATGGTCAGAGTCGTTCAGTACTGTCCGCGCCGCGTTGTTTTTCGGCCACTTCCACGCTTTCCCGCCGTTCTTCGGGACGTCGCGGTCGTGGTCGACAGCAGCGTCCAAGGGCAGCACATTCTCGATGCGATAAGCGAAGTCGCACCACCTCTCGTGGAGGAAGTGCGGGTGTTCGACGAATACACCGGAGCCCCGATTCCCCAGGGCAAGAAGAGCATCGCCTACTCGATCTCGTATCGCGCCGCTGACCGAACCCTCACCGACGAGGAAGTGAACGCGTTGCACGAGGATCTCGTGGCGCGGCTCGTCGCTCGCGTCGCCGTGGAGGTGCGCCGGTGAACGACGGAGCAGGCGCCCCGCAAAAGGGCGCAACGATGACGAAGGCCGACATCGTAGAGCGCATCTACGAGAAGGTCGGCTTCTCGAAAAAAGAAGCGTCCGAAGTCGTCGAGTCGATCTTCGAAATCATCAAAGCCCGCCTCGAGCACGGCGACAAGGTAAAGATCTCCGGCTTCGGCAACTTCGTCGTCAACCAAAAGCGCCCGCGAAAAGGCCGCAACCCGCAAACCGGCGAAGAAATCATCATCACCGGGCGCAAAGTGCTCACCTTCAAAGCCAGCCAGGTTCTCAAGAAGACGATCAACCCCGCGTAGCTCGCTCGTACCGTCTCTCTCAGCAGCGATCGTAGAACGACTCGTCCCCGCGGGCGGCGGCGGGTGAGAACGGGGTGCGCGGGGCCGGGCACGCGCGCAGCGGCGACGGCAGACTGGCGACCGCATCTGCGCGCCCGACGGCGCCACCGCACGTGCGGCCGACCGCAGCACGCTTAGCTATAAGAAACGTCCCCGCGCACCCCGTTCTCACCCGCCGCCGCCGGCGACACGCCGTTCGACGATCGCTGCTTAGAGCGCCGCGCGAGCGCGCGCCGCGCCGTCGATCGTCTACTCGGCGGACCCGCCCGCCGTCAGGGTGAGTCCCAGCGCCCGCGCGAAGCGCGGGATGTTCCTAAAGGATGCGCCGGCGCGAAGCGCCCGGCGCCACCGTGTTTGTCCGCGACTACCGCGGAGCAGGCGGGGGAGCGTGGCCCAGATGCAAGGCGCGACCGAGTGAGCGCGGAGGCATAGCGGGAGCTATGCCGCACAAGCGAACGAGGGAGCAACGCAGCAGATGGGCCGCGATCGCCCGCCTGCGGTGGTCGAGCCTAGCGCTTGCCGCCTTTGGCGCGCGCGCTGAGTCGTACGATCCGCGCCGGCTCCGCGCCATGCGCGCGCGGGCGACGTTCGTCCATCAGCCGGTCGTACTTCATGCGCAGGAGCGTATCGCGCATGCAGTCCGGATCGATGCCGAGCGCCTCACAGACGTTGTTGAAGGAGAAAGGCCAGTTCCAATCCCGCGTGCGTATCCAGCGCTCCGCCTGCCGCGACAGCATGCGCGGCCGCGCGCGCGTCGTCCGAAAATACTCCTGGAAGCAGCGGATCGCGTCCTCGAGGACGGCGAGCATGAGCGCCTTCTCGGGCGAGAAGTCGCTGTCGCGTCGCGGGCCGTCGAAGAACTGTTGCGGCAGGATGACGTCCGGTCCGAGGACGTCGCTCAGACTGTCGCGTACCGAGAAGCGCCGTGCTGCGTCGCCGGCATTCTCGGCCAACGACTCGAGTGACATCCCTCCCTCGACCTGGCTCTTCATCGCGGCTCCTCTCGCGTCCCACGGGACGGCTGCTCTGGCCCCGCATCTTGGGGGCACGTGCGTGTCCGTCCGAGCAAGGCGCAGGCCACCGGCATGCAGACGCGCAATTGTCGTGATGGAAGCGATTTCGTCGCCGTCGTCGGAGCACACAGCATCGTGCAACGGTACAAACTTGACACTCGACCACTCGTTTCGACCGGAAACGTGACGCGCCAGTGCCAAAATGGGCCTTGACAGTGCGCCGCACGACGCGCCCGTGTACGTGGTCAAGTTCCTGACCGAGAGCGCTGCGACACGGGTCCGTTCGGCGGTATTGGTCAGTTTGCTCGGACCGGGACTGGGTCAAGTTGCGAGCCAGACGAGGCGCGAAGGAAGCGGGCAGCGCAGGCGTAGCGGGGGCTACGCCGAGCATGCGAACGACCGAGCAACGAAGTATGGCGACGCAAATTGACCCAGTACCCGTTCGGCCGCGTAATTTGCGCGGGCGCAGGTCGCGTGGTACCCATCCACCGCGTCCAGACGTCGCGGGGCGTGGCGCAGCCTGGTAGCGCACACGCTTGGGGTGCGTGTGGTCGCCGGTTCAAATCCGGCCGCCCCGACTCGAGCACGGACGCACGTGATTGGTGTCGCGACCCGGAGTGCATCCGGGTCGCTGCCGACCTCACCTGCGGCCGCGCCGCAGTGTCGATTCACGTTGTCATTCGCCGCCGCTTGGCATACCGTACCGACGATTTCCCGGCGGGATGATGGAGGAGGTGAGGGGAGAGGGGCAACGATCCCGGCGCCCGCGGCGCCTCAAGGTCGCCCGTCCCACCCGCATGATCATCCTCGTCTGTAACGACGACGGCATCCGCTCCGAGGGCGTTCAACGGCTGGCCCGCTCCGTCGAGTCGCTCGGGGAAGTGTACGTCGTCGCGCCCGACCGCGAGCAGAGTGCGGTCAGTCATTCGCTGACGTTGCACCGCCCGTTGCGGGTCGAGCAGATCGCGCCCCGCCAGTACGCGGTCGACGGCACGCCGACCGATTGCGTGAACCTCGCGGTCTCCGGGATCTTGCCGGCGCGTCCCGAGCTCGTACTGTCCGGCATCAACAAAGGCGCCAATCTCGGCGACGGCATCACCTACTCGGGGACGGTCTCGGCGGCGATGGAAGGCACGCTCCTCGGGATTCCGTCGATTGCGCTGTCGCTGGTCGCCCGCGAGGAGTTCGCGTTCGACGCCGCGGCCGATTTCGCGGCGCGGCTCGCCGCGCAGGTGATCGCCCGCCCGTTTCCCGCCGACACACTTCTCAACGTGAACATCCCGGCGATCGCGCGCGCTCGCATGCGCGGCTACCGCATCACGCGCCAAGGGAAGCGCCGCTATGGCGAGGCGCTGGTCGAGAAAACCGATCCGCGCGGCAAGAAGTACTACTGGATCGGCGGCGACGAGCTCGATTTCGTCGACGAGCCCGGTACCGATTTCGCCGCCGTCCAGGACGGCGCGGTGTCGATCACGCCGATCCATCTCGATCTCACGCACTACCCGTCCTTCGAGGCGCTCTCCCACCTCGCGCTGGAGTGGCCGTGAACTACGAGCGTGCGCGAGCGCGGATGATCGAGGAGCAGCTCGTCGCCCGCGGCATCTCCGACGCGCGCGTGCTGGCGGCGATGGCGCGCATCGAGCGCCATCGGTTCGTCGACGAGGCGCTCGCCGACCGCGCGTACGACGACAAACCGCTGCCGATCGGCGCGCGCCAGACGATCTCGCAGCCGTTCATGGTGGGGCTCATGACCGAGACGCTGGTGTTGCACGGCGCCGAGCGCGTCCTCGAGATCGGTACCGGGTGCGGCTATCAGACGGCGGTGCTCGCCGAGCTCGTCGCCAATGTCTTCTCGGTCGAGCGCATCTCGAGCCTCGCGACCGCCGCCCGGCAGTTGCTGGACGCGCTCGGCTACTACAACGTCGCGATCCGCGTCGGCGACGGCACCCTCGGCTGGAGCGAGGAGGCCCCGTTCGACGCCATTCTCGTGACGGCGGGGACGCCCCAGGTACCGCGACCGCTCATCAGCCAGCTCGCGGACGGGGGGCGGCTCGTCTTTCCGATCGGCGAGGAAGAATTGCAAACGCTCGTGCGAATTCGTAAGGAAGGGGAGCGTCTGCACGAGGAGTACTTCGGCGACTGTCGATTCGTGAAGCTCGTCGGGCGCTATGGATGGGAGCGGTGATCGCGTGACCCGGCCGCGTGCGAGTCAGCGCGGGACCCGGTGAGCGGTGAGCCGCGGGAACCGCGTGGCGGCGTGGAGGTGCGGTGGTGGAGCGGATGGGGGTGAACGCGTCGCGCGCGCGTCACACGCGCGCGCGGGCGGCATGGGCTGCGGTGCTGATGACGG
>WNFQ01006839.1_pt1 | contig 11029 bp, 4 predicted proteins | sample 5400171 | NCBI WGS metagenome assembly WNFQ01 (sample SAMN13153356, study PRJNA577476) | soil metagenome | isolation source: 20 cm soil under Madrone tree | place: USA:California | collected 2016-06-14 | reverse complement strand
AAATTTTTTACGGCAGCGACAATTTCCGGAAAGCGCGCGCCGAGGTCGTTTCCGTTCCGCGACACGAGTGAAACCTTGTTGTCGATCTTGACCGCGATCGCGCGGATGCCGTCGAACTTCAGCTCGTAAACCCAATCGCCGCTGGACGGCGGTTTCTCCAGCATGCGCGGTTTCATCGGCTCGATGAATCGCGCTTTGGCCGCGGCCAGGCCTTTTAGCTGCGAGCCGAACGAAGCCGACGCTTTTTTCCCCGCGTGCGGTTCATCGCCGCTTTGCTCGCGGACTTTTTTTTTATGAGACGCCGACCCTGGCTTTAAATCCGAGCGAGTTTCTGGCTGATCGCGATCCGATTCCCATTCGGCGTCTCGATCTTTCGCGATCTGTTTCATCGTGCGGCCGCTTTTGACCGATTGATCGTCGCGCTTTTTCGAAATTGGCTTTGCGCTCGATCCCGCTTTTAGAATCAGCCATTGATTTTTCTCTTCGTTGCCCCGAATTCGAACGAGCGCCCACTCGCCTTTCGCTTTTTTGCCTTCCAGAACGAGATGCAGCTTGCCGTCGCGCAGGGATCGAAGCGGCTGCTCACCGTAAACGTAGTAGGTCCCCCGGTCCCACACCATCACTGTACCGCCGCCGTAATTTCCCTGCGGAATCACGCCCTCGAAATTTTCGTATTCGATGGGATGATCTTCCACTTCCACGGCGAGATGTTTTTCACCCTGCTTCCAGGGCAATCCTTTCGGGATTGCCCACGACTTGAGAACACCGTCCATTTGCAGCCGAAAATCGTAATGCAAACGGCTGGCATCATGCTTTTGAATGACGAAACGCGATGCGCCGCGGACCTGTTTTGGTAATGGTTTGCCGCCTTTTGGTTCGGACGTGCGCGCAAAGTTGCGCTTCCGTTTGTACTGCGTCAATCCCATGAATCTTAATTTTAGCGACGGTCATAGACCGCCGCTACAGGATAAATGAAAATACGACCGCGCGAACTCTACGCTTCCGCCGGAAGCGGCTCGCCCACCAGGTAGCGCGTGAAGCGCCGGATAACAATGTTCTCGCCAAGCTCCGCGATTTTTGCGCTGAGGAGCTCTTTGATGGTTTGATCGGGATTTTTTATGAAACCCTGCTCGAGCAAACACACCGTGCTGTAAAACTTGTCGAGTTTCCCATCGACAATTTTATTCACCACGTTGGCGGGCTTGCCTTTGACCTGGCTCTCATAAATCGCCTTTTCGGCATCGATCATCTTCGCTGGCACTTCTTCCCGGCTCACATAAAGCGGGTGCGCCGCGGCGATGTGCAGGGTGATGTCTTTTACGAACTCGCGAAAATTTTCGTTCTTCGCGACAAAGTCGGTTTCGCAATTTACCTCCACCAGCACGCCCACCTTGCCTTGCAAGTGAATGTAAGAAGCCACGATGCCTTCCCTGGTTGCGCGCGAGGCCTTCTTGCTGGCGCTGGCGATGCCTTTCGTCCGCAAAATTGCCTCCGCCTTTCCGAGATCACCGCTGCTCTCCGCCAGAGCGCGCTTGCAATCCATCATGCCCGCGTTGGTCTTATCGCGAAGCTGTTTGACGAGTTGCGGGTCAATTTCCATCGGCGATTGAACGTTGAGGTTCGATGTTGAGTGTTGGACGTTGGGCGTCTCTCAAGCGGAAACGCCAGCCATCTCAACTTGCTCGCGAATTCGCGCTTCGCTGCTTGCCGAAACAATGGCATCGACCAGCTTTTGCAAAATCACGCGAATGGCCCGAATCGCATCATCGTTTCCCGCAATTGGATAATCGATCATTTCGGGATCGGCGTTGGTATCGACAATAGCGACAACTGGAATCCCGAGCCGCCGCGCCTCATTCACGGCATTTTGCTCGCGGATCGTGTCGATCACGACCATCGCATCGGGTAACTGCGACATCTCGATTATTCCATCGAGATTGCGCCGCAGCTTCGCGGCCTCGCGATTGAGAGCGGCCAATTCCTGCTTGCCCATTTTCTTGTACTCGGGCGATTGCTCGATCTCCTCAATGTACTTCAAGCGTCCAATACTCTTGCGGATGGTCGAGAGATTGGTGAGTGTGCCGCCGAGCCAGCGCTGATTAACATAAAATTGGCCGCAAGCCAGCGCCGCTTCCTTGACCGCTTCTTGCGCCTGCTTCTTGCAGCCCACGAACAAAATCTTGCCACCGCGCCGCGTGACTTCTTGAAGAAATTCCGTCGCGCGATGCAACTGCTGAACGGTCTCGTCGAGGTTGATGATGTAGATCTGATTGCGCTGCTCAAAAATGAATGGCTTCATCTTTGGGTTCCAGCGCTTAGTCTGGTGTCCGAAATGCACGCCTGCCTCCAATAATTCGGGCACTAATTCTGTCGTATCTGCCATAGAAAAATCGCGCCGGCGAAATGCCGCAGCGGGACGGGGAAGATGCTACACAGCTACGGCAAAGGCAAACACAATGTTAGAAGCAGACGTCTCACGCTCAACTCCGAAGGCTTTCGCGGGCAGGCTGTTCAACATCCAACGTCAAACTAAGGGATCGACAGTCACACCGCTTCGTCCCATTTCATCAGAAGACGAAGAATTTCAACGCGACGCTTTCTCCTCTTTGTCGATGTAGCGCGCGAGCAACCAGCAAAAGTCGGAAAGGCGGTTGAGGTAGCGCAAAATCTCCGGATTGAAATCCTTTTCATCGACAATCAGCATCGCGACACGTCGCTCGGCGCGCCGGCACGTTGTTCGCGTGCTCGCGCTCGTGAGGTGAAATCCATTTTTGACGTAACGATCGAGGTCCTCGCGCGCAGTCGCCAGCTCGCCCATCACCAGAATCAAATCCTTTTGCGCCGCGAGAATTTGTTCCGAAACAAACTTGTCGCTACAGATGGATCGCGCGAGACCGAACGCGGCGTTCAGCTCATCGACGCAACCATAGGCATCTACCCGCGGATCGGCCTTCGACACGCGCCGGCCGTACATGAGCGAGGTTTCACCTTTATCGCCGGTTTTGGTTACGATCGACATCAGCAGCAACCGGAGTATTGGGGTGATGGAGTAAGGGAGTAATGGCCTTTCTGGATGCCCATCACTCCATTACCCCTCTACTCCATTGGCTTGGGTTATCCGACCGCCGGTTGCGCTTCTGGTTCTTCCACGACCGCTGCGCCGATTGGTTCGCCCTTTTCCACAAGTTTGATCTCGCGGTGCGCGGGGAATCCCGTTCCCGCTGGGATCAAGTGACCCATAATCACGTTCTCTTTGAATCCGCGCAGACGATCGACCCTGCCGAGCGTGGCCGCTTCAGTGAGCACGCGCGTCGTATCTTGGAATGATGCCGCTGAAATAAAACTGTCGGTCTCAAGTGAAGCCTTGGTAATGCCGAGGAGCACCGGCGTGGCTTCGGCCGGTTTGCCGCCTTGCTCGACCACGCGCTCGTTCTCCGCTTCAAAGTTGAGCCGATCGACTTGATCGCCCCAGAGCAACGAAGTGTCGCCCGGATCGGTGATTTTCACCTTGCGCAGCATTTGGCGCACGATGATCTCGATGTGTTTGTCGTTAATCTCCACGCCCTGGAGGCGATAGACTTCCTGCACTTCGTTGACCAAATGTTCCTGCAAATCCTGCGGTCCGCAGACTTCGAGAATTTCATGCGGCACCACGGGACCTTCGGTCATTTGCTGGCCTTTCTTCACGAGATCGCCCTTGAAAACGATAATGTGCTTCGTCAACGGAATGAGATGCTCTTCCTCGGAACCAGTTTCCGGATCCTTCAAAATTAAGCGGCGTTTGCCACGAACAGTTCCGCCCATCTCGACGATGCCATCGATCTTGGCGATCTCAGCTGCATCTTTGGGCCGACGAGCTTCGAACAATTCCGCCACGCGCGGCAGGCCGCCCGTAATGTCTTTGGTCTTCGCCACTTTTCGCGGCGTCTTCGCGAGCAAAGCGCCAGCGCGAACCTTTTGGCCTTCTTCGACAATGACGTGTGCGCCGGCAGGAATCGAATAACTGGCCACCACTTCCTTTTTGTCGGCGACGATCACGATTTGCGGATGCAAATCTTCCTTGTGCTCGATGATCACCGTGCCCATCAGTCCGGTCGCTTCATCGACATCGCGCTTGATCGTGACGCCCGCGATCATGTCGCGGAATTCAACCTTGCCGCTCTTGTCGGTGAGGATCGGCACGTTGTACGGGTCCCATTGCACAAAGGTCTCGCCTTTCTTGACTGGCGACTCGTCCTTCTTGGAAATGACCGAGCCGATCACGACATTGTAGCGATCGAGTTCGCGGCCCTCGGCGTTGTGCACACTGATCGAGCCGTTCTTGTTCAAAACAATCCAACTGCCGTCGAGCGCTTGTACGGTGCGGAGATCATTGAACCGAATCGTGCCATCGTTCTTGGCCTTGATGATCGGCTGCTTGAAGGTTTGGCTGGCCGTGCCGCCGATGTGGAATGTCCGCATGGTCAACTGCGTTCCTGGCTCGCCAATTGATTGCGCGGCAATGATGCCGACCGCTTCGCCCAGCTTGACAAACTGGCCGGTGGCAAGATTACGCCCGTAACAATGCGCGCAAACTCCGCGGCCACATTCGCAAGTGAGCACCGAGCGAATCTTGAGCTGCTCCACGCCAATACGCTGCAGCTCGGCCGCGATCTTCTCGTCGATGAGCTGATTCGCTTTGACGACCTTTTTCTTTTTCTCCACCGGATCGACCACCGTCTCGCAACTGACCCGTCCAATGATGCGCGTGGCCAGATCGACAACTTCTTCGTCGCCCTCGTAGATCGAGCGCACAACGATGCCGTTGACGGTTCCGCAATCTTCTTCGTTGATGATCACATCCTGCGAAGCATCGACGAGCTTGCGTGTGAGGTAACCGGAGTCCGCAGTTTTGAGCGCGGTGTCGGCGAGACCTTTGCGCGCGCCGTGGGTGGAGATGAAATACTCCAGCACGCTCAAACCTTCGCGGAAATTTGAAGTGATCGGGCGCTCGATGATTTCGCCGCTCGGCTTCGCCATCAAACCGCGCATGCCGGCGAGCTGACGCACCTGCTGACGATTGCCGCGCGCTCCTGAGTCCACCATTAAGTGGACGGGATTAAGTTCCTTGCGACCCTCGTTGTGTTCGAGGGTCCGGAACAGCACGCTGGAAATTTCATCGCCCGCATGCGTCCAGATGTCGATGATCTTGTTGTAACGCTCGCCATCCGTGATGATGCCTTTGCGATATTGCTGCTCGACTTGGCGGATTTGTTTGTAAGCATTTTCGAGCTCGGTCTGTTTCTCCTTCGGAATGATCATGTCCGAAATTCCGATCGAGATTCCGGCCTTGGTTGCTTCGGCAAACCCAAGCTCCTTCAATTTGTCCAAGGTCGCGACCGTTTCGGCCGGGCCAGCGGTTTGGTAGCAGCGCCAGATGATGTCGCTGAGTTGTTTCTTGCCCGCGGGCTTGTTGAAAAATCCAAGCTGTTTCGGCCAAATCTGATTGAAGATGACCCGGCCTGCCGTTGTCTCGATGATCTTTGCCTCGGCGTTTCCATAAGTCGTTTGCTGGCCGTGATCGGGGTTCTTGATCCGGATGCGGTCGTGCGTCCGAATGCTTCCATCGGCCATGGCAAATTCCACTTCGATGGCATCGGCAAACAATGAAAGACGGCCGTTGCCATCGCTTCCGCCGGCCCGCCGCGGATTCTGCGTCAGGTAATAACAGCCAAGTGTGATGTCTTGCGATGGCGTTGTAATCGGCTTGCCGCTTGAAGGCGAGAAAATGTTATTCGGCGCGAGCATGAGCATGCGCGCTTCCATTTGCGCTTCCACTGAGAGCGGCACGTGCACGGCCATCTGGTCGCCGTCGAAGTCCGCATTGTAAGCGGTGCAGACGAGCGGATGAATGCGAATCGCCTCCCCTTCGATCAATTGCGGTTCAAACGCCTGGATCGACAAACGATGCAGCGTCGGCGCGCGATTGAGCAACACCGGATGACCTTTGGTGACTTCGTCGAGAATGTCCCAAACTTCCGGCGTCTGGCGCTCGATCATCTTTTTCGCGCTGCGCACAGTGTGCACGTAACCGAGGTCCTTCAGCCGGCGAATAATGAATGGCTCGAAGAGAACCAGCGCCATCTTCTTCGGCAGACCGCATTGATGAAGTTTTAATTCCGGACCGATGACGATGACCGACCGGCCTGAGTAATCCACGCGCTTGCCTAACAAGTTCTGACGGAAACGTCCGCCCTTGCCCTTGAGCATGTCGCTGAGAGATTTGAGCGGTCGATTGCCCGCGCCGGTCACCGCGCGACCGTGCCGGCCATTGTCGAACAACGCATCCACTGCTTCCTGCAACATCCGCTTTTCATTGCGGATGATGACGTCCGGCGTTTTGAGCAGCAGCAAATTCTTGAGACGATTATTGCGGTTGATGACGCGACGATACAGATCGTTGAGGTCCGAGGTGGCGAAGCGTCCGCCTTCGAGCGGAACAAGCGGCCGCAAATCCGGCGGGATAACCGGCAACACATCGAGGATCATCCAATCGGGACGCGCATGCGAATTTTGGAAGCCTTGGATGAGCTTGAGCCGCTTGGCCAGTTTCTTGCGAATCTGTTTGCTCTTGGTGGCTCCCATCGCTTTCTCGAGCTCTTTGTTGAGCTTGTTGAGATCGATCTCCGAGAGAAGTTTTTTTACCGCTTCCGCGCCCATGCCGGCCACGAAATCGTCGCCGTATTGCTCGTTCGCTTCACGATATTCAACTTCGTTCAGGAGCTGCGTCTTTTGGAGCGGCGTCTTGCCCGGATCGATGACGATGTAATCCTCATAATAGATGACGCGCTCGAGCTGGCGCGCGCTCATGTCGAGCATGAGGCCGAGGCGCGACGGCATGCATTTGTAAAACCAGATGTGCGAAACCGGCACGGCCAATTCAATATGACCCATGCGTTCGCGGCGAACGCGGGCCAGCGTCACTTCCACGCCGCAACGATCGCAAATGACGCCCTTGTGTTTGATGCGCTTGTATTTTCCCAGGAACATTCCCAATCCCGTGTCGGACCGAAAATTCGCTCGCAGAAAAGGCCGCCCTTTTCTGGCTTAAAGGTGCGGTAATTAATTGTCTCCGGGTTTTTAACTTCGCCCTTGCTCCAGGACCGCATCGTGTCGCTCGACGCGACGCCGATGGCCACTTGCTCAAACCCCACGGGGCGCTCTTCGCCCACTAACTCACGCCAGGAATGTTCGTTCATGATTCTTTAAAAATGATGGTTCTAAATTAAGCCACGTTGTCGAAGACACTGCGCGGCGCCTGGCCACCGACTTTGACGTCGAGGCCGAGACTCTGCATTTCCTTTATCAGGACATTGAAAGATTCCGGCGTTCCCGCTTCGAGCGAATTATCACCTTTGACGATTGATTCGTAGATGCGCGTGCGACCTTGAACGTCGTCCGACTTGACGGTGAGCAATTCCTGCAACGTGTAAGCCGCGCCGTAAGCCTCGAGCGCCCAGACTTCCATCTCGCCGAAACGCTGACCGCCGTACTGCGCTTTCCCGCCGAGCGGTTGCTGCGTCACGAGCGAGTAAGGACCGACGGCGCGCGCGTGAATTTTGTCCGCGACGAGGTGGCCGAGCTTCATCATGTAGATGTAGCCGACCACCACTTCCTGATCGAAAGCATCGCCGGTGCGGCCGTCGAACAAACGCGCTTTACCGTTTTCTTGGATCCAACTGAAGCCTTCATTCTTGCGCGCGTCTTTCAGGTATTCGCGGATTTTATTTTCCTTGATGCCATCGAAAACTGGCGTCGCGACCTTGAATCCAAGCGCCTTGGCGGCAACGCCGAGATGGGTTTCCAGGACCTGGCCGACATTCATGCGGCTCGGCACGCCCAGGGGATTGAGCACAATCTCCACCGGCGTTCCATCGGCGAGGAACGGCATGTCTTCTTCCGGAACGATGCGCGCGACCACGCCCTTGTTGCCGTGGCGGCCGGCCATCTTGTCCCCGACACTCAATTTGCGTTTGCTCGCGATATAAACTTTGACCTGCTTGATGATGCCCGGATCGATGTCATCACCGCTCTCCACGCGATCCATGGAGCGTTCGCGTTCGAGATCGAGCTCGGCGAATTTGTGTTCGTACGAGCCGATGATCTCACGAATCTTGTTGCGGATCGGGCTCGGGTCGATCTCGATGTGGTCGTAAACGTTGGCCAGCTTGCGCAGCAGCGTCTTGGTGATTTTGCGATTGGCCGGGATGATGATTTCGCCGGTCACGGCGTTCACCACATCGAGAGGAATTTTTTCGCCCAGCAAAATATTCGAGAGCGCGTCAGTCAGTTGTTCGGTCAGCTCTTCTTTCTTGCGCTTGTGTTCTTCGCTGATCGCTTTCAATTGCCGCTTCGTTTCCGTCGGCGTGAGCTTTTCTCGCGAAACTTCACGACGCGACGAAACTTTTACGTCCATCACGATGCCGTAGGTGCCGGATGGCACAGTCAAGGATGTGTCTTTCACGTCGGCGGCTTTTTCGCCGAAAATCGCGCGGAGCAGGCGCTCTTCCGGCGCAAGTTCGGTCTCGCTCTTGGGCGTGATTTTACCGACGAGAATGTCTCCCGGTTTCACTTCTGCGCCAACGCGCACCACGCCATCCGGCCCGAGATTGCGCAACGCTTCTTCGCTGACATTCGGAATATCGCGCGTGATTTCTTCAGGGCCGAGCTTCGTGTCGCGCGCGCCGATTTCAAACTCATCGATGTGAATGGAGGTGTAGATGTCCTCTTTCACGACCTTCTCCGAGATCATGATCGCGTCTTCGAAGTTGTAGCCGTTCCAAGGCATGAACGCGACGAGCACATTGCGTCCGAGCGCGAGCTCGCCATGATCGGTGTTCGGACCGTCTGCGATGATCTGACCCTTTTTAACGTGCTGGCCCTTCATCACGATCGGCTTCTGATTCACACACGTGCCGGCATTCGAGCGCATGAATTTTCGCAGTTCGTAAACATGAATGCCGGCTTCGAGGTCGGTTTTTAATTTTTTGCGGCCCTCGGTAATGTGGCCGTTTTTAGTGACGACAATTTGATCGGCCGTCACCGACGCGACCTTGCCGCTCTCAGTCGCGAGAACGACAGCGTGCGAATCCCGCGCCACTTTCGCTTCCAGCCCGGTGCCTACCAGTGGCGTCTCGGAAACAATGAGCGGTACGCCTTGGCGCTGCATGTTGGAACCCATGAGCGCGCGGTTCGCGTCGTCATGTTCGAGGAACGGAATCAGCCCTGCCGCCACTGACACAAGTTGTTTCGGCGACACGTCCATGTAATGCACTTTCGCCGGATCGACTTCGAGAAAGTCGCCCCGATAACGCACGGAAACCTTCTCACCAGTGAAATGTCCGCGGCCGTCAATCGGCGCATTGGCCTGCGCGACCAGGAAATTTTCTTCGCGATCGCCGGTGAGATAATCAATTTGATCCGTCACGCGGCCTTTCTCAACCTTACGATATGGCGTCTCGATGAAACCGAATTCGTTGATGCGCGCGAAGGTGCTCATCGAGCTGATGAGGCCGATGTTTGGACCCTCCGGCGTCTCGATCGGACAAATGCGGCCGTAGTGTGACGGATGCACGTCACGCACTTCGAATCCCGCGCGATCGCGCGACAATCCGCCAGGGCCGAGCGCAGACAAACGACGTTTATGGGTCAACTCCGCCAGCGGATTGGTTTGATCCATGAACTGCGAAAGCTGCGAACGCCCGAAGAAATCGCGGATGACCGCGCTCAGCGCCTTCGGGTTGATCAGCTTTTGCGGCGTCATCCCATCGACGTTGATGTCGAACAACGTCATGCGCTCTTTGACCAGACGCTCGGTGCGCGCGAGACCGACGCGGCATTGGTTGGCGAGCAATTCACCGACCGTGCGCACGCGACGGCTCCCGAGATGATCAATGTCGTCGAGCGTGCCTTCGCCGCGGCGTAGATTGATCAAATACTTGATCGCGGCGATGAAATCTTTGTCCGTCAAAATGCGCTCGCCAAGATCGACGCTGATCCCAAGTTTCTGGTTGATCTTGTAACGGCCAACCCGGCCGAGATCATATTTTTTTGGATCGAAAAAGAGTCGCTTGAGCAAAGCGCGGGCATTGGCAACCGTCGGTGGATCACCTGGCCGGAGGCGCCGGTAAATATCTTTGAGTGCTTCCTCCTGATCATGCGCCGGATCTTTCCTGAGCGCCTTTACCACCGTGTCGTCATGCGAGATATCGATAACGTTAACTTCGCGAATCTTGAGACCCATAATCTGGCGGACCGTTGCCAGAGTGAGCGGCTCGAACGCGCGCGCGACTGTGACTTCACCGTCGCGGACTTCCGCGGTGAGCACTTTGGTGGCGAGCTTTTCTTCGTCGAGTTTCTCGCTCAGCTTGAGATTCTCGATGTTGTAAAAAAGCTTGATGACTTCTTCATCGGAGCCGTAGCCGAGCGCGCGCAGGAAAGTCGTCGCGAGAAATTTCCGGCGGCGTTTGCGGCGATCGAGATAAATGTAAAGAAGATCGGCTGTATCAAATTGCACCTCGATCCAGGAGCCGCGGTCCGGGATGATGCGGAAGCTGTAGAGCACTTTGCCGTTCAGGTGGACGCTCGATTCAAAAGCGATGCCCGGAGAACGGTGCAGTTGGCTCACGACCACGCGCTCGGCGCCGTTGATGACGAAGGTGCCTTGCGCCGTCATGAGCGGGATCTCGCCCATATAAACTTTCTCTTCCTTGGTTCCCTTTTCCTCGCGCAGTTGAAAGGTGACGTGCAGCGGCGCGCTATAAGTCTGGCCTTCTCGCTGCGCTTCCAGCGCGCTCAGCTTCGGCTCACCAATGTCATAATGGCTGAAATCGAGGACCGCTTTTTCGTCGTAGCTCTCAATCGGGAAAACCTCCCTGAAAACCGCCTGCAAGCCATAGTTCCTCCGTTTGGAGAACGGGACATCTTTCTGGAGGTAATCGACGTAGGAATTGAGTTGGACTTCGATCAGGTTAGGCGGCTCAATGCCTTC
>WNFQ01003792.1_pt1 | contig 11030 bp, 8 predicted proteins | sample 5400171 | NCBI WGS metagenome assembly WNFQ01 (sample SAMN13153356, study PRJNA577476) | soil metagenome | isolation source: 20 cm soil under Madrone tree | place: USA:California | collected 2016-06-14 | reverse complement strand
GACCTCGGTGTATTTCGACGCTTCTACTTTTACAAACGGGCAGCCTGCAAGGCGCGCCAGGCGGCGCGCAATTTCCGTTTTTCCTACTCCAGTGGGGCCAATCATCAAAATATTTTTCGGCAATATATCTTCGGCAATTTCAGGCGGCAACTTTTGCCGGCGTACGCGGTTGCGCAGCGCCACGGCTACAGCTCGCTTCGCCGCATTCTGGCCGACAATATATTTGTCCAGCTCCGCCACGATTTCACGTGGCGTCATATCGTCCAGCGCCGGCAAAAATTCTTCGCTCTCCGGCGCGCCGCCATTCGCATTTGCGCCGCCGGGCATCAAAATCAGTTCTTTATCAGACTTGCTTGGCATATGAAGTTCCCAATAAACAGTAATCTGTTCTTAGTAATAAGTATCAGGTTCAAAAGATCAGAAGAGTCGGCCTGGCGATTGCAAATTCTTCTGATTCTTACCTTTTTATTACAACTCATCACTTACAACTGCGTTCATCCCAATTCCTCGACGGTGAAATTCGCGTTGGTGTAAATGCAAATTTCGCTCGCGATGCGCATTGCCTCCATCGCCAGGTCTTTGGCGGTCAACTTTGAGTGTTTCATCAGCGCGCGTGCCGCCGCAAGTGCATAAGAACCGCCGGAACCAATCGCGACAATGCCATCGTCCGGCTCGATCACGTCGCCGTTGCCTGACAAGATAAACGTGCCCTTGGTGTCGGCTACTATCAATAAAGCTTCCAAGTGACGAAGCGCCCGGTCCTTGCGCCAATCCTTCGCTAACTCCACGGCCGCTTTCTGCAAATTCCCGGAAAATTCCTGCAGCTTGCCTTCGAACCGTTCGAATAACGAAATCGCATCCGCCGTCGATCCCGCAAATCCGGCGATCACTTTGTCCTGATACAAACGTCGCGTCTTCCGTGCGGTGTGCTTCATCACATGATCGCCCATGGTCACCTGACCATCGGCAATGAGCACGACCTTGGCGTCCTTGCGCACGCACAAAACGGTAGTTCCGTGAATCGCACCGTTTATGGTGGCACGCCTCTGCGCGCTATTTTGGCTACTAGGCATCCGACCATTATACGCTGGCCCGTCTCCCCGCGCCAAAACGCCCGCAATCGAAAGCGTGTGAGCGTAACCTTATGCCGGCGGCTGCCAAAGCTCGACTCGGTTTCCTTCTGGGTCCGTAAACCATCCAAATCGCCCGTAGTCGTAATCCTCGCGCATGGGATCGACAGAGACACCCGCGGCCGATAACCTTTCCAAAACAGCGTCGAGATCATCCACTTGGAAATTGAGCATGGCGGGCTGAGACACAGGAAAATATTCAGAAGACTTCGGAAAGAAGGCGACTGCAATGTATGCGCGTTGCGCTTCCCGAGGAAAAGAAAAACAGCCGTCGGGGCTGGCGATGCCAAGATGTTTCTCGTACCAGTCATAAAGAGCCTTCGGATCATCGGCTCGCAAAAACGCGCCCCCAGTCCCGTGACTTTCGCCTTGTATCCTCCCACGCCAGCGCGATCAGAATATCAGCGTGACAAACCATGGTCCAGGCACACCTAGATTCGCGAAGAAAGCACTGCGGCGTTCCGGTGCGCGATGGCCTCAATCGAAATCATGGGATTCACTCCGGACGCGCTGGGGAACGATGAGCCGTCCATCACGTATAGATTCTTCACTTCCCAAGTTTCGCCATCGGGATTCGTCGCGGAAAATCTTGGCGAATCGCCCATCCGTGCCGTTCCCATGATGTGGAACGAAAACAACGCTACCTGCGCGTTGCCCCAGCCTGCCGCGTCCATGTCCTTCACAAATGTTTCGATCGATCCACTTCTACCTGGTTCATATGAACAGAGCTTTGCATGCGGCGAATATATTCTGCGCGCGCCGGCGTTTTCCAGAATTTCCGCCGCGCCACGAAATCCGAGTTGCATATGCCTGCGGTCAAAATCGGAAAGCGAGTAGCTCGATACTGGATGTCCTTCGCGGTCGATCGTGACGCGGCCCGCTCCGCGATCGCGGAGCAACACGCCAATCGCAGAAGTGTTTTTCAATTGCGACATCCGCGCGTGAAAATCGCGCGGCTCGCGCCAGGGCATCACCGCCATCGCAATCACCGGTTGCAGCGCTGTGGTCTCATACTTCACGCCATAATTCCCGGTCAAATGGCGATGTTGGTCTGAGTAGATTGCCTGCATGGTTCCTTCCCACGGGAGAATTTCCTCATCAACAATTCCGCTCACGTTCGAAACCGGATGCAGATGCAAGTGCCGCCCGATGTGCTCATTCTCGAGCCCGGAGCGCAACAGCAGCGCCGCAGTGTGAATCGCTCCGCACGCGACGACGACGTGTTTGCATTTCACGACGACGCGATGGCCCTTCCTGGACCATGCTTCCACGCCGCTGGCCATTCCGCGCTCCAGGCGCACTTTATCCGCGCGCGTCTCGACCACGAATTTCGCGCCGTGCTCTTGCGCGTCCGCCAGCCAGGTTTTTACTGCGGATTGCTTCGCCCCAATCGCACATCCGTAACCGCAATAGCCGCACAGCTTACCCTGCTCGCACCCGATGACGTTGCGCGGCATCTTGTCCACGTGCCACCCGAGTCGCTTCAACCCGCGCTGCAGTATCTCTTCTCGCTTCGAAACGCGATTGTGTTCCGTATTCACCGAAAGCCGCTCGCACACCGCATCCAGGCTTCTGGTGTACTCGGGCCCGCCAATCCATTCAACGCCTTCCTCGGCCCACTCCGCGCGAATCTCGTCCGGCGTTCGAAACGACGTGCAGTAATTCACTACGGTTCCGCCACCCAGACACTCGCCGGCAAGAAAACCAACGCTATGATCACGCGTCGAAGCGAATCCGCACTCGGCATAAAGCTTCTGAAATCCTTGCAACTGCGCCCCGTCAAAATCCGCATCGTCAAAATATCCTCCGGCCTCCAGCACAATCACTTCTTTGCCGGCTGCAGCCAGCGCCGCCGCAGCAACTCCGCCTCCCGCGCCCGAGCCAATCACGCAGACATCGCACTTCAGCGTCATTTCCTCCCGCGGCACGATCACGTTCAACTCGTGCGGCGCGTCCGGCCTCTGCACTCCAATGGGTCCCGAATATCCGATGTTCGCCCAAACCGGATTTATTTCTGCCAGCTCGCCTGGCAACATCACATACAAAAATCCCACGGCTTTGCGTAGCGCCTGGAACGCAGCGCGCCGCAACGCCAACCGGCTGTCCGCCCACGACAGCATGACTTTGTGTTTATTTTCTTCGCTAAGCTCGGAAAATTGTGCCCAGTGGCCCACTTCAATGAACGAATGGATTGAAGAATCCCACAGATCCAACAAATTCAGAAATTCCCAGCGGTCCACCGCGCGCGGATTAAAATCCAGAGCCGCGGCCAGCGCATCGGGGACGCCATGCTCCACCGCCGAAGGCCAACCGGGCGCTGCAGGCAAAAACGTATCGCAAATCGAACAGAGTGCTCGATGCTGGCGGGGCGTCAGCTCCATGATTCGCTGTTAGCCTACCAGCTACACGCCTTTCCTGAAACGCCGCAATTCCTGAGGCCGGTTCTCTCTTCTCTATGTGTTTTATCCAGGATGCAGTCGTCCAGACTGCGGTCCCGACCCGACGTTATTTTTGGCTTAAGAGGTACAAATCGGCGTGGCCGCCTGGTCGCGCATAGACCACCGTGGAGAGATCCCTGGCAAAGTCATAAGCGTTGCCGCCGCTAAGGAGCGGAAAAGCAAACGGGAGCTTCACCGCAACTTGAGTTTGCCCAATGAGCCGACCATCCTGCCAGGGCTGACGATAAATCGTGACGTCATGCTGCGAAGGCACTGCGTACAAGAAAGATTTCCCGTCGGGAGCAAACAGAGTGCCGAAGGTCCCCACGCCTGGCAACAGCGAAATGCACTTTTTCTCGGCCAGCGAGTACTCGTAAAGTCCAAGCTTTTCTCCGCCTGAAATTTCGGTCAAAAGATAATGCTCGTCGAGCGCAACATCGAATGCCGAGCCGCAGCTATCGGTGAGTTTTTCCAGACCTGAGCCATCCGCATTTGCTTTCCAAATCGTGATACCCCTTGCCCCTTTTTCGAAGCTATTCAGGTATACGGATTTCTGGTCGGGGCTGAATAGCAGGATCTGCACGCTGCCTCCGGCCCAGGGAATCTGGCGCAGACCGCTGCCGTCGGCTCCCACCACGTAGACTTTATCTGGAGCGCCGGTTCGCTCCTCTATAAACGCGAGGTGAGCATCGTCCGGCGCCCAGGATGTAGTTGCCAGCGATACGGAAGTCGCGAGTTTCACCTTGTTGCCGCCGTCGACATTCGCGGTCCAGATTTCCACGCGGTCTTTGGCGGGAATGGTGAGGTACATCAATCGCTTCCCATCACGCGAGAAAGCCGGCTGGGTTGCGTTTTCCGACGCAATGTCCGTGGATTCCTTCGAATGGACGTTATAGGCGGTGAGAAAGCCAGAGGATTTGCCATTTACAAAATATATCCCTTTGCCCGCCGGGTCAGGCAACGGCGATGAATCCGGGCCCGTCCCGAAGCTCACTTGCGTCAACGCCTTGTCTTGCAGGTTGTACTTCCAAATGTTCGTCAGTCCGCTGACAGTGCGCCCAAACAGAATGCTCTTTCCCGCCTCGCCCCACACGGCTTCCGTCGAATTTCCAGATACCTCTCCCAAATCAGCGGCCGTCTTCTTGGAAAGATCTACTTCGTAGGCGTGGAAACCATCAAGCTGGGACACTGGGTCACTGGTAAGAACGAGAAGATGCTTGCCGTCGGGAAAGGGCAAGATTCGGCTGGCAGGAAACGTCGCGGCATCGAACCCGTACGCCTGTTCTTCTCCCAACCCGGATTTACTGGAACTAAAGATCGCTCGGCTTCCGCGCTTGGCGAAGAAGATGGAGTTGCCGTCCAGCGAGGGAGTCAGAACGCTGCCCGCGACAATGCGGCTCGGATTTCCCCCAAGCGTCGGGACGGCCCAGCCTTCGTCCCGCCCAAGGGACCTGACGTAAAAAATCTCGGTACCGTCGGGGGAAAAGTTGTCCACGGACTTGTCGCCTTCGTCCTTCGTTAGTTGAAGGGGCTCGCCGCCCGAAGTGAGCATGACAAACACCTGCGCGATGCCTCCGACAGGGGAGCTGAAAGCCACGGTATGGCCGTCGGGAGACAGTCTCGCGCTGTCCATCGGTTTATCCCAATGGCTGATTTGCGCAATTTTCGCAGATTCGCCGGAGACTTTTGCGCCGACACCGAAGTGGTACGCTGCAAATGCGACCGCAAGGAGCACTGCGCCAACAGCCACAAACACGTATTTTTTGTTTGCAGATATCGAAGAAGGCTGCGCGCCGATCGCCGTACCCGAGCTGATTGCACTCTCTGGAACAGGATTCTCCGCTGCCCTGCTTCCCGATGATGACGAAATGAGCCGTCCCGAGTCCGTGTCCCGCCGCAAGCGCTTCAAGTCAGTGTGCATGTCGGCCGCAGACTGGTAACGCAGATCACGTTCCTTTTCGAGCGCCTTATTAATAATGTCTTCAAGCTTCGCCGGCAGTTCCGGGTTCAATCGCACCGGAGTCACGAACGGCCGGTTCATGATTGCGTCGGCAATCACACCGGATGTTTCGCCGCGAAACGGAAGAACCCCTGTCGCCATTTCGTAGAGCACCACGCCAAACGAAAAAATATCTGTGCGCGCGTCGAGTTCCTTGCCGCGCACTTGCTCCGGCGACATATAGGCCACTGTTCCCAGTGTGCTGCCCGGACTCGTCAATTGATCGGTATCCACTCCAAGGGTGGCCAGAGAATCCACGTTACGCGAGCCGCTTTTTGCCGCACCGACCTTGGCAAGGCCGAAATCGAGAATCTTTGCGTGGCCCCGCTCGGTAACAAAAATATTTGCCGGCTTGATGTCGCGGTGGACGATGCCTTTAACGTGAGCTGCATCGAGCGCTTCGGCGATCTCAATGCTCAGCGCCAGCAGCGTTTCCATTTCCAGAGGCCGTCCGGCGATGCGATGCTTCAGCGTCGCGCCTTCGAGCAGCTCCATGGCGATAAACGCCTGTCCGTCTTGTTCGCCAATATCGTAAATCGTGCAGATGTTGGGATGATTCAATGCGGAAGCGGCCTGCGCTTCGCGCTGAAATCTCGCCAGAGCTTGTGCATCTTTGGAAACGTCGTCGGGAAGAAATTTCAGAGCGACGAAGCGATGAAGGCGCGTGTCTTCCGCTTTGTAGACAACTCCCATGCCGCCGCCGCCTAGCTTGTCAAGGATGCGGTAGTGGGAGACAGTTTGCCCCAGGAGTGACTGGGATTCCGCCATTGGGCGCACATCATATCAGGTGTGAAGGCCAAGCGGTCAACGGCCGCATCGACAAGCAAAGCCGCATTCGCGGGGGGTCATAGCCTGGGCGGCGACGTGTCGTGAATGGCTGGCAGGTCGGTGGCAGGAATAGCCGACAGTTGGAACATTGTTTGGTACATGCTGCCATTTGATGCCTCCAAGTGCATTTTTTTCAATCTTTTGCGGTACCCACGAGCGGCGTGTAATGGCTCCGCAGGTGCATTCCCTGTTTGCTCAGCCCTTCGCGGGAGGAGACCATGGAACGAGAGAAACTTAGCAGTATATTCGTCGGTGTCGCAATTTTGGCGGCCACGCTTGGCTTGGGAGCGGCATGTAAGGCACAAGATCAGAGTCCGGAACCACAACGACAAGCAATAACACAGGCGCCCGAACAACCGAGACAGAAGGCGGACGGGGAACGGCACGGGCTGCCAATTGAAACGTACGCGGTGGCGCCGGGGACCAAGTTTCTGGTGCGGCTGGAAGATGAACTGGGCACCAAGGGCACCAAGGAAAACGAAAAGTTCAAAGTGAAGACGCTTGAGCCGCTGGAGGCGGGCAGCGGGATTTATCTGCCGTCCGCAGCGGAGATACGGGGGCACATCAGCCACGTGGAACCGGCAGGAGTTGCAGGACGCGCGAAACTCTGGCTGACGTTTGACGAGATTCGCACCAAATTTGGCAGCCTGCCGATCGTGGCCGAAGTCGTGAGCGTGCCGGGCGACCATAGCGTGAAATCGGCCAGCACGAAAGAAGGATTGATCGAAGGGCGATCCAGCAATCAGCATGACGCGGCGGAAGCGGCTGCAGCCGGGGCGGCGATCGGGGCCGTAAAGGGCGTGAAGGACAAGAACAAAAAAGAAGCCGCCGAAAGCGCGGCGCTGGGGGCGCTGACAGCGTACCTGATGGAGTCCGGGCGCGGCCACGAGTTGAACCTGCCGAAAGGCGCGAAGCTCGAATTGGAGCTGGAACGAGCGCTGTACCTCGTGAAGGAATGAGGTGGACGTTCCTCGATCATTCATTGTGTGGCGCTCCAAATCTAGAAGAACGCCACATCCGATATTCGATTAATTAGATATTTTTAACAACAAATGTCGTTGACGGACCGCCGTTCGGGTGGGAATGAGCTATACTGGAAGCATCATGGAAAAGCTCCAAGCATTTCAAGCCGCGGCTTGCGAAGGCGGGTTCGTAGCCATCAAAGAATCCGAGGAAGACACGGTCCTGTGGCTGAAGAAAGCGACTGCGGAAGCCGAAGATCGCATTTGTCTCGATAGCCTGACGAACAGTGCGACCGTATACTGGGCAACCATTCCGTGGAAGATAAACTCGAAGACGTTTCGCGAGGCATCTGCGTTGCGAGCGTGGATTCTGTCAAGGCCGGGTGTTTTGGCGTCATGACAAACCACGAAGCTCTCTTACGACTCTCCGTCGACAAGAACGACCACCTTGCGGTGACGTCGCTGCACGAGAACAATGCCGAAATAATTCGTACGACGGTGATGCGCTATTTCGGATCTGGGACGGCCGCAGAGAATGTGGAGTTTGAGCTCATGAAGCGAATGGCCGACCACGCTCGCTTGTACGAAGATTCCGAAGACCTTGACGTGTGGCTAGCGTGTTGCGCCAACACGGAGTGTGACCGCATGCGTAACGAAGCGATTCGCGACAAGGCGAATAGAGATTAGGCTCGCACCAGCAATAAAAGCACGGCCATCCCCCGCCATTGTTCCGCGCGAAGCGATGCAGAATCGAAATGGATAAACGGGCCTTCCCACCACCTACAGGGAACCCGGTTCCGCAACAGGATTTTGTGAAGTCAGGTCGTCGAGGTTCTCATCGAGCAAAGCGGTAAGACGGAGAACGGCTGAAGAATGATCTTCAGAGCACTTTCGGTTTAGGGATTCCGGCCAAATCGCGCTCATAATAAAGCAATTGCACGCCGATTCCCGAAAGTCCTGGGAGCATATTCGTTGACTCGATGTGAGTAACGCGTCCGGCGAATCGCCGAATACCTGCCTTCACCCCAGTGACCCGCTTTGGCATTTCTAGCAGGACTTCTAAGGCTTCACCGACACAGAGGATGACATTTGTGGCGAAGTAAACGCCTCTCGTCGAGATGTTAATTGCCCTCGCTTGATGCTCGCCCTCGGATAGTGTCTTCATGCGATGAAATGACAGTCGAGTATTTAGCTTGAAACGTGGCGTGATTCGATGCTCGAGGGTGGCCATGCCTTCTCCTTCGTTCGCCTGTGAAGGGTGTGGCAGGCAATGTCAATCTAATTGAAGGGGCAATTACTGTTACACAACCCCGTGCGCAGAACTGTCCTAAAGAACACAGTTTGACAATTCTTAGGATTTTCAAATGTTCAGGAGGCGGACCAATCGAGACCCTCAGGTTCTCGCGGGCCACCCAGAGAACTTGGCAAGGAGCGGGCAGATTGCTACAGTCGAAGTGTCCAGCACGGTAGTCTGCACTCCATTCATCAAGAGCATGCCGAAGAGAGGCTGAGACCCATGGGGGAAGAAACACGGGCGGCGGTGCGGGCCATCGAAATGGTGGAGCGCAAGGACCGCGTGCTGATTGTCGAAGATGAGGACAATGCGCGCAAAGGCTACGAACAGCTCTTGCAGCGGTGGGGCTGCGACGTGGTGGGCGTGGGAACGGCGGAAGAGGCGCTGGCAAAATTTGCGAGTTACCAGCCGGACACGCTGATCGCCGACGTGGAATTGCCGGGGATGAACGGGCTGGACCTGCTGAAGCAGCTCGGGACGGAGCTTCACGACGTGCCGGCCATCATTATCACGGGCAAAGGCAGCGAAGAGCGGGCGGTGGCGGCGATCGAGGCGGGAGCATTCTGGTACATCGAAAAGCCACTGAAAGGGCCGGTGCTGCGCGCGCTGCTGGACCGGGCGCTGGGCAAGGCGCGGGACGCGCGGCAGCTCGCGGTGCTGCAGCGGCAGCTTCGCGAAACGGGGCGACTGGGCGACCTGGTCGGAGCGTCGAAGCCGATGCAGGAAGTGATGCGCATTGTGGAGATGGCGGCGCCAAGCTCGGCATCGGTATTGATCACCGGAGAGACGGGGTCGGGCAAGGAGATTGTAGCGCGGACGCTGCACAAGCTTTCGCCACGCGCGAACGGCCCGTTTGTGGCGATCAATTGTTCGGCCATCCCGGAGACGCTGATGGAGAGCGAGATTTTTGGCCATGAGCGCGGAGCGTTCACTGGCGCGGCCGAGCGGCGCATCGGCTGCTTTGAATTGGCGGACGGCGGCACGCTGCTGCTGGATGAAATCGGCGAGATGCCGGCGCCAACGCAAGCGAAGCTGTTGCGCGTATTGGAAGACCGGAAAGTGCGGCGACTGGGAAGCAAGAGCGAAACTCCGGTGGATGTGCGCGTGCTCGCGGCGACCAACAAAGAGCCGGAGCAAGCCGTCAGTAGCGGCCAGTTGCGGCAGGATCTGTACTTCCGCCTGAACGTCTTTCACATCCACTTGCCGCCGCTGCGCGAACACAAGGACGACATTGCGCTGCTCGTAGAGCATATCCTGCGCGACGTCAACGCCAAGCATGGCAAGCATGTGCGGGGGATTGGCGCGGAAGTTCTGGACATTTTTACGGGGCACACCTGGCCGGGAAATATTCGCGAACTCCGCAACGTGCTGGAGCGCGCTGCGATTATGTGCGAGAAAGATCTGATCACGCGGGCGTGCCTGCCGGGAGAGTTCGGAAAGACGGGAGCGAAAGGGCCGAGCGATCTTTCGGCGATCAAGTTTCCCGTGGGCACGACGGTGGATGCGATGGAACGCGAGCTGATCCTGCAGACACTGGGCGCAACGGGGAACAACAAGACACGGGCGGCGGAACTGCTCGGCATCAGCCTGAAAACGCTTCATAATAAGCTGAAAGAATACGGCGGGGACCGCGCCGAAGCGGAGTAGGGACGCAGAATGCAGCTGCGGCTGCGGACAAAATTCACACTGGTGATGACGAGCCTGGTGCTGCTCGTCGCGGCGGTCTTGTCTGGCGTATCTGCCGCGCAACTCCTGGAACAACTTCTGCAGGCCACCAACACGCGAGCGGATGATTTGGCGAAGCAGGTGTTCCTGCAGGCCAAGCACGCGCTGTTGGAAGCCGGCCAACAGGGTTTGCGGCCGGCCTCGGACGCTCCGCAGGAAATCCACGACTTTGTAAGACACGCCTTTGAGGTGAATGAAGGACTGCGGACGCAGCTTAAGGCGGCAAAAGAAAATCCACTGATCTACGAAGTTTCGATCACCGACCTTAACGGAATGGTGCTGGTCTCGACGGACGAAAACATGCCGGGATCATTTCTGCCGCGGAGAACGGCTCTGTCGCAGCTGGTACAGCGAAATTTCCTGCATCAGGTGAAGGTACTGGCAGGGCCCTCAAAAGTTTTTGAACTGGATTTTCCGTTCAGCAACGCCAACCAGCCGTTCGGAGAAGTTCGCGTGGCGCTCGACTCCGGGATTCTATTGAAGGAGATCGAGCCGAGCCTGCGCACTTCGGCGGCCTTCGTGGCAATTGCACTGGTGGTTTCGACGCTGCTGGCGGCGATCGTAAGCCGGGCGACGCTTGCACCGCTGCAAGACATCTCCGCGCAATTGGACCGCATCTCAGCAGGGCAATACGACGCGCCTTCCCCGGAGGTC
>WNFQ01003789.1_pt1 | contig 11034 bp, 11 predicted proteins | sample 5400171 | NCBI WGS metagenome assembly WNFQ01 (sample SAMN13153356, study PRJNA577476) | soil metagenome | isolation source: 20 cm soil under Madrone tree | place: USA:California | collected 2016-06-14 | reverse complement strand
TGCTACCCATAATCAATCCCTGCGCGTACGAGGGGGAACCTTTTAGCGCAATGGCTTTCTGCTACCGGCCTCGCAACCGGGTCTGGCAGATATCGCATTTTTTTTCAACAAATCCGGGGAAGACTGATGAAGACAAAGCTTGCGCATTGCCTGTGTGCCGCTGTCCTTGCTGCCGTCGTCTCGAGCGGGCCTGTCGCCGCTCAGACCGCGCAGCCCTTCGAGGGGCTGACGCATCCGCCGATGGAGCCGCACCGCAATCTCGATGGCAGCATTAGGCGCATCCGCAACTCGATTTCCGGTGCAGGACGACGCGTTGATCGAGCTCCATGACAGGGTCGAGGACTGCCCCGCGCTGACGATTTTCGGGCTGGCCGAAAGGGAAGCGGTGGTCGCCGGGGGCGGCGTCGTGAACGAGCCGGCCGTGCACGGTGTCAGCGAGCCGCTGCCCCAGCAGGTGCTGAAGATATCGCCGTTCACCGGAGAGGAGGGGTTCGAGGTCTCGCCATACGGGTCCTGCATGATGACGCCGTTGGCAGACAGCGAGAGGTTTGGGTTCAGACCGTTGGCCTCGACCGGGTCGAACGTCGTCTTCCCATAATCGGCGAGCGGCAAGGTAGGCCAGCCGGGGGCTTCGGTGATCCATTCTGCCGACGCCATGCTGGATTGGTACTGAAAGCTCTGCCTCCAGCTCCACCCGGCGGTGTGATCAACCATGCTCAGCTGCCAAGTTTGCACCGAACTCGGCGAGCACGCGGCTGTGCACTGCAGCGAAGCCGTGATGATGTCACCCGGCTTCACGCTGTTTGGAATAAGTTGAGTGCTGGCCGGATAAAGCTCATACCAGACGAGATAAGATGTGCTGCCCGAAGTCGGGGCGATTTCCATCGAACCGAGCTGGATCAGGGTCGAATCATCGTATCCGCCGATGCCCACCCAATTCGAGACATATTCGGTGGTGTCCGCGAGGCCGTCATAGGTCACGCTTGGGGACCTGGAAGGTCCCGGATGCGGAATTGTAAGGTGCGGAGGCGGTGACGGCGTAGCCCGACCAATACCCGGTCACGATCGAGTTGCGGATGCGCCTAATGCTGCCATCCGCATTCCAATGCGGTTCCATCGGCGGATGCGTCATCCTCTGGGAGGGCACTGCGGTATCGGCCGCCACGGGTGTGTTCACAAGGACGGCGAGGACGGCAGCCCACAGGCCGTATGCAAAGTTCGATTTCATAGGTTTTCCTCACGAGGGAATGCAAGGAAAATCTAAGTCATAGATGTTACTATACTATTGTATGACTTTGCTTAATGTAACAAAGATTAAGAGTTTGCCAAAGGCCTTTCTCCATATTTCTCGGTTAACGGGGATCTTGTCCAGAGGTCTATGCGATCCGGAACGACATAGCGACACCCTCGGTCGAGCGATCGCAGGAACTCGTTGCCCGCCTCATCGTCAACGAGGCTCAACGGCGGCGAAAATTGCCACAATGGCCTGATATCGTGTCGCTTTGAAAGCAATGGCCGCCGCGCCTCCTTCTCGTCGACGAGCTGCCCGGTGCCGAGGCGGAACGACCATTTCAACCTTTAGGAGAATATTTGCTGCAGATTCGCTGTAGATGCAGCAATGAGTAATAATCGATGCAATTGCAGATTGCAGCCGTCGGGAACGGCCACCGAAGAGGTCTTGCCTTCGCTTGGGGCCCGTGCACAAATCACGGCTCGGCCGAAGCCGCCGGGGATGCGAGGACGAGATGAAGGCGCTGGTCGCGGTCAAGCGGGTCATCGACTACAACGTCAAGATCCGCGTCAAGGCGGACAAGACCGGGGTCGAGACCGCCAACGTCAAGATGTCGATGAACCCGTTCGACGAGATCGCTGTCGAAGAGGCGCTCAGGCTGCGCGAGGCCGGCATCATCGAGGAGGTGATCGCGGTCTCGCTCGGCGTGGCGCAGTGCCAGGAGACCATCCGCACGGCTCTGGCGATGGGTGCGGATCGCGGCGTCCTGGTCGAGACCACTGCCGAGTTGCAACCGCTCGCCGTGGCCAAGCTGCTGAAAGCGGTCATCCTCCACGAAGGGCCGGAGATCGTGATCATCGGCAAGCAGGCGATCGACGACGATTGCAATCAGACCGGCCAGATGCTGTCGGCCTTGCTCGGCTGGCCGCAGGCGACCTTCGCCTCGAAGCTCAAGATCAGCGACGGGCACGCCGAGGTGACGCGCGAGGTCGATGGCGGGCTCGAGACGGTCGCGATCAAATTGCCGGCGGTGATCACCACCGATTTGCGGCTCAACGAGCCGCGCTATGCCTCCTTGCCGAACATCATGAGGGCGAAAAAGAAGCCGATCGTGACGACGACGCCCGAGGCGCTCGGTGTCGATGTGACGCCGCGCCTCGTCGTGCTCAAGGTCGAGGAGCCGCCGAAGCGCCAGGGCGGCCGCAAGGTGGGCTCGGTCGCCGAGCTCGTCGACAAGCTCAAAACCGAGGCGCGGGTGATCTGATGGCTGCCCTCGTCGTCGCCGAGCACGACAACAGCGCGCTGAAGCCTGCGACGCTCAACGCCGTCGCCGCCGCCAAGGAAATCGCCGGCCCCGATATCGATATCCTGGTGGCGGGCAAGGACTGCCGGGCGGTGGCGGAAGCTGCTTCCGCCGTCGCCGGGGTGCGAAAAGTGCTGCTCGCTGATGATTCGGCCTACGATCATGGGCTCGCTGAGAATTTCGCGCCGCTCCTTGTCGGGCTCGCCGAGGGATATTCGCATCTCTTGGCACCAGCGACGACCTCCGGCAAGAACCTGATGCCGAGGGTCGCGGCACTGCTCGATGTGATGCAGATTTCCGACATCAGTGCGGTGGTTTCGCCCGACACTTTCGTGCGGCCGATCTATGCCGGAAACGCGCTGCAGACGGTTCAGTCCAAGGATCCGATCAAGGTGATCACGGTGCGCGGCACCGCGTTTCCGCCGGGCGAGGCAACGGGCGGCTCGGCGGCGGTCGAGGCGGTCGCCCCGACCGGCTCGGCCGGGCTCTCGGAGTTCGTGCGCGCCGAGCTGTCGAAGTCGGAGCGTCCGGAGCTCACCAGCGCGCGCGTCATCATCTCGGGCGGGCGCGGCATGCAATCGGGCGACAACTTCCATCTCCTCGAAAAGGTCGCTGACAGGCTGGGCGCCGCGGTCGGCGCCTCGCGCGCCGCGGTCGATGCCGGCTTTGTGCCCAACGACTACCAGGTCGGCCAAACCGGCAAGATCGTGGCGCCGGAGCTCTACGTCGCGGTCGGGATCTCGGGCGCCATCCAGCACCTCGCCGGGATGAAGGATTCGAAGGTCATCGTCGCCATCAACAAGGACGAGGAGGCGCCGATCTTCCAGATCGCCGATTACGGCCTGGTTGGCGATTTGTTCAAGATCCTCCCCGAGCTCGACGCCGAGCTCGAGCGCCGTCAGTGAGCCAAGCTGCCGGCCCGCTCTCAGCGTTGCCATCGGCAACGCCTGCCGCGTCAGGCGAAGCTCCGCTTCGCCGCGAGACCGACCGGCTGCGCCGGATCGGTGTGATCGGCGCCGGGCAGATGGGCGGAGGCATCGCCCATGTCTGTGCGCTCGCCGGGTTCGAAGTCGCGTTGACCGACATCAGCGAGGAGGCCCTACAACGCGGGCGCGAAGCCATCGACCGCAACCTGTCGCGTCAGGTTGCCCGCGGCAAGATCAGGGAGGAAGACAAGGCAGCGGTACTAGGGCGTATCCGCACCGGTCTCGACTATGCGTTGTTCGGCGATTGCGACATGGTCATCGAAGCCGCCACCGAGCGGGAAGAGATCAAGCGCGAGATATTCAAGAAGCTGACGCCGGCATTGCGGCCCGAGGCACTTATCGCGACCAACACCGCGTCGATCTCGATCACCCGGCTCGCCTCGTCGACAGACCGCCCGGGCAAGTTCATCGGCATGCATTTCATGAACCCGGTGCCGGTGATGAGCCTGGTCGAGCTGATCCGCGGGATTGCCACCGACGAGGATACCTTTGCCGCTGCTCGCGATCTGACGCTCACGCTCGGCAAAACGCCTGTCGCCGCCGAGGATTTCCCGGCCTTTATCGTCAACCGCATCCTGTTGCCGATGATTAACGAGGCGGTCTACACGCTTTATGAGGGGGTGGGCTCGGTCGAGGCGATCGACACGGCGATGAAGCTCGGCGCCAACCACCCGATGGGCCCGCTCGAGCTCGCCGATTTCATCGGGCTCGACACCTGCCTTTCAATCATGCAAGTGCTCTATGAAGGGCTCGCCGACAGCAAATACCGGCCGTGTCCGCTGCTCGTCAAATATGTCGAGGCCGGCTGGCTCGGCCGGAAGACGCGCCGCGGCTTTTACGATTATCATGGAGAAGGGCCGGTTCCGACCCGCTGAGCCGCGACATCTCGTCCCGGAAATCTTGTCTCGGCCGGGGCAATTCGTTATCAAGCCGTCACAATCGCGTGCTATGCCGGCCCGCGAGCAAGGATGAGCGGGACGGGTACTCGTGACTGCCAGCCTGGACAACTGCCCGGCTCTGGTGCTTAACGCCGACTTCCGGCCGCTGAGCTATTTTCCGCTGTCCCTGTGGTCCTGGCAGGACGCGATCAAGGCGGTGTTTCTCGATCGCGTCAACATCATTGACCATTACGACGTCCGCGTGCGCAGCCCCTCTTTGGAAATGCAGCTGCCGAGTGTCGTCTCGTTGAAGGAATACGTGCCGGCGGCCCGGCATCCGGCATTTACCCGGTTCAACGTATTTCTGCGCGACCGCTTCACCTGCCAGTATTGCGGCGAGCCACATCCCTCGCACGACCTGACCTTCGACCATCTCGTGCCGCGCTCGCGCGGCGGGCGCACGATCTGGACCAACGTCGTCACCGCCTGCGCCACCTGCAATCTCCTCAAGGGTAATCGGCTGCCGCGGGAGAGCGGGATGCATCCGCTGCACCGTCCAGTCCAACCGACTACCCATATGCTGCAGGCGAACGGCCGCGCCTTTCCGCCCAACTACCTGCATGAGAGCTGGCGCGACTATCTCTACTGGGATACCGAGCTCGACCCGAATTGAACCTCGCGCCCGGCAATGGTGCGGACGGCGGGACTCGAACCCGCACTCCCTTACGAGAAGCAGATTTTAAGTCTGCTGCGTCTACCTTTTCGCCACGTCCGCTATGCCCTGGCGGCGGCGCCTGACATCCGGGTCAGGGCCGCAGCAGGCCGCTGATCGCCTGCGCCTCGCGCAACACCGGATAGGCAATCGCACCTGCGCGCTCGGCACCGCGGCGCAGCACCCCATCGATATAGGCGCTATCCGCCGTCAATCGTCTCATTTCCCGGCCGATGCGGCCGAGCTCCGCCACCGCGAGCTCCGACAGCGCATCCTTGAAATAGGAGAAATTCTGGCCGGCAAACCGACCGAGTGCGGTCTCGCGCGACAGACCGGAGAGTGCCCCATAGATGCCGATCAGATTGTCGGCTTCCGGCCGGTGCTCGAGGTCTGATATCGCCGCCGGGAGCGGCTCGGTGTCGGTCTTCGCCCTGCGGATCTTCAATGCGATCGCGTCGGCATCGTCGGTCATGTTGATGCGTGAATAATCCGAGCTGTCGGATTTCGACATCTTCTTGGTGCCGTCGCGCAGGCTCATCACCCGCGTCGCCGTGCCGAAGATCTGCGGCTCGGGCAACGGGAAGAAATCCCGCTCGTAGCGGCGGTTGAAGGCGACGGCGATGTCGCGCGCCAATTCGAGATGCTGCTTCTGGTCCTCGCCGACAGGGACGTGCGTCGCCTTGTAGACGAGAATGTCGGCCGCCATCAGCACCGGGTAGGCATAAAGACCGAGGCCCGCCATATCGCGCTGTTTGCCCGCCTTCTCCTTGAACTGCGTCATACGGTTGAGCCAGCCGAGCGGGGTCAGGCAGGCGAGCAGCCAAGCCAGCTCGGCATGGGCGGAAACCATGCTCTGGTTGAAAATGATACAGCGCTCGGGGTCGATCCCCGCGGCGATGTAGGCGGCCGTCACCTCGCGCGTGGAGGCGCGCAATTCGGCGGGATCCTGCGGCAAGGTCAATGCGTGCAGGTCGACGATGCAGAAGATGCACTCGTAGTCGTGCTGCAGCGCGACCCAATTGCGGATCGCGCCGAGGTAATTGCCGAGATGCAGGTTGCCGGTGGGCTGGATGCCGGAAAAAATGCGGTTCATCGGACCTCGGATTGGCGGCTGTGACGGGCTGTTACCGCCGACGAGAGGCGGCGGTCAAGCGGGTTGCCGGCGCAACCGTCCCCAGAGGTCCCGCCAATCGGCGATGCCCAGGCCGAGCCCCAGCACCGCAAAGACGGCGAGCCCAGCACCTACGAGGCCAATGAGCGCTGCGACCTGCAGTACGGAAGGTCCAGCAAGCATTGGAGCGAGTGCCATCCGTAATCCCGCCAGGACCACCCCCATGCCGAGAGCCGCAGCACCCACCCGCGGCAGGTTGCGCCGCGCGCGCCGGTCGAATGCGAAGTGACGGCGGCGGACCAGCAGTGCCAAGAGCATCAGCGCGTTCAGCCAGCCGGCGGCTGTCGTCGCGAGGGCGATCCCGACATGCGCCAGAAATTGCATCAAAATCAGCGTCAGACCCAAATTGATCGCCATCGCCAGAACCGCAACCTTGACCGGGGTCGCGGTGTCGTGCCGGGCAAAGAAAGCCGGTGCCAGCACCTTGACCAGGACGAAGGCCGGCAACCCCGCGGCATACGCCGCCAGTGCCGCTGCGGTCGCCGCGGTATCGGCCGTGCCGAAGGCGCCGCGCTGAAACAACACGGAAAAGATCGGAGTCGCAAGCACCGCCAGTGCGATCGCCGCCGGCAGGGTCAGCAGCAGCGCCAGCTCGATTCCGCGATTTTGCATCGTGACGGCCTCGGCAAGATGCCCGAGCCGGATCTGACGCGACAACGATGGGAGAATGGCGGTGCCAACGGCGATTCCGACGACCCCGAGCGGCAGCTGGTTGAGACGGTCGGCGTAGTAGAGATAGGACACCGACCCGCCCGGCAGGAGCGAGGCGAGGGCGGTCGAAATCAACAGGTTGAGCTGTGTCACGCCGGCCCCGACCGTGCCCGGCGCCATCACCGCCAGGGTGCGGCGCACGCCCTGCGTCAACCGCGGCAGCGGCAGGCGCAAAGCCAGCCCGGCACGGGCGCAAGAGAACAGCAGCCAAAGGAATTGCGCAAATCCGGCCGCACAGATTGCCCAGGCGAGGGCGCGGCCATCGCGCCAGCCGACCTGCCGCATCAGCAACAGTGCGGCGATCAGGAACAGGTTCAACAGGATCGGGGTTGCCGCGGCGGCCGCAAAACGGTCGACCGAATTCAGCACCCCACCTTGGAGTGCCACCAGCGAGATAAAGAGGAGGTAGGGAAAGGTGATCCGGGAGAGATCGACGGCAAGCTCGAACTTTTCAGGTTCCTCTCTGAAGCCCGGGGCAATCACATCCATGACAACGGGCATAAAGATCTCGCCGAGGAGAACGAAGCCGAGAAGCGCGGCGGCCAGCACCGCGAGTGCATCCTCGGCAAAGATCCGTGCCCGCTCCCTGCCGTGCACGCCCATGGTTCCGGCAAACAGCGGGACGAAGGCCGCGCTGAAAGCGCCCTCGGCGAACAAGCTGCGGAACAGGTTCGGCAAGCGCTGGGCCACAAAGAACGCATCGGCGACTGGCCCGGCGCCGAGAATCGCGGCGGTCAGCACATCGCGGACAAAGCCGAAGACCCGGCTTATCGCCGTGTAGGAACCGACCGTCGCGACGGAATGCAGCAGCGACATACCTCGCGGGTTTAGAGGAAACCGATCGCCGAGGGAACGCCGATCGCAAGGCGCCGACTCCCGCTCGTGCCGAGGTTTGCGATCGATACCGCCCCGCTTGTCTTTTGCCATGCGATCGGTAACCGTCACGCGCTCATGGGCATGGAGGCCGAACATGGCCGGGACGAGGATGGGGGTCGTCGGATGCGGTGGCCGGATGGGCAGGATGCTGGCCGCCGAGATCGTAGCGAGCGAAGGATGCACGCTGGCTGGCGGCTGCGCCAGGCCGGGCAGCGGCTGCGTCAATCAAGACATCGGCGAGCTCGCCGGGATTGGCCGGCTTGGCATTGCAGTCGGCGACAACGCCGAGAGGGTGATCCGCGATAGCGATGTCGTGATCGATTTCACGGCTCCAGCAGCGACCGCCGCCCACGTCGTTGACGCCGCCAGGTTGGGAAAGGCGATGGTCGTCGGCACGACCGGCCTCTCTGCCGACCAGGGCGAGGCGGTACGGCAGGCGGCGCGGGAGATTCCGATCGTCTGGGCCCCTAATATGAGCCTCGGGATCAATCTCCTTCTGGGTCTTGTCGAAGAGGTCGCCCGCCGGCTCGGGCCGGACTGGGACGTGGAGATCATGGAAATGCACCATCGGGGCAAGGTGGACGCCCCCTCGGGCACGGCACTCGCGCTTGGCCGCGCGGTAGCCGAGGGTCGTGGCGCAGAATTTGAAGAAGTGCAGCAACGCGCCCGGGACGGCATTACCGGCCCCCGCCGCACCGGCGGCATCGGGTTCGCCTCGTTGCGCGGGGGTGACGCGGTCGGCGACCACCACGTAGTCTTTGCCGGCGCCGGCGAACGCCTCGAGCTGACCCACCGCGCGGCGAGCCGCGCCGTGTACGCGAAGGGTGCAGTGCAGGCGGCGCGCTGGGTCGTCGGTCGGCCGCCGGCGCTCTACGGCCTGAAGGAGGTGCTCGGTCTCTAATTCGTCGACGCGGCCGAGGCGGGGTTGAGCGCATCTCGCCAGCGTCTGAGCGCCTCGCGGATCGCCGCCGCGAGCTCGCGGCGGGCAGGCGAGGTCACGAGATTGCCAACCACCAAGCTGCGGCCATGGGAAGCGACAAGCAATCGGTTGGCATCGCCGGCACGCTCTTCGAGAATCACCTGCAGCCAGAACGGCTGGAACCGCCATGCACGGCGCTCGCCCCGCACACCCACCTGCTCGACCGTGAATGCATCGCCGGCCAGCCGGATCGTCTCGCTTTGCCGGGCGCTGCGATAGCTGAGACGGAAGGCGAGGTAGACGAGGGCGACATCCAGCCCGAAGAACCCGAACACCGGCCAAGCGCCGATCGCGACGAACCCGATACCGGCAGTCAGACTGATCAGGCCGAGAGCCAGCATCAGGACGTGAAAGCCGCGCGGGGGCAGGCTGCGATGCGGCGACAGCACGCGCTCGAAAAACAGGCGGCCCAGTGGTGCTGTGCCATCGGCATGTTTGGCGCCAGAGGTCATCGCACGGGGAAACATAGGGGCGGGGCAGGGGTGCCGTAAAGCGGTTCGGGGGCGCAGGCAGCGTTCTGGCGCATTCAGATGGTTTGCCCAGGGCGGCGCTTCCCTTCGTCGTCCCGGCGAAAAAAGCCGGGGCTGATGACCCACCCATCGTGCAATTTTCGATTGTCCCCTATGTGACGATCCGCTGCACCTGCAGCGAATCTGCAGCGGGATTTCCTCTCAGGGTTGTAAGGCCCGAACGCTCGGAAGCGGCCGCCCCACACACCCGCCCCGGCGTTTTCTTCCCACCTCATTATCCAAACGTGCCTCCCTTGCGGTGATGACGCCCAACCAAGGCGCCGCGACCAGCCTCTACATAATTTGTGAGTATGGCAATATTACGGATGGTCAACTCCAATTCGCAATCCGCCGAGGCCATCCTGGCCAGACTTGACCGCCTCCTTGCGCTATCTGCATGAGAGGACGCCAGGTTTGCTTGGAAGCGTGAGCCCCTCTACACTAGGGCGCGATGCGCGCCTTCTTCAAACGCGAGGTCCGGGAGTTCTATCGGCGGCTGGCCGAAACCCGGCCGATCCCGCAGACCGAGCTGGAATTCATCAACCCATTCACCTTGCTGGTCGCGGTCGTGCTGTCGGCGCAGGCGACGGACACCGGCGTCAACAAGGCGACACCAGCACTCTTCGCGCTCGCCGACACGCCGGCGAAGATGTTGGCGCTCGGCGAGGAGCGGGTGGTCGAGCTGATCCGGACGATCGGGCTTTTCCGCACCAAGGCGAAGAACTTGATCGCGCTGAGCCGGATCCTGGTCGAGCAATATGGCGGCGAGGTGCCGCATGACCGAGCGGCCTTGGAGACGCTGCCCGGCGTTGGACGCAAGACCGCGAACGTGGTGTTGAACGTGGCCTTTGGCGAGCCGACGATCGCGGTCGATACCCACATCTTCCGCGTCGCCAACCGCACTGGGCTAGCCCCGGGCAAGACGCCGCTCGCGGTCGAGATGGCGCTCGAGACGTGCACACCCGCGCAATACAAGCGCTACGCGCACCACTGGCTGATCCTGCACGGACGATATGTCTGCACGGCCCGCAAGCCCGATTGTCCGGATTGCGTTGTTGCCGATCTCTGCCGCTATGGCGCCAAAACCGGGCCGGCCGAGGCGATTGCCGCACGGGCCGCTGGCGGCGAGTCGAGTGCCTTGGCGGAACCCCCGCGCGCCGGGCGGACGCGCCGCCGCGGGCCGCAAGCGCCGGAGGAACTCCGCGTCGCTTCGGCGCGCCGACGGTCGCTCCGTCCGCCCTGACCTGTTGCCGCGCGGCAGCTCGGACGAGCGCGATAAAGTTGCGAACCGGCTCGGCGATTTCGCCGCGCCGAGAGGCGAGGCTGAGAGGCGCACGCAGAGGACTTCCACGGATTACGGCAATTCCGGGTGCGGTTCTCGGCCGCCTTGAGATGCTACGGGTTGGCCGCGGGTGGTTCGGGAATGATCTGCACTTTGTCGCCGTCGGCGAGATTGACCGGCGGCTGGAGGATGACCTGGTCGCCGGCCTTGACGCCCTCGCTGACCTCGACCTCGGTGCCGTAATCGGTGGTGATCGCGATTTTGTGGAGATGGGCGACGCCGTTTTCGACGACCGCGACCTGCATGCCGTTCTGATTGAAGATGATCGTCGAGGCGGGCACGATCAGAGCCGGCAATTTGCGCGGGATCTTCAGCTCGACAGTGCAATAGACGCCC
>WNFQ01004141.1_pt1 | contig 11036 bp, 9 predicted proteins | sample 5400171 | NCBI WGS metagenome assembly WNFQ01 (sample SAMN13153356, study PRJNA577476) | soil metagenome | isolation source: 20 cm soil under Madrone tree | place: USA:California | collected 2016-06-14 | reverse complement strand
TCGCGGCAATGCCATCGGGCGCGAGTGCGCTTCCCGCGTTGAAGCCGTACCAGCCCACCCAGAGCAACCCGGTCCCAACCATGCAAAGCACCATGCTATGCGGCGCCATGACTTCTTTCCTAAATCCGATCCGATGCCCGAGAAGAATGCACAACACGAGCGCCGACCAGCCGGACGACATGTGCACGACCGTGCCACCGGCGAAGTCGATGGCGGTAATCTTTGCTTTTGGATTCCAAACGCCATTCATCCAGCCATCGATTCCCCAGACCATGTGCGCGATCGGGAAGTAAACTGCGAACATCCAGACTGCGACAAACACAAGCACGGCCGCAAATTTCATACGCTCCGCAACCGCGCCAATGATTAATGCGGGCGTGATGATCGCAAACATGAGTTGATACATCGCGAAGACATTTTGCGAGACCCAGTAGGAATAATCGCCGTTCGGGTGCGCATCGACACCGCGGAGAAAAGCGAATTTCAATCCGCCGATAAAGGGGGAGCCGTGAGAAAAAACGAGCGAATAACCCACCGCCCACCAAATGATCGTAACCAAGCCGGCGATGCCGAGACACTGCGCCAGGATCGACAAGACGTTTTTTGCGCGGACGAGGCCGCCGTAAAACAGGGCGAGGCCGGGAAGTGTCATGAAGAGCACGAGCGCGGCGCAGGTCATCATCCAGGCGTTGTGCGCGGGACCCGGTCCGGAAATGTTTGAAATGGCCTGCCCATTCGCGGCATCAGCGCCGCGCGCAGAGTTGTTCACGTAGGCCTCAAGATCGGCGACGCGCTGCTCAAGCGATGGCGAAGCAGAAGGCGAAGATGCCGATCTTTGCGCGGACGAGGAGAGTTGTCCGAGAGCAAAAAACAGACAGAAAAGAGAAATGCGAATAAACAGGCCTGCCTTCACCCGCAGCGTTTATAGAGCCGCGCGGCGAAGATCAGCAAGGAAAACTCCGCCGAGCGGCTGGCTAGGCCAGGTTAAGGTGCTCGGCGGAGTCTCTCTGCCTCAATAGATTTTCCCCGCGTTACAAAGCAACTATTGAGACCTCTTCCATCGACTCGCTGTCCTCATCATCGCCATCGTCCGCATCGCCCGACTCGTCATCATCGAAATCGGCTCGCGGCGCGACTGCCGGCAAATCGTGTTGCTGTAATTTTTCGTAACGCTCACGAACCTCTGCCGGTATTTTATCGAGATCCCCTTTTGTTTCGACTGGACCGCTAAAGAGCAATGTGCCTTGCGGATCCTTGGCCGTGAGCAGTTTTTTTCCGTCCACCGTTTCCACTTTCATCTCGCCTTTATCATCCGAGAAAACGATCTGCGCTTTGCCGATGTCGATCTTGGTGGCCCTGAGCGCGCCGTGATCGTTGCTCAAAATGCGGATTTCTCGCGCGGCACGACCAGCGTCCTCGCGTGCGCGCCTCGCTGCCTCGCGAGCTTTCATCACCGCTTCCCGGATTACGCCGTGTTGCGCGCCCCCCAATTGTTCTTGCAATTGTTTCTTCAAATCTTGCATCTGCTCGCCGGGATCGCCTACATCATCGAAATCCCAGTGCGGTTCGGGTTTGCCCCCCGGAATCCAGGAACGACGCTGCGGCACTTCTTTTTTGGTGAGCTTCACGGTGATCTTTTGCTCCTGTCCCTTGCGCAGAATCGTGAGTGTTACCTCGGTGCCTTCAGAGAAATTCTGCAGGAGCTTTCGTAATTGGCTGGGCTCGATCAAAATCTGATCGTTCAACATCTTGAGGATGTCGTTCTGTTGAATGCCGGCCGCGGCGGATGGACTATCCGGCACCACGTAATCGACAACCAGCCCAAAACCTTTGGGGAGGCCAAGTTGTTCGCTCACAACACTTGGGACTTGCGATGTCTCCACACCGAGAAACGTCATCGGAACCTTCGGCGCCTTTTCATGTTCATGTTTATGACCCGGCTGACCCGGCGGCGCCTGCGGAGCGGGCGGAGGTGGCCCTGGCGGTGCAGGTGGTGTTTGCGCAAATCCTGCGATCGGCAGGAAAGCGATGGCTGCGATTGTAGCGATAGATTTTATTTTCATGGTTTTGTTTGGTTAATCATTGACCCGAAATTGGAATGAGGACGATTTCATCGCTTGGGTAAGAGACGCGGAGCGATGCGCCGGTGACGGGATTACGCCATTGCCATGTCTGGTGCGTCTGATAACGAAGGCGCCGTAGAGGTTGCTCCGAACCACCAGGGAACTGCAATCCCTCGTCACGCGTGTTGTAAACGACCTGCGTGGCTCCGGCCGGAACGAATTCGCTCGATGATATCGATCCTTCGGGTCCGGTCAGGACAGGCCTTGTTTCCGGCGCAGACGAAATCTGCGCAATACTATCGCCCTGTTTTGGCGTGCGATCCGTGCTGATTTGCGCGAGTACAATAAACAGTGCTGCGGCGGCGAGGCCGAAACCGATCGCGACCCAGTTAACGCGAAAACGATTCGGCCGAATAATTTTGTGCTCGCTGATTTCCGGAGCGGCCAACACTTGTTCGATGCGCACGAACAACTCGCGCGATGCCTGCGCCGGCCGCAGCTTCTTCAATTCATTCTCGATCTCGGAAAAGTCGTTCATTGTGGTTGGAACATTCTTTTCAACGCTGCCAGGGCGTAGCGATAACGCGATGCAGCCGTGTTTTGCGAAATACCCATCGCATAGGCGATTTCTGCGAAAGTGAGCTCGTTCCAAATCTTCATAACCAGCACCTCTCGTTGTTCGTGCGGCAAGCGTTGCACCGCTGCAGCGAGCGCAAACTGCGTTTCATCCACCAATTCAAACTGCGGCTCGACCACTTGTTCCGATTCTGAAACAGCTTCCGCTTCGCGTCGTGTACGGCGACTGTCACGGCGAATACGATCCAGCGCGATGGAACGCACGGTCGCGTAAAGCAAGCCGCGGTTATCGATCTTGTGATTGCGTCGCCAAAATTTGACGAATGCTTCCTGAACGATGTCTTCCGCGTCAGCGCGCGAGCGCACCCATTGCCTGGCGAAAAGCAGCAAGCCGGGCGCGAGTTCAGAAAAACAACTCCTCCAATCTTCATGAGTGGCGACATTCTCCATGACCTTTCACGGTCTTTTATATTCAAGACGCCGCCAAATGCAGATTTTGTCTACGACGAGGAGGATTTTCTGAATCCTCGTTCTCCCCCATCCGCCGCATGCTGTAGCCGGCATCGGGGATGCCGGTTGCCAAAAACTGCGCACGCCCGACCGGGATCACCGATCCCGGCTACAACCGCGCGCTGTAAAACACGAACGGCAGGTCGCCAGACGGAGGCCAGTGCAGATCACAACGCGATTTGCAGAAGAAGTTTGAACAGATCACGCGAGATTACTTTGATTTTGGCAGCGCTCGCAAAATGAGATCGCCCAGCCAGTAGGGATTAGCAACGCCCTCACGATATGCATTCAATGATTCAACGGAAGAATTGATGCGCAGATTGCTGTAGGATTGGTCGGGATTTTGCCAGCGCTCGTGCCAGTAAACCGCAGCTTTGATGCGCGGATAGCGAGTGCGAAAAAGCTCCAGACCCTGCTTAATCCACTCCGGTTTGCGCATTGCGCCGGGTTCTGCCGTCACGAGCGGGAACTCACCGGTCGCCCATTCGGCAATCATAACTGGCTTATGCGGATCGAGCCTGCACATTTCCTTGTACGGCCAGTTCACGAGTGAAGGAATGTCCGGATTTGGTTCATCCTTATATTGCTGCCCGTAAACGCTCAGGCCTAGCCAATCGACATAATCGGACCCGGGATAGTAAGCAGGCGCGCAGTTCCAAGTTTCGTAGGGATACGGATAATTGTTGGTGTGAAACATCCACTTGATATTTGTTGCACCACGCGCGCGAACGCGATCGACCACATGACGGTAGGCCGTCCGGAATGTTTCCGGACCCTTCCAGTTGTTGTGCTCTTTATCCCAATCGGCGCCGCCGTAATAGCTTCCCGACCACGGGAACCAGGTCCCGTTCATTTCGACACCGAATACAACAATTAATGGGTGACCAAAATCTCGGGCCGCGTCCGCCCACTTGTCGATGTACTCGTCCCACGTCCCGGCAATAATCTCGTTTAAATTAAATTTCCCCGGCCTGCGATCTTCTTCATAGGGTTTGTCCCAGGGCGACCAGAAGACGAGCGGCAACGAGCCGTGTCGCCAAATGACATTTAAATTGTCCGTCGGGAAACTTTGCTCGCCCCAATAGCTCGAGGAAGCGATGATGGCCTGATGTTTGCCGACCATCGTCTCGAAATCCTCGATCATTTCCAGCCTCACGTCGTCTTCCTCGTCGCCGAAATCCATGAACGCGCCGGTGTAGGCGCCATGCTCGGGAATCACAACCTCAACCGGACCATTGGGGTCAGCAGCGGCTGTGGCCGACTCTTTCTTACAGCCTGCTAAGAGGAGTGCGGCGCCAAGCGCGAGAAGAAGTGATTTCAATAGACGTTGAGACGAAGTGAGGTCAACGAGCATGAGGATTTAGCCGAGCTATACTACGGCCTCATAAATAAATCTGCATGTTAAACAGTACAAAGCGACGCGAGGACGCGTGCGCACTCCAAAAGCTTTCGCGAAACGAGACTGATCGCTCGATGAATTTCGCACGGAGTGCTTTCGGAGTGCGATGCGCCCTCGCGTCGCTTTTTTCTGCCACGATAGGTCTTGTCCAACTGGGCTTAGAAACAGAGGCCCGTGCCGATGAGAAGCTGTTCCCCGTCTCGGCCACTGTTGTTGCAGACCGTCCTGTAAACGAGTGTGTGCCAACTAAAGCACTGGGCGCGGGCGTGGACGGCCACGAGCAAGGCGAAGGCGCCCGGATGTTCACGGACACGAACATTCCCGAAATGCGGTCAGCCGGACTCGGGCCGTTGACCTATCGGCTGCGCACCGAGCTTGCCGGCGAAGTTTGGCACTGGAATCCGCGCGGCACCTGGAGCGATGGATCCCATCATTGCGGCTATTGGACCTCGGACGACTCAATTGGCAAGCCGATCGATGTCTCATACGGCTATCGTTTGCCTCGGCGCGGAAACACAATCGATCAAGCAAACGATGACGGCTACTCGCGTATCACAGACGGTAACGAAGATTCGTTTTGGAAAAGCAATCCATACCTTGATTCTCACTTCACCGGCGAATCTGACGACGACGCGCATCCGCAATGGGTCGTGATCGATTTGGACGCCGCCAAGCCGGTAAACTCTATCCGTATTCATTGGGGCACGCCGTACGCTGAACAGTATCGTGTCGAGCACTGGATAGGGAATGATCCGATGCACCTACAGGTTGACCACGCGGACGAATGGCGCGCGTTTCCGCGCGGAGTTGTCGATCACAGCGCGGGCGGAGACGAACCTATCAGGCTGAGCAAGCAGCCGATTTCCGTTCAGTTCGTGCGGATCGTGATGAAGCGGAGCTCGCGAAAGACGACTGAACTTTCGAACGATATTCGCGATCGTCTCGGGTTTGCCATTCGCGAGGTGGACATAGGCAGGATCGATAGCGACGGTCGCTTTCATGATTACGTCCGCCACGCGGCGGATCGATATAAGCAAACGATCGTCTACGTGTCGTCGACCGATCCGTGGCACCGAGCCGAGGACATCGACTATAACATCGAACAGCCCGGTCTCGATTTCATTCTGACAAGCCAACTCACCAATCAGTTGCCCATCCTTGTGCCGGTCGGCGTTTTGTACGGCACGCCCGAAAATGCGGTCGCGGAGATCAAATATTTATTACAGCGAGGATATGACCTCGAAGGAATCGAACTGGGTGAAGAACCTGACGGACAATGGGTTTCTCCGGAAGATTATGCCGCGCTTTACGTCGGGGCTGCGCGCCGGATTCGAGGATTCAGTCCTCGACTGAAACTTGGCGGACCGAGCTTGCAAAATTTCGAATCACATCTGTTCACCTGGCAGGACGCGTCGGGAAATCGTTTTTGGATGAACCGATTTCTGCGGTACATCCGCGCTCGCGAAGCTCCATTCGATTTCTTTTCTTTCGAATACTATCCGTTCGACAACGTCTGCGACGATGCGGCGCCGCAGTTGTTGAAAATTCCAATACGCCTTAGTGCGATGATGGCGAGTCTTCGGCAAGATGGCGTTCCGTCTGAGATACCGTGGCTGCTTACTGAGTACGGGTATTCCGTTTTTGCCGGTCAGCCGGAAGTCGATATCGAGGGCGCGCTCTTTCAAGCGGACGTAGTCGGATCATTTCTGACGCAGGGCGGCGCCAAAGGCTACTTGTACGGCTATGAACCAAACTATCTGGTCGATGAACTGAAATGTTCCTGGGGCAATCTTATGATGCTCCAGCTGAACCCGAAGAGTGAAAAGCTGAACCGCTTATCCACGTACTACGGCGCTCGCCTCATCACAAAGGAATGGATGCAGCCCACGAATGGTCCGCATGAAATTTTCTTGGTGGCAGTCGATCAGGGTAACTCGGCGTCGCCCCTGGTCACAGCATACGCCGTGCAGCGACCGGACAAGCAGTGGTCGATTCTCGCGATCAACAAGGATCCAAAGCATCCGGCACAGCTAAGTGTGCGCTTCAAATTCTCGGATACGCAGCCGCCAGTCACATTTTCCGGGAAGATCGACATCATTCAGTTTTCACGACAACAGTATGTGTGGCGAGACGATGGCCCTAATGGTCGACCGACCCGAAGTTTGCCGCCAGCGTATTTTCGACGCGATGCTTCTTCATCGTACAGATTGCCACCCTATTCGTTAACAGTTTTACGCGGAACACTCCCGAGTCCGTGACGCTGCGAGTTCAATAGACGCTAACGCCTTTCAGGCCAAAATGCGGCGCAGCTTCTAGCAATATTCGGTCACCGCTGTAAATCTCGGAAAATCGATTCTCGACCGCGCAAGCGAGATGAAGTGCATCGCTGGCGCGAAGAAATATTGTGGCGTCCAGCTTCTCAAACGTATTACAGGCGTGCCGAACGACGTTTTCCGTCACTGCGAGCCAGTGCCAAAGGCCCGAGCGCTCATCGTTCTCAAACTGTTTCCACACAGCGGCTACGTCTCGTGCAAATAGATGCTTCTCGCGAAGACGGCGATGCACCGCCGAGTAAAACTCCGTTCGGCCGTGCAGTGCGCTACTCCGTCCAGAACTTTTTTGGACCAACTTCAATACTTCGACCGAACCAGCCTCGTAGAGGTAACACTTCACGATGTAACTGGCATCCAGGTAAATCACCGCGTATCGCGCTCCTCTGAGATGTAGATGGTCGAATCGCCGGGAACTTTGGGCATCTTGCGAATGTCGCGTTTGGGAAAAGGTTTGCCCACCAGGTCGGCCGCCTTTGCGCTTTTAAGAACTGCGACTGCCTGTCCACGTTCAGTTATGAGGATGTTCTCGTGAGCAGATGCCCGAACGAGCCTGCCGGTGTTCATGTGCAATTCGCGAATCGTCGCGGTCTTCATGTGTCCAATGTGTCACATCGCGACCGCTGTCGCAATTAACATGGCGAATATCACGCCCGCACGGGCACGCTGGCGGTGCGTTCCAGTTTACCCCAACTTACCCAGGCGCCCTTGATCGCGCGCAGGATCGCTTTCCAAATGCAATAGCTGAGCATCGGACGATAAATCAGTCGCATCGGCAAAATACGCCAGGCGCGCGCGATCGGTTCACGCTCGAGAATGCACGCGAGCGTGGCAAGAATCAGGTCCATCGCCAGGAACGTGATGACAAATGGCATCACAGCATTCCACACGCCGAATGGCAGTGAGGCGAGCAAAAACAAATCGACCATCGGCGTAATGGCCACGAGAATGATCTGGAAAAACCAGATACTTGGTAAACTAAACCAGCCGAGCGCGCGATAGTTCCAGTTGAACACCATGTCGCGATGTTTCCAAAGACATTGCAGCGTGCCGTAGGCCCAGCGAAAACGCTGCCGCGCGAGTGTGCGTACGCTTTCCGGCGCTTCTGTCCAGGCGATCGCACCGGGCACGTAAACGATTCGTTGTCGATGTCTGTGCAGCGACAAGGTGAGATCGGTGTCTTCGGCGAGCGTCTGCAAACTCAGGCCGCCCGCTTCGTCGATCGCATCCTTGCGGATCGCGCTGATCGCGCCAGGCACCACCGTGATGCAGTTCCAGCGATTGTAAGCGCGCCGGTCGAGATTGAAACCGCAAGTATATTCCAGCGCCTGACAGCGGGCGATAAATGAGCGCAAATTTCCAACTTTCGCGTGACCTGACACCGCGCCGACGCGCGTATCGGCAAATGGTTCGAGCAAGCGCGGGAGCGTATCCCGCTGACATTGTGTATCGGCATCGATGAAAACGACAATGCCATGATGGACGGCAGCGAGACCGCGCTGCAGGGCGTGGGCTTTCCCCCGGTTTTCCTGCTGCATCAAGTGAACGCGTGAATCGACATTCGCAACGCGCTCAACTTCGGCGGCCGTCTCATCACGCGAGCCGTCGTCCACAACTATGACTTCAATTTCGCCTTTATAGCCGGTGGCCAGAAGCGCGCGCAAAGTTTCCCCGATCACCTTCCCTTCGTTATAGGCAGCCATCAGCACACTGATCGGTTCCTTAAAATCCGCTTTCGGTTCCCGCCGAAAACGGTAGGCCAGCCAGATGACAACGAGCGTGCGGACGACTACGAGCGCCGTCGCCACAATCATAAATGCCCAAAGGAATTCCTCGATGCCGTGAAAAATGCGAAAGCCAGTGCTGCTGACGAACCGCGTGAGCGATCGCCCATTTTCTTGCAAGGGAGGCATAAGCGCATCGCGCGTCGTGCCAAGAAGCGTGCTCAAAGGCACCACGCTATCACCCCGCGTATGCAGCCATTCAAGAATGCGCGGGAGTGCTTCGACCGTCTGGGAGCGATCGCCACCGGCGTCGTGCAGCAGAATAATACTTCCATCGCGACGTTGTTGTTTCACGCGCCGCAAGATGATGTCGGCGCCCGGTTTCGCCCAATCTTGCGGATCGATGCTTTCCAGAACCACGAGATAGTTGAGGTCTTCGGCGATTTGTAGCGGAGTCAGTTCGCTTAGTTGCGATGGATCAGTATCGGCCGCGTAAGGCGGACGGAACAATGTTGTTGCGCGACCTGTGATCGTTTCGAGCAAGAGCTGCGTTGCGTTCAGCTCAAGCCGGATGTGCTCCGGCCAGCAGAGCGCCAGGTTTGGATGATAATACGTGTGGTTCCCGATCTCGTGCCCTTCGTTGACAATGCGCCGAACAAGCGCCGGGTAACGCTCCGCGTTCACGCCCACGAGGAAAAACGCGGCTTTCACGTTTGCTGCTTTGAGGATGTCCAAAATCTTTGGGGTCCATCGCGGATCGGGGCCGTCGTCAAAAGTGATTACGACCTGATGCTCACCGCCAGCGCCTTGATGATAAAGCGTCGGGAATTGTGCGAACTTCACGTATTTCGCCGTGAGATAGCCGTCCGCGTCAAGCGCAAGCCTTCGCATTCCATCCGAGCGATTCTCGTCGACAGTTACAATCTCTCCGTCGCCGACATCGGTGATTGTGTCCGTCGACTTGATTAGTTGGAGCGACTGACGTGTCGGATTGTCCATCTTGAAATCCCGCGGAACGCTTAACGCATCCCAAATCGCAGGGTCTTCGCTGCCGAGCCGATAGAGTGCGAACCCACCCACCTTTTGATCGCGCACCTCACGCAGTTCGTTGAGGAATGTCACAGCATCCAGAAACCAGACGGCGTGTTCCTTATCCTCATCTTGAAAATAAAAATACGGACTGTAACTCGGCCCCTGCACTTCTGCGCTCTCGACTTCCGCATCATTGGCGCGGCTCATCGCTTCTGAAAAACTGATCAGCTCCCCCTTTTTCCCGCCGATCGTCCAATCATATCCGTAACTACCGAGCGCGATGATCCATTGCTTCGGATCGGAATCTTCCAGCAGAACGTGCACCCAGCCTTCAAACCACGAGCGCGACGCCAGCGGACCCGGCGGATCTATGTCGGAAGTCTCGTCGAACAACATCGCCACAAAACGATCGATGTTGTCCGCGAGCTTATCGAAGTCGATGTAATCCAACTCCTGGCCGGGCTCAACGCAAAGCCACAGCTCTTTGTTATCATCGTGCAACGCGTCGGCGAACTTGTCGATGAATCCAGTAATGTCTTTCTTGTACGCTGGATCGATTTGCTCCCAATCGACCACCACGCCGGCAGCCTTGGCATTACGCAAGACAGAAAGCACACTTTGGATAAACCGGTCCTGTCGCTCCCCTGGACCGTGCGCCAGATTCTCGATCGCCTCCGGCTGCCAGGTGTCGCCGACGAGGTTGGTCAGCAACGGCATAAGCGCAATCCCTTTGTTTGCGGCAAGTTTCGGCAGCCGCGGTCGATTTGCAAATCGCCCATGCCATTGATCACGGTCATCCATTCCGGACAGAGATGTGTAATCTGCGCCGCGTGTTGCTGGAGCGACGCGAAGCTGGCCGGATCTCCATTGGTGTAAAATGCGAGCCGCACTTCATTGTCGGGCGATTTCTTCCGCGGCCGCGGCGGAGGCGTGGGGGCTGAGCCAGCGAGCTTTCTTGCTGCTTGTCGTGCCGCGCCAAATTTCTTCCATAGCAGCGAAGCCGGAGATAATTGGCCGGCCGGATTCTTTTTTTGCAACGCTTTCAGTTGACCTTTTAATTGCCGCAGGGAAAAAGGCACGTTCATTTTCGGCGCGACAAAAAGCGTCTGAACAAACAGTACCGTCCCGAGGAAAAACAGCACGCTTGCGATGAGCAGAATCAGGCGCAAGCGCGGCCAGCGTTTACCCGAGGGATCGGAGAAAACGAACGGCGTGACTCCTTCCGGAGGGATCTCATCCATGAATTCGCTATAATCGCCTATGCGTCACAAGAAGAAAATCCCAATCTCTTGCTCTTAATCGTCCCGCGCGGGAGGTCGCCGCGTTTACGCTGGCGCGCTTGACTCCAGGCGGGAAAAGGTTCGGCGGTTGCAAATCAAGCATCAAACATTGAACATCGAAC
>WNFQ01003787.1_pt1 | contig 11036 bp, 20 predicted proteins | sample 5400171 | NCBI WGS metagenome assembly WNFQ01 (sample SAMN13153356, study PRJNA577476) | soil metagenome | isolation source: 20 cm soil under Madrone tree | place: USA:California | collected 2016-06-14 | reverse complement strand
AATCTGGCGAGCGCGCACTGGCAGCCGCTATATCCAGCTCGAGCATGCTTTCAGCAGCGTTCGGTGCTATCAAGCCAGTAAGCAGAGTTGCTCGTCGGATAGTGCTATTCTTAACTCTTACATTTTCTTCTCAACTTCCAGGTGCGAATACGGTTCCCCCGAACGTTTGCGACAGTAGCCATTGCAAATGACAACCATGGCGATGTTATAAGCACCAACATTGCAATCCCGCCCTTTCTGGGACCTGAAGGACCATCGAGTGTTGTACAAGGTAGGTTTTCTTTGGCTAATTATGTATTTGCCTCGAGAATTAATCACCCCTTCTTAGCTTCTCCCCTCCGGCAGCCTGTGTATATTCCCCTCTCGTCCCTACTACGCTCGAAAGATGCCACACATTCATCCGATCAAGTGGCAGAGCTCGATCCCACTGTATTTGCCCACCCTATTCGACGCGACATTCTTCACCTATGTGTCGTCCATCATCTCGATTCGCTTCGTCAAGGTTCTGCGAATACTAAGACACGTGGAGAGGTCCGTGGCTCCGGATGGAAGATTCGCCCCCAGAAAGGCTCTGGGATGGCACGTCTCGGTGACGGACAGAGCCCCATGCTACGCGGAGGTGGTGTTGCCTTCGGTCCCAAACCTAGAGACTTCGCAACCAAACTGCCGCGCAAAGTCATTCAAATGGGGATGCGCGTTGCACTTAGCGCAAGAGTCAAGGAGTGCAACTTGAGAATCGTGGAGAGCCTTGACTGGCCCGGCACAAAAACTAAGGATATGGCCCGGAGGTTGGATGAGTTGGGGTGGGACCATAAGATGCTGTTCGTCACGGGAAAAGACGTCGTTCCGACCGGATTGAAACGATCGACCGAAAATTTACACAAAACTAACGCAACTACGGCACAGCAAGTTGGGGTCTACGATTTGGTGAAATGGCCGCGGGTGGTTTTGGATATAGAGGCGGTGCAATGGTTTGAGCACCAGCTAAGCAAAATGAAGAGTCTAGAGTTACTGTAGTCTTGACGTTCTACAAACTGTGTCAGAGACGAGTTAATTTCTGAAATCTAATACATCGTCTGAAAACCCGTAGTCTCTTAACACGTCCACGTCCACGTGACCGAGGCGCGTCCGAGGGTTGTCGTGGCCTTGAGCGTGTGGCCTTGAGCGAGCGTGTTCCTTACTCAATGTCACATCCTTCCCAGGATTCTCAAGCACCACAAGAAGACGAAGCGCATCAAGTATCTGGCCCTCTGCTTGTTGAGAAGCTCCAGGAGGCTGGCATCCATCCACAAGACGTAAAGAAGCTGACAGATGCTGGTTTTCACACCGTCGAGGCGGTCGCATACACTCCCAAGAAAAACCTGATAAGCATCAAGGGTATATCCGAACAGAAAGCGGAAAAGATCCTTGCTGAGGGTGGGTTTTGTTCGACAACAAGCCCTTGTGATGTTAACAGGCCTATAGCGCAGAAGATCGTGCCCTTGGGATTTCAAAGCGCCACCGAGGTGCATGCACGGAGATCTGAGCTCGTCCATATCACGACAGGCTCTAAAAATCTTGATACCCTCCTGGGAGGTACGTGCATCAAGCTGTGGCAAGAATTTGTGTGATACCTCGGCATATAGGCGGCATGGAGACAGGCTCTATCACCGAGCTCTTTGGGGAGTTTAGGACAGGGAAATCTCAGTTGTGTCATACCCTTGCTGTCACATGCCAGTTACCTGTCGATATGGGCGGAGGGGAAGGAAAGTGTCTTTATATCGATACTGAGGGTACCTTCCGCCCTGTCCGGCTCCTTGCCGTTGCAGAACGTTACGGCCTGAACGGAGAAGAGGTTCTTGATAATGTTGCATATGCAAGGGCGTACAATGCGGACCATCAGCACCAGCTTCTCACAGCTGCTAGTGCTCTTATGTCTGAATCTAGGTTCGTATGAATTACTTTCAAAGGGACCCGAACTTACCGTGGCAGTCAAGATTTTGTCTATTGATTGTGGACTCAGCAACAGCATTATACCGTAGCGACTACATAGGCCGTGGAGAACTTGCTGCTCGACAGGCACATCTCTCCAAATTCCTCCGGACCTTACAACGGCTAGCTGATGAGGTCTGTTTGGCATGTGTAGCCTATTTAAAAGTCCTCACATCGCGATCCAGTTCGGCATCGCCGTCGTTTTCTCTAACCAGGTTATGTCCAGTCCGGATGCGGGTGCTGGACCTTATGCATCCAACGAGAAGAAACCGATCGGTGGGAACATTTTAGCACATGCTTCTACCACGCGGTCCGTGTTCATCTGTCCTCTGAGGGTAGGAAATGAAGCTGATTGCTTATTGAATGTCATGCTTAGGCTGCAGCTTAAGAAAGCCCGCGCGAATAGCCGAATCTGTAGGATTTACGACTCGCCCTGCCTGCCAGAATCTGAAACGATATTCGTAATCCTTGAGAGTGGGATTGGAGACCCCGAAGAAGAGGCGTAGGAGCGTAGGAGCCTGTATGAATGTACTTACTGTAACATGGAATCATTACACTACGAGAGTGTTGCGCCTAAAAATGTGGCTAGCCCACCAATTACTTTTGCCAACGCAAACTCCAGCCCTAGTCGCCCGACATGCAAATGTAAGGACTGTAGCTGCAAAGAATATGCGCGTAAGGTCGAGATATGCTGATTCGTCAAGTGTCTGCAAGAGTGGGGACTACTTTCGCATTAACAGAAATATAGGGTCCCCGAGCACAATGTTTGTCATGTGACGGAAGGACCCTGTCAAAGACATGAGTAATCCACCAAACGATGCGTATGCAGTCCTGAAGGAGGGATGGTGGGGTGAGGCATGTCGGAAAATCTCGACGGATGAAATTTGAGAACGTACACAGTGTCCTCGTTTCCTGGATCGAAGCGATATACCCTCCCATACATGACATAGTCATAGTCATCTTCGAATCCCCGCCGACCCTTACCATCGGGCCTCCAGACGTCACGATCCCTGTCCTCCTCGACAGCTCCGTCTTGGGAAGCCGCAGGATCGCGCACCAGCGAGCTTGCCAGAGCCAGGACCACGGTCTGGTCAACTTGCAGAGGAAATATCTCACAGTTATAGTCCAATGTCAGCTTCATGCTATAATTTTTGGATTTGGCGTGCAGTCGGGATACTGTGCAGTGCAGTGTCATGGTAGGTGCGATGTGTGAATGCTCGCGTCTCACAACAACATACCTCTGTCAAACTTTTTACCCCCTTCATCGATTTCTTCAATTTCGAAGATGTCATCGAAAACGATGTTGGACTTTGATGAAGCCATGGATGAAGCAGAACACTTTAGAAAAACGAGAGGGAGCTGTGCGTTCACGACTATCAGGTATAATTTACATTACACAATATTATTATTTTGAACTTTTCGTGGTTCTACTTTTGTGGGACGAACTGCTCCGCCCCTTTCACGTCCTCTATATTAGAAAACCCTGGAAGTACAAATTTAAACGTTCCCCGCCGGCTTAGAGCGCGCCTGAGCTGATTGTCAATCAGCTCATGCAGTTTGGGGACATCCGCCAGTTTTGCGCGACTCCCTAAGAGGGATGTTGATTTCAAGTCTAGCGTAAAATTCGGAAGCATAGTTAGAGTGAATGCTGGTACAGGTGAGGAGAGTGGTGGAGGCGTGATAACCGCCTACAAGAGTTGAGAAAGAGGACAAACAAGATTCGGATTGAACGCAGACTCACACGACAAGAGAATACAGACAACGAGATTGTTACAGAGATGGGCAAGCGGGCAAAACCAATCATCGGGAAGTTAAAGAGGTACGCGGTCGACAGTGAGATGGAGACGTTGTCCTCATACGTCATTTCAAACTCGCTCTATCCGTGAAGTGAGTCCTCATCCCTCCGCGATGGGGATGGGCGAAAAACGAACGCGTTCAAGTGAGCCCAGACCCGCAACGAGTCTGGAGCATGCATTGGAAATACGAGGAGCAGTGACGCCGAGGTTCACAGAGTGAACGTGTATCTGGTCCTTGTAACGAATTTCGCATTGACATGTCAGACATTAAGACTAGGAAGAGTACTGACCAGGATTCCGGATGGCCTCATGAGGTTGACGAAATCCTCAACACGCCGACACAGAACCTCGTCACCTTGAACGCCATGGAGGTCATCCCTGAGCTTAGAGCGATAAACATCTGCGACCTGATTGCGCAAGTGCGCAGTTGACACAAAGGCACGAGAGCGGATCAATGGTATCTGCATACCTGGTGAAGGAGAGCGTTAAGCCACTTCGTTGACTCTGGTTCGATGTGCGAGGTTTTCTCGTCTAAACGTGTAGAAGGACGAGCAGGTTGTGAGACCGGAATGCGCTCTGCGATGTTTTGGGCGGGTTCTGTATCCAAGAATAGATATTTGATGACGACGGCAAGGAGGGCAAGGATTGATAACTGGCCCAAGATGAAGCCCTGAGTGAAGGTAGGCTGTAGAGAGAAGATATAACCAGTCCCCATGGCTATAATAACGACGAAGGACCGTGGCGCCGTGCTCAGCTGCCGGTCCGTCATTACGCCCAGGTCTGCCATGACCTCTGCTGCCAGCGCAGTTGCTAGTGGTTCTGTCGAGTCACCCACTCATCGTAAAAGGTCTAAATGGGACCAAGAGGGAGATACTGCACTGGCCGTCTCTCCCCAGCCTCCATCAAAACGCCGCCAAATGATACAACACACGTCCGTCTCGCCGTCTCTGTCTCTGAACACTTCGTCGAAAAGACCAGCGCAGAGCGTATTCGTCCCACCAAGAACCCGTCACCCTCCCCTCACATCTTCTCGTTCCGTATACTCTTATGAAAAGCTCAACTCTATAGAAGAGGGTTCGTATGGTGTCGTCTTTCGCGCCAGAGATAAACAAACAGGCGACATTGTCGCCCTGAAGAAGCTAAAACTTGATGAGGAGAAGTATGGCTTCCCCGTCACCGCCCTCCGGGAAATAAATTCCCTCATGCAGTGCCGGCATGACAATGTCGTGAGCATTCGTGAGGTGGTTGTTGGCGAAACACTTACTCAGTACGCTTCGTAAGACCTGCATGCGCGTACAGAGTTGACTTCAACCGCTTCAACACAGAGTGTTTATCGTCATGGACTTCATCGAACATGACCTGAAGACCCTCCTAACCCTCATGCCCTCTCCGTTCTTGCAATCCGAGATCAAAACACTTATGCTCCAGCTTTTGTCCGCCGTTTCCCATTGCCATTCCAACTGGATTTTGCACCGCGACTTGAAGACGAGTAACCTCCTCATGAACAATCGGGGTACAATCAAAGTCGCTGACTTTGGTCTTGCGAGACGATACGGAGATCCAGTCGGCGTCGGAGGGATGACACAGCTCGTTGTCACCCTTTGGTATCGGTGAGTGCTCACATGAGATTTCTCTGGCCTCTCACACAAGCCCCGGGATAGGGCACCTGAAATCCTGCTAGGCGCAAAAACTTACTCAACGGCCATTGACATGTGGTCCGTTGGATGTATATTCGCAGAACTTTTGTTGAAGGAACCGCTCTTTCAGGCCAAAGCCGAGATTGAGCTTATCTCCATGATATTCAAGCTTCTAGGCCCGCCAACGAACGATTCATGGCCTGAGTACTCTAGCCTTCCACTGGCGAAAACTATCACACCGCCATCACCCCAACCACATCAATTCCGCCAGAAGTTCCCGTTTTTGACGATAGCAGGGATTGATTTGCTTTCGTCTCTGTTGACATACGACCCCGAGAGGAGAATCAGTGCGGAGGAAGCACTGCAACATCCGTACTTCTCGTGCGTCTCTGCCATATTGCTCGTGATCTATATACTAGGATTTGTTGTAGTGAAGCTCCCGCACCCAAACATCCAGACATGTTCAGCTCATTCCCATCTGCAGCAGCAGGCGAACGGTGCGCGAAATCACTATTTCCCACTCAATTACTCAAACATCGTGTTTTTAGACGACGAAAACCTTTCAGTTCGCCCCCGGCCCCTGTCCGCGTCGCTGGTCACAAGTCAACGGATGTAGAATAGCACGATCTTCTGTACCCATTATGTCCGTACAACGGTGTAAAAATAAGCGTACTACAGATGCAAAGGCGAGATCCGAAGTCAACTACACGGCATTGTCCGGATCATCATCAGGCAGGGCCAACAAGATCTCGCGCATCTTTTTGAAGCGTGCTCTTGTCCGGTCCATGGCCCCGCAGCGATCGTAATACTCTTGCACTTCCCCAACAGTAAAGCGATACTCGAGAGCGATATCCAAAATACTTTGGTCGACAACATGTAGGACTGCGCCGTCTGATCGAATTCCACCAGAAGCAAGACGACTAAGAGTTTCCTCCCTAGGGACCTTCATCAGCGGTTATGTTGGGTAAATAAACACAGCACGACGCACTTCACTCTTGGTCTTTTCTCGTTCTTGATTGTGTCTTCGCCAGCCTTACGCTTTCCCCACAAGGGAGGCGGGTCGTTGCCCACCTTAACCTCCCACTCGGCCTCTTCATCTTCCATCTCCTCTTCAGCAGGACTTTTCCGCACAGCGACTGCTTTATCTTGACTAACACGTAAGCCAACGGGACCGTCCGCAGTTGCCTGAATTTGGTTCACATGAGGCGGCAGACTGTGTAGGTGTGGATGGCCTTGCTGATACAGGTCAACTGGCACTGGTGGTGGAACGGGCATCCCAGAATGAGGATGCCCATCTTGTGTAGCCAAGGACATGTGCATCGCCATGGCCAATTGATGTGAAGGTCCAGCTTGGAGAAAATCATCATCATTGCTTGGGCCTGCACTCGAGCCGTCTTCCTTGCGCTTCCTACTCCTCTTTGGTTTCTCTTCGGGCTTGCGCACGTAACCATACTGGCCTTTCTCGCCCAGGGTGGGTTTCTTTTGTTCAACGATAGCCTGAATCATTGTGTCCAAGCGCTGCGAATTCTTCTTATAGCGCTCACGCCAAGACTGCCATGTGTGGCGCGTGACCCATGCATACTCCGGGTCGTTTGACTGCATTCACCTCGAATAAATAATAACATGATTCAGTGAAGGTGACGTACCATATCACAAAGTTGCTGGTACAGTCTGTTACCAGTCCTACCGCCCGTCTCCTTGTACGGAATCTTGGCAGCAATCCAGTTGCAGAGGTGCTCCTCGTCTTCTTCCGTGAACTGAGTTCTCCTGTGAATGATGTCAGCCCACGTTTTAGCTTCCGGGAACAGGAGAATAAAGCACTCTTCTCCCGGTCGTCTACCACCGGGGTTTTTATATACGAGTGGCGTGTAGACAACTGCACTCTTTTCGACACATTTCTTGACCCAAAGATATGATTCGACGTATTTGCCGGGAACTCCCTGATAGCTCTTCACCAGGTGATGAAATACCTCGGTGTTCGGGTCGGCAAGGATTACACGTGCCGTCTGAGGAGATGCGCTAGGGTCTCCCCCAGAGTGCTGGCGCTTGTAAGTAGACATGCAATAGCATAAACGATAAAGCCCACGACTGACCATGATCCTGGCGCTGAGCGCCGCACGTGCATTTATATTGGCGATGCTTGAATCGATGTGAAACATGATGGCCTCTCCATTCTCCACGAAAATTTGCTTCAACAACATTCCTGATATCTTGCATGCCTCCACGTAAGTATAGGGAACGAAGTGCCTATCTGGTCGATCGGGGCCCTCCCAGCACAACTTGAGGCGTTCCGCTTCAGTACTGTTCGGCTGGATCAAGACGAAGCCTTGTCTCGGAATCTTAGCCTCGACGCGGCCACCCAGGGCCTGAAGGATGGATCAATTAGCATGAGGAAACTGGAGAAAGTGGTATCTGTGTTCCCCACGGTGATGGTCTCGCATAGCTCCGCCTGTAGCTCAGTTGTTAGGTCCTTTTGTATAAAGAACTTGACGGGGATGCCATTGCTTTCTTGGAATATTGGCTAACAAGCGGTCGTTTGGAATTAACGAACAAGTCTACACTGGGAAACAAGCGACTGTACCATTCTCGAGGTGTCAATAGTGGCAAGACTCGTAATGGGGTTGGGGGTTGTGTCGGAGCTAGAATAAGGTTAGGTGCAGCCACCCGACTTAATTTTGCAGTGTCCATGCTCAGTGTCACATCTTAACATTATATATCAATTAAGCAGTGTGGAGGTCATCGCTACCCTAGGTCTACTCTAGTACTTTCCCGGGATTCATAATGCCATGAGGATCAAAAACTTGTTTTATCCTTCTCATCATATCGATGGCAACACCAGTTTTCGAATAATGCAATGCATGGGTTTTCATGGCGCCAATGCCATGCTCTGCAGAAACCGACCCCTTGTAGGAGGCTAGCAAATCACATCAACTTGCGAGCGTAAATTACCATTTTTGGGTTTAGACTCACCAACGAGCTCATAGACAAATGGTTCTAGAGCCGATTCGATCTCTTGAGTATACGCCGCTGCCACTATGTTGAGATGTAAGTTACCTATCAACCGGATAGAGACGATCAGCATGAAATTTAGGAATTTCGCTGGAATGTACCATCGCCGACGTGACCGTATCCAATTACGTGCCGCACCGCGTCCTCATGTAGCAAGCCTTTTTTCCGCAATTGCTCTTTTGTCACGTCGACAACTTCCTTGAAGGAGGCGAGAGGAACTGATATGTCATATTTATACGCCTTTCCCTCTTTTGAAATAGCCTCTGTCACGCCCTCACGCAACTTCCACAGTGAGTTGAATTGGCCAGGGGATTGCGAGAGTACGCCAGTTGTGATCAGGGGCTGATCGGCCTCGAGAAGTGTTTCGAGGAGGGTGTTAAGTTTCTTTCAAACGAAAAGGTCAGTCAGAGACTCTGCATCTGCACTTGGAATACGAACCTCTTCGTCATGCTCTTTTTTTCCTCCACTGGTCTCAAGCAGCACAAAGCACTCCGCACCTTCGACTTCTTCTTCGCTCAACCCCTTCCCCTGCCCATGTTTGACGGCCAACTCGTAAGCGGTCCTGTCAATAAATTCAAAGGCAGAAAGAATCTCAGAGAGATCTCGCCGGGCCAGTTTGAAAAGAGGGAGGACGTTCTCGAACGTGGGGAGGGCCAAAATCACGTTATTGACTGCTCGCGGAGCGGCAGGTGTGAGGATTGACACGCCGGTTACTACACCTAGCGTGCCCTCAGCACCGATGAAGAGCTGCTTGATGTCATATCCTAAGGAGTGATGGGTACCCCATATCGTTTATGAGTGTTGTGACCTCACCAGTATTATCTTTTCTTAGCGTGGAGAGGTTATTTAAGACCGTTCCGTCTGGTAAAACGACTTCGAGACCAAGCACACTTCCGTGCAAAGAGCCGTATCGTAGAAGACGAAGTCCACCAGCATTCGTCGAAATGTTTCCACCAATCTGACAACTGCGATCGCATAAATATTCGCACATACCAAAAAAGACTCTGGTCGTACCTGCCTTTGGCCCCCAGATCGAGGGGCATTATGTGGTCATATGGAGCAATATGTTCACTGAGTGCCTCTAGGATGCATCCAGCATCGGCCACAAGCGCTCCTGGTCATGGCATGGGGAATAGAATGAGCAGAGACCGAACTGCGCGACGTCCATGACTCACCTGACACAGGGTCAAACGACCGCACTTTAGCCATGTTGTTTAGACTCAGTATGAGCTCGTCTTTGAGGGGTACGCCTCCACCGACGAGGCCAGTATTTCCGCCTTGTGGAACAACACCAATTCTACGCTCGTGACACCATTTCATTATCTTGCTGACCTGCTCCGTCGTTTGCGGTCGCAAAACGGTCGTCGAAGCGCCGCGATACTTTCCCATCCAGTCCGTATTATATTGGTCGATCTCTGAGGGTGGTACCGAGATCGGGGGAAGTGTGGAAATGACGGCATTCTGGGGTAAAATTTGTGCAAAGTGGGCGATGTCATTGGGGGTGATGGAGTTGAGAGAGATTTGAGCAGAGGAGTGTTGGCATCTTCTAGCACAGCGAAGTAGACGATTCGCTGCTGTCCTGGAGTAGAGCATGAGACTCTGACGGAACAACGGCTCCACGCTTGATCTCCATATTGCCATGCCGTAAACGCAAGTTCAACTGAGATCCCCTCATGATTGGCACACCGCCAGGAACCCTCCTTTTCATTGTCTGACCCAACCTATCCGGAAACAGTTGCGGCGACGATAGACAATTCTGAAACCATGTGTGATATATTTATGGGCAATTGACTGCAAAGATCGGACAAAATATATCCCCACGACCACAGAATGGTGATACTATCCAGATAAGAATGTCTGAAAAGTACAAGCAAAGGGGACTTGACGTGCTTATTGGCTACACATTGACCTCCGACGACCGTTGATATGTAGCGATCTCGGAGGCTTCGATAGAGCCGGAAGAATTCAGCGAACCGTTTACTTAGGGGACTGGGCACTGTTTATCTCGGAAATTTTGACATAGGTAATTCAGAAACCTACACAGCGTCATTTATTGTCGGGGGAAACAGAGGCAATAACTCGGACAGACACTTACAGCAGTTACAATCGAAGGGACATAACGGTGTTCCTAGGGAGATGTGAATAATCTCACAAAACAGGGGGTTAAACTGACCTCCGGCCTCTGCATTAATCCCAAGCTCATCCTCTTTATATATCGCAAACCCTTCATCGGTTTTGCGGCCTGCGAGTAGTTGAAAGCTCGGCACGTTAAGTTCTTAGCAGAGGACGCACTTACGTGGCCCTGTCCCACGGGAATCCCTGAAGTTATCTTGGTCCACTGTTGTCTCGACTATTTTCCTCTTCTTGGGTGGCACGGAGCGGTCATGTAGGATGGCTTTGGTCGCATGGGATGGTTGCGTGGAAGGATCGAGGACAATTTCGGGTGGCGGGCGCTTCGGCTCGGGGTTTTGTGTCTCAGAACGCTTTTTCCGCCTCTTCTGTTTGGGATGTGAACTCGGGTGCTGATTGGATTGAAGGACTGTCGTTTTTGCCTTGCGAGTGGATATGTCGTCGATTTCTGATGAAGGAGTAGATACGTTCTTGATGGCAGGACCCATACGGG
>WNFQ01013282.1_pt1 | contig 11037 bp, 15 predicted proteins | sample 5400171 | NCBI WGS metagenome assembly WNFQ01 (sample SAMN13153356, study PRJNA577476) | soil metagenome | isolation source: 20 cm soil under Madrone tree | place: USA:California | collected 2016-06-14 | reverse complement strand
ACGATCTACACACGTTGGCGAAGCGTTTTCGGACCAACTCGCTACTATGCAATCGTCATAACCGCAGGCGGTCGTGACTTGAACGAACTGCTTGTGAACGCGGGGCTTGCGCGAATCTACGGCACGCGAACACCGTTGCCGGATGGCCGCGACTCGCTGACATACCTGGCGCATCTGCTTGAGCTGGAGAACGAAGCAAGGGCAGCGAAGCGGGGTGCATGGGGCAAAGTCCATCAATGACGGAGTCCGTTCAGTTCGTCATTTGCGCTGTGGAGAGCAAAAGAGGCAGAATCCAGCGTGAAGTTCTGGGAAACCACACTCGCAATGTTGGCGGCTCGCAGATGAAGAGAAGCAATCCTTTTTGTGCCGCCTCTCTCTCGCATGGAGATCGCTGCGAAACTCCCCCCGTCTATAAAAAATTAAGGACTGGGGTTACGGCCAACATTTGGTCGCACCACGAAATGAAAGTGGAGGGAGTTGTGAGGGAGAAATTAGGAGTGTTGTTTCGGCGCTTTGTTCTGTTTGCGCAGAATTCCGGCGATGAACTTGGGGAATATGTGAGGGAGAACTTAGTGGTGCTGTTCCGCCGGTTTCTTCTTTTTGCGTGGGATGTGCGGTGCAATCGCGAAAGCCATAACAACTGCGAGCCACGCCCCAAAGTTGAATGGCCGTACGTAATGAATTCCTCCGTCGCAATGCACGGGCCACTCATTTCGGCAACCTGGATTTGGTACCATCTGCATCGACACTGGCATCACGGCTATTACCGAGCTCGCCGTTAAAAGCGGCCTGACAAATCGGTTGCCTCCGGACAAAGCGACCAGAATTCGAATCTCCCTTATTACATTCATGAATCGACGAATCGTCCCGCGTGCTCGTGCGTTTCGATCACGTTGCCGGCGACATCGTAAACCCGAATCACGCTTTTGGAGTTACCGGGGCATCCATCATTTGCCCATTTGGCGGGGCGATTTGTCGAAAAGGGCGCAATTTCCTTTGCTATAGAACCTCAGACGGAATCCATATTGCGTTGCAAATTGCGCGATCTTTGCCTCCCGATCTCTCTCATTCAGTGGCCAAAGGCGTGCCAAGTCCTTCTCGTAAATCGCGCTGTGGCTCCACTCCTTGCCATGCATCCCCTGTTCGATTTGTCTCGCCAGCGTTTCCATTGCTTCGCTATCTAAGTTTGGGCAGGCAGGGCCGGCTGGATTACGTCAATTTCGGCACCTATGTTCCCCCGCATTTAAGCCGCTGCCCAAAGTTCACGACTGCACCCTACTCCTAACCCGCAATGGGCGTGCACCGTATATTCTCAGATGCGTGGCAGAAATTGTGACCGGTAACGGCTGGAAAACCATTTATTCCCGTGGGCGTTGCGGTGCTCCTTGCAATTTATGGTTAACATTTGGCAAAATCGGACCGAGCGGGATTGCTCTGCCTCGCCTAAAGTAAATAGGCATGAACATAGCCACACAGCCGGAAACGCCTCCCCCGTGGGACGGAAACCGCGTTGCGGCAGGCTACGTGACGAACCGAGACAAACTGGACGACGAAGTGGAAAAGTATCGGCATCTGGAAGAATTGGCGGAGCTATTCTTAACGGTTAAACGGCACCACCCACTGGCACCGCGTCCCGCACACAGCTAACTCCAGAGCAATGCAGTTGCATTCCTGACTGCGTCCGGCTCGCCATTACCACGGCCGTCCAAATGGCAGCGCATCGGAAATTAGATCAACGCCGCGTTTATCTTTGCGCGGGCGGACTTCGTAAACGTCGGTGCTCATAAACAGCTTTGATATCTCCATAAAGACCTAGGACTAAGGTCCAATAGAGGCTTAACCTTCGCTGAGACACCGCTTGGCGCAAACCTAGAAGGAACTGATTATGGGGGGCAAGCGTAAAGAAGAGAACAGCCGTGGGGTGACTGCCGGCGACGACGATATTTATGAGCTTCGTCTCCGCAATGACAGGGATGGCTTTGATCTGATGAGCGATAGTTTTCGGTGCGGTGCGATCTGGTATTCAGGACCCGATGCAGTCCGCCATGGGGTTGCGTTCGCGAGATACCGGTCACGCAGGCTCGCGCGCTACGCGACAGTCCGCGTGTTGGACGCCAGCGGCGCTGTAATTCAGATGTATGAATCCAGCGACTGTTTTCGTCAGTAGAAGGCGTTAAATGAGTTCAACAAACGCGGTGAGCTTTTCATCGGCACGCACTACGAAACGCCTTAACTGATTGCGTTGCTAATTGCGTTCTGCTCGCCATACCACAGCCGACCGAACGGCAGCACATCAGAAATTAGGTCGGCGCCGCGTTTATCTTTGCGCGGGCGGACTTCGTAAATGTGCGTAGAACACTGCGCCTGGCTGGCGCTTGCGAATTCGAGTATCTGGTCGCATTGTCTGGATAGATTACATCCGTCTTCAGAAAGGCTAAAGTTATGTTGCTAAGCCTTAGGCAGCTTTACGGAAAAAAGCTCGGCGCCTCTGACGGCGACATCGGCCATGTGAGGGACTTCTATTTTAATGATCAACAATGGGCTATCCGCTATGTTGTCGCGGACACAGGTTCATGGCTATCGGGCCGCTTGGTGCTGATTTCTCCCCATGCTTTCGGAAACCTACATCAAAACGGCGACTGCCTGTTCGTGAATCTGACTCGGCAACAGATTGAAAACAGTCCCGCGATTGAGTCGCACAAGCCAGTCTCGCTACAATATCAAGCATACTGGGACGGAGTCGAAACGTGGGGCGTGGGCGGTTTTCCCGAGGCTCCACCACCGCCGCATCTTATGCCGAGTAAGCAGGCAAGCGACGATGTTCATCTGCAAAGCACACAGGCTCTTAGCGGCTATCCCATCCAAACCAACGAAGGAGCGATCGGCCACGTCATTGATTTTATCATCGACGACAACAGTTGGGCGATCTGTCACCTGGTTGTGGAGACCGGCCATTGGTATTCCCACAAGGAGATCGTGATTTCACCGGAGCATATCGACCGGATCAGTTACGAGGAATCCAAGGTATTTGTGAACGTGACCAAGCAAGCCATCATAGACGCACCGCAATACCATGTTTCTCCGCTCGGCGAGGCATATGGCGATACCCGGAATTTCGACTAATGAATTATATCGAAGTGCACCCTGCTAGGCGACTTAAATATTGCGCGTCTTATCATTGAATGCCCGCAGCTGGCGCGTTTAGTTGTGCGGTTTTTGAGCGAGCTTTTGTTCGGTAGGAGAATCAGCGTGCCAAAGCGAAAGGCCAAACAAATCCCTGAGAAGAAAGCCATGATTGCACAGTTAAAGTCTATGGGTAGATGCGGCCAGCGTGTCATCGACGACCAGCGACACCATGACCACCAATCCGCTCGGTAGTCGTACAGCTTGAAATCTAGCGTATAACCCACGCGATCACCAAGCCGACCAGACCTATGACAAATATGATAATGCCTAGTTGTGGAGAAACGCCAGACATCCAGAGGGCAATTCCTATAGCTATGAAGAGGAATCCCCACCGATGGATGTTCTTCATGGTCCCAAGCTTATCATGGCAAGTCGATTTACGAGCCGATTTCATTCGAGCCAAAGAGTCCAGCATCATAGTCGTGTGTTTATGATTTCTCGTTATTTCGTTGCGGCTTACCGCGAGGGCATGGGGTGATTTTCGCTAAAACCTTGGCGCGTGGAGTGCACTCGGCTCGAGAAGTCTCGTGCGCGATGAGGACGCGGCCTGTCTCTGGTCGCGGACACTACTTCCAATGGCGGTAGCTTCTTTCGAAAAGAGAATCGAAAAGACCTGCAGACTGCGCGCCCGAAATGCGCCTGCACAACTGAGCAGGTAAAATCGCCACATTCGCCGGAAACGTTCGCCGTAGCGATCTGCAAAACGGGGCCAGGCGCGGCGGACGTTTTCCTCCCAGGCGAGCAGTGTCGGGTCGTGATTCGGTCCAATGTTCTTGACGTCTTCAACGAGGAAAACGCCTTCCGCCAGCTATTCACCACTGCCCGCAAGGCGCAATTGCGCGAGTGAGGCATATGAGCCGCCACTCAGGTTCGGGATGATGGTAAGTTCTAAGGCAGCCACGTCTTCCAACTCGACTCGATATTCCTCGAGCTCCTCTGTGGCGCCCGATGGGCTGAAGTGATACTGCTGGCGCACGACATCGCGCGATGAGCCGTCTGCCGTTGGCGACCAGCGCAGGATGAACTCCTGCGTGCGCGCCTCCTTCTCTTCTCGAAACAGCAGGCGGATGCGCCTGAGCCTCTGCGGCGCTTCGAAGAGGAGGCGGATCGTCTGTTCTCCTGGGCTTTGCGCGCGCCATCCTGGTGAGCCAATAGTCAACAGCGCTGATTCGATCGGGTGCGCCGCGTCTTCCGATGTGACTTCGACTCGGGCTAGGGCTTCTAAGTCGAGCCAGCCGGTATTCGCTGGCGGGCTTTCTCGCTGCGGCTGCGAACTGATTCGTTTTCGCATTCGTTTTTATCCTTTAGATCGCCAGAGCCGACTCCAACGTTCTCTTATAGCTGCTTCCTGGGCAAGTCTGTTTATGCGCTGGAGTCAAAGCGCTTGTGTCATCGCTGATGCCCGGCGCAGAAATGAGCGAAGACATCAACGTGAGGATTGCAGGGCAGGCAACGTCGCCGGGTCTGGTGGTTTACGATTTGCAGCGTGTTATGCGGGACCGCATAGCCTTGCTCGAAGAAATCCTCAAACCGCAGAAAACGACCGTAGAAAATGCGTGAGGCTTTGGAATACTTCGCAGTCGCGGCGAAGTGTCCACGCGTTCGCCTTCTACCGGGCTGCTCCTCAGCATGCGCAAGATTAGGGTCGACTCTGACAATAAGCGGTGAGCGCAATGCACCAAAATGGCTTTAACTGAATCCAGAAATATGAAATGTGAGCGCATTAATTGGAACATCCCCATTGAGGATTGGCTATGATCAAACACCAAAATAAGATCATCGCACACAAAGCACTTGGCATGAGAGTAAAAAACATAAATGGAGAACTAAGGTCTACTGTTGCAAAACAGGAAGCGATGACCGCGCTGCAGCAGAAGGAATTCCATGATACGACAGCTCAGCAGGCCAAAGAACTCAAAGCCTTAACTGCGACTTTGAAAGAGCAGGCACCGCAAATCCAGAAGGTGAGCGACCGACTGGAGCACTTGAAACCAACGAAAAAGAACCTGATGATCTCGAAAATTATTAGCGGCGCAGCGTTACTGGCGGAACTCACTTCCAATCCCAAATCCTTCTATAACTGTCCAGACTTGCACGTTGGTGTTCCGGGCTGAAAATCTGTACGAAGCCCGCTTTAGGTAAAAAAGGTCATCCGCTGGCAGTTGCAGTGTGTCGAGTCGGTCCGGAAAGAAAAACTTTGGGCAGCGGCTTAAATGCGGGGAACATAGGTGCCGAAATTGACGTAATCAAGCCGACCCTGCCTGCCCAAACTCACGCTCCGATTGCTATTCACTTCGCTTTCGGAGTTTCGCGCACTTCGTTCCTTTATTGCCTTGCTCACTTCGCGCGACTTGCGCTAGAAAATTTTTCTGAGATGCTCTTTTATCGCCCCGCATCGGGATTTAAATCGACGCAAGAGTCTCGCTAGAGGAGACAGCGCTCCGACTGTCGAAGCTGCAATCCCCGTTGATAACCCGGTGTCGAAAAATAATTGACGCCAATGAGACGCTCAAAAAGAAGCGGCCTGATCCGCAACGCCCGTGGACGGGCCGGGACAGCCCGATCCTCTGATCAGGAAGTGATGGTACATCTGTCGCGCTCTCAGATTTTCAAAGATTACGAACGGGCTTTTAGCGAAGCGATGGGTTTACCGCTTAATATTCGAGCACACCATTCATGGTCGCCTGCACACCATGGCAAAACAGATCGCGATTCATTCGCGGCGATTCTGGCTCGTTTCAACCAGGCCCGCGCCGCATGCCTAAGGGCCCAAACCGATGCGTCCCAGGAACCGGCCTCGACAACGCGCACCGTTACTTGGTTTGCGGGACTCTCAGAAAGCGCAGTGCCAGTGTATGTGGGTGACCACATTCTCGGTTTTCTCGAGACGGGCGAAGTGATGCTCAAGAATCCGACAAAAAAACACTTCGCCACCATTACTCGGCAGCTCCGCGCGTGGGGCTACAAGACGGATTGGAAGCAACTTGAGCGGGCCTATTTTCGGTCGTGCGTTTTATCGCCTATCCGGTACCGCGCGATGTTGCGGCTCCTGAGTCTTTTTGCGCAACACCTTTCGATCTTGTCGAATCAACTGGCCGTACGGCGCGAAAAGGATGAGACCACAAGTATGACGCGAGCGCGACAATTTATCGAGGACCATCAAGCGGAGCCGCTGTCGCTCGGGCGGATCGCCCAAGTGGCTAATATCAGCAGGCATTACTTTTGCAAGATGTTCAAGAAAGCGACCGGGATGAACTTCGTCGATTACCTCTCGAGAGTTCGAGTGGAGAAATCGAAGACGCTTTTGCTCAATCCCAATTCGCGAGTTAGCGAAGTTGCCTTCGCATGCGGATTTCAATCCATGACGAATTTCAATCGCGAGTTTAAGCGAATCGTCCGTCGCTCTCCCACGCAATTTCGCGAATCGCTTCCGAAGCTGCGACGCGCGACTTAGAAGGTATCGGTTCCGATGTGTCAGCCGGGTCAAGCCTGACGCGGAGTTGCTCGAGATATTTTGCAGAGCTCCGAAGAGTAATGCGACCTCTTGTCGGCCTAGCGAGACAAAGATCAGCTGGCTTCATAATGTCATGTGATGTGTTGATATTTACTACGGAAATCGCCGCCGCCGTTGGTTAAAAGCAATGGAGGCGACTAAGTTAGCCGCCTTACACTGGGGCAAACGCGCGGACCGTTCCGCACGCTCGCCATCAGTGTTAATGCATTATTTCACTTTAACTTCGATAGCTTTTGATCTTGCTATCGGCGTTGTCGGGAGATGCACTTTCAGCACTCCGTCGTGGAACTCCGCCGTGACTTTCGTACTGTCGGCATCTTCGGGCAGCGTGAAGCTGCGTCGGAAGTTACCAAAGGAGCGCTCGATGCGATGGAATTTCCTTTTCTGATCTTCCTTCACGCTTTTGCGTTCTCCGGAAACGCAGAGGATGCCATCTTCGACTGTTACCCTAACGTCATCCTTCTTCATTTCAGGCAGGTCAGCTTTGAGGAGATACCCGCGATCATCCTCACTGATATCAACTTCCGGTGACCAATCTGCGACCGTCAGGCTGTCGATCTCCCCACTGCCCATTCTGTTCGGAAAGCCGGCCAAGAAGAACGGATTGAAGCGATTTTGCGCTTCGTCCATCTCTCTAAGCGGATTCCATGTTATTACTTTATTCAATGTATTCATTTTATTTTGCCTTTCTGGATTCAGTTAAAGCCATCTTGGTGCATTGCGCTCACCGCTTATTGTCAGAGTCGACCCTAATCTTGTGCACGTTGAGGAACTGACCCGGTGGAAGGATGCCCGGCCCAATAAGAATCCCAGTTGCAAGTTTGCAGGCGTGCATCTCCGCCGTGCATCCAAATGCACGGAATCAGGACTGCAGAGTTATCTGGAAGCAGGGATGCAAATAAAAGCTCGACATTCGTTAGGAAACGGCTTAAGAAGGAAGTCGATTACGTCATCCGAGGTTTCAACTTACCTTCGGCGGGCGGCTCAAAAGCCGGTTGGGGGGCTTAACCTTCGCTGAGACACCGCTTGCGCGATCTCCAGATTCAACTGGAGCCCCGAGTCACCTGAAGCGAGGCCGCCGTTCAAAGCGGCTCGTGAAGATGGTTCCTCGTTCCGCGCGGATTTGGAGCAGTCAACCCCAAATGAAAGGGAGATTACAGATGAACTTTCCAGATCAGCCAGTTGCGATGTCTGAGCAAATCCACACCTACACCGAGCTTCGGCAACAGATTCACGGCGACCTGCGGATCCAACATCCCGAATGGGTCGAGCCAAATGGCGAATCCCCCATGTGTGATTCTTACGAGGCGCGCCTCATGGAACTGCTCCACCTCGACCCTTTTTTCGCAGGAAAACCCGAACGCCGGCCCGCGTTCAACACCTGATGAGGAAAAACCAAACACTATATTTGATCAGCAGCGGCTAGACGTAGGCGCGCATCGCATGGATGTGCTTATCCCAACTAAGTAGACAGAATGAAATACAAAATTAAAAGTTTCATGCTCGGCGTAAAAGAAGCGCGCCGGGTATTGTGTAATACCGTTCAAAGTCGGCCCGCCAGAAGAGCGTATGATATGGGTAGAAAACTCTCCAATGGGTTTATAGGCATATTGAAGCCGGAAATAGTGTAACAAAGCTCTGGACAGTCCGCGATCTCGTGGACGGACTCTCGCACAGACAGTAATCCTCCTCGACCACGGCCCGCGCGCCTTCCGATGATAGGCAGATGGACACGATCGAAGAGTACAAAATTATCGAAAGCCAAGACCTCGGTTCGCTCGCCGAAAAAGTGAATGCCGCGCTGAAGGGAGGTTGGCAACCACATGGCGCACCTTTTATTCATGTCAGCGGGGCCGCCGTGGTATGTTGCCAAGCTATGGTGAACTTTCATCAACCAACGAGCGCTGAGACAATCGCCAAGCTTCGCCGCGCGGCTGCAAGAGCTTTCCGCCGATAAAGCTCGAAGAAGGGCTCATTTGGGGCCATTTCTGCGGCAATCCTTGCGCGGGCGAACTTCGTAAACGTGTATCGAATGCACAGCGATTGGCTGGAGCGGCTAGTTAAGTCGCGTTTGGTCTGTTTCGCCGATAGCGGCCGAGAACCAGTTCGGGAATGCAAGTAAGCGCGATCCCGCCAATAATTGTTACCGTGCCAATCCACTGCCAACCGAATGGGCCAAGCGGCAGGAGTCCAAGTTTATATCCGAGCGAAGAAACAGCGCCAAGAATGAAAAACGGCCCGGTGAAGAGGCAATGAATGCGGCCGCAGCGGGAAGCGTTAACCAGGCACACTACACCCATGAGCGCGAGCGACGTTGTCCACAAAACCGTTTTCAGGACAGGCGGCGCCCAAAATCCGAGCGCGAAGGCAAACCACGGTACACACCAAAGAAGACACGCGCTCGGCCCCCGGCACAAGAGGTCGCGCTCCGGACCGCACGAGTTGGAATCCGCAGATTGCATGGTGTAAAATCGAACTTACCACTTTTGAACTCGCCCGCGTGTTCGTGCGTTTCGATCACGTTGCCCGCTTCATCGTAAACTAGAATCACAGCGTGATGTGAGCGGCTGAAAAACTTTTCTACTCTTTCACGAACACCGGCGTGCCTTCGCGACTGGCGTCGAAAAAGTGCTCGGCCATTCCTTTAGGCAAGCGAATGCAACCGTGCGACGCAGCATACCGCGGGACATAGCCCTCGTGCATTGCGTAGCCACCGTTGAAATGCATGCAGTACGGCATTCGCGCACCGTCGAAATGTGTCCCGGGCGGCGAAGAATCCTTGCGCGCATCAATGTTCGATTTCACGACGTTACCGGAATCATCGACGTAATCGCCAAACTCGCTTGAGACGTGGTTCCTATCTTTGGAAATAACGTGATAGCGGCCAGGAGGCGTGGAGAACCCAGGTTTGCCGGTGGAGACAGTCGATTCGCCGATCAGGCGCTTGCCTTTGTAGAAATAAGCTCTCTGTTCGCTGAGATAGACGACGATCTTGGGTGACCCAGCCACACTGTCGCCCTTCCAAAAACCAGACCGGGCAGTCTGCCAAGGGAAAACCCCGGCGCGTAGATTCTGTAAGTAGGATGGAACTTCTTCGCAGCCGGAGCACAGTATGATGATCCCCGCGCTGCTTAAAACCCGGATGAAGCGCCGAAATTTCACAGAGGGACGCACAATAATGTGCCATGAAACAACCATCAACCGACCAACGCGCTTTAGGGTAGGCCGCTCAGGCGTTGCCAGCTTCATCGTAAACACGGATCACCGCATCGTGTGAGCGGGAGAAAAACACAAGCCCCGAAGCAAACGTCAGGCCGGGAGCGACTTTCCCGTCCCGACCTTTGCGTTGCCACGAAATGTCACATTCTCACCAACCATCAGCCGCGGCGCTTCGATGTCACTATGCAGCGTGCAACCCGCTTGGAGTTCGCAGCGTTCGGTCACGAAAATATTGCCCTCCACCGTCCCTCGCACCTTCACCGATTTGGCCCTGATTTCACCGCGTATGCGCCCGTGCTCCCCGATCGTGAGCGTTCCAGTGGAATCGATTGTGCCCTCCACCTCGCCGTCGATGAGCAGCTCGTTCTGGAATTTGACCGAGCCTTTGATCGAAACTCCTCGGGAGAGAAGAGCGCCGGATGGCGTTGGCCTGAACGTGCGGTTGGATGGCTCTGGGACGACAGATGGGTCTGGCTGATTCGTTTGCGGGGGTTCAGTACGCTCGCGAGGAGCAAAGCGGGAAAAAGGCTGCATGGCGAGAATTGTGCGGAATTATTCGACATTTAGAAAGCGAAATCAGTCGGGCCGGCAACAAGCACGCACTACCACTCTTTGAAATCGCCGATGTGCTCGTGCGTTTCGATTACGTTGCCGGTTTCACGAGATCGGTTGCGAACCTGGAAGGGTTGTCGCAACGGCTGAAACTCAATAAGGCCATCCTTTAAAGGATAACCGCCCCTGACTTTCTGCCGTAGCCTCGTCTCGTCCGAGGCAACACCTTTGCTGCGCGAAAATTATTGTGGCCGCGGCTATCAACGGGAAAGACAAACCCCAACGTTTTTCGTGCCTCTCTAAACGCCAAGAGCGCGAAAGGTTTTTTCATGGTTGCAATATGTTTGTCAACGTGCGGTTCACCATGTTGGACTTAAGTCCTATATGGCGGGCACCCGCGATCAGGCCCACGTTGTTCTGAGTTCGAACTCTTTGAACTCGGCCGCGTGCTCGTGTGTTTCGATCACGTTGCCCGCCGCATCATAGACGCGAATCACAGCGCGATGTGAAAAGGCAGAAAATGGCTTGCAGCAAAATGAGCAAGGCGATAAAGGAACGAAGTGCGC